>UMAT01044619.1_pt1 | contig 60407 bp, 39 predicted proteins | sample 1963781 | NCBI WGS metagenome assembly UMAT01 (sample SAMEA4835923, study PRJEB28245) | human gut metagenome | biome: gut microbiome; material: fecal sample | place: Denmark | collected 2008
CGTGGTTCTACAAACGGAAGGATAATTATTATTTGCTGTATGCGGCAGGAGGTGTTCCGGAACATATTGCATATTCCATGAGTAAGTCGCCGGTGGGGCCTTGGAAGTATATGGGAGAAATCATGCCTTTGCAGGATACAGGTTCATTTACGAATCATTGCGGGGTGATTGATTATAAAGGAAATTCTTATTTCTTTTATCATACCGGAAAGTTGCCGGGAGGAGGTGGATTCGGACGGTCCGTAGCTGTGGAAGAGTTTAAGTATAATGCAGATGGAACTTTTCCTGTGATCAATGCTACGCAAGAAGGCGTAAAACCGATAGGTACCTTCAATCCTTATCAACGAGTGGAAGCGGAGACCATGGCTTTTTCTGAAGGAGTGAAGACGGAACCGAATGACCAGACAGGAATCTATGTGTCGGACATCCATAATGGTGATTATGTGAAGGTGAGGGAAGTTGACTTAGGAAAGAAAGGTGTCAGCCGATTGGAAGTTAGTGTAGCCAGTGCGTTGAGAGGGGGAACCATCGAAGTACATGCCGACAGTATAGGTGGTACGTTGGTTGCGGAAGTACAAGTTCCTCATACTGGTGGATGGGAAGTGTGGAAGACTTTGGAAACAGCGGTGAAACAAGATGAGCAGACTGTTTCGGGTGTGCATGATTTGTACTTCTGTTTTAAAGGTAGAAAGGGCTGTAAGCTTTTCAATTTTGACTGGTGGAGAATGAAAGAGTAATTGTCATTAAGGTTAGATTATGAGAAAGTACATGCAAAATATTGTCGGTGGTTTATGTGTGGCAATGTTGCCTATGACTGCTTGGAGTATGTCTGAGGGCTATAAACAGCTTTCATACTGGAGCTTTGAATTGGGAACAGAATTACATTCTGATTCCATTGCCCCTACATTTGTGGTGGATAATTCTCAAAATGGAAATGCACTTCAGCTGAGGCCGGGAGCAAAGGTGTCGGAACTTTTCAGTAAAGACGTACCTTTTCAGGTAAGAGGCGGGAAGGCTAACAGTACTTCGCTTAAGCTGAACAACAGTGAATTCAAGGTACCGTTTAATGCATCTCTTCCTTTTTTGGACATTCAATACGGGTGGAACATCAGTTTGAGCCTTAAATGTAATCAGCTTGGAACGGAGCAGGTCTTTCTTTGTAAAGAAGGGAAAAAGGGTACTTTGACAGGGGATATATCTATCGGTTTTGACCCCATGGAAAAGAAGTTCTTTGTGGAGGTAGCTACAGACAAGGGAGAAACGGTTCGTATGACCGCAGGTGAGGATGTCAAGGCGGGAATATGGTATGATTTGTATGCTTCTGCGGAGTATGAAAAGACAAGAGACGCTACCATTCTGACGTTGGGAGTAAAGCCATCTGTAGAAGAGGGCTATAAAACTGCGAACACTTCCTATAAAGGATTAGCTGTACGGCATAATGCCGGCATGTGGATAGTAGGACGTGGATTCCCCGGAGGGTATCCCAATAGTTTGCAGGTATTAGACGGGTATATCGATGAGGTATCCATAAAAGGGATGGAGCGTCCGTATGAGTCCGGTCAGAATCCTTTGTTTCGGGATGAGTTTACTGCCGATCCGGCTGTGACGGTCTATAAGAATAAGGCGTATGCGTATGTGGGCGTAGACAAAGCAGGGATCGGCGGTTGGTTCAATATGCCGGGATGGGTGTGCTATTCCAGTGAAGACATGAAACACTGGACGCCTCATGGAATGGTATTGCGTGCGGATGATTTCCCTGATTCCAATCCGAATGGAGCGTGGGCTGCTCAAGTGGTGGAGCATAACGGAAAGTTTTATTTTTATGTAACGCTTGATCAGAAAGAGAATGGCGCACATAAAATCGATGTGGCAGTGGGAGATAGCCCCTTGGGGCCTTTTAAACCTGCACGTACTGACGGAACGCCCCTCATTACAGACTCCATGACGTGTGATTCGCATCGTGCGAATGCGGACATTGATCCTACAGTGTGGATAGACGAGGATGGAACTCCCTGGATGGCTTGGGGAAACGGAGACTGTTACATGGTGAAGTTGAAGAAGAATATGATTGAGCTGGACGGTGAAATCCGAAAGGTACCTTATCGGAATTATTCGGAGGGACCTTGGCTTTTCAAGCGGAAGAACTTGTATTATAATATTTATGCGGCAGATGCCCCGGGTACACAGCCTGAACAGATTTGTTATTCTACAGCTGAGGACATAAAGGGGCCATGGACTTATCGTGGTTTCATTACCGGACCAGCAAATTTTGGTTTTACCATTCATCCGTCAGTGGTGGAATTGAACGGGCAATGGTATTTTTTCTATCATGACGGTTCTTATTCTTTGGATGGGCAGCCAGGAGGAGATTGTCGTCGCCATGTATGTGTAGAATATCTTTATTTTAACGAGGATGGCACAATTCAACCGATTGAATTGACGTCTTCTGGTGTAAGCGGGGCACCTCGCAAGTAAAATAAAGGTAAATTTGTAGGAACTTAAATTTTGAATATTATGAATATTAGTAAGATTTTATTGTTATGTGGAAGTTATGGGCTCTTGAATTGTTTGAATGTCAATGCCCAACGACCAATTATTCAGACAAAGTATACGGCCGACCCGGCACCGATGGTATATAATGATACGGTGTTTCTTTATACGACTCATGATGAGAATGATGCGGAAGGATTTAAGATGCAGGACTGGTTGTTGTATACTTCTACAGATATGGTCAACTGGACCGACCATGGAGCAGTGGCTTCGCTCAAAGATTTCGGCTGGACAAAACGTGACAACGGTGCCTGGGCAGAACAGGTAGTGGAGCGTAATGGGAAATTCTATATGTATTGTCCGATTCATGGGAATGGCATTGGCGTACTGGTGGCCGATAGTCCTTACGGACCGTTCAAGGATCCGTTGGGCAAGCCTTTGGTATGGCAGAAGGAACATTGGGATGACATTGACCCGACAGTGTTTATTGATGATGACGGACAGGCTTATATGTATTGGGGAAATCCGCATTGCTATTACGTGAAGTTGAACGAAGATATGATTTCTTATTCAGGAGAAATCGTGCAATTGGCAGAGACCCCGGAGCATTATCAGGAAGGCCCTTGGTTCTATAAACGCAACGGGCATTACTACTTGGCTTTTGCTTCTACTTGCTGTCCGGAAGGTATCGGTTATGCCATGAGTGACAGTCCTACAGGTCCGTGGAAGACTAGAGGATACATTATGCGGCCTACTGAACGCTCACGTGGCAATCATCCGGGTATTATGGATTATAAAGGAAAATCGTATGTTTTTGGCTTGAATTATGATTTATTGAAGCTGGAAACCGACACCCACTATGAACGTCGTTCAGTGGCAGTGGCCGAGATGCATTACAACGCGGATGGAACCATTCAGGAAGTGCCTTATTGGGCAGATACCAAGCTGGAACAGATAGGTACTTTCAATCCGTTCCGTAGAGTGGAAGCCGAAACAATGGCGTGGGGGTATGGATTGCAAACAGCTCCTAACGGGATGCAGGGCCTTTCTGTGGTGAATGTCAATAATGGCGAATATATTTGTGTACGTGGAGTCGATTTCGGCAAGAATAAAGCCCGCCGCTTTGAGGTTTTTGCATTGCCTCTTGTGGGAGGAAATCTGAAGATTCGTTTGGATGCTCCGGATGGAAAGATTGTGGGAAACGTGACTATCCCACAGGGAAGTGAGACTTCCAATTATCAACTTTATTCCTGTGAGGTCAATGCGGTCAGTGGAGTACATGATTTGTACCTTAGCTTTGAAGGAGAGAACAAGAAGGACTTATTTGAGTTGGATTATTGGAGATTTAGAAACTAATCGTGAAAAATATAAACAAACTTTTAAATGGATATTTCTATGGAAACAATCAGTTGCAAGAGCCAATGGCGTAATATCATGACCGGAATCGCTTTATTATCCGGCTTGACATTGAATGCGCAAAATCCTATTATTCAGACCTCATATACAGCCGATCCGGCCCCTCTGGTATATAATGACCGGTTGTATCTTTATACCAGTCATGATGAAGGCGGGTCTACTTGGTTTACCATGAATGACTGGAAACTCTATTCTACAGATGACATGGTGAACTGGACAGAACATCCTATGCCTTTGTCATTTAAAACATTTGAGTGGGCAGGAGGAGATGCTTGGGCAGCTCAGTGTATGGAACGGAATGGTAAATTTTACATGTATGTGCCGGTGACAGACCATAAAGGAGAAACTGCCATTGGAGTAGCAGTGGCTGATAGTCCTTATGGACCTTTCTATGATCCGTTGGGAGCTCCGCTCGTGCGGGCTGAATACGGAAATATCGACCCTACCGTCTTTATTGATGACGATGGACAGGCTTATCTGTATTGGGGAAATCCCAATTGTTATTATGTGAAGTTGAATGAGGATATGATTTCTTATGAAGGAGGAATACATGCGGTTCCGATGAAGCCGGAGGCCTTTGGGCTTAGGGAGGGAGATCCGCAGCGTCCTACCCTGTATGAGGAAGCTCCGTGGTTGTATAAGCGGAAGGGGTTGTATTATCTTTTCTATGCGGGAGGACCTCTGCCTGAGCATTTGGGCTATGCTACGTCGAAAAGTCCGGAAGGGCCATGGAAGTACGGAGGTACGTTGATGGCTACCGAGGGAGGAAGTTTTACGAACCATCCGGGTATTGCAGACTTCAGAGGAAAGACGTATTTATTCTATCATAATGCTGCTCTTCCGGGAGGAAGTGGATTTACCCGTTCAGTATGCGTCAGAGAACTGGATTTCCAGGCAGATGGAAAGATTCCATGTGTAAAAATGGTGAAAGAGGGTGTGGCAAACAGTTTGAAGCCTCTTTGTCCATATCGGAAGGTAGAAGCCGAAACCATTGCCTGGTCGGAAAAAATGAAGAGTTCCTATAATCCTCAAGTGGGAGTGTTTATTACTGCTTTGGCCGATGGGGCTTATACAAGAGTTCGGTCTGTTGATTTTGGTGAAAAGGCTCCTTCTCGTTTTACTGCCCGCTTGTCTACTACTCACAATGCGGAGATTACGATGGAAGTACATCTTGACGGATTGGATGGACAGGTGTTGGCAAAGATAAAGGTGCCGCGGACAGGGGGAAGCGACCGTTGGCGGATGGTGGAAGCACAGATTCCGCAAGTGACAGGAGTGCATGATCTTTATTTTGTCTTTAGAGGAGATGCTCCCAAAGATCTGGCGTATTTCGATTATTGGAAGCTGAATTACTAACTATGCAGCAACGACTTATGATGAAAAAGTCTTATTGTCTACTATTATTCTTTCTTGTTTGTATAGGGTGGAAAGGACAAAGTCTGGCCGGGAATGTTCCCGGCCTCTTGTCTGTTAGTCAGGCATCCGAATGGACCTTAGAAGAAGAAAAGGTGGGGCAGGTAGTGTTCCGTTCTGCGGATACAAGTTTAAAGCTCATTCCACTGAATGATGGAGCAGTCAGAGTGATTCGAAGCAAGGGAATCGCTCACCAGGTGCCAGAGCTGGTTTATCTGCAGACTGAAGCCCCGTCTTATACGCTCAAAAAGGGAAAAGATACTTATCTTCTGTCGCTCAAAGGATTGAAGGTACAAGTGGCTGTATCCGACGGACGGGTTTCTTTCCTCTCAGCCGATGGAAAAGAAATTTTGGAAGAAGAAGGTAGCCGGATTCAGTCGTCTGTTGTGCAAGGAGAAAAAACGTATGTTTCCACACAGACTTTTCATTCTCCTTCCGATGAATATCTTTATGGATTGGGTCAGTTTCAGGACGGGTATTTGAACGTACGTGGGCTGACACGCAGGCTGACTCAGGTCAATACGCAGATTGCCATTCCGTTTGTGATGTCGAACAGAGGGTATGGACTTTTGTGGAACAATTACGGCCTGACAGACTTCAACCCGGCTTCTTCTGTGGTTGCACTCCAAAAGACGGGTGTGTTGGGAGATAAGGTGACCGTGAACGTGACTTCCACCGAAGGAGGGAAGGAAGAAGTACGTGAAAGCAATGTCTTTATAGGTAGTCTGAAAGTGGAATCCGATGGGCAATATGCTTTGATGCTGGACGTAGGAAGTACCATGGCCCGCAAGCATAATTTGGTCATTGACGGTCGTACGGTGATAGATCAGAATAACCTGTGGCTTCCGCCTACAGCCTCTGTATTGGTTGACCTGAAAGCAGGAGAGCATAGTTTACGGACGGAACTGACCAAAGAAGATACACCTAAACTGTTTTTCCGGAAGGTGGATGCTACCACGACATTCCGTTCTCCGGTTTCCAATGGAATTGATTATACGTTTTTTGCTGGGACGGCCGACGAAGTGATTGCCTCTTATCGGGAAGTCACGGGAGAGGTACCCATGTTACCCGTATGGGCCTTGGGCTATATTCATTGCCGGGAACGCTTCCATTCTCAAAAAGAACTGCTGGAAACAGCTTCCCGGTTTCGGAAAGAAAAGTTTCCGGTCGATTTGATGGTACAGGACTGGCAGTATTGGGGAAAATACGGCTGGAATGCCATGCGTTTTGACGAGGCGGATTATCCTTCTCCCCGGGAAATGGTGGATAGCCTTCATCGGATGGATATGAAACTGATGCTTTCAGTCTGGTCGAAGGTGGATCAGAATTCCGTATTGGGAAAAAGAATGGCCGAGAAAGACTATTATATTCCGGGCACTCCCTGGATTGATTTCTTTAATCCGGAGGCAGCTTCTTTTTACTGGCAGAATTTCCGGGATAGTTTGGTTCTTCCGATAGGGATAGATGCCTGGTGGCTGGATGCCACGGAACCAGAGAATGATGATTTGGTAGGACGTCGGGTAAATCATTCCAGTTTTCCTGGTGAAGTATTCCGGAATGTTTATCCTCTGGTTGTCAATAAAACGGTATATGAAGGTCTGCGAAACCTTTCTGCTAATGGAGGGAAACAAGGTTTCTTCAGTTCCCGAACGGTTTTGCTTACCCGTAGCGGTTTCCCGGGAATACAGCGATATGGAGTGGCCACTTGGTCGGGAGATGTCGGAAACGATTGGGATACATTCCGTCGTCAGATTGTAGCTGGTTTAGGGATTTCAGTCTGCGGTCTGCCTTGGTGGACGTACGATGCCGGAGGATTCTTCCGTCCGGGCGAGGTCCAGTATACGGATGTGCATTTTCATGAACGGTTTGCCCGGTGGCTCCAGACTTCGGTCTTTCTGCCTTTGATGCGTGTACATGGATATATGACCAATACGGAGTTCTGGAACTACGGAGAGAAAGTGACAGAAATGGCACGTAAGTCTTTGGCATTGCGTTATCGCCTTCTGCCCTATATTTATTCCGAATCTGCATGGGTTTCGCGCGAAAATGGTACGATGTTGCGTCCCTTGGTAATGGATTTTCCGAAGGATACGCAGGCCTTATCCTTGAAATATCAATATATGTTCGGCCGTTCCTTGCTGGTTTCCCCAATAGTGGAAGAGGGACCTGATACCTGGAAGACGTACTTGCCTGCCGTTCAAGGGGGATGGTATGATTTCTATGACAATCAGCATTTATCCTCAGGATGGGTTCAGACTCAGGTCTCTCCAGACTATATTCCTGTATTTGTGAAGGCGGGTACCATTCTGCCTTTGGCTTCAGGATGCGCAGACGATGCGAAGACCGCCTTGAAGTCGGAATTGGAGATACGGGTGTATGCAGGGAAAGACGGTATGTACCAATTGTATGAAGATGAAGGAACGAATTACGCGTACGAAAAAGGCGAATATTCTTGTATCCGGTTGGATTGGGATGAAAGTCGTTCCACTTTAGTGATCGGAAAACGGACCGGTAAGTATGTAGGGATGGATACGACCCGGAAGATGAAGATTGTGAAAGTCACTCCATCAGCAAACGGAAAGGTTGAAGTAGCTGAAAAGTCTGTCATTTATAAGGGGCAAGAGTTGAAGGTCGTGTTCTGAGAAAGTAAGATATGAAGTTGAAAGTTGAATCTAATTTTTTGAATGATGGAAATGAAAAGAATGTTTGCGACGGTTGCGTCGTGGATGCTTCTGTCTTTGGGGGCAGTAGTGGCTCAGGAACCGGCGGAAGGAAGCAAGGTGAATGAAAACTTCTATGTTTATTTGTGTCTTGGGCAGTCAAATATGGAAGGGAATGCCAAAATAGAAGCTTGTGATACGGTAAATGTGAATCCTCGTTTTAAAGTGCTTCAGGCCGTAGATTGTCCGGATTTGGGACGAAAAAAAGGAGAGTGGTATACGGCTGTTCCGCCTTTAGCCAGATGCAGTACCGGCCTGACGCCAGCCGATTATTTCGGTCGTACGTTGGTCGACAGTCTTCCTTCCAACGTAGAAGTAGGGGTAATCAATGTGGCTGTAGGAGGTTGCAAAATTGAATTGTTCGATAAAGACAATTATACTTCATACGTGGAGACTTCTCCAGACTGGCTGAAGAACATGGTGGCCGAGTATGGTGGCAATCCTTATGCCAGGTTAATTGAACTGGCCAGGCAGGCTTCCCGCTGTGGGGTGATAAAAGGGATTCTCCTCCATCAGGGAGAGTCCAATACCGGAGACCCGGAGTGGCCGTTGAAAGTGAAGAAAGTGTATGACAATATTCTTTCAGACCTTAATCTGAAACCCAATTCGCTGCCTCTGTTGGTGGGTGAACTTGTGTCGGAAGGACAGGGAGGAGCTTGTGCTTCAATGAATCCGGTGATTCAGAAATTGCCGGAAACGATTCCCTCTGCACATGTCATTTCATCTGAAGGGTGTGAGGCAGTATCCGACAGATTGCATTTCAGTGCAGCCGGCTATCGGGAACTGGGCAAGAGATATGGGCAGGCCATGCTTCAAATTCTGAAAGCCGAGAAATAAAAGTAATCTGTTTCCGGGGGAACGAAAAATGCCGTGTATCTCTGGAAGCAGTTGTTCCGTGTTGTTTTATGTAGTTTGATTGCAGCCAGATAGACCTCTCGGTGAGAGGGGCTATCTGGCTGTCGGTTATTCTGATTCCTGTGTGGAATTCTCTTCGGTCTCGTTTTGCTTGCAGTGTTCCATGTATTTGCTTGGAGAAACACCATATAATTCTTTAAATGCGTTCGAGAAATACGTGGTGTTGTTGAACCCTACCAGCTGGGATATTTCAGAGATACTGTAATTCTTTTCTGATTTGAGCAGAATCTCCGCCTGTTTCAATCGGATATTCCGGATGAAATCCCGGGTAGACTGGTTCGTAATTTCTTTCAGCTTCCTGTACAAGTGTACACGGCTTATTCCTACTTCTGCTGCAATCATTTCTGCATTCAGGTCTGGATTGTTCAGGTTCTTGTTGATGGCTTTCATCACTTTCTTCATCAGCTTCTCATCTGCCGACTGGGGCTGGACGACTTCAATTTGTCCGTCCTGTTCCTGTTTCCCACTGAAGTTATTGCGTAAGACCTCTCGGTTTCTGATTAGATTTTCGATGGTCGTAACCAGAATTTCCAGGTTAAACGGTTTGGCAATATAAGCATCAGCTCCCAATGAGAGTCCTTCAATGTAATCTTTTTCACTGTTCTTGGCTGTCAGAAGAATGACCGGAATATGGTTGGTCTTGATGTTCTGTTTCAGCTTTTTGAGCAAGGTAATGCCGTTTACTTCCGGCATCATGATGTCACTGAGTACCAAATCCGGCATGTGCGACATAATGATTTCCAGAGCCTCTTTTCCATTACTGCAACTTAATACCCGGAAATAATTGCCTAACTCAGTCACTAAATAATTACGGATGTCATCTTCATCGTCCACAATTAAGACCGAATGTTTCTTTCTGGGCACTTTCTTTCCCGTTTCTTCTTCGTTTTCATCTTCATTGAGTGCCATGGGGATATGCTGGAGCATATTATCTTCCTGTAATGCAGGTGCGGTGTTTTCAGTGGGTTCCGGAGCAATATCTTCAGGAGACAAATGGGCACATCCTAATGGAATATGTATGGTAAAGCTGCATCCCGGTTGGTTCTCGTTGTTCTTGACTGTGATGGTTCCATGATGCATCTTGACGAGTGACATGGACAGGTGGAGCCCGATGCCGGTTCCTTTGCTGCGCGACCGGTCGTCACTGATTTGGTAGAAGCGTTCAAAAATGCGGGGCATTTCACTTTCCTTGATGCCGGTTCCATTATCTTCAACGATAATTTCAGCGCAGTGGTTCAATGGAGCCTCCTCTTTGTCGTTGTGGACTGTATTGATGTAGATATTGATTTTCCCTTCATTCTGAATATGTTTAAGTGCATTGGACAGCAGGTTAAAAATGACTTTATCAAAGTTATTCGGGTCAATCCACACCTTCAGGTCATCCAGTTGAGTAATCAGATTCAGCTGTGCGTGCTTGCTGGCAGCTTGATAGTCGAATGTATCTTTTATATTATGGATGAAGCCTATGAGGTCTACTTCCGTGAAGCTGAGCTTCATTTGGTTCTTGTCTATCTTCCGGATGTCCATCAACTGATTGATCAGGTTCAGGATGCGTTGGGCGTTGCGCTCAATCAGGGAGTAACTTTTTTGTCTTTCCGGGTTGGAATCGGTAGATATAAGTTTCTGCAACGGACTTATAATTAAAGACATCGGCGTTCTGATTTCATGCGAGATATTGATGAAGAACTGGAGTTTGGCTTCGTTTATCTCTTCCAGATGCTTGTGCTTGAGCATTTCTTGCCGCACTTTGTATTTTTCTTTTGCCTGATGTATGAAAACGGCCGCTATGCCGCCTGCCACAATGATATAAATTATCCATGCTATGCCAGAATTATACCAGGCCGGATGGATATTGATGAGGATGGTCTTTACCTCAGATTCGGCAGTACCGTTGATTGCTTTGATCTTGAACTCATATTTTCCTGCCGGAAGATTGCTGAATGAGACACGGGATGTACCATTTGGCAGGGAGTTCCAGGTGCCATTGTTCATGGAATACATGAAGCTTTGGGGAGCAATATAATTATCGGTGGCAAATTCAATGTAGAAAGAGTTGTCGTAATGTGCCAAGTTGATTTCTTTTGCATTGAATATGTCATTGTCTATCACATGGTAATTCCCGGATTTTGTAAGTTCATTTACGGGCTTATCGTGTAGATAGAATCCGGTAATTCGGATTTTCCCTTGGAATTTCTGGATCTTGATATCGTCTGGATTGAAGAAAATGATTCCGTTGGTTCCTCCAAACAAGATTTTACCGTCGGGATATAGGCAGAACGCATTTCTGGAGAATTCGTTGTTGTATAAGCCGTCGGAAGCATAAAACGGAATGAAAGATTTCTTTTGTGAGTCGTATTTGGCGAGACCTTGATTGGTGCTGACCCAGATATCATTGTTTTTGTCAACAACAATGGATGAAACGGAATTGTTGGGCAATCCGTTCTGGATGGTGAATTGTTCGAGGATATTCAAATCCTTGTCCATGATTATCACTCCATCAGATGTACCGGCCCAGATACGATGTTCGTGGTCTTCTATAATGGAATAGACTACCAGTCCAAGCAATGCCTTTTCTTGGCCTACTATTTTCAAGTTTTGAGTATCTATGCATTTTATTCCATCGTAAGTGCCAATGTATAACCTTCCATTTTGGGCATAATAAAGTGCATCAATCCATTGGTTGATATTTTGCATGTCTTGGGTGTTATACACATTGATATGTTCCTGAATGGAGGACTGTAAATCACTGAAATAGAGTCCCGTTCCCATTGTGCCAATCCATAGTCTTTTATGGTTGTCTTCAGCTAAGCAATATACGCGTTTGATTTCATTTCCGTTTTTGTCTTTCAAAGTTACTTTGGCAAATTTGTCCCCTTTGGCATCCATGAAAGAAAGTCCGCTCAGGTAAGAGCCTATCCATACATTCTTGTGGGAATCTTTGAACAGACACATCACCGTGGGAGGTATGTCAGAATCTGATTCAGGAGTCAGATGGCGGATAAAATTATATTGGTTATTCAGCTGGTAGATTCCGTCGTTATCTGTTCCCACAACAAGTTTCCCGTCGTCATAGTCGCATAAGGCCGTGATGCAGTTGTTTCCGATGTAATTCCGAAGCGAGGAATAACTTCCGATATACCCGAACATATTGGCTTGTAAAGGAATAAAAGCTACGCCTCTCTGGTAAATGCCTATCCACAGATTGGTACTGTTGTCTATCAGGAGGGAGTGTACTTTACTTCTTTTCAGGTTGACATTGTCTATATAAAAGTCCGTATCCGCAATGTTTTTTCCTAAAATGTCATAAGACACAATTCCTTCTCCGTCAATGCCAATCAGCATGAAACTTCCCTTTTGTTTCAGGTCTTTGATGGGAAACTCGGATTTGATGATTTGCTGGAATGTATCGTCCGCCTTTTGATAGACGAATGCGCCGTTTCCGGTGGTACCTATATATACATTGCCGTAGGAGTCTTCTGCACAGCAATTAATAAACTGGTTGCCGTTATGTGTACCAAGCGAATAATCGTATCTCTTTCCGTTTTTATCAATCCGGATGACGCCATGGTATTCTGTGCAGATCCAGATATTTCCGTTCTTGTCCTCTTTGATTTCATTGATGGTATATCCGATAAGAGGAATATTCCAGTCTTTAATCTGAAAGTTTCCTTTTGAGTCGATCGACAAGGTTTTGATTCCATATCCGCTGGTTCCAATCAGAATATTGCCGTTGCGAAGTTCTGTAATACTTTTATTATTATAGGACAAACCTGATTTCTTAATGGTTTTGAACGTGTCCGACCGGTAGTCATAGACTTGCAGTCCTTTGGTAGAAAGAATGTACAGATTTCTTTTGGAATCCTGGAACACTTTATATACGTGGTTCCCTAATAAGGAAGTAGAGTCTTTTCGATGAGAGCGGTAGTTGGTAAATTTGGTCCCGTCAAATTTATTCAATCCATCCTCTGTTGTTACCCATATATATCCTTTTTGATCCTGATATATATTATTGATCATACTGCTGGAGATTTCCCCATGAGTAGTATACAGCTTACAGAATTGCCCTTTACAGAGGAGGGGCAATAGGCAGCAAATAACAGCTATAATGAATGACTTGTTTCTCATTATGAGTGTGGTTTGTAGGGCTGAAATTGAATTAAAATACCTTTATTTGATACAAAGTAAGTTCTTTTTTCTTAGTTGTCAATAAAAAAAACGGGGATTTTTCAGGTTTTTGAAAATAGATTCTAAGGGGTGGAAGTGAGTTCTTGTAAAAGATGCGTGGAAAATTATAGAAAAGCCTTTGGAGGGGAATTTCTTTTTGTGATGTAACATTTCCGAAAGTTTTTGTTACAGCAGAAAGGATGGTGTAACAATAGATAAGAGGTTGGTATCCTGTGTGAGAGCCGATTCTATAGGGTTTTGCTACTTTTGTAATGGTAGAGATCAATGAAAAATACAAAGTATAATATATGAAAACACAGACTTATTTTGGTAGGGTATTGGGGGCTCTTCTCTTGTATGCTTGTTGTAGTTTTGGCTTGTCGGCCAAAGTTACTTTACCTGCGTTGGTTTCCGATGGAATGGTGCTGCAACGGGAGGTTTCGTTGAAAATATGGGGCACAGCCAGTCCGGGAGAAAAGGTGAATCTGACTTTCATGAAAAAGCAATATCACACGGTAGCGGATGAGGCCGGAGATTGGTCGATCGGGTTGCCCGCCTTGAAGGCAGGAGGTCCTTATTCTATGACCGTCAATGATATTTCATTAAAAGATATTCTGGTAGGAGACGTTTTCTTGTGTTCAGGACAGTCGAATATGGAATTGACGGTGAACCGGGTGATGGATAAATATGCGCAAGAAATTACACAATATGAGAATTCTTCCATTCGATATGTAAAGGTCCCGTATGCGTATGACTTTTCCCATCCGCTGAACGATTTGCAAGCGGTAAAATGGCAACCGATGACTCAGGAATACGTGCAGAGTTTCTCCGCCCTCTGTTATTTTTTTTCTAAACTGCTGGAGGAAAAGACGGGAGTGCCGGTAGGTATTATTAATTCCAGTTGGGGAGGTACACCCATTGAAGCATGGATCAGTGAGGATGGATTAAAGGATTTTCCAGCGTATGTCAATCAGAAAACCTTATATGAAGATGCCGCACTGGTGGATCAAATAAAGAAAACCGAACAGTTGCATCAGTTGGCATGGAACAAGCAATTGTATCGGTCGGATGCCGGACTGCATGGGGAGATTCCTTGGTATGCCGAGTCATACAATGATACGGATTGGGAATGGGTAGATATGTTTTCAGATAATTGGGCACTTCGTAACGGTCGTCCATTGAATGGGACCCATTGGTTCCGAAAAGAGTTTGTAGTGCCCGATGGATGGGCAGGAAAAGACGTAGTATTGCGGTTAGGTTGTATGGTGGATGCTGACTCTGTGTATGTGAACGGACATTTTGTGGGGACTGTTTCCTATCAGTATCCGCCGAGGGTTTATCAGGTACCGGCCAAGTACCTGAAAGAGGGGAAAAACCAGCTGACCGTACGTTTGTTCAGCTACGGTTCCTGTCCTTCCTTTGTCAAAGAAAAACCCTATAAATTGCTTTGCGGCAATCAGGAAATAAATTTGGAGGGTAGATGGAAACATAAAATAGGCACGGTGATGCCTCTTTCCCCTTCTTCTACTGCCTTTCATTATACCCCGGTGGGCTTGTACAACGGTATGATTCATCCGTTGCAGCATTATGTGTTCAAAGGGGTGGTATGGTATCAAGGCGAATCGAACGTGGACCGCTGGAGGGAATATTCTTCCTTGCTTACGGCAATGATTGCAGATTGGAGGGCCCTGTTTCAAAATGAAAACTTACCTTTCTATGTGGTGGAATTGGCCGATTTTCTGGCACCGGATGACCCCGGACGTACGGATTGGGCCGCATTGAGAAAGCAACAGGCAAAGGCGGCACAGGAAAACACGCACGTAACCTTAATCAAGAACAGTGATACGGGTGAATGGAATGACATTCATCCATTAGACAAAAAAACGCCGGCTACCCGGTTGGTGAATGCAGTAATACAGAATGAAAAACAAAATAAGTAAAAATGAGTAATATTCTAAGTCAGAAAGTGTCCATGGCCGAAAAAGTAGGCTATGGACTGGGCGATTGCTCTGCGAATCTGGTGTTCCAGATGATGATGATTTATCAGACCAAATTCTATACGGATGTGTTTGGGCTGGAAGGAGCAATTGCAGGTACCGTAATGTTGGTGGCACGTATCGTAGATGCTTTTGTAGACCCTACCGTGGGAATTTTATCCGACCGTACCCAAACCCGGTGGGGAAAGTATCGTCCTTGGGTGTTGTGGACGGCTCTTCCGTTCATGGTATTTTATGTGTTGGCCTTTTATAATCCGGGGATTGAGGAGAAAGGACTGGTGGCGCTGTATGCGACCATCTCTTATACCTTGTTGATGACAATGTATTCTTTTAACAACACGCCTTATTCTTCTTTGGGCGGAGTGATGTCGTCGGACATTAAGGAGCGTACCAGCATTACTTCCGTACGTTTCGTCTTTTCTACCATAGCCCAGTTTGTGGTACAGGGACTTACTTTGCCATTGGTGAGCAAGTTTTCCGACGGAGGAGACAAGGCGCATGGGTGGCTTTGCACGATTTCCCTGTTTGCGGCAGTCGGTTTTATTTTCCTTTTGATTGTATTCTTCTCGGCAAGAGAACGTATCACTCCACCGGCTAGCCAAAAGAACGATACCCGTCAGGATATCAAAGACGTGTTGAGCAGTGTGCCTTGGAGGTCTATGTTTATCCTGACGTTGTTCGTCTTCATCACACTGGCTATGTGGGGAAGTGCCATGAACTATTATTTTGAGAACTATGTAGACAAGGCCGCGCTGTTTGCTTTCCTGGACAATATCGGGCTGGTGGCAGCAGAACCTGGAAACTCGGTGGGCTATCATGTGCTCAATGCCTTTGGATTGATTGTGACCTCACCAGATAAGGCATACGAAGTAGGATTTGGCGTCTTCAATATGGTCGGGGCACTGGTTCAGTTCTTTGGAGTGATTTTCTTATCCGAATTTTTAGCTAACAAATACGGCAAGAAGCGCACGTTTATTGTGTGCCTTTCGCTGACAGCTATCTTTACAGCCATGTTCTATTTCCCTGCTAAAGACAATGTGGGTATGATGTTCGTGCTGAACTTCCTGAAGAGTCTGGCTTATGCGCCTACGGTACCTTTGCTTTGGGCCATGATTGCCGATGTGGCCGACCATTCGGAGTATATCCATTATCGTCGTGCTACGGGATTTGTCTTTTCGGGTGTGGTATTTGCCTTGAAAGCGGGATTGGGCATCGGGGGTGCCGTACTGGGATTTTTATTGTCCGGATTTGGGTACATTTCCGGTTCAGGTATCGCGCAGAGCGATACGGCTGTGCAGGGAATCATCCTGTCTTCCAGTCTGATTCCTGCCGCTTTCTTCCTGGTGGGAGTGGTAGCGTTGTTTTTCTATCCTATCAGTAAGGAATACAATGAGAAAATGCAGGCAGAACTGAGCGAACGCAGAAGTAAAAATGATTATTAATTAGGAAATACGAAGAAAAATGAAGAACAGACACATTGTATCTGCGCTATTATGCAGCCTTTTTCTGATGGCATGTGGAAGCAATGCTTCCCAAATGGCCGTTTCGGAAAAATCATTAAAAGAGGTGGTTGGGGATAAATTTTTGATGGGGGTAGCCCTTAATGTACGTCAGTCCTCAGGAATGGACACTTCCGCCTTGAAGATTGTGAAACAACATTTCAATGCCATCGTGGCAGAGAATTGTATGAAAAGTGAGGAAATCCAGCCGAAGGAAGGAGAATTCCATTTTGAAGATGCCGACCGTCTGGTGCAGTTTGGACTCGACAACGGGCTGACGGTGACGGGACATTGCCTGATATGGCATTCACAGCTTCCCGAATGGTTTTGTGTGGACGACAAAGGAAAGAATGTTTCTCCTGAAGTGTTGAAACAGCGTATGAAAACCCATATCCAGACGGTGGTCGGACGCTACAAGGGAAAGATTAAAGGATGGGATGTAGTGAACGAAGCCATCGTGGAAGACGGTTCTTACCGCAAGAGCAAGTTCTATGAGATTTTGGGCGAAGAGTTCATCCCATTGGCTTTTCAGTATGCACACGAAGCCGATCCGGACGCAGAGCTGTATTACAATGACTACGGGATGGATGTGCCGGGACGCCGTGACGGAGTGGTGAAACTGGTTCGTTCGCTGAAAGAAAAGGGTTTGCGTATCGATGCGGTAGGCATGCAGGGACACATGGGGATGGATTATCCGGACATCCGTCAGTTTGAGAAAAGTATGCTGGCCTTTGCCGCTACCGGTGTCAAGGTGATGATTACGGAATGGGATATGAGTGCGTTGCCTACGGCTATGCGAAGTGCCAATGTGTCGGATACGGTCGCTTTCAAGAAGTCATTGAATCCTTATCCGGAAGCTTTGCCAGATTCTGTCAATCAGGCATGGAATAAAAGAATGGAAGAGTTCTTTCAGCTTTTTGAAAAGCATGCCGACATTGTGGAACGGGTGACCGCTTGGGGAGTGACGGACGGAGATTCCTGGAAAAATGATTTCCCTATCCGGGGTAGAAAAGACTATCCGTTGCTGTTCGACCGGAATTACCAGCCGAAAGATTTTGTACGGAAAATGATAGAAGAAGCATCCGATTCTGTAACGTCTGCAAAGAAATAAATGTTTAACCGGAGACTGCTTTCGGGCGGTCTCACAAACCATCATAAAAATGAAAAAGGAAGAAAGATATTTGTTTCCTGCCGATTATATGGCAGACCCTTCAGTACATGTATTCAATGGCCGTTTGTATATATATCCTTCACATGACCGTGAATCCGGCATTCCGGAAAATGACAATGGCGACCATTTTGACATGAATGACTATCATGTGCTGTCTACCGACGATGTGATGCATGGCGAAATCGTGGATCACGGAGTGGCTTTGAAAGTGGCTGATATTCCTTGGGCCGGACGCCAGCTTTGGGATTGTGACATTGCCTGCAAGAACGGAAAGTATTACTTGTATTTCCCGTTGAAGGACCGGAACGACATCTTCCGTATGGGAGTAGCCATCGGTGACAAGCCGGAAGGTCCGTTCATTCCTCAGCCCGATCCGATTCGGGGCAGTTACAGCATTGATGCCGCAGTGCTTCAGGATGAGGATGGCAGTTATTACATGTATTTTGGCGGTATCTGGGGCGGACAGCTGCAACGCTATCGGGACAATAAAGCCATTGAGCACCCGTTCCTTCCGGAAGCCGATGAGCCGGCATTGCCGAGCCGGGTGGTAAAATTGTCGGATGATATGCTCGGTTTTGCAGAAGAACCGCGTCCGGTGATTGTGTTGGGGGAAGACGGCAAACCGCTGACCGCAGGCGACCCGCACCGCTTCTTTGAGGCTTCCTGGGTACACAAGTACAATGGGAAATATTATTTCTCTTATTCTACCGGTGACACACACTTGCTGTGTTACGCCGTAGGTGACAGTCCTTATGGTCCGTTTGTGTATCAGGGAGTGATTCTGACCCCCGTGGTAGGATGGACTACGCATCATTCCATTGCGGAATATAAGGGAAAATGGTATCTGTTCCATCATGACTGTGTGCCTTCGGGTGGAAAGACCTGGCTTCGCAGCCTGAAGGTGGTGGAACTGGAATATGACGAGAACGGTAAGATTCAAACCGTAAAAGGCAGTGCGGATGAATAAACGACTTTGGGGTAGTGTCTGTTTCCTGTCTTTGGCCCTGACGTTGTGGGCTGAAGACGGGAGCAGACTTTGGTTACGACAGACGCCTGTGAATCAAGCGTCTGTTTGTTGTTTAGTGACTTCCCCTACGCTTACGGTGGCGCGTGAGGAACTGGCTGCCATGTGGCAGGGAGGAGAAGTGGATTTGCAGCTCTGTGCCGATGAGACACATCGTCGGTTGGGCAAAGAGGGATATACCATACGTACTTCCGAGGGAAAGACGGTGTTGGGAGCCGCTACGGAACAGGGATTGCTGTACGCGACCTACCATCTGTTGCGGTTACAGGCGGAAGGAGCGGATTGTACCCAGTTGGATATTCAGGAAAAGCCGGCCTTTGACATCCGTGTGCTGAACCATTGGGACAACCTGGACGGCACGATTGAACGCGGCTATGCGGGACACTCTTTGTGGAAATGGGAGGAACTGACTGATTCCGTATCGGCCCGTTATCGGGAATATGCCCGTGCCAATGCTTCGGTGGGTATCAACGGGACTGTGCTGAACAATGTGAATGCTTCGCCCGAGATTCTCTCCGCAGACTACCTGCAAAAGGTCCGGAAGTTGGCCGATGTATTCCGTCCTTATGGCATCAAGGTGTATCTTTCGGTCAATTTTGCTTCTCCGATGAAGTTGGGAGGCTTGTCTACGGCCGACCCGCTGGACGAGGAGGTAGCCCGTTGGTGGAAAGAGAAGGTACGTGAAATTTATGGGTTGATTCCTGATTTTGGCGGTTTTCTGGTGAAAGCCAATTCGGAAGGACAGCCCGGTCCGTGTGATTACGGGCGTACGCATGCCGAAGGGGCAAACATGCTGGCGGAGGCTTTGAAGCCCTACGGGGGAATCGTGATGTGGCGGGCTTTTGTCTACAGTCCGTCGGATGCCGATCGGGCCAAGCAGGCTTATCTGGAGTTTCAGCCGCTGGACGGCAGGTTCCGGGACAATGTGATGGTGCAGGTGAAAAACGGGCCGATTGACTTTCAACCGCGGGAACCTTACAGTCCGCTCTTCGGGGCCATGCCGCATACACCCTTGATGGTGGAGTTTCAGATTACGCAGGAGTATTTGGGACATTCCAACCACCTGGCTTATCTGGCTACTATGTGGAAAGAGTTTTACCGCTATGTGCAGCCTTCTTCCCTGAAGGGGGTAGCGGGTGTAGTGAATGTAGGCGATCACGTGAACTGGTGCGGACATGATTTTGCACAGGCCAACTGGTATGCTTACGGGCGGTTGGCTTGGAATCCGGACTTGTCGGCGGAAGAGATTGCCCGCGAATGGCTGGCACAGACTTTCACGACCGACCGGCGGTTTGTGGAACCCATGACGCAGGTCATGATGGAGAGCCGGGAGGCAGTGGTGGATTACATGATGCCGCTGGGTTTGCATCACATCTTTGCCTGGGGGCACCATTACGGTCCGGAACCTTGGTGTGAGGTACCCGGGGCACGTGCCGATTGGCTGCCTTCGTATTACCATCAGGCGGACAAGGAGGGATTGGGTTTCGACCGGAGCCGTACGGGAAGTGATGCCGTGTCGCAGTATCCGGATTCGTTAGCCCGGGTGTTCGATTCGCTGGAACAATGTCCGGAGGAATATCTGCTTTGGTTCCATCATGTGAAGTGGAATCAAAAGCTTCGTTCAGGACGTTCCTTGTGGGATGAACTCTGTTACAAGTACCAGAAAGGGGTAGACGATGTGCGTGCGTTCCAGCGGGTGTGGAAGGAGATGCAGCCGTATGTGGATGCGGAACGCTATCAGGCGGTGGCCGAACGGCTGGACATTCAGGCACACGATGCCGTGTGGTGGAAAGATGCTTGTCTGGAGTATTTCCGTACCTTCTCCAAGCGACCCTATCCCAAAGGGGTGGAGCCTCCGGTATTTACCTTGAAGGAATTGAAAAAGGTGAAGTTGCCCATCAGTAATTATGAACCTCCTACGATTGAGATGCTTCCGCGGAAGAAATAAGGGATATTGGAAGTAGATTCGGAGGATTTTAGATGACTTTTAGGGACCTGAAATGTCTCGTGAAAAAACGCAAGTACGTTTGGAGTCAAATGTACTTGCGTTTTGTTGTAAACGCACTTGCGTTTTAAGTAAAACGCCCTTACGTTTCAGATGAAACGCAAAGGCGTTTTTTTATATGTGGTTGTGTAATTTTTAAATAGTTATCAATCAGTTGATTATGATTTTGTGTTAGAACCTGCACCGTATGTCGATGCCCACTTGTACGGGGCGACCTTTCTGCGCAAAGCCTCGGCTCATGGTTTCGAAGTAGAACGCCTGGTAATCCTTGTTCAGGGCGTTGTTCACCCAGATACCGATTTGCCCGTTTCCTTTGTTCAGGCTGAGGCGTCCGTTCAGTGTGCCGTAGAGGGCCTGACTGGCGTTGTTCTGCTCTGTCCAGTAGATACGTCCTGCCGCCCGGTAGTTGGCATCGAGGGTGATGTTGTCCAGAATGGCATTCTTGCGGAGCGGGAAGATATACTGTCCGCCTACGGTAAAGGTATGTTTCGGTACGAATGGTACGTAATTGCCGTTGTAGTTTCCCGTCTCGCTCACCACATAGTCGGTGAAAGTGGCACAGGTATAACCGTAGTTTCCGTTCAGGCTGAACTGGTCGGTGAGCTGGGCACGCAGGCTGGCTTCGGCTCCCAGGCTTCGGCTCTTACCGGCATTGACCGTGATGCGTCCCAGTCCGCTTTCGGCGAAGCGTGACAACTGCTGGTCGCGGGTATCCATGTAGAAGGCAGAAAGGTCGGCCTGCAGTTTGCCGTTCAGCAGGGTGAGGTGCGAACCGATTTCGTAGTTCCATGAATATTCTGGCTTGTAGAGAGTGGCTGCCTTCACGTCGGTTTGAGGAGCCTGGGCCATGCCGTTCAGCATACCTGCAATCATCTGCTTCTTGTCCTCGCTCAGCATGGGCACGTTATTGACGATAGGAATCGTTACATCGGCCACATCTTTCATCATGCTGGCCTGCATGTCGTTTTGCAGCAGGTCGGAGAACATTTGGATGTTGTATCCTCCCGAGCGGTAACCTTTGCTCACGCTGGCATAAATGTTGTTGCGTGAATCAAAGTTGTATTGCAGGGCAAACTTGGGCAACAGCTGGATGTAGTCGTGCGACAGCTTTCCGTTGTAATTGTTGTTCACATTGAAATCTTGTGCCGGTACCATCGGAATGACTTTGTTGCCAGGAGTCAGTGTGCCGCTCAGTGAGTAGGTATGGGTAAACTGGCAACCGCTGTAATAATTTAGCTTCAGGCTTTCGTAGTCCATGCGGAGACCGGCTGTCAGTGAAAGTCCTTCCAGACCGAAGAGGTCGTTGAAGGTGGACTGATGGAACACGGCTGCATTCAGGATAGGCGTGCCGAACTGTCCCGGAATGACCAGTTGTTCGCCGTTGATGACGTCATTGAAAGTCATTTTCATGGTCATCGGACCGGCCGATATGGTCGGCATGTATTTGTTGGCGTTGGTGTTGATGGTGCTGTTCAGCCAGTTGACTCCGTCTTTCTGGAAGGTGACAGGTGCTTCCGTATCCAACCATTGGTAGAAACCGCTCACTCCGGTAGTCCACTGCCAGCGGCGTCCGGGCTTGGATTTCAGGACGATTTCCTCGCTCAGGGTCTTGGAGTTCTGTTTCTGCATCATGGTATAGATGTTCTGTTCCGTGAAGTCTTGGTCCAGGTCCATGTGGTCGCGCAGGTATTGGAAGCCGGTCACACTGCTCAGAATGAAGTTGTCGGCTTGATATTCTAAGTTCAATCCACTGTTCAGCAGGTTGCGTTTGTAGCCGCAGGCGTTGTCGTAGGAGATGCGTCCGATGTATTGCGCACGGTCTTCTTCGCCACTTACCTTTCCGGTGTATTCATACGGATAGCCGCCCTGGTTGGTGTATTCGTAGTTCACGGTGAAGTCGAGTTTCAGATTATCCGTGGGCAGGTAGATGGCACGGATACGTCCGCCGAATTCATTGTCCGTATCAATGCGTTTGCCGTTGAAGTCATTTTTGAAGAATCCGCCTTTGTGGTCGTAGAACATGCCTACACTGAAAGCAAACTGGCTGGAGATACGGTGGTAGTGGGTGAGCGAAGCGTTGTAGTTGTTGTAAGTGGCCGCACCCAGGCGAAGGTCTGTGCCCTGATAGGTGAAAGGCGATTTGGTGAACACACGGATGAGTCCGCCCATGGTGTTGCGTCCGTAGAGGGTACCCTGCGGTCCGCGCATGACGTCGATACGCTCGATGTCCGAGTAGTTGAAGTCGAAAGCCGACTTGTCAATGAAAGGAATGTTGTCGACGTAGAGACCTACCGCCGGCGTATTGATACGAGAACCGATACCGCGGATATAGACGGAAGTGGTCAGTTTGGAACCGTAGTCAGGAATGAACAGGTTCGGTACCAGAGCCGACAGGGATTTTACGGAAGTGACCGAGTTGTTGCGCAAGGCACTTTGTGAAAACGAGGTAGACGAAGCGGCCTGCTGGCGCAGACGGTTGTTTTCCTTCGGCGTGGCAATGACGACTACTTCTTCAATGTCGATGACCTTGGTCGTATCTTTGGGCAAGGCATCTACAGGAGAAGTTCCGGCCCATACACAGGGTGCTGAGACGGCCCATAGAAAAGCGATAGCGGTATTTTTTTTCATTCTGCTGTAATATAGTTTAGTTAACGGGTGCAAAGTAAGTGCAATTTGAGGGGACGGGCAATCCTAATAAATGAGGATTTTGCTAATTTTGTGTATCATAAAAAGAAGGTACATATAAATAAAGGTATAAGACTATGAGAAGAATTTTAAGTTTGGCGGCGATGTGTGTATTTGCACTCGGCGTCTGGGCACAGGAAACTGTGGCTGTCAATACGGGCAATTTAGTTTCACCTGAAGTAAAGAACCAGACCGTGACTTTCCGTTTGTGGGCCCCGAATGCGAAAGAAGTCTGTGTGGAGGCCGATTTCTTTGAAAAGCAACGTCAGCAGACTCCGTTGGGCGAAATGGAAGTCGCCGGCAGAATCCCGATGCAGAAGGATGCGAACGGGGTATGGTCGTATACCACTTCGATGCCGAATCCAGAGCTGCACACCTATTGTTACTATGTAGACGGAATGCGTATGCTGGATCCCAACAACGTATACATGTTACGTGACATTGCTACTTATACCAACTATTTCCTGGTCGACGGGGATTTGTCGCAGAATTATTTGGTGCGCGAAGTACCTCATGGCACCGTAGCAAAGGTGTGGTATCCGAGTCCCACGCTGGGGATGGAACGTCGCCGGATGACGGTCTATACTCCGGCAGGCTATGAAGACAGCAAAGAAAGTTATCCGGTGCTGTATCTGTTGCATGGAGCCGGTGGCGACGAGAATGCTTGGAGTGAACTGGGGCGTGCCGTGCAGATTTTGGACAACCTGATTGCACAGGGAAAGGCCAAACCGATGATTGTGGTGATGCCGAACGGGAACGGAGCTCAGGAAGCTGTGCCCGGAGAATACCCGAACAGCATGTACAAACCTTCGTTCATGAATTCAAAAACCATGGAGGGTTCGTTTGAAAAAGCATTCCCGGATATTATGAACTTTGTAGAGAGTCATTACCGTACGGTGAATGACAAGGCACACCGGGCCATTGCCGGATTGTCAATGGGTGGATTCCATTCGTTGTATATCTCAGCCAATTATCCGGATAAGTTCGGTTACGTGGGATTGTTCTCTGCCGCCATCAACCGGCAGGCAAAGGGTGAAAACGCATCTATTTATGAGAATCTGGAAGATAAACTGGCCGCTCAGTTTGCCGAGGCTCCCAATTTGTATTTCATTGCCATCGGTAACGGAGATTTCCTGTATCAGGATAATGTGAAATACCGTCAGTTGCTCGACAAGCACGGATACAAGTATGAGTATATGGAGACCGACGGCGGTCATGAATGGCGTAACTGGCGGAAATACCTGAATCACCTGCTTCCGGAACTGTTCAAGTAATTCACACCTGATCGGCTTCCACGTATCCGTGCATGACCGCATAGATGGCCAGGCCGGATACGGATTTGATACCTAATTTTTCGGTGATATTTTTCCGGTGGGAAATCACCGTAGTCAGACTGATGTGCAGCTTGTCGGCAATTTCCTTGTTGATGAGTCCCTTGGTCACCAGTCGGAGCACCTCTATCTCACGGGCTGTCAGCTCATGCTCCGTATCGGCCGGTGTGGCGGGTACGGGATGATGCGTCAGCTCGTGTCCTTTTTTCCGGGTCATCATGATGGTTTTCACCAGTTGCTCCTGTGGCAGGAGAATGTTGAGGCTGGGAATTCCCGTCAGTAGGGTCGGTTCTCCGGCAGAAAGGACGATGCATTTGGGCCTCCGTTCCAAAAAGAAGGCCGTATGCTCAAAATAGACTTGAGCCGACACGAAATAATGGGCATACATATCCGGCGTGTCGTCGATGAGTTGCTCGAAAGACGAGAACGTGCGGATGACCGCTTCGGGAATCAGCTCTTCTAAGATGGTGCGTAGTCCGAGAGCGGTCAGCGTATTGGGTTCAATAATGGCTATTTCCGGCTGGTGCATAATGGGGAAAGTTAACGGTTCAGGTAATGGGCCACAGCCTCCGCGCAACGTTCTCCGTCGATACCGGCCGAAACGATACCTCCGGCATAGCCGGCTCCTTCTCCGCAAGGGAACAATCCTTCTACGGTGAGGTGTTGCAGGGTATCCTTGTCACGTACGATGCGTACGGGCGAAGAGGTGCGGGTTTCTACGGCAATCATGACGGCCTCGTTCGTAAGGAAACCGCGAGAACTTTTGCCGAAAAGCTGGAAACCTTTGCTCAGGCGTTCGCTCAGGAAAGGCGGTATCCAGAAATGAAGGGGAGAGGATACCAGTCCCGGGCTGTAAGAGGTTACAGGCAAATCGTAACTCAGTTTTTTCTGGGTAAAGTCGGCCATACGCTGTGCGGGAGCCGTCTGTCGCATGTTGCCTTGTTGCCAGCAGATTTGTTCCAGTTTTTCCTGGAAACGCATCATGGCCAGCGTATGTACGGTCCCTTCCGGCAGTTTCCCGTCGCGGAGTATCAATTCTTCGGTGAGTGATTCATTGGAGTGGGGAAGCGGGTCTGCCTGCAATTGCATTTCGGGTCGTAGCAAGTCTTCCGGATGGGTCTCGACCACCATGCCCGAGTTGCTCCATTTGGTGCCGCGGTTGCTTGGGCTCATCCCGTTCACCACTAACTGGTGGGGGCCACTGGCTGCCGGAACGACGAAACCTCCCGGGCACATGCAGAAGCTGTAGACTCCTCGTCCGTCTACCTGTTGTACGAAGCTGTATTCGGCAGCGGGCAGGTATTTTCCCCGTCCGTTCTTGTTATGATATTGTATCTGGTCAATCAGCATGGAGGGGTGTTCCAGTCGCACGCCGATGGCAATGCCTTTGGTCTCCAGTTGCACGCCGTGGGCATACAGCCAGCGGTACACATCCCTGGCAGAATGTCCCGTAGCTAAGATTACCGGTCCTAAGAACGTCTTTCCGTCGTGAGTTTCAATACCTTTCACTTTCTGCCCTTCAATCAGCAGCGCATCCATGCGGGTCTGGAAGTGGACTTCTCCGCCACAGGCCAGGATGGTGTTTCGCATGTTCTCGATGACTCTGGGCAGTTTGTCGGTTCCGATGTGCGGATGCGCATCCGAGAGGATGGTCGGACTGGCTCCGTGCTGGCAGAACACATTCAATATTTTCTCTACACTGCCTCGTTTCTTGCTGCGGGTATACAGTTTCCCGTCGGAGTAGGCTCCTGCTCCTCCTTCTCCAAAACTGTAGTTGGATTCAGCGTCCACTTTGTGTTCCCGGCTGATGCGGGCCAGGTCTTCCTTACGTTCACGTACATTCTTGCCGCGTTCCACCACGATGGGGCGTAATCCTAATTCTATCAGTTTCAGGGCGGCGAATAAACCTCCGGGGCCTGCGCCTACCACAATGACAGCCGGACGTCCTTCTACATTAGGATAGTTGGTACGTTCAAATTCTTCTTCCGAAGGCGTTTCGTTGACGAAAACACGGACGGTCAGATTGATGTAAATGGTACGCTGGCGGGCATCGATGCTGCGTTTCAGTGTACGGATGGCATTGATGGTACGGAGATCCAGCCCTTTTTCCCGGCTGATATATTGTTTGAGCGACTGCTCGCTGGCTGCCTGTTCGGGCAGAATGCGGAGTTGATATTCGTGCGTCATATTATTTGTAACTTTTTTGCAAAGATAGGGCTTCTGTTTGGTTTCTCCAATCGCTTTAGAAGTCTGAATCTTATATTAATTTAAAGATTGTGATAAAAAGTATTGTAAAATTATCTACATTTGTGGTCAATTTCTCTCAACTTTTGTAAGTGATAAGGTGTTAATATGTACGATTGTTGAATTTTATTAAATAACATTATGATGAAATGTAAGGTAAACAGAATTTACCCATTATGGGGATTGTTGTTGTCATTCCCCTTATGGAATGTGTCGTGTGTAGATAACAAGTATGATCTCGACAAGGATATTGATATGACTATCAATGTGGGTGGAGAGCATCTTGCAGTTCCTGTAGGAAGTACTGATACGGCTTTCCTGAGTAAAATCATTGAAGTGGAAGAAGGGGATATCTTGCAGCCGGATGCGGCTACGCATATATACCATCTGACAAAACAGGATGATATTAATGTCAATCCTACTACCGTAAATAAGGTGATGATTACTGATGCTAAAACGGATTTGGAGCAGAAAATTGTAGAGAATGCTTCAGGTAGTACATCTTCTGTCTCTACTACCATAGAAATTTCTAATACATTGACGGCTGAAGCATCAGATATCGATGAAGCGTTGAAAGAATTAGGTTCACTGAGTACCAATACTCCGGCCATTTTGGATTTGACTTTTGGCTTGAAAGGAAACGGATTGACTTATAGTAAAGTAGACGCTAAAGACTTGGTTATTCAACTTCCTACCTTTTTGATCTTCAAAGAAGGAGAGGTTGAAGCCGGAAATAAGTTAACGCTGAATGGAGCTTTGACGCCTAAACAGTTGGATGTAGTCGGTTATACATTTGGTGAAAAGGCAGGTGAGGGACTCAAGCCGGATGAAAATAGAAGCTTGACTATTAAAGGTGATGTGTCTATGAAAGGTGATGTCGTCACTTCTGGAATTAGTGGTTCGGGAGATTTGTCGCTGACTTTGTATGTGACATTAAGTGAAATGGCTACCGATCGTGTCACGGGAGTTATCCAGCCCAAGATAGAAGCGGAAAAAACTCAGATAGAGTTCAACGATTTGCCTGATTTCTTGCAGGATGAAGCAAGCCGTTTGGATGTTACGAATCCGGTGATTGTGCTGATAGCAACCAACCCATTGGAAACCCCGGTAGAAGTGGATGCAGTACTGACACCGAAGAAAAACAATGCCACGATTGAAGGTCATGAAGTACAAATCGGTGCCGGTTATGGTAAAACGGCGGTTACTTTGAATCCGGGTGAGAATGTCATTGCCCTTTCACGTATCGAAACAAGTTCAGTAGCAGGAATGACAAGTAATGTGGTTGTTTCCGACATGAATAATGTGCTGGAAATTATTCCGGATGATATTGATGTAGATTTGAAACCGGTTGTTCGTAACAATGACTATTATGCCGTGGAACTGGGACAGGACTATCAGTTGACGGCCAGTTACGATGTTGACGTACCGTTGAGCTTTGAAAAGGGTCTGAACATTGTGTACAGTGATTCTATCAAGGACCTGAATAAAGATTTGAAAGACTTGGACAAGATTACGTTGAAGAAAGCCAATATCGTATTGACGGTAGACAATGCCATTCCATTGGGCTTGCAGTTGAAAGCTGAAAATGTACAGATTAAAGATATATATGGCCGTGAACTGACAGGCATAGAGAAGACAATTGAGGAAGGCAAGGAATATATTACGGAAAGTGGGGATGGAGAAACACCTGCTACCAGTGAAATTGTCTTGAGTTTGACCACAGCCAACGATCCCGGATTCTTGTCGAAGATTGACAAAATCTGTTTTAAGATTACTGCAGCGACGGGCGCAACCACTGGAATTCCTTTGAAAGATACGCAATGGGTGAAAGTGACAAGTGTGAAGTTGTCAGTCCCGGGTGGTGTGAATGTGGATTTGAACTAATAATGAACGAGAAAAAATAAAACAGATGAAGAAAAATATTTTATATACGATATTGTCCGGATTTGCGGCTTTTGTATGTGTAAGTGAAGCAGTGGCACAGTCTCAGATTAATCGTTCCGCTTATTTCTTGGAGGGAGCTACTTATCGCCACGAACTGAATCCGGCATTTATGGGAGAAAGAGGATATGTAGGTTTTCCGGGATTGGGTAATCTGTCAGTCGGTGCCCAAGGTACGGCAGGAGTCGGTGATTTCCTGTTTGTCAAACCGAATGGTGACCTCATGACCTTTATGCATGGAGATGTAAGTCGCCAGGACTTCCTGAACGGACTGCCTAACCGCATTAAACTGGGCTTTAATCTGAACGAGAACATCTTGTCTACCGGCTTTTATGCATGGGGCGGTTTCAATACTTTCGGACTTTCCATTAAAAGTAATATCAATTTGTCTGCTCCTGACCAGTTGTTTAAGTTCATGAAGAACGGAGTGGATGCACCGGAAGGCACTCATTACAGTGTGAATGATTTGAGCATTGTATCTACCAATTATGCGGAAATTGCCTTTGGACATGCCCGTCAGATCAACGAGCAATGGACAGTGGGTGCGAAAATGAAATTCTTGGTCGGGTTGGCAAAGGCTACGGTGAAGATTGACCGTCTGGACATTGATGCTACTCCGGATGCCTGGAAAATCACTCCGTCGGGTGCACAGGCTTATCTTTCTGCCAAAGGATTGATTGCACCGACACGCGGTGAAACGGGTAATTACGATGAAAGTGATTATGTGCTCGATGACAATGGAAACCGTACGAACCAGTTGAAACCGGGTTCAGAGCAGTTGCTTTCGTATGATGACCTGGATTTTGATACCAAAAAGATTGGGCCTACCGGATTTGGTCTGGCTTTTGATTTTGGTGCTACCTATCGTTTGAATGATGACTGGACCTTCTCGGCTGCCGTATTGGATTTAGGATTTATCCGTTGGAAAAATACCTTGAAGGCTACTATGAACAATAGCTTTGAATTCGATGGTTTCAACGAAATTCCGGTGAAATCAGACTTGGGCGACAACGACCCGAATTCAATCGACAATCAGGCCGACCGTGTAGTAGATGATTTGGAACAGATGGCGAAGTTCACGAAGGAAGGGGAAGGCTTGAAACGTGCTACAGCCTTGGCAGCTACCTTGAACTTGGGTGCACAATATACCTTGCCGGCTTATGACCGCTTGAAGTTTGGTCTTTTGTCTTCTACTCGTTTCCAGGGACGTCACTCTTGGACAGAAGCACGTATTTCTGCCAATGTCTCTCCTTTGACTTGGTTTGAGGCATCCGTAAACTATGCGCTTTCTAACTTTGGATCTACAGGAGGTTTGATGCTGAATTTCCACCCGAGAGGTTTCAACTTCTTTGTGGCAGCCGATGTACCTCTGGGTAAATATACTCCGAAGTATTTCATCCCCATCAACCGTTTCTCTGCCAACGTGAATTTGGGTATCAATTTCACATTCGGTCCGAAACATAAGACCAAATACCATTGTGTAGAAGTACAGTCATTATAATTGAAAATTAAAAAGTAGATATGAGAAAATTAGTATATATGTGCTTGCTGGGTATGCTGCCTTTTAGTGCGATGGCAAGTGATATCAAGTACACCCGTCCGGCATTGACTTTGAAGAATGATACACTGACCATGGAATTTTCTATGGATGTAGCCGATGTACGTGTAAATAGTGAACAGACTTATGCCTTTACGCCGGTGCTTCGTGAAGGTAAAAATTATTATGCCATGCCTCCGGTTATTGTGACAGGAAAGAATGGAGATTACAAGATGCGTCGTTCGGAGCGTAAGATGGCCCGTCGCTTCGGATACGATAATCCGTATGTGGTGATTCACGGACGTCAGGATAACCGCGAAGATGTGGTGCGCTACAAGGCTGCTGTACCTTATCAGCCGTGGATGGACCATGCTTCCATGATTCTGTTGCAGGAAGGAAAGGAATGCTGTGAAGTAGATTTGCTCAATATCAAGGTGATTGAACCGGATGTAGCCGTAGAGACTCCTGCTCTGCCGACAGAATTTGAGGTTTGTGAACCTTGCAAGGAGATGGTTTCATTGCTGACTCCAAAAGAAGAACCGTTGAAGGTACGTTCAGAACAAAGCACTTTGTATATTGAATTCCCGGTAGGAAAGACAGTCTTCGATGCGGATTATAAGAACAACCGGAGTGAGTTGCAGAAACTGAAAGAGATTTTAGAGCCGCTGGAAGACGGTGACCTGGTGACTTTCAAGTCCATCAATGTGTGCGGTTATTCTTCACCGGATGGCTCAGTCCGTACCAACGACAGAGTGGCATCCCAGCGTGCGGAATCTTTCGCCTTGAACCTGAAAGGCGGATATAATTTCCCGCAGGAAGTGTTGCATGTGACTTCTGCCGGAGAAGATTGGGACAGCCTGGTGAAAATGCTGGAAGAAGACAAACCTGCGTATGCAGATAAAGCTTTGGCAGTCATTCAGAAATATGACAATCTGGATGTGCGTGAGGCTCGTCTGAAAACGACTTTGGGTACAGCTACTTACCGTACCATGATGAATCAGTATTATCCTCGCTTGCGTCGCTTGAGTGTATCGGTAGACTATGAGGTGAGAGAGGTGCTGAACTCTGAAGCAGCCCGTTTGATTTATACGAATCCTAAACTGCTGAGCTTGCAGGAAATGTATCGGGTGGCAGCGATGTACCAGCCGGGTACGAAGGAATATAAGGAAGTCTATGAAATTGCAGCCAATACGTATCCGGAAGATGTGATTGCCAATATCAATGCGGCTTCTGCCAACATCATCAGCGGAGATTTCAAGAAAGCTGCGTCTTACATGGACAAAGTGAAAGAAGATCCGCGTGCTTACAACAACTTGGGTGTGTTGGCTTGGTTGGCCGGCCATACCGAAGAAGCCAAGGGATGGTTCCAGAAAGCTGCAAGTGTAGAACCTGAAAAAGCCAATGCCAATCTGGAAAAGATGGTACCTTATGAAACTGCTCCGCAGAAGTAATTCGCTATCATTCGTTGGATATAAAAAAGACCCGTACTTTCATTGGTACGGGTCTTTTTATGCCCTGACGGGGGGATGTGAGCAAAATATAAATCGCTGCATCGGCTCCTCTGAACGATGGAATGCCAATGCAGCGATTCTGAATGATTTTCCGTTCTTTATTTCTGTACTTTCAAGGTAAATTTCTTGAAATAAACCTGTGTCTCCTGCCCGGATTTGTTTGTCAGGCGGATAAACTTCAAGGAAGTATCCGTCGGGATGGAGGCGGTGATTTCAGTCTTTTCGGCGGCCTGTGACAGAGAAACGGACTTCCACTCCTGACCTTCACTGCTTACCTCCAGCGTGAATTGCGAAGCGACTCTCGGAGTTTCTAAGTCCATAGTCAGCGCCTCGAAGCGTACCGGCTGGTCTACGGCAATCTGCAGCATGGCACCGGCCGGCCATTTGATGACCTCGTTAGACGGGGACACATTCACATACTGATGGCGGGCGCGTACCACCTGAGTCTTCAGCTGAGGCACGTCGCTGGTCAGCGTGTAAGGATTGTATTCGGCCTTGGTTTCCAGGTGAGTCTTGTGCTGTGCGTTATAGGTACTGGTTACCTGCGTGTATACCTGGTTCAGCGTCGGCAGCAGGATGAGGCTTCCTACCTTCACTCCCGGCTGATACGGGTTCTGGTTTTCGGTCATATCCAGTTCGTACATTAGGGTTTGCAAAGCACGTGCGCGGTCGTAGTAGGTCATGAAGGCAGCATCTTTTCCATTCAGGGCTTTGACCATTTGCAATACACACTGACCGTATTCGCCGAGCAGTTTGCCCTGTTTCAGCCAAGGACGCATTTCGTGGATGAGGGCCGGGTTCTCGTTGTCGGCCAAAAGTACATCGCAGGCCGTTTCCAGACGCATACATTCCCGAAGTACACTGTCGACGGCCTCAGAGGCATTCATATCCTGTGCCAGCACTTTCAGCATCGGCTGTAGGGGGACACTCTCGTCACGACGGAAGCCATGTCCGTTCGTTCCCAAGTCCGAACAGTGTGTGGCAAAGGTCTCCAGATAGGCAGCTTTCTGGGGCAGCAGGTCCTGTATGGCGTGTTTCCACGACTGAATGCTGTCGTAGGTATCCAGGTTCCAGGTATAATCGGCCACGCTATATAAGGATATCTTGGAAGATTCTGCGTGTTCCATCGGGTTGGATACGAAACCGGACATTTCGTCCTGGATTCCTTTGGCATTGCCATACACCGGTCCCAAGAGCAGATGGTCGCGCACATAGTCGTTCACCGGGAAATTCCACCAGATATAGGCTTTGCGCTGGATGAGCGGGTTGATCCAGTCCAGCGTCGGCTTGTCGATGCAGGCAATCACCCGGTCGCCGGTCCACATGATTTGGATACTGGGGTTGAGCATCTTGCCCAACGTAGTCAGGTATCCGCCTTTCACGTCCGACCAGCTCTTGTTGTATTCCGTAGGACACATCACCAGAGGGGTCACGTCGTGTTTTTGTTGGATAAAGTGGGTATCGATGTAATTCAGCAATTCGGCCTGACGCACCGGGTCTGTACCGTCGCCCGAAATATCGTCGAAGAACACGGCAAAGGAACGTACGCCCAACTGGTACATGGCTTCAAATTTCTGGATCAGGGCATCACGGTCGGCTTCCGTCCATTTGATGTCTTTTCCCGGATGGATGGCCCATACGAAATTCACCTCGTTTCGGGCAGCCTGCTCGATGAGTGCATGAATCTGAGCCGCTTCCTTTTCCGGATAAGGCTTGCGCCAGTTGGGAGAAGAGTGATACGGATCGTCTTTCGGGCCATAGATATAGGTATTCATCTTGTTTCGGCCGTAGAACGCCAGTTGGCGCATACGGGCTTCGTGGCTCCAAGGCGTTCCGTAAAAGCCTTCTACCACCCCACGGAAAGCAATGTCGGGATAGTCTTCAATGGTGCAGAGGCTCAAATCTCCCTGACGTACCATCTGTGCGAGGGTCTGCACGCCGTAGAAGGCACCTCGTGCATCCGCTCCGGCAATCACGATGCAGTGATCGTCCACCTCTATATAATAGCCTTCTTTGTGTGAAGGAATTTTTTTTGCATATTTCTTGACGGCTTTATCACCTTTCTTGCCGAGAATAATCTTGAATGCGGTCTTTTCCTGCTTGTTGGGCAGAAGCTGTTTCAGGGCTTCGGCGGCATGCGGACAGCTGCCTTCGGTCAGCACGAGCTGATAAGAGGACGGCACGGCCACAGTCTTTTCGTTTTGGCTCAGTTCAAACTCCTGCACCTTGGGTTGCAGCAGGCTGGCATCGGTCTGGGCCAGCATAGGTGTGGCTCCCCAGACCATGCAGAATAAGGGAAATAGATAATGTTTCATGGATATTATTTAGGTGTTTAGGTAATAATGCTATTGCAAACATACATAAATTAGAGTTTCCTTACAAAAGACCCTCTAAAAAATGTGTCGGTTGTGGTGATTCTTGATAGGGCGGAAGAAACTTATCCGAACAATTCGCGGAAAGCTTCCTCCACTTTTCTGACCGGTACAAGTTCTATTTTGATTTTCTTGCGGTCGATGCCCGAAAGGTTGTGCTTGGGAATCAGCATCCGTTGGAATCCTAATTTCTCGGCTTCGCTGATGCGTTGTTCGATGCGGTTGACCGGACGGATTTCGCCACTCAGTCCCACTTCGCCTGCCATACATACACCTGTTTCAATTTCCGCATCCATGTTGCTGGAAAGAATGGCGCTGATGACCGCTAAGTCGATGGCCGGGTCGTTGACCTTCAGTCCTCCGGCGATGTTCAGGAACACGTCTTTCTGTGCCAGTTTGAAACCGACCCGCTTTTCCAGTACTGCCAGCAGCATGTTCATGCGTCGGAGGTCGAAACCGGTGGCCGAACGTTGCGGCATACCGTAGGCGGCCGTACTGACCAGGGCCTGTACCTCAATCAGGAAAGGACGTACCCCTTCCACGGCTCCGGCAATGGCTACCCCGCTCATCCCCTCATGGTCTTGGGTGAGCAGGAGTTCCGAAGGGTTGCTCACTTGCCGTAGTCCGTCCTGCCGCATCTCGTAGATGCCCAGTTCGGCGGTACTTCCGAAACGGTTCTTGATGCTGCGCAGGATGCGGTACATGTAGTGCTGGTCGCCTTCAAATTGCAGCACCGTATCCACAATGTGTTCCAGTACCTTCGGTCCGGCGATGCTGCCTTCTTTGTTGATGTGACCGATGAGGATGACCGGAGTGCCGGTTTCTTTGGCAAATTTCAGCAGAGAAGCCGTACACTCCCTTACCTGTACGATGCTGCCGGGAGAAGAATCGATGTTTTCCGTCGAGATGGTCTGGATGGAGTCGATGATGACCAGGCCGGGGGCTGCATTCTTGATGTGGGTAAAAATCTGTTCCAGCGAGGTCTCACACGCAATCAGCAGGTTGTCGTTGTCGGGATGGGGGATACGGACCGCACGGAGCTTCAGCTGGCGGGCACTTTCCTCTCCCGATACATACAGGATTCTTTTATGGGCGAGGCGGAGCACGGTTTGCAGGACCAGGGTCGATTTTCCAATGCCGGGTTCGCCGCCAATCAAGGTCAGAGAGCCTTGCACCAGTCCTCCTCCCAAGACCCGGTTGAGTTCTTCGTCTCCCATATCGATGCGCTGTTCCTCGTCCGAGGCGATTTCCTTTAACGGCTGGGGTTTGGAACGGACCGATTCAATGCCATGCGCCACGTGCTTGGCCACTGGAGTTTCTTTCCGTACCACTTCTTCCACGAAGGTGTTCCACTGTCCGCAGGAGGGACATTTTCCGGCCCATTTGGGGGATTCTTGTCCGCAATTCGTGCAGACATAGACTGTTTTTTCTTTTGCCATATTTGTCACGATAATTCCAGACAAAGGTACGAAATCTTACGCTTATTTATGACCCTGCCAAAAAAATATCACTTAAATGTGCGTTTGTAGAAAAATGTTGTTATATTTGCCGACAGAAAAACAATAATCTATGACTGAACGCTGTCTTCATATCATCTTGTTGAACGGGCACGGGTACATGCCTTTCATCACTTCTGCCACAGGGATGACCCCTCGGGGGTAAAGGATAGTATGTTTGGTGTTTCTACGTGATACACGTCTGCGGATGCAGACATCTCAATTATTTTATTCATTCAATTTTAATTTAATGTATTTGTTTCCGTGTGGAATGAGTGCAAGGGCTTCGTTTTCACGGGAATAAACCGGACAATCGGGACTCCGGTGATAAAAATGATATAAACCTATGAAAGTATTGAAATTCGGCGGCACATCCGTAGGTTCCGTCAATAGCATGTTAAGCGTAAAGCGCATTGTAGAAGCAGTAGATGACAAAGTGATTGTAGTGGTTTCTGCCTTGGGAGGAATTACCGACAAATTGATTTGTACCTCGAAAATGGCGGCTTCGGGCGATGATGCTTATGAAAAGGAAATGAAGGAGATTGTGAACCGCCATATTGAAATGGTGTACACGGTCATTCCTGCGGGGCGAGGTCGTGAACTGCTCCTGGACCTGGTCAATGAACTGCTGAGTGAATTGAAGGATATTTTTCAGGGCATTTATTTGATTCGGGACCTTTCTCCCAAAACGTCGGCTACGATTGTCAGCTATGGAGAACGGCTTTCTTCCATCATCGTGGCTACCTTGATTCAAGGAGCCATGTGGTTTGATTCCCGCACGTTTATCAAGACAGAAAAGAAACATAACAAGCATATTCTGGATTCAGAACTGACCAATCAGCTGGTGCGTGAGACGTTCAGTGAAATACCAGATGTATCCGTGGTACCGGGCTTCATTTCGACCGACAAGAATACCGGTGAAGTCACCAACCTGGGCCGGGGTGGTTCGGATTACACAGCCTCTATCATTGCCGCCGCGTTGGATGCGGACATCCTGGAGATATGGACCGATGTGGATGGCTTTATGACGGCGGATCCCAGGGTCATCAGTACGGCTTATCCGATTAAGGAACTGAGCTATGTGGAAGCCATGGAGTTGTGCAACTTTGGAGCGAAGGTGGTGTATCCGCCGACCATTTATCCGGTATGTCACAAGAATATTCCGATTCTGATTAAGAATACGTTCAATCCGGAGGCACCGGGTACCATTGTCAAGCAGGATGCCGACCATTCCTCCAAGCCTATCAAGGGTATTTCGTCCATCAACGATACTTGCCTGATTACCATGACCGGTTTAGGTATGGTGGGCGTGATTGGAGTCAACCACCGTATTTTCAAGACCCTGGCAGAGAACGGCATCAGCGTGTTCCTCGTATCGCAGGCTTCTTCCGAAAACTCTACCTCCATCGGTGTGAGAAACGAAGACGCAGATTTGGCTTGTGAGGTGCTGAATGAGGAATTTGCCAAGGAAATTGAAATGGGCGAAATCTCTCCGATGAAGGCAGAAGGCAATCTGGCTACGGTAGCCATTGTGGGGGAGAACATGAAGCATACCCCGGGCATTGCCGGAAAACTGTTCGGTACGTTGGGACGGAACGGTATCAATGTCATTGCTTGTGCACAGGGTGCATCGGAAACCAATATTTCTTTCGTTGTAGATGGTGCTTCTCTGCGCAAGACGCTGAACGTGATTCACGATTCGTTCTTCCTGTCCGAATACCAGGTGCTGAACCTGTTTATCTGTGGCACGGGAACGGTCGGTTCCAGTCTGATTGAGCAGATTCATGGACAACAGGAAAAATTGAAACAGGAACGGGGCTTGAAGTTGCACGTGGTGGGAATCGCCAACGGACACAAGGCCTTGTTTACCCGTGCGGGAATCGACTTGGAGCATTTCCGGGACGAATTGAACGAAAAGGGAATCGCCTCTACTCCCCAGGTGCTTCGGGATGAGATTGTGGGCATGAACATCTTCAATTCCGTATTTGTGGATTGTACGGCCAGTCCGGACATTGCAGCACTTTACAAGGATTTGCTGAGCCATAACGTGTCGGTGGTGGCTGCCAACAAGATTGCGGCTTCTTCAGATTACGACATCTATGCGGAACTGAAACGGATAGCCCGTCAGCGAGGTGTCAAGTTCCTGTTTGAAACCAACGTAGGAGCCGGACTGCCTGTCATCAATACGATTAACGATTTGATAAACAGTGGAGACAAGATACTGAAGATTGAAGCGGTGGTAAGCGGTACGTTGAACTATATCTTCAATCGCATCAGTGCCGACATGCCGTTGAGTGCCACCATCCGTCAGGCCAAGGAAGACGGCTATTCAGAGCCCGATCCGCGTATCGACCTGAGTGGAAAGGACGTGATTCGGAAACTGGTGATTCTGGCCCGTGAGGCAGGTTATCGCTTGAATCAGGAAGATGTGGAAACTCACTTGTTTATCCCGGACAAATATTTTGAAGGTACGCTGGATGATTTCTGGAAGAACATTCCGAAGCTCGATAAAGAATTTGAAGAACGTCGCCGCGAAGTGGAACGGGAAGGAAAACGCTGGCGTTTCGTGGCTACGCTGGAAAACGGACATGGAAAAGTGGCCTTGCAGGAAGTGGACAGCAACCATCCGTTCTATAATCTGGCCGGTACCAACAACATCATTCTGCTGACCACCGAACGCTACAATGAATACCCGATGCTGATTCAGGGATATGGTGCAGGTGCCAGTGTGACGGCAGCGGGTGTGTTTGCAGACATTATGAGTATTGCCAATATCTAAATCAGACCATTATGAAACATCTCATTATATTAGGCGACGGCATGGCCGACTGGGCGGTGCCTTCGCTGGGGGGAAAGACTTTATTGCAGTATGCACAGACTCCTTACATGGATCAACTGGCACGCATGGGACGTACGGGTATGTTGAAGACCGTAGCCGACGGGTTTCACCCCGGAAGTGAGGTGGCCAATATGTCGGTAATGGGATATGACCTGCCGACCGTGTACGAAGGCCGTGGGGTGCTGGAAGCTGCCAGCATCGGGGTAGATCTTCAGGAGGGAGACATGGCCATGCGGTGTAACATCATCTGTGTGGAAGGAGATACGTTGAAGAACCATTCTGCCGGACATATCACCACCGAGGAAGCCGATGAACTGATTCGTTTTCTGGACGAGAAACTGGGGTCCGACCGCATTCATTTTTATACCGGAGTGCAGTACCGTCATCTGCTGGTGATAAAAGGAGGCGACAAACGGCTGGCCTGTGTGCCTCCGCATGACATTCCGTTGCAGCCTTTCCGCCCGAATATGGTGAAAGCGCTGTGTCCGGAAGCGCAGGAAACGGCCGATTTGTTGAACGACCTGATTCTGAAGTCACAACAGCTGCTGCCCACTCATCCGGTCAACCTGAAACGGGTGGCAGAAGGAAAGGACCCGGCCAACAGCATCTGGCCCTGGAGTCCGGGATACCGTCCGCAGATGGAACCCTTGGCCGAGAAATATCCGTCCATCCATAAAGGGGCGGTGATTACGGCCGTCGATTTGATTCGGGGCATCGGGCGTTATGCCGGTTTGCGCTGCATCGATGTGGAAGGGGCTACCGGACTGTACAATACCAATTACGAAGGAAAGGCGCAGGCAGCCATCGAAGCCCTGAAAACCGATGATTTTGTGTATCTGCATGTGGAGGCCAGCGATGAGGCCGGACATGAAGGCGATGTACCGTTGAAGTTGCAGACGATTGAAAACCTGGACCGTCGGATTGTAGGTCCGGTCTATGAGGCGGTGAAGCAGTGGGAGGAACCTGTCGCTATTGCTGTGTTGCCCGACCATCCTACGCCTTGCGAGTTGCGTACCCACACCAATGAGCCGGTGCCGTTTCTGATTTACTATCCGGGCATGGTGCCCGATGTCGTACAGACGTACGATGAAGTAAGCTGTAAGGAGGGCGGTTACGGGCTTTTAGAAAAAGACGAGTTTATGAATTTATTTATGGACATTCAGTAACCAAATTGACAATATGAAGTATTACAGTACAAACGGAAAAGCGCTGGACGCTACTTTGGAAGAAGCTGTGGTCAGAGGTCTTGCAGCCGATAAGGGCTTGTATATGCCTCGTGAGATTAAGGCATTGCCGCAGTCTTTCTTCGACGAGATTGATACGCTTTCTTTCCCTGAGATAGCTTATAGGGTGGCCGATGCCTTCTTTGGAGAAGATGTGCCTGCGGAGACTCTGAAACAGATTGTATATGATACCTTGAATTTTGATGTGCCGGCAGTGAAGGTGAAAGACAATATTTATTCTTTGGAACTGTTTCATGGACCGACACTGGCGTTCAAGGATGTAGGCGGCCGTTTTATGGCGCGTCTGTTAGGCTATTTCATCCGTAAGGAAGGGAAAAAACAGGTCAATGTGCTGGTGGCCACTTCGGGCGATACGGGAAGTGCTGTGGCCAATGGTTTCTTGGGGGTAGAAGGGATTCATGTCTATGTGCTCTATCCGAAAGGAAAAGTCAGCGAGATTCAGGAAAAGCAGTTTACCACACTGGGACATAACATTACGGCCATTGAGGTAGACGGTACCTTCGATGACTGCCAGGCTCTGGTGAAGAATGCCTTCATGGACAAGGACTTGAACGAACACATGCAGCTCACTTCGGCCAACTCCATCAATGTGGCCCGCTTCCTGCCTCAGGCATTCTACTATTTCTATGCCTATGCCCAGATGAAGAAAATCGGAAAGGCGGACAACTTGGTAGTCTGTGTACCGAGTGGTAATTTCGGTAATATCACCGCCGGTCTGTTCGGTAAGCGTATGGGATTGCCCGTGAAGCGTTTCATTGCCGCCAACAACCGGAACGACATATTCTATCAATACCTGAAGACGGGAAAATACAATCCGCGTCCTTCTGTGGCTACGATTGCCAATGCGATGGATGTGGGCGACCCGAGCAATTTTGCCCGTGTATTGGACCTGTATGACGGCAGTCATGACGCCATCGCTTCTGAAATCAGCGGAGAGACTTATACCGATGAACAGATTCGCGAAACGGTGCAGAAAGTATACGAGGAAACCGGTTATCTGCTCGACCCTCACGGAGCTTGCGGTTACCGTGCCTTGGCCGAAGAATTGAAAGAGGGCGAAGTGGGTGTGTTCCTGGAGACGGCTCATCCGGCCAAATTCTTGCAGACGGTGGAAAGTATCATCGGCGTGAAGGTTAAGATTCCGGAAAAGTTGCAGGCTTTCATGAAAGGAACCAAGCAGAGTGTGCCGATGTCGAAAGACTTTGCCGCTTTCAAGGCTTATCTGATGAAGCAGTAATTGTTCGAAAGCAGACGAAGATAAGTCAAGTTCTCAGTACTTCCAAAGAAGTACTTTAGTACTGCCTAAGGAGTACTGCAGTACTTTCAGCGGAGTACTCCAGTACTTCAAGGGAAGTACTGAGTGGATAAGCATATCACCAACTCAGCATTTACAACTATTGGGATGGTAGCGGTTGGGCAGATGGAAAAAAGGAAGGGACTGTTCGTTTTTCAATGGAACAGTCCCTTCCTTTTTTGAGGATGTCTTATTCTGTTTAAAGATGAAGTTTCAGTTTAACAAAGTTCTTGATGAATTCCACGGTGCCGTCAATACCCAATACGGAGGAGTCGATGCACAAGTGGTAAGTGGCTGCGGCTCCCCATGTCTTGTAACTGTAATAGTTATAGTAAGCCGAGCGTTTCTTGTCTGCCTTTTCCATCAAGTCTTCGGCATCTTCGGCACTGATGTGATGCAGTTTCATCAAGCGTTCGATGCGGGCTTCGGGAGAGGCTGACACAAAGACGTTGGCGCAACGGGGATGGTCACGGAGAATGTAGTCGGCGCAGCGTCCGACAAACAGGCACGATTGCTTTTCAGCCAGCTGGCGGATGACGTCGCTCTGAATCTTGAACAGCGAATCGTTGCTCAGGTAGGAATTATAGGGATAGGCTCCTTCCGTTACAAAAGGAAAACGGGTGCCGAACAATCCCCCCAAAATGGTCTGTGAGGCTTTTTCATCGGCTTTCTCAAAGAATTCCCTGCAGAGTCCGCTCTCTTCAGAAGCTAAGTTGATCAGTTCTTTATCGTAAAAGGCAATGCCCAGATCATTTGCCAGTTTTTCGCCAATTTCTTTTCCGCCGCTTCCGAGCTGGCGTCCGAGATTAATCACATAATGTCCGTCCATAGTGTAATTCCTTTAGTTTGATATAAAGCAAATATAAATCATTCTATGGAAAAATGCGACTTTTTTATCTTTTATTTTCGTCAGCGCTTGGACTGTGCCGCATGTTGTTGCTTGAAGTGTTTGAACTGGGCGTAGAGCATGGTGCCTGCAATGATACTGGCGGTAATATCCGAAATCGGCATGCTGTACCACACGCCTTTTACGCCCCAGAAGAGAGGCAGAATCAACAGACAAGGAATCAGAATCAGTACCTGCCGGCTCAGCGAAAGGATGATGGCTTTCTTGGCCATTCCGATGCTCTGGAAGAAGTTGGAGGTCACCATCTGAAAACCGATGATGGGGAAAAAGAGGACGACCACTTGCAATCCTTTGGCACTCAGCTGGATGAGCTGCGCATCCGTCGTAAAGGCCGATACAGCCAGTTCCGGCATCAGTTCTCCCACGAGGAAGCCGGTGGTGGTCACAATGGTGGCGGCAATAACGGTATACTTCATGACTTGGTTCACCCGATGGTAGTGCTGGGCACCGAAATTATAGCCGGCAATGGGTTGCATGCCTTGGTTCAGTCCCATCACAATCATGACAAACAGGAACACGATGCGGTTGACGATGCCGAAAGCTCCGATGGCCAAATCCCCGTCGTACAGCTTCAGTCCTTTGTTGATGAGGATGACGATGAAGCAGGAAGCTAAGTTCATGAAGAAGGGAGCCAGTCCGATACCGATAATGTTTTCTACCAGTGTGGTCTTGAGTCGATAAATCCCTCTTTTCAGATGCAGGAGTTCATTCTTGTTACAGAAAATCTTGATAAGCCAGCATAAGGAAATAACCTGTGCCAGTACCGTGGCGATGGCCGCACCGCGGATTCCCATGTGGAAGGTATAGATGAACAAAGGGTCCAGCAGCGTATTGATAACTACGGTCAGGATGGTGGCCGCCATGGCCTTCTGCGGATGTCCGGCCGAACGCAACACGGAGTTCAGTCCCAGGTACATGTGGGTGATGACATTTCCTAAAAGGATGGTAATCATGTAGTCCCTGGCGTAAGGAAGGGTCGCATCGCTGGCTCCGAAGAAATACAGAATCGGGTCCAGAAACAGCAGGCTGACAAGGGTGAACAGCAGTCCGATGAGCAGATTGAGTGAAACCACGTTTCCCAAAATATGCTGGGCGGTGGTATAATCCTTCTGTCCCAGTTTGACCGAAATAAGGGTGGAGGCGCCGACTCCTACCAGTGAGCCGAAAGCGGCGGCCAGGTTCATCAGTGGAAAGGTGATGGCCAGTCCGGAGATGGCCAACGGTCCGACTCCGTGTCCGATAAAGATACTGTCTACCATGTTGTAGAGGGAGGAGGCAGTCATGGCAATGATGGCTGGGATGGCATATTGCATCAATAGTTTCCCGATTCTTTCTGTTCCCAACTCGGTGGCTGTTCCTTTTTGTGACGTCATACTCTCTTATTCTTTTCTTATTAATTGTTATTCAGTAATCTTTAGATTTTCTAAAAAATCGGGCAAAGGTACGTTTTTTTCCGCAATCAGGGAAAACTTTGTGTATCTTTGCGCTCCAAAAATAAACGCTATGTGGATGAAATTGAACAGAGTAGGAATATTCCTTTGCCTATTGGCCTGCTTGGGGAGCGCTTCAGCAGAAACGATGTATAAATACCGGGTTCAACTTACGGACAAGAAAAAGACCACGTATTCGTTGGCACATCCGGAGACTTTCTTGTCAGCACGGGCCCTGGCGCGTCGGGCGCATCAGGGATTGGCAGTCGATTCTACGGACTTGCCGGTATGCCAGGCGTACATCGACCGTTTGAAGGAGCAGGGGGGACGGTATGTGTTGTCCAGCAAGTGGAACAATACGGTGCTGATGGAGGTACCGGATGAGTCGGTGGCCCTCCGTTTCCTGGATAATCCGTTTGTCCGTTCGGTGAAGAAAGTCTGGACCTCTCCCGATTCCATCCCTCCGAGAGTGGCTCACCGGAAAGACCTGGTGAAAAATCAATGGAAGAAACAGGACGATTATTATGGCATGGCTTCCAGCCAGATAAAAATACACAACGGAGACAGTCTGCATCTGGCCGGTTTCAAAGGACAGGGCATGCAGATTGCCGTCATCGATGCCGGTTTCTTCAATGTGGATGCCATGAAAATCTTCCGTAAAACCTCCATCTTAGGTACACATGATTTTGTGAATCCGAATTCGGACATTTACGGTGAACATAATCACGGGATGAAGGTGTTTTCGTGTATGGCAGCCGATGTGCCGCACGTAATGGTCGGCACGGCGCCGGAAGCCAGCTACTGGTTGTTGCGGAGTGAGGACAATGACACGGAGCAGCCGGTGGAAGAAGATTATTGGGCGGCTGCGGTCGAGTTTGCCGACAGTGTGGGCGTGGATATCGTGAATACGTCGCTGGGATATTACTCTTTTGACGACCCGGTGGATAACTATACATACCGTGAACTGGACGGGCGTACTTCTTTGATGGCTTCTTCGGCCTCGTATGCGGCAAAGAAAGGACTATTGGTGGTGTGCAGTGCCGGAAACTCAGGCATGGATACCTGGAAAAAGATTACACCTCCGGCGGATGCAGACGGTATCCTGACCATCGGAGCGATAGACAATATGGGAGTCAACGCGCCTTTCTCTTCCATCGGTGATACGGCCGACGGACGTATCAAACCGGATGTTATGGCGGTAGGTGTGCATTCGGCTGTGGTAGGCGTGGATGGCGGTACCTCTTTTGCCAATGGTACGTCGTTTGCTTCTCCCACGTTCTGCGGACTAGTGGCTTGTCTGTGGCAGGCTTGTCCGTGGTTGACGGTACCTCAGTTGATTGAGATTGTGCACAAGGCCAGCGACCGTAGTACCTATCCGGACAATATTTACGGTTATGGCGTGACCGATATGTGGAAAGCCTATCAGATGGGGTTGAAATTGAAAACGGACGGTAATGGAAAATAAGCCTTTGTCTTTGCTGGAACTGAATTCACTGGTCAGGAGGAGCATCACTTCCTGCTTGCCGGATGAATATTGGGTGCAGGCGGAACTGAGCGACGTACGCGTGAACTATTCCGGCCATTGTTACCTGGAGTTCGTGCAGAAAGACGCGACGGGCAATGCCCTGCTGGCCAAGGCCCGGGGTATTATCTGGGCGAATGTATTCAGTCGGTTGCGGGCGTATTTTGAGCGGGAAACCGGTCAGGCTTTTGTGTCGGGACTGAAGGTGCTGGTCAAGGTGACGGTCGATTTTCATGAGCTGTACGGCTATTCGCTGACGGTGGTTAACATCGACCCGACGTACACGTTGGGCGATATGGTACGCCGCCGCAAGGAGATTCTGCGTCGGTTGGACGAAGAAGGCATCCTGACACTCAATAAAGAACTGGAACTGCCGGTGCTGACGCAACGCATTGCCGTGATTTCATCGGCTACGGCGGCCGGTTATGGCGATTTTTGCAACCAGTTGCAGCACAATGCCTTTGGCTTCGTGTTTTATTCTTGTCTTTTTCAGGCGGTCATGCAGGGAGAGCAGGTGGAGCAGTCCATCATTCAGGCCCTCGACCGTATCAATGCCACGCGCGACCTTTGGGATGTGGTGGTCATCATCCGAGGAGGAGGAGCCACATCCGACCTTTCCGGCTTTGACACTTACGAGCTGGCTGCAAACTGTGCCCAGTTCCCGCTTCCCATTATTACCGGAATCGGGCATGAACGCGACGATACCGTATTGGACCTGATTGCCCATACCCGGGTGAAGACCCCGACAGCCGCTGCCGAGTTCCTGATTAATCACCTGCGGCAGACAGCACAGGAACTGGAAGGATACGAAGAAATTATTTATGAGGAAGTTCCCCGCTTGTTGCAACAGGAAAAACAACGTCTGGAAGCTTTTGTGACCCGTATTCCCGGACAGGTACAGATGCGGTTGCAGTGGGAAAACTTCCGGCAGGAGCGCTTTCAGAACCGGATAAAGACGGCTTGGCAGTCGCGTTTGTTGCAGGAAAACTACCGTTTGCAGCTGATGCCCCGTGTACTTTCTGCCTTGCAGAACCGGGTGCAGCGTGAAACGCATCGGCTGGAACTGTTGGCGCAACGGGTGTCTTCCGCCTCGCCGGAAGTCTTGTTGAAGAAAGGCTACAGCCTTACCTTGCTGAACGGAAAAGCAGTAACAGACGCTGCTTTGTTGAAACCGGGGGATGAAGTGGAAACCCGTCTGGCAAAGGGGCGGTTCAGAAGTAAAGTAATCAAATGAAACAATGATATGGCAGCAAAGAAAGAAACCTACTCAGAGGCCATGAAGCGCCTGGAAGAAATCGTAGCCTGCATTGAGAGCAACGAACTGGATATAGACCAGTTGGGCGAATACTTGCAGGAGGCCCAGAAACTGATCAAGTTCTGTAAGAACAAATTGTATAAAGCCGATGCGGAAATCAAGAAGATTCTCGAAGAAGAAAGTGACGCACAAGCTTAATACAAAAAAGCCAGACCGGAAAGTCTGGCTTTTTTATTGAATGAATCGGATTATCGGATAAGGGTCATTTCCTTGAGCAGATGGCCTGCACCCGCAAACTTGTCGATGATGAACAAGGTGTAGCGGATGTCCACGCAAGCGGCCCGTTGCAGTTGAGGATTGTAGGCGATGTCGCCTGTCAAGCCTTCGTAGTTGCGGTCGAATGCCGTACCGATGAGTTCTCCTTTCGCATTGAAGACCGGAGAACCTGAGTTACCGCCCGTGTTGTCGGTAGCAGTGGCAAAGCAGACCGGCATACGTCCGTCGGGCATGGCGTAAGGACCGAAGTCTTTCTTTTCATACAGTTCCTTCAGTTTGGCCGGTACCACAAATTCCGGATTGTTCGGGTCTTCTTTTTCCATCACCCCTTTCAGGGTCGTATAATACAGGTATTCTTTTCCATCGGCCGGTTCGTAAGAACCAATTTTTCCGTAGGTCAGACGCAGGGTCGAGTTGGCATCCGGATAGATAGGCTGTCCGTGTGCCTTTTTCAGTTGCAGCATACCTGCCACCCAAGTTTTGTGGGCTGCATTGTAGGCATTGGTCTCATCCTGCATGGCATCGCTCGTAGCCTGGTAACCGTTGCGGACAGATGCGGCGTATTTCACCATCAGGTCGTTCTCCAGTTGAGTGGCATCCGGATGTGCCAGAAAGGCTTCCAGTGCTTCCGGGCTTCTGAAGATGGACCGGTCGAAGCAAGCGTCTACAAAGGCATCCGTATTTCCCTGGAAGTCCTTGTCGATGGTTTGGAAGATGTCAATCCGTTGTGTGGCCGGAATCAGGCGGGCATACAAGGCAATGAGCTGCTTGGATACCTTGCGGTCCACTTCCGGATTGTAGTCCTTGTTGAAGAACTTCTTTCCGGCTTCTCTCAGGTCGGCTACCGCTTCGTCAATGTCTTTTTGTTTCTGGCTTTCCAAAGCCGCTTTCAATGCTTCCGTATCCGGCACCTTAAAGAATTCCGTACCTAACATCAGGGCCTCGTAGATGGCTTGCTGGTGATAGACCGCCTCATGACGCTGTGCCACAATCTGCTTGATGGTCTCGTAAGCTTTCCGGTAGCTGTCGTTGCCGATGGAATCGCCGAAGGCCAGCAGTTGCTGCTGTTCCCGTTTCTTGCGGTCGAGCACCTTCAGACGTACCAGGCCTTCGTTCATGCCGATGGCGTTCTTCCAGTAATTGGCCGATGAAGCATACTTGGCTGCATACTGGATGCGCGTGTGCGCGTCCTTGGCCATTTCTTCACCCAGCACCCGCAAGCGTACGCCGCGGATGGTGTCACGCATGAAGTTGGTAGTCTGCATACGTTCTTCCACTTCGTCGCTGATCATGTAGCGCCAGTTGCGTCCGGGAAATCCCATGACGAACGTGAAATCACCTTCTTTCACCCCTTTCAGGTTGATGGCGATGTGTTTCTTCACTTTCAGCGGCACGTTGTCCACACTGTATTCAGCCGGTTTGCCGTCCTTGTTGGCATAAATGCGGAAGATAGAGAAGTCTCCGCAGTGACGCGGCCACATCCAGTTGTCGGTGTCCGCTCCAAACTTTCCGATGGAAGAGGGAGGAGCTCCCACCATGCGTACATCCTTGTAGGAAGTCTTGACAAACAGGTAGTATTTGTTGGAACCGTAGAACGGTTTCAGTTCCAGGGTAGTGAATTCGTCGGTACGGATGTGTTCTTTCTTGGCAAACTTTTCGGCCACTCCCGCCAGGAAAGACGGAGAAAGATAATTTGTTCCGTCCGGGTCTTTCGACTTCTTCAGCTGTTTCTGCACGTATTCCGTCACGTCGAGTATCCGGTCGATGAAGGTCACCTTCAGTCCTTCGCAAGGAAGTTCCTGTTCCCGGGTCATGGCCCAGAAACCGTCGGTCAGGTAGTCATGTTCCACGGAACTGTGGTGTTGGATATACCCGTATCCGCAGTGGTGGTTGGTCAGTACCAGTCCCTCGGAAGAGATGACTTCTCCGGTGCATCCTCCGCCAAAGTGTACCACCGCATCTTTCAGACTGACATTGTCGGGACAGTACACCTTATCAATGGCAATGTCCAGTCCCAAGTCCTGCATCACAGCCGCATTCTGCTGCTTCAGGTCGGTCAGCATCCACATACCCTCGTCCGCATGAGCGGCGAGGGTGAATGTGGCAAATAAAGTGAGTAAAAACTTATGCTTCATTATTCTACGATGGTCATTTCGTCAATCAGGTTCTTGCAACCACCTAACTTTTCTACGATGAACAGCACGTAGCGGATATCTACGGCGATGCAGCGCTGGAGGTTGTTGTCGAAGTTGATATCGCCGGAAAGAGATTCCCAGTTGCCGTCGAAGGCCGCTCCAATCAGCTCTCCGTTACCGTTCATCACCGGAGAACCAGAGTTACCGCCGGTAATGTCGTTGGTGGTCAGGAAGCAGGCCGGCATTTCGCCGTTCGGCAAAGCATAGCGTCCGTAGTTCTTGGTAGCATACAGCTCTTTCAGTTTGGCCGGTACCACGAATTCCGGGTTGTTCGGGTCTTCTTTTTCCATCACACCTTTCAGGGTAGTGTAGTATTTGTAGTGTACACCGTCTTTCGGGTCGTAAGATTTCACGTTACCATAAGTCAGACGGAGAGTGAAGTTAGCGTCCGGTGCTTTCGGAGTCGGTGCATACATTTCGCAAAGACCGCGTACGTAGGTTTTGTGCAGCAGGTTGATGTCGCCGTTAGCCTTGTCCAGCTGGTCAGACAGTTCCTTGTATTTCTTGGTGACAGCATTGGCATATTCAGCCGACAAATCTTTTTCGATGGCTTCTGCGGTCGGATTTTCGATGAACGCATTGAAATTCTTTTCGTTGGCAAAGATGCTGTTGTTGTAGAGGGCATCTACATATGCATTGTAGTCGCCATTGAAAGTCGTCTTGATGGTCTGATAGAAATCAGGCAGGGCTTCAGCCGGAACCTTTTCAGCATACAGCGGAATCAGGGCTTTTGCCACTTTCCGGTCTACTTCATGGTCGTAATCCTTGTTGTGGATGTCGGCGTAGGCTTCCTTCAGGGTTTCGACGGCTGTTTCGATGTCTTTTTTCTTGTTCTTTTTCAGTGCGGCAGCCAGATCCTGCAGGGCTTTCATCTTGGAGCTGCGTGCAAATTCGATACCGCCTCTGAAAGTTTCGGTGAAATACGTCAGCTGGGTGCGGAGCGGAGTCACGCGTTTTACGTACTCATCAATTTTACCGACTACAGCCTCATAGTCTGCATTCTGTTTTTCTTTGGCAAAAGCAGCGAATTTGGCTTCCTGGTCAGCCTTTGCTTCCAACACGTGGTTGTCTACGATGGCCTTGTTCATACCGATGGAGTTTTTCCAGTAGTTGCTGGAACCGGCAAACTTGCTGGCATACTGGATACGTACCTTGTCGCTGGCTGCCATTTCCTTACGGAGAATATCCTGACGGACTTCACGTACGGTGATGCGCGGAATGTTGGTACCTTCCATGCGCAGACGTACCTCGCTTTCGGTCAGGTAACGGCTGGTGCTTCCAGGGAATCCCATGATCATGGCATAGTCGCCTTCCTGCAATCCCTTCAAAGAGATGGTCAGGTACTTCTTCACTTTCAAAGGCACATTGTCCTTGCTGTATTTAGCCGGGTTTCCGTCTTTGTCGGCGTAGATACGGAACATGGAGAAGTCGCAGGTGTGACGCGGCCACATCCAGTTGTCGGTTTCTCCACCGAACTTACCGATAGATGAAGGGGGAGCAGCTACCATACGGATGTCGCTGTAAGTCTTGATGAAGAACAGATAGAATTTGTTTCCTGCATAGAAAGGAAGTGCCATGGCAGAAATACCGGGTTTTCCTTTCAGATCACTCTTTTTCAATTCTTCGTCTGCCAGTTTCTTGAGGTACTTGCTTCCGAAGGATTCCGTTTCACTGATTTTGCCTTTCTGGATGTCTTGGTTTACTTTGTCGGTCACATCCACGATGCGGTCTACAAACTTGAAGGTCAATCTCGGGGTCGGCAGTTCTTCCTGATAGCTCTTGGCCCAGAAACCGTCGGTCAGGTAATCGTGTTCCACGGAACTATGTTGTTGGATGGCACCGTAGCCACAGTGATGGTTGGTCAGAATCAGTCCGTTGGGAGAAATGATTTCGCCCGTGCAACCACCTCCGAAGATTCCTACAGCATCCTTCAAGGTAATCTGGTTCGGATTGTAGATTGCCGTGATGTCCATTTTCAAGCCTTGCGCTTTCATTCGGTCGGCAAGGTTCTGCTCCTGCATAAGTTGGAGCAACCACATTCCTTCATCGGCTTTCGCCGGAGAGAAGACGGCACAAATAAGTGCGAGTGCGAGTACTTTTAGCTTTTTCATATTGTGATGATGTTAATTCAAGAGCACAAAAATAGCAAAAAAACGTATATCGTTTTCATCTGCTTACATTAAAAGGTAATAAACCACTATCTTAGTATAAATTTTGATAATTTATTTCGGCTCATCCTTGAAAGATTATACCTTTGCCCACAAATTTAAACGGTTGCAGCATGTATAAACTTTATTTTTTTCTGTTGTGTGCACTGCTCTGCACTTCTTGCAGTAAGAAATATAAGATAGAAGGTACTTCATCGGTTTCAATGTTGGACGGCAAAATGCTTTTTATAAAAATCCCAGTGGGTGATAGATTGGTCAACATTGACTCGGCTGAAGTGATTCATGGCTTATTTGAGATGCAGGGGAAAGTGGATTCTACCGTACTGGCTTCTTTGTATATGGACGATGACTGTATTATGCCTTTAGTGATAGAACCAGGACATATTGCCATACAGATTGACAATGCGGGGATCACAATTAAGGGGACTCCATTGAATGATTGTTTCAATGATTTCGTGATGCAGAAAAATTCACTGGATGATCGTGCATACGAAGTGGAACACGAAGAAAGCCGGATGATTATGGACGGAAAAGACTTGCAGACCGTTCATGAAGAAATCCAGAAAAAACGAGACCAGCTGTCGGAAGAGATGAACCAGCTGACCAAGACTTTCATTCAGGACAATTACGAGAATGTACTGGGTCCGGGAGTCTTTCTGATGTTGGGTAACAGCCTGCCTTATCCGCTTCTAACCCCGCTCATGCAGGAGATTATAGAGGGGGCGCCCGACTCGTTCAAGAATAATTACATGATACAAGAGTATGTGTCGGTGGCGCGCGAGAATATGTCGCATGCCCCTTTTCATTAAAAAAATAATCGGGTAGAAAGAAACCGCTTTCTACCCGATTATTGTTTATGCTCTTTTCTTTTCCTTATTTTCTTCCTTTGTATTCTTCCGGCAGTCCCTTTTCGATGGCCTGGTAAGATTCTTCCATCAGCAGGGCGAGGTTTTCCTGTCCTTTGCCTTTCGGATAAATAGGTTCATGGATGGTCAGTTTCAGCGGATGCCAGGAAAGCAGTTTGCCGGTACGCGGCAGAATGTTGAATGAGCCGTTGATGGTCATGGGCACTACAGGCAGTTGCAGCTGGTCGGCCATGAGGAACGCGCCTTTCTTAAATTCATTCATGTGTCCCGTAAAAGTTCTTCTTCCTTCCGGGAATACCACGAGCGAAGTACCTCCCTGCAAAATCTTTTCCGCCCGTTTGATGGTTTCGTACACTTTGCGTGGACTGGATTTGTCGACGAAGATGAATCCGGCCGATTCGCAAGCCTTTCCCACGAAAGGAATGTTGCGCAAGCTTTTCTTCATCATCCACTTGAAGTTCCGTCCCAAGAATCCGTAAATCAGGAAAATATCGAAAGCTCCCTGGTGGTTGGCCAGAAACACGTACGAGGTCTTGTGGTCGATATATTGATGTCCTTCCACCTTGACGGGGATTAAAAACACGAAACAAACCAGTTGCGACCATATCTTGCCAGGATAATATCCCCAAAAATGGCCGTTCCCGAGCCAGCATCCCAATATGGTGATGAGTGCCGTCAGAATGGTTATTACGATAAAAATGGGTAGTCCGATACAGATTTGGTAAATGATGTATAAGAATCTCATAATTTGATAGAGTTATTTTGAGGGTTAGTTGAATATGCTTTTTTCAAGGTGATGACCGTGATTTCCGGCCAGGCTCCCAACCGCATGGGGAAGAGCACATAGCCCAGTCCGATGTTGACATACAGTCCGCGAGGGCCTTCCAGATACAATCCCCGGTGTTCCGGATAGATGAACCGGGACACGGAGAACCCGAACAGGCTGATCTGCATATCGTGGGTGTGTCCCGACAAGGTCAGTTGTACGGAGGTGTCAGGCAATACTTTCCGCCGCCAGTGGGTCGGGTCGTGGCTCAGCAGCACCGTAAACATGCCTTCGGTTCCTTTCAAGGCTTTCGGCAGGTCGCCCCGGTCGGGGAAGGGAGGTTTACCGCTGTTTTCCACTCCCGCCAAGGCGAGAGAGTCTTTCCCTTTGTAGATAATGTGCGAATCATTCAGGAGCATGTTCCAGCCCATACGGCCTTCACGGGCAATCAGGCTGTCCACATTGGTCAGACGGGCCTGTTCGTTTTCCCATCGGACATACGTCCCGTAATCGTGGTTTCCCAAGACGGAATACACGCCGTCGGGCGCTTTCAGCTGGGAGAATATCGGCATGAACTCCAACAGTTCATCGGCCCGGCTGTTCACCAGGTCGCCGGTGAATACGGCCAAGTCAGCTTTTTGTTGATTGCAGAGGTCGATGGCTTTCTGGAGTGCTTTGCCGTTCCCTTTCCAGCTTCCGGAATGGATGTCCGAGAGTTGCAGGATGCGGTAGCCGTCGAAAGCGTCCGGAAGGTCGGGCGAACAGAACGTCACTTCCTTCACCTGGAAATATTCCTTGCCTTTGATGGCCCCGAACAAGATGTATCCCAAGATGAGTACCGCGGGCACCAAGGAGATGCTGCCGTGAGGCAGGTGGCAGCGGAAAAGCTTCTGGAGCAGTCTCAGCAAAATGCTGACCAGCATGAATATCGTTTTCGGGATGGTGACACACAAGGCCACAATCAGGTACGTGCCGAAGTAGTCATGCAGTGAGTTGTGCCCGATAAGGAATACAATCAGCACGGCAATCAGGACGAGGGTAGGCCACCAGAATTTTTTCTTCCATTTCCGGTACGGTCCATCCGACAGATAGGTCTTGCAGATGTACCAGTCGGGCAGGAGGAACAAGGCCAGAAACAGAAGTGAAACTCTTAGTAGAATCATATGGCTGGATTTGAATAGGTTAGGATTGTAAGTTGGCGGCCAGGTATTTCCGCAACACATCGGGACTCATTTCCCGTCGTGCGGCATAATCCATGAGCTGTTCCTCGTCGATTTTTCCCACGGCAAAATAGCGGGAAGCCGGATGCGCGAACATCAGTCCGCACACCGATGCATGCGGCTGCATCATCCCGTTCTCGGTGAGGCGGATGCCGATGCGTTTCATGTCGATGAGGCGGTCGAGCAGGAAGCTGACCGAAATATCCGGCAGGGAGGGATAGCCCACAGCAGGACGGATGCCCTGATAATCTTCGTTCAGGAGCTGCTTCATGGTCAGGTGCTCGTCTTTGGCATAGCCCCACACCTCCTTGCGCACGGTTTCGTGTATCTTTTCGGCAGCCGCTTCCGCCAGACGTTCTCCCAGCGTCTTGATGAGCAGAGCCTGGTAATCGTCGTGCAGGAACTCTTCTTCCATGGCCGGGTCGATGGTGGTGGCAAATCCTCCCACCGTATCCTTGATGCCCGATGAAAGCGGGCGTACAAAGTCGCTCAGGCAAAGAAACGGGTCGTCGGGGCGTACACGGGTCTGCTGGCGGAGCAAGGGGAAAAAAGTTCCATCCAAGATCAGGTTGTCGCCGTCGGCATTGGCCTCCATGAGGCGGTAGATGGCATAGACGTGATATTTCCCATCGATGTGGTTGAGCATGCGCACAGCCTCCTTATGCAATTGCATGGCTTCGGCAGCCTTGGCACGGTCGGCTTCCGGAAACGAAGCCAGCCAGCCGGCCTGACAGGCATCACAGCCATGAATGTCGGCAATGGTGGCAAAGCGAGGCTGGAATCCCCACGCGTGGAAAAAGTAAATCCAGTTGATGTACTCGGCCAGGTCGTGTATATCGTATTGGACGGTAGTGATGTCTGTTTTCATACGGCTTTTCTTATCGTTCAAACTTCAGGGCTTGTCCGCGGTGAGCTTTGTCCACTTTTCCATTCTCATAAACCACGGCCCCGTTGACAAATGTTTTCTCTACTTTCCCGTGGAACGTGCGTCCTTCCATCGGGCTCCAGCCACATTTGCTTTCAATGCAGTCGGGCGTGACGGTCCATTCCTTGTGCGGATTCAGCAGTACCAGGTCGGCCTGATAGCCCGGACGGATGAACCCTCTCCGGCTGATTTGGAAAAGCTGGGCAGGGGCGTGGCACATTTTCTGTACCAGCTGCTCCATCGAAAGCAAGCCTTCGTGCACCAGTTCGTAGATGCTCACCAGCGAGAACTGCAGGGTAGGCATGCCGGATACCGCTTTCAGCGCACCGCCTTGTTTCTCCGACAGCAGGTGAGGTGCATGGTCGGTGGCAATCACGTCAATCAGGTTCGTGGTCAGTGCCTTTCGCAGGGCATCGCGGTCGGCTTTTGTCTTGATGCTCGGGTTGCATTTGATGCGGGCACCCAGGCGGGCATAGTCCTCGTCGCAGAACATCAGGTGCGATACGCAGGCTTCTGCCGTAATCTTCTTTTCAGTCAGCGGACGGTCTTCAAACAGACTCAGTTCACGTGCCGTACTGATGTGCAGAATGTGCAGGCGGGCCCCCGTTTCCTTGGCCAGCGCTACGGCCAGTGAGGAAGAACGGTAGCAGGCCTCCTCATCGCGTATCAGCGGATGGAAAGAGATGTCGAGGTCCTCTCCGTATAGCTGTTTATAGTGTTCGGTATTCTGACGGATGGTATTCTGGTCCTCGCAATGCGTGGCAATCAGCATACCCGCTTCCGAAAATATCTTTTTCAGTGCCTCCATGCGGTCTACCAGCATGTTGCCTGTGCTGGCCCCCATGAAGAGCTTCACGCCGCACACCCGTGTCTTGTCCAGTTCCTTGAGCAGGTGCGTGTTGTTGTTGGTCGCTCCGAAGTAGAACGAGTAGTTCACGATGCACTTGGTGGTGGCATCCTGAAACTTGTTGTCCAGTGCTTCCAGGGTAGTGGTCTGCGGATTGCAGTTCGGCATATCCATGAAGGCCGTCACTCCTCCGGCAGCGGCAGCGGCTGTTTCAGAAGCCATATCCGCCTTCTGTGTCAGTCCCGGGTCGCGGAAATGTACATGGTCGTCTATCACTCCCGGCAGCAGGAAGCATCCCTCTGCGTCAATCTGTTCGTCACAGTCGGTTGCGGGTTTTCCGTTTCCTTCAATGATTTCCTGAATCTTTTCTCCTTCCACCACTACGGACCCGGCAAAGCGCCGTCCCTCGTTTACAATGATTGCATGATGTATCCACGTACGTTTCATAAGCACTGTTTTCAATTAGAGTTTTTGGGGTATTTCTTGAACCAGCTGTCCCATTTCAGCTGGATGACACCGAACACGGCTTCTCCGAAAATGCTGCTGTTCATCTTGGAAGTACCCAACTCGCGGTTGATGAAGATGACAGGTACCTCGGTGATGTGAAAACCGCATTTGTAGGCCGTGAACTTCATTTCAATCTGAAACGCATAGCCTTTGAAGCGGATGTGGTCCAGATGAATGGTTTCAAGCACTTTCCGACGGTAGCAGACAAAGCCGGCAGTGGTGTCGTGAATGGGCAGACCGGTGATGAATTGCACGTATTTGGAGGCAAAGTACGACATCAGTACCCGGCCCATCGGCCAGTTGACCACATTGACCCCGCTCACGTAGCGTGAACCGATGGACACATCGGCACCGTCGTCGTGACAGGCCTTGTAGAGCCGGGGCAGGTCGTTGGGGTTATGGCTGAAGTCGGCATCCATCTCGAACACATAGTCGTATCCGTGTTCGATGGCCCATTTGAATCCGGTGATATACGCGGTGCCCAGTCCGAGCTTGCCTTTCCGTTCAATCATGAACAGGCGTTCGGGGAACTCGTTTTGCAGCCGGCGAACGATGTCGGCCGTGCCGTCGGGTGAGTTGTCTTCGATGACCAGGATGTGGAAACATTTTTCCAGTCCGAATACCGCCCGGATGATATTTTCGATGTTTTCCTTCTCGTTGTAAGTAGGAATTATCACAATACTGTCACTTGTCTGCATGGTATTTCTATATATGTCGTGCAAATATACGCATAAAATATGGATTCCTTTTCTTGGCAGGTTTTTTTCTTCACAGGGGGCCTGTTTTTGGGGAGGACCTCCCTGCTTGGGGAGGGCCGGCTTGTCGGGGTTGACGGGGTTGCCACCCATTTTTTCAAACTTTATATATACAGGTGTGGAAACAAGTCATTTGAGTCTGTTTCCACACCCTACTATATAAAAGTTTACAAACTACCTGTCAACCCTGACAACCCCGACAAGGTTTCCTTTCTTTAGTTAGTAAAATATTCTTGTAAGATTCTTTTTATCAGGTGTTTACGGGAAGTTAGCTTTTATGGTTTTCTCCATTCTGGGGTTGACAGGTTTGTCGGGGTTGACGGGTTGGCAGGCATTTTTATAACTTCTATATATACGGGTGTGGAAAAATACAACTTTTATATTTTTCCACACCCGTATATAGGAAGTTTAGAAAACCGGTGCCAACCCGTCAACCCGTCAAGGTTGGGATGGATTTTGGGGTTCTGGCTGTCTTGAAACGCAAGTGCGTTTTACCTGAAACACAAGTACGTTTAGGCTGAAACACAAGTACGTTTGAGTTGGAAGACAAGTACGTTTTGCCTGAAACGCAAGTGCGTTTTTTCGGATTCTGTATGAGTGGTGAAAAAAGAATTTTCACATTCTTTAAAGGAGAAAGTCCATGAGAATTTAATCTAATTTTTTATTAAAAAAAGAAGACGACGTACCTGTTTTCACGAAAAAAGTTTGTAGACTTGCGCCCATATTGTGAAAATTAAGATTTGGAACTAAAGTTATGATTATAGGAATCGATGTAGGAGGAAGCACCACCAAGATTGTCGGTGTGAAAAACGGGTGCATCAGCCATCCGATGTTTGTGAAAGCGGCCGACCCGGTCACTTCCTTGTTCGGGGCTTTCGGCAAATACATATACGACCACTCCATTCCGCTTTCGGAGGTGGAGCAGGTGATGCTCACCGGAGTAGGAAGTTCATACATCCAGCAGCCTTTGTACGGGTTGCCCACTGCCCGTACGGACGAGTTTATCGCCAACGGACTGAGTGCGCAGTATGCCACCGGACTGGACAAGCTGATGGTGGTGAGCATGGGCACAGGCACTTCCTTCGTGCGGGTGGAGAATGAGGAGATTCGCCACGTGGGCGGTATCGGCATTGGAGGCGGTACCTTGATGGGCTTGTCGCGTCTGTTACTGCATACGCAGGACATTCTGTGGGTATCGGAACTGGCAGAGAAAGGCGATTTGCGGAACGTGGACTTGCAGATTCAGGACATTTGCCGGACGTCCCTGCCTGGCCTTCCCTTGGATGCGACGGCTTCCTTGCTGGGCAAACTGGACAACAATGCCTCGCCGGAAGACTTGGCCTTGGGCTTGATGCACATGGTGTTGCAGTCTATCGGGCAGGCAGCCGTGTTGTCGGCTATGGAGATGGGAATCCGCGATTTCGTGCTGATAGGCAACCTGACGCAGCTTCCCCAGTGCCGTCCGGTTTTTGAAACCATCGGGCAGATGTACGACGTGCGTTTCCTCATTCCGGAATATGCCGAATACCAGACAGCGATAGGTGCGGCTTTGGCTTATATCAAAAAAATAGAAACCAGTCTGGTAAGGGAATGAACCTTATCGGACTGGTTTCGGTCAAATGAATGTGAATGCTTACCGTAATCCCATTATAGCCGAGGCTATGAAGATTATGAAATATGTCAACATGTTTAATCGAGGTGTGAGCCGAGTACAGGAGTTTTTGGCGGAAAATGGTTCTCAGCCTGCTGTATTCAATATTGATAAGTTGACTGTGTTTGAGGTAATAGTAAAAGATGCGAATGCCACGGACTTGGAACGAAGTTGTTACGAACTCCGCACGAACTTGGAAACTCATGGTGATGAGTATGTAAATATGTTTAAGCGGTTGATATTCAGCTTGAAAGATGTTGATTGTAGTGCTAATGAAATTCAACTCCGTGTGAACTCCGCACGAACTCCGCATGAACTCCGCATGAATTCCGCACGGGCTTTTATGAAAAATATTCTAAAACCGGCCATTGCCATGAAGTTGGTAGAACCTCTTTATCCGGATAAACCGCATCATCCTAAACAGAAGTACAGGCTGACAGATCTTGGAAAAACAATGATGACTATGTGGGACAAAGAAGAAAAGTCCTGTAATAAAAAAGACTGAAAAATTGGAGAAAACAAGGTTATAATAAATACATCTATCGGCGGGCAAACTAAGATTGATGTCAAGTTGGATGATGACATTTTGTGGCTTGCACAAGCGCAGTGTGTGTACTGTACCAGACCTGTAAATCGAATGTCAGTGAACATATTAAGCATATCTTTAAAGAGGGGCGTTAGACGAAGAGACAGTTGTTCGGAAATTCCGAACAACTGTTTCGGATGGGAAATCATAAAATACCATATTCTATAGTTGGAAATTATGCACCGGACTGGGCCATTGCCATGGAGGTAGATGGAATAAAGCATATTTTCTTTATTGCTGAGACTAAGGGCTCGATGGCCTCTATGGAGATAAGGGGGATAGAAAAAGCAAAGATAGAGTGTGCCGAGAAGTTGTATAACTCTATCTCTACAGCCAAGGTAAAGTATCATAAAGTGACTTCCTATAGTGACTTGTTGGATGAAATAGGCAAAGAGTGTTAATGCTGGCAAGAAAGAATGGCAGAAAACAATTTTGTTTGCAAGCATTTCATCGAGTTTTCTAATTGAAAAGTGTAAACTAAAAAGGGACATTCAATAAATAGAATAAAATTAGCCAACTGATTCATACACAAAGTGTTGTGGATTATCTGGCTTTTTTATTCTTATCTCTAAATATGGTCCCTATTAGATTAGCAATAGCCACAGTAAAAGCATAAAACAAACAAGGTTTGATGATACTTTTTGTTGAAGTTTCTGTGAGCATATAGTACATTGACATCATTCCGAACAATACAAAAAAGTCCCTAAAAAAGAGTGATGTATATTTATATATTTTTTGAATCATACTAATTGATAAATAGGGGATGTAAAATAAACTGTGTCACGCATTATTTTTCTATAGAAAACTCATCGGTCGGGGAACAGCCAGTGCTAAAGAGCAGCCCCCTATCCCGATGGGCGTAAAATTACAATATTTAAACCAGTCTCCAAATTGGGTACTATAAAATATGGGGTGAAAATGGGAAATAAGGGATTTAAGTTTAAATAAAAACAGTATCTTTACGGACCGAACTTTTGAAAGAATTAAGAATATGAAGAAAATATCTTTGCTGAGCATATGCTTCCTCTGTCTGTTGAGTCTGTCGGCCTGGGCAGAAGTAATTCCGGTCGACACGATACCTTTCGAACTGGGTGCCGACAACCGTCTGTATGTGACAGTCTATATCAACGGGCAGGACGACCGCCCCCTGCGCTTTCTGCTGGACACGGGAGCGACGGATGTGGTGCTCAATTCCAATTCGCCGCGCACCGAAGGGCTGGCTG
>UMAT01063501.1_pt1 | contig 58084 bp, 66 predicted proteins | sample 1963781 | NCBI WGS metagenome assembly UMAT01 (sample SAMEA4835923, study PRJEB28245) | human gut metagenome | biome: gut microbiome; material: fecal sample | place: Denmark | collected 2008
GGCCGCGGGCCTTGCCGCAGGCGACTATTTTTCCGTTTTCATCCCCCGTAAGTATGGGCTTTATACCCAAAAGTGTGCCAACCCGTGCCGCAATGCCGCTTATTCTTCCGCCTTTTCTTAAGTGAATGAGATCGTCCACCATAAAATATTGGCACATTTTGTGCCGCGCGCTTTCCAGCATTTCCGCAACCGACGCAAGGCTGCTGCCGCCATCAAGCATCTGCACTGCTTTAAGCACCTGCAGCCCCTCGCCCAAAGATGCCGCCAAAGTGTCCACCGTTATGATGGTTCTTTCGGGGTACTGCTCCCGCAGCTCTGCCGCCGCACAAAACGCGGCCTGCGCCGTACCGCTTATGCCGCCCGACATACCGATATACAGCACATCCTTCCCCTGAGAAAGTGCCTTTGTAAAGGCATTTTTGAAGGCATCGGGGTTTATCATGGAGGTGCTTACCTGAGCGCCTGCTCGTATGCGCTCGTAGTATGTGTGACCGTCAAAACCCGTTTGGGGATCCTGATGCTGCTCCTTGCCCTCGATGCTGTAAGCAAGGGGAATAATGCTTATCCCCTTTGCGAGGGGCGGTGTGAGATTGGCCGAGGTATCGGTGAAAATTGCCGTTTCCGGATGTTTTGCCGAAAATATATCTGTCATTTTTGCCTCCGTTTCCGCCTGCGGCGAATGTACCCGAATACTTATTTTTTTGTGCAGGTTTATAAAGTTTTATTTTTCCGCGGCACATTTTTTGTGCCGCGTATGCCGCGAAATTCTGTTTGCGGCCCCTCCTGCTGTCCGAACATTGATTATTATACCGACCGCAGGGAAAATGTGAATCCATTTTGACGCATCTGTGCTCTATTGTAGGTGAGCATGATTCTATCCTTAAAAACGGCGCAGTAGAATTATTCGTGCATCACTCTACAAATATGAGAATCCCGCATGGCGCGGGCGTTTTGAGCATCAAGCGGAAATTGCGGCAAACAGCGCCTTCCGAAAAGGGGCATGCGGCGGCGGAAAAACGGCAGGCGGCCGTTTACTGTTGTTCGCGGAATTATACGAACATAATACGGCATATATACGCAATTGTTCGGCATTTTAAGGGGATTAAGGATAGGTATCGGATAAAAATGCATAAAAAACGGTTAAAAAACACGCAAAAAAGCGTTGAAAAACAGTAAAAAAACGCGCAAAAAACGCATCGGTTTTTACCGTACACGAACTGCGTATAAATCTTCGGTTGTTATTTACCGTCTGAGCCTGTAAAAAGACAAAATAAAAAGAGTCAATCAGTTTTATTACTGCTACTAATAAGTAAGCTTCTCTGATTAACTCTTAAAGTTTTTGGTGTTTATATTTGGTTTTATAGGTCTATTCTATCTTCTATAATTTCGTGAACTTGTAAATAGACAAAAAAAGCTGCTTGATTTGCCAAGTTGGTTGTATCGGCTTCATAAGCCTTTTTAGCTTCTTCATATCTTTCTTCAAGTTCGTCTATTATAGAATTTATAGCAAAATCCGTTAATTTTCTCATTGATTTTTTCTCCTTTTTAATTCAAGTCTTGCTGATTTGATATTCTTATTAGCGGTATTTATTTCTTTCTCCAAATGATGAATTAATCCCTTTTTATATTCCTCATTGTAATTATCCCAATCTGGAACAAATTCTTCTGGGTGATTGATTTTATACTTATGCCGTTCAATATGCTTTTCATTATTCCTAATGCCTTTTTCCAACTGCTTATCTGTCTGGCGTAGCATATCTTTAGGAACTTCAATAATATCATCTTTCTTATTTAAAGTCAATTCAACAACCGGAGCATAACAACACCTGCAACGAGGATGAAGCGGTAGTGTCGGTGCTTCGTCAATTGATTAAATTTCATTGTTTTTACCGGCTGTTTTACTGCATAAAGCACATAGTCTGCCTTCTCGCTCCGGGATTATTTCAACATATTTAACGCCGGCTTGCTTATGGCTGTCAATGCCGGCACTGTTAAAGGCGTGGGAAGCTTCGGTTCTGATTAATCGGTCGGCTATTAAAAACGGCGGCGGTATAGAAAGAGCGGGCGGCTTGCCGCCGCCCGCTTATGCGTTTGCTGTTGATTACTTTAAGTTTTTGTTGATTTTTTTATTTAATTTTTAGTTGATTTCTTTGCCGTTTTTATAGGCTTCTCTTGCCTCGTTTAAGGACATATAATTGGCACAACATTTCCAATCGGGGTGTTCTTCTTGAACCACATCATTTTCCCAATTACAAATAGGACAATCTTCAAATGGTTCTTTGAATTTATATTTACCGCAAACGGGACATACTCTAATAGCCGGACTATCCATTATTCTTTTACTCCTTTATATTTATCAATCTGTTCTTTCCAATAGGCTTTTTCTTTTTTGGGGTAAAACATTGTAGAAATAGTTTCTTTATCACTCAATATCCCAAAAGTATTAGTCTCTTTATCATATTAAAAAGCCAATTATCGTTACTCATAAACCCCTCAACTTTAATACCGTCAATATCTTTCTTTATAAAGTCAGAAGCTAACTTTTCATACTTATTCCAAGCCGCATCACCTTTAAGACCATTGCTTCTGCGTGTTTTTGGTGACGGTTTGTTCGTTTATAAAATTCTAACTCCTTATCTGAACTTTGTAAAGCTTTCACTTTTTCCTGTGCTTCATGTTCGGCGGCGTCCAACTTAATGTATGGAGCATAACAACACCTACAACGAGGATGAAGCGGTAGTGTCGGTGCCTCGTCAATTGGGTAAATCCCATTGTTTTTACTGGCTACTTTACTACATAAAGCACATAGTCTGCCGTCTCGCTCTGGGATTATTTCAACATATTTAACGCCAGCTTGCTTATGGCTGTCAATACCGGCACTGTTAATGGCTTGGGAGGCTTCGGTTCTGATTAATCGGTCAGCTATTAAAAACGGCGGCGGTATAGAAAGAGCGGGCGGCTTGCCGCCGCCCGCTTATGCGCTTATGCGTTTGCTGTTGATTACTTTGTTATGCCTTGGGAGCGTGCTCAAGGAGATACTTCTCCGCCTCGGCGCACCAAAGATTATTGCTGCGCTTCATTATTTCGGCAAGGCCGGCAAAGAGCGGATCGGTTTTGCCCTTTTCCTCAAAATCGGCTATGGCGGTAAGCTCAAGGTTGATATTGTTGTATATCAGCTTTTTGCCGCCGGGAATCTTGGGCAGGTTGAGCGTGGTATCGATAACGGCGTTAAGGCCTCCGATATGGGTGACCATAACGGCGGGATTGAGACGTCCCTGACTCATAAGCTCAAGGGATTCGATCATATCCGCGGTGTTTCCGCCGGAGGTGCCTACGATATGGGTGGAGGCATAGTGCACGTTGTAGAAATTGAATTCCGCCTTGAATTCGGTATTGGTGGGGCCTGCAAAGAAGTTGAGGCAGCCGTCCTTGCCCAGGATTCTGTCGCCCTGCTCCACTACGGGACGCACGGGGGCAAACACAAACACATCGTCATAGCCGGTGCCGTCGGTAAGCTGCATGAGCTTTTCTACCGGATCGCCCTCGCCGGTATTGAGATATACAAGCTTGATTCCGTCCTTAGCCGCCGCTTCGGGGGTGAAGATGGAAGCCGCCCTGTCCAAGCGCTCCTGATTGATATCGGTTACAACAAGCAGCCCCGGACGGCGGTCGCCGTGGAGCGCATAGTCGATAGCACCCAGACCCATGGGGCCGACACCTGCAAGAATGGCGCATTTGCCGCCCTCTACTATGCCCATTTTATGAACATAGCTGCCCTGCGTTGTGTGATACTGCGCGTGGAAGCCGCCCACTATGCAGCTTTGAGGCTCGGCCAGAGAGCCGCAGAAGAAGGCCTCGCCGGTATACTTGAGCAGGCAGTTGTATTCCATTACCACTGCCGGAATGACAACATAGGTGGCGTCTCCGCCGATATAGCGGTAGCTGTATCCGGGAGCTGCAAGAGAGCCCTCGTTATTGATGGCGGGCTGAATGGAGAACTTATCCCCCGCCTTGAACTGATTTGCCCATTTGCTGCCCACCTTTACTATTTCGCCGCAGAACTCGTGACCGATTATTACCGGATTCTGTGCAACATCATTGGGGACGCGCTTATGGTCGGGGCCCTGTATGCTGGCCTTATAAGAGGACATGCATATGGAATCGGAAATGATGTGGGCAAGGATTTCGTCTTCCTTTATCTCGGGAAGCTCAAACTCCTCCAATCTGAGATCGTTCTTGCCGTAAAGTCTGACCGCTCTGGTTTTCATGTGATAACCTCCGTAAATTAAATCGTTTATTTTTCCGTTTGTTTTTCGCTTTTTTTGTTTGTTTTGTTTGTTTTGTTTTATATTCCCGGTTTTCGGGCTTATCGCGGCAGCAGCCTAAAGCACCTGCACCTTTTCGTTATGCGCCAAAGCCGCGACCTCTTTATCAAGCCCGGAATCGCTGATCAGCACATCGATATCGGAAAGGCGTGCAAAGGTAAAGGGCATGCGCTTGGCAAGCTTTGAGGAATCCATAAGCATTATGCGGGTACGCGCCTTTTCCATTACCGCCGCTTTAAGCTCGCACTCGGAAAACGCTCCGCTTGTAAAGCCGGTTTGTATATTAAAGCCGGAGGCCGACATAAAGGCGATATCGATATTTATGCCGTTTACAAAATTGACGGAGTGAACGCCCGAGGCGCAAAGGGTACTGTGGTTGAGATTGCCCCCCACAAGGGTTACCGTGGTTTTGGCGCGGCGCGCCGCCTCAAGGGCAATGTTGGGGTCGGCAGTGATGATATAGTAGTTATCATCGGGAAGCGCCTTTACAAACTGGAGCACGGTGGAGCCGGAATCAAGATACATGGCGCAGGAGGACTGTGCAAGGCCGAGCGCCTTGACGGCGATTTCCTGCTTTTGATGCGTATGCAGCACGGCGCGGCGGGAATAGAGATCCTCGGAATTGACCCCTGCACGCGAGGCCGCAACGGCGCCGCCGCGGGTACGGATGATCTGCCCTTTTTCCTCAAGAAAAGCCATATCACGGCGCAGCGTCATATCCGAAACATCGGGACAAAGCTCGGTGAGTTCCTTAAGCGAAGCCTGTCCGCAATCCTTTATATATTTAAGTATTCTTTCTCTTCTGTCGGAATACAGATCAATCCCCTCCTTATCATTGTTTTATTATATATTCAAGGCGTGCAATTGTCAATGCAAAGTAACAGATAATGTTTATAATTCACAGAGTTTGTTGTTATATTTGTGCGCCGTACAAGGTGCGGTGCGTATGATGAAGCGGCGCGGCAAAAGAAAACAGGCGACCTTACGGCCGCCCTGAGGGAGTGCGAAAAAGCGCGGGAAAACGCCGGAAACAAAAAAATATCGCCTGATGTGCACGGACTTACTGTTTTTTGCCCGCCGGCTTTACCCCTGCAAAGGTTATTATGGTCATTATGAGAATGGCACCTGCGGCAATGGCATAGTGATACCATTGCAGGCGGAAGCTGCTGCCCCCCGGAGCGGCGTCCGCCGAGGGCGAAGGCGATATGCTGCCGGAAGCGTTATTCTGCGACGCGGAGGCGGAGAACGCCATGCATTTTTGCGCATCGGCCGCATTCCGTTCAGACCGCTGCTGCCGACCCTGCTCCGCTTGAATGACAGCGCCGCATTCAAACAATGCCGTGCTTGCCGCCCTGCACGGCACGCTTCCCGTTGCGCTAGCCAAAGCCGTAAGGACGCACAGCACCGTAACAGCCGCCGTAAGTTTTTTTGCAAAAAAGGCGTTTATTCGGGTTGCGGCGGTATTGTTGTATGAATTGCGACTGTTTTTCACTTTATGCAGCTCCTTTTTGCTGTTTTTGCCTATGCGGCTTTGATTTCCGTTTTATTGCTTATCTTTATTGCTTTTTTACTGTTTTGATGCGCATTCCCGGTGCTTTTGCCTTGAGGGAGAATATTCGTCCGTGCCCGGTGCGCATTTTTTCCTCGGCCTTCATATCGGGCGCATCATAGCCGTTGGGCAGATAGACATAGAATTCATCGCCGTCACACCTGCTTATATCCGGGGATATTTGTATATTGAGTATTCCGCTTTCTTCCTCAAAGCTCTGGCTGAATATTCCGGCCCCGCCGTATATATTGCAGGCGGCAAAGAGGAAGCGCGGCTTATCCTCAAGCGGCGATGCCGCAGAGGCGGCCGCGGGAGCAATCCTCCCACGAAAAATATGCGCCCGTATAAAGATCCTCAAGACCGGTCTGCCCGTCCTTGAGGGGGAGCACGCTCTGCGTGCCGTCGGAATAGGTAATGATAAACCTGAAATCAAGCTTCATAAATAAACCGCCCGTTTAATGGATTTATCGCGGTTAGGGTTGCGACAGGAGGATTATATCATTACACTGACCGCGGGAAAATGCCCTAATGTTGCGCAGGGCGGGATTTTTGTTGCATGATGGCAGGGCTTATGGTTGCATGATGGCGCAGGGCTTATGAAAAGGGCTCACTTTTCCGCAGGCTGCGCCTCTTTTCTTGCCTCAAATTCCTTCGCGAGCTGTTCTGCGGAATACAGCACTCCGGCATTATCATAGAAGAGCTCATCGTTATGCCGGCGGTAAAGGCCGTATTTTTCGGAGATGATGTTGTTTTGATCATCAAGGAAAAGCAAGACGGTATCCTTTAATTCGGCGGCATCGGCATAACGGAAGGTAACGCGCTGCGGGCGGTTCATGGAATCGCGGGAAATGACGGTTCCGCCGAGGGAATATGTTACAAGATATTCCCCGTTTTCCATGACAGGATTCCCGAAAAGCACTCTGTCCACCTTGAAGGTGTGCTCGGTATACACAAGCGGCATGCCGTCGGCATATGTGTTATCGCTGACAGTAACCTTTGTTTTTTCCGAGCGGCCTATGACCACGCTTACGGCGTTTTTTACAAGAAAGCCGTGATCTGCCGGAACAACGCCCGCGTTAAGAGTGACGCTCTGTCCGCCGACCGGCAGGTACTGCGTAAGATAGGGCAGAAAAAAATATCCAAGTGCAAACAAAAGCGCAAAAAGCACGGTGAGCACGATGGTTGTTGGCTTGACCGGCGGCATGGAGGCGGGTTTATCGGATGCACTCTGTGCGCCGGCGGGCGGCTGCAAAGCCGCATTATCCTCCGGCTGCGGCGCCGGTACGGCGGTGTTATCCGCATTTACGGCCGCAGCGGCCTTCTCGTTGTCCGTCTGCGCGCCATCGCCTTCGTCTATGATAATTTTATTGAAATCGCCTGAAAATTCGTTGTTTTTCATGGGCACCTCCGCAGATAAAGCATACAGTTATAGTAGCAGACTTCACCGGCAAAGTCAACAAAAAGCGCGCAGCAGCGCCGCATATATGTCCTGTTCCGCATGGATGCCCGCGGGCACCGGGCAATTATCTTTTTGCGGCACACCGGCGCAAAGGCATTGATTGTTTATGGGCGATATGATATAATTCAATATATAAGCATGCATACGCTGCATATTACGGCGGATACGGCGCGTACAATTGCGCACGCACAAGGGAGAAATCATGAAAAAATTCTTTACGGAAAAGGTTATAAGCCTGGGAACGGCTGTTATTATAATTCTGCTGTGCATCGCGGGCACATATCTTGTTACGGTTTCGGTGTCCTCCGGTTCCTCATCGATGCCGGAACTGCCTACCCTGCCCCCCATAAGCACCGAAAAGCCCATAGCGGACGATGCAGAATTGTTCCTGTATGCCTGCATTGACGCATTCAACGGCTGCCGCACAAGCCGCGCGCTGCAATGTCTGCCAAAGGAAGGCACCGTACGCATGGCAACGTTGAGCGGCAGCGGCACGGTGCTTTGCTATCTGTACGATGAAATGAAGGAATGTAAGCCTTCAAGCACTTCCGATCTTATCGCGCTGCTTGGCCTTGCTCCGAACACTGCGGCGGAAAAAGTTATCATATTCGACATTCCGAGCGCATGCGTGTTCCGTCCTGCATTCAATACCGATTGCACCGCCGGCGAAATGCCCGATTCTCAGTGCGCCTTAAGCGATGAACAGCGTGCATTTATAGATTCCATGATAATTGCGGCGGCAGATAAAAAAATTGCCTTCACGCGGCGCGGCTTCAGCTATAATTGGAAAGGAAAAGACTGCTACGGTCTTACCCAGTTTGCCGCAAACCCGGCCGAAGGAACGATGATTGCAGAAATGAGCATTGATGCATTTATAGCCTCGCTGGATAATTAACAGAACATCTATCAACGCTAAGGGTGGTTTTGAGTTGCTTATCGGCTTTGAAAAGGCCCTGAAAAAAATGGCCGGCTTCCGGCCGGACTTGGGTATATGCGCAAATAAAAAACTCATGGTACATGACTTTGGTAATATTCTTTATTGCGATATTCCGGCTTATGTGTTACATGATTATAGGCGCAGGCTGCATACTCTATTTTATGTGCGCGGCGATTTACAAGATATATTACTGCATGGTCAATGGAACTGTATTAGGATACAGAAAGCTGCACCCGCGTAAAAAGAACAAAACCGCCGCATGAAAATTTTCTGCTTCTTAAACGCAAAAGCGTCAACGGATAACAATACTTGTCTATCCTGTTGCCATATTTCCCGTTCATAACGGCATTGACAATTATTGAAATACACAAATACCAGATTACAATCAGCGCCGACCGCAGTCTTGCCGTTTGAAATTTTCCGTTTAATTGCAGACGGATATCATTTCCACTCCTTTTGCTTTTTATGCCTGTATCATCATTATTACTGATTCCATCACTAAGCACGGTTTCGGAATCGGCTGCGCATTTACTTTGATAATTTAATCGTTCTTCATAATAATCTCTTACGGGAAATAATCATTGACAAACCGGCTCCTTCGTGTATAATATTCAAGTCGGCAAGCAATCACGCGCCGCCGTCATACTATACGGAGAGGTATCGAAGTGGTCATAACGGGGCTGACTCAAAATTTTTGGAAGCTCCGGCCGTTTCGTCCGCTGAAAATGTCCGCCGCACAAGGCTTTGCGCGGGTTCGGATTTCACAATTTCATATGGTTCTTGCGTGTTTTTCTTGCATTCTTCCGGAGCAGGGATTACACTTGAGATATACGGAGAGTTGTCCGAGAGGTCGAAGGTGCGACACTCGAAATCTCCCTCGGCAAACGGAAGCAGAACTTCCGAAAAGCCTTTAACCGTGCGGATTTCGGGCACTTGCCCGCCGCAGGCACACCGTGAGTTCTAACAGGAATTCTAATACAACCGAATATTTGCGTTAATCTCGGTTTTCCGAGTTAACATACATGGAGAGGTATCGAAGTGGTCATAACGGGGCTGACTCGAAATTTTTTGTAGAGTTGGCTGTTTCCTCCGCTTAAAAAGCCCATAATTTCAGCCTTTTCTTCGGTTCGAAAATTAAATATTTTGTTGTTCTTTCCGTCAGTTCTTTCCAAAAGTTTTTAAAAGAAATACGGAATTACATACACGGAGAGTTGTCCGAGTGGTCGAAGGTGCAGCACTCGAAATGGAAAACCGCTTTGGTCGATTCATCCGCCGAAAATGCCCGTAATATAAGGCTTTTCGGGAGTTCAAATTTCACAATTTAATATCGTTCTTGCGTGTTTTTCTTGCATTTTTCTAAATGCTCGATTAACATTAAAGATACATGGAGAGGTATCGAAGTGGTCATAACGGGGCTGACTCGAAATCAGTTTGCGAGCAATCGCACATGGGTTCGAATCCCATCCTCTCCGCCAAAAAGTCCAGTAAACTCAAGGGTTTTCTGGACTTTTCCTTTTTCTCGGCAAGGTGTTGATCTTGCGAAAAATGCGGGAAATCAAGCCCTTTTTCGGCTGTTTTTTGCACGTTTGTTAGAACCGGCAATGTCCGAAAAGCCTTATATATCAAGGCTTTTCGGGGTTGCCTTGATTTTTTCGCAAGAACTGAGCTTACCATCCCTGACTTTTGGTGTCCGGAAGCACAAGAACATTGTCCATAACGTTCGCGGAAGTGATCTTTGATTTGTAGTCCAGATGGCTGTAAATATTCGCCGTCGTGCTGATATCACTGTGACCGAGCCATTCCTGTATCTGCTTCATCGGAACATCGTTTGCAAGAAGCAATGATGCGCAGCTGTGTCTGAGGTCGTGGAAGCGAATATGTCGCAGACCGTTTCTCTTCAGAATTTTGCTGAAGTTCTCCGTAACCGCGTTGGGATTGAAGATCGTTCCCATAGCGTCAACAAAGATATAACCGTCGTAGTCGTAACTATAACAGTTTCCGCAGACGCGCTTATTTTCCTTCTGCTGCTCTTTCAGTTCCAGAAGCTTTTCTCTGAAATGTCCCACCAACGGAAGCGAACGTAGACTTGATTTTGTTTTGGCGCGGTCCTCGCTGATGATCACAGATTTGCCGTCCACTTCTGCTTCGGTTACAATATGCCTGATGGTGATGGTATTGCGCTCAAAGTCAATCGCATCCCATTTCAGGCCGAGAGCTTCACTTCGCCTCAGCCCGTAAAAAGCTGTCATCTGAATCAGCAAGGAATAGGGATGATCTTTCGTCACTTCAAAAAGTTTCTCCAGCTCATCCAACCGGTAGTAATCGGCGATATATTTCTGCTTTTTCGGACGTTCCACCTTATCAGCGGGATTAAACGGAATGAGATCCATCTTTACGGCATATTTCAGAGCTTTGTGAATATTTGCGTGTTCGTGGATCACCGTGCTGGCGGAAACGGATTTCAACTCATACACATAAAAACTCTGAATATGCTTGGCCTGAATGGAACCGAGTGTGAGACCGGTATCGCGAAAATACGGTACAATCTTTTTCTTGACCATCTGTGTGTAAGAAGAAAAAGTAGTCTTTTCCACGGAGCCGCGAATAATCTCAAGCCACGTTTCCATATAGTCGGCAAACAGCATATCCGCAGAGAGATGCCCGTTACCGCTGCTGACCGGCGGCACATAGGTCTGCCGTGTTTCTATCAGCATTTTCTCAGCTCGTTTTTTGTTTCCCTTCACGGGAAGTCCTGTCGGGATCCACGGCTGCTTTCGCTTGCCGTCGGAGTCCGTATAACTCAGGACCATATAGTAATAGTCGTTTTTAATTTGCAGGTGTCCTGCTATCATAATCTTTACCTCCTTTGTCGATAGCAAAAGAACGGGCACCCTTTCGGACCGTAATCATTATACGGCCTACTCGAATGCCCGTCCAATGTGCCATTTCAGTTCAAATCAAATTTTTACGCTGCCGGTCCGGAATTACCTGCCGAAAGCGCGTAATTGATCACGTTGACTTTCGGAACGCGGTATGCGTTGCCGATCTTGATACCAGGGATATATCCGTCGTTGATGAGCGAATAGGCCAGATGACGGCTGATATTCAGCATGCTCTGCACCTGTGCCACGTTTACAATATCGGGATAATCAGTAAACATCACCTCGTACATCGTCTGGATTTCAGTCTTAGTCATCGACACCACCCCCATCGTCGCCAAGCACATGAGCAAGGAGCGTATCAAGCTCTTTTTCGGTGTTTACCGGAGTAAGTCTGATTTTGCCTTTTTCGGCATCGTCCTCCTCGTAGGGAATGAAGCTGTCGCAGACGAGATTATCGAGCTTTTCGGTCACACCTGCGGTGACGTACTCGATTTCCTCACGGCTGAGAATAAAGGTCAGGTCATTGCCGAGCTCGTCCCCAAAGGAAACGGTCATTCTGCCGTTGCTGCGGTCATAGCCACGACGGAAACAAGCGTTAAATTCCGTGAACATATCCTCTACGAACATGCACCCCTCGTCCGAAAAATCGGCGATCATTTTATCAAGTTCCTGCTTTCTGGTTTCGTTGAAATAGTTGAGTTCGTTATTGTTTTTCATAGTTTTAATCTCCTTTCAAATTAGCGGACGTCGCGATCTCTGCGCTGACGCTCCAAGTGTTTGTTGTAAAACTCCATAGCCTTGACAAGTGTCTCGGTCATCTGTTTAATAGAGGTATCCGGGCGGAAATAGCTCCGCAGCGAATCCACCGGAACCTTTACATATTCTTTTTGATTGCCCTTTACTTCGGATAGTACCTGCATCGCAGTTCTGTCAGTAAACGTCTGATCCTCGCTCATGCGGCGCAAACGCTGAGCCTGAGAAAGCGACGGTGTCACCTCGTCGCAGTCCATAATGGAGAAGAGCGCTTCCTGTTCAAAATCCTGCAGATACGAAAGTTCCACCGCCGGAGTAAGGGCAATTTTACCGTCATCCACCATTTGGAGAATATCGGGAATCAGCTCGGTCAGCCGGATATATCTGCGGACCTGATCCTTGCTTTCCCCCGCAGCATCGCCAACAAGTTCAACGGACAACTTCTGCGCAAGTTGCGTAGAAGCTTTGCCCTGATGCTTGATGGCCTCAAGTTTCATCTTGTAAGCAAATGCCTTTTCAGACGGCAGGATATGCTCTCTTTGCAGGTTGCTGTCCACCATCGTGATAACGGCTTCCTCGTCGGTAAGATTACGGATGATCACGGGCATTGTTTCCATACCGAGCGCGCTGCAGGCAGCAAGCCGTCTGTGTCCGGAAATCAGCTCATATCCGCCGCCGTCCTTCGGACGTGCCAGCGCAGGAGCAAGAACGCCGGAATCGGCAATGCTCTTCATCAGCTCGGTCATTTCTTCATCGTTCTTCACCTTGAACGGGTGATCCTTAAAGGGCGTAAGCTCTGTCAGCGGAATCTCCTCGACCTTTGGTTTCCGGATATCCGCACGTTCCTGATCGTTCATGAACAGCTCATCGTAGCCGGTCAATCCCAAATCAATTACTTGGTTTTTCTTCATAAAATCATTCCTTTCTGCTGTAATCAGCGTTCATAATCGTGTTCTTCTCTCTGAGGAGAAGACTGTTCTCGAATGGCCCGTTTCTCTCTTTCGGAAAGATATGGGTCGTTTTCCAGCCGCGCCTCGAATTCAGCTTCCAAAAGCTCACGGAGCTTCGGATTATCTTCAATCACATTGCAGGCTGTTTTCTTCTTTTTGCGCAGGTCTGTAAGCACTGTCGTGCAGGCCGCGCATTTCTTTTTGAGTTCCGCCATCTGAACGGGATCAGTGCAGTTCCGCTGCTTATTACGAATTTTGCTGCGGACGGCAGTCACCTCGTCGATCTCCGCGTTCATCCGGACGATATAGTTTTGAATGTCCTGTGGAGTCTCCAGATGCTCCTGACAGACCAGCGTCACCTCATCGGTGTACCGATCCAGCTTGCGGCAGGCCTCGCGGCATTCCGCCGACAGGGGCTTCTGATACTGTTTTTCGTACATCGGAGCGATACCCAGCACGATGGCAACGCATCGAAAGAAGCTGATATAGCCTGTCACGCGAGGAGCGCGGAAATAAAAATCCCGCTTGCGGTAATACATTTTCGTAGGCGGGTTTTCTCTCGCATATTCTCTTGTGAAGGGCTCCAGGAACTCGAAATATCTCTGCATTACCCGGTAGTCCCGTTGGTTTTCTATCAACCTGTCCTCGATACTTTCCTTGCTGTACTTATCACCAAGCCGGAAGGTACGGGCACCTTTCTTTGAACCGATGGAACGGATCGTCGCGTACTTGTAATAGGGGCCGCTTTCAAAAACATATCCCATCTTCCGCAGCACCGTCGATAGTTCGTTCCAGCTGGATGCCATCGTCATAGCTTTATCCAGTGCCTCTCGCATCAGATTGAAGCGGGTTGGTTCACCATTCTTTTCGGCAAAGTAGACGGAACGCGCCGTTTTGTGCTTCTGCGGGTTCTTTACCACCGACAGCCCATGCTCTTTGCAGATGCGGTCCGACATAGCACGGAGCTGATAATAAACGCCGTATTTGGCTTCCAGCTTTTTTCCGTCCCACATCCCGACGGAGTTCACAACAAAGTGATTGTGGTAGGTCCCTGTGTTGAAGTGCGTTGCCACAAGCACCTGATAATTATCACCCCACAGCCTCCGAGCTGTTTCCAGCCCGATCTGATGGCACTCCGCCGCCGACACCTCACCGGTCTTGAAGGACTGGTAAGCGTGGTAGGCAACGTTGCCGCCGGTCTTGCCGAAGCGCTTCTGCGTAGTGGTCATTTCTTTGATTGCCGTATCTGGCGAACAGTTTACACCGGAGACGGCGTAGCTCTGTTCACCCTCGTCGAGCGTCTTGGCTTTGTTGGCGGCATAGATGAGCACCTGCTCCAGATCTGTCAGCTTTGTCTTTTCGGGATTGCTGCAATACTCCACGACACGGGAGACGCTGTCATGGATCGCCCAAATCTTCGTTACCGCCATCGGCATCATCCTCCTCTCCGTGGTAGGCTTTCAAAAGCAGCCCCTCGATCTCCGTAAAGGCGTCATTAAACTCGGTCATGGCGACCTCATAGCGGATACTGTCGTGGAGCTTTGTCAGCTTCCGGTACGCCTGCATCAGTTCCTCACGCGGGGCCTCCTTCACCGCCGATTCCGTTCCGAGTGTGCGGAGATATTCTGACATATTCATGCCGCACTTCTTCGCTTTTCTTCGGATGGTATTCTTCTCGGTTTTGAAAACCCTTACGTTGATTTCATCCGTTCGATTACGCATAGCTTTCACCTCCTCTCAGCGGGGTTACAGGGGCGCGCCCCTTTCGTATCGGGAGATACGGGGGAATTGGGAGCCGGACGGCTATACAAATCCCATGCTCGCTATCCTTACGGATAGAAAAGCGGTGTATAGCCCCGCGCCCCTCAGAACGGTAATTCTTCATCGTCGTCCACCTCCTCCCATGACGCAAATGACGCTTGTGACGGTAAAACGGGGAATGAGGATATACCGTCATTCTGTGCCCGCAGTGACGCAAGCCTCTCGGTCCCGGAAAGACCGTCATCACCGTCAGCACCGTCATTCAGCGTTAAGCTGATCGTTCTCGCTGCCGCCGTTTTGCGGTACTCATAGGTGATACCCATCGGAACAAATACCTCGCTGTAAAAGCGTGTCAGATACTTGCTGGCAACGTTGGGTTTCAGCACGGTATTGCCGACAGCGGCAAGCAATTCGGTAACAGTACCCTCAAACTGTCTGTGCTCAAAAAGAAAATCCACGACCTTGAACACAAAATCGGGGATTCTTTCCTTACGTAGATCGTCGGCGCTGAGTTCTTCGGTAATCTCCCATTTGACGCCGCGCATCTGCATTTTCAGTTTTTTCTCCTCCACGTCACGCCCGGTGATGCAGAGCGTGGCATTGTCTCCGAATCGGTCCTCCTTACGCAGGATCATGCCGGTATCCGCCACGCCCATAATGCCGGTGGAGCCGGTCATATCATTGAAGATATTTCCGCCGTCCCGTTCCTTGCGGGTGTGGTGTACGACGAAGATACAGATACCGTGATTGTCTGCGATCTTCTTCAGAGAGGACAGATCCTTGTAGTCCTGCGCATAGGCGTTGACCTTCGCGGACGCGTTGTCTCTTACCATCTGAAGAGTATCAATGAAGAGCAGCCCCGTGGAGGGATAATCCTTCAATACGTCCTCGATCTGGCTTTCCAGTTCGGCACCGAGCTGACCGCAGGAGAAACCAAAATGCAGGTTGTCCGGCGGAGTGTCCGTCAGGTCCTGCATACGCTGCTGAACGCGCCATTCGCGGTCCTCCAGTGCGAGATACACAACGTCCGTCTTTCTGGTGGGCAGTCCCCATACGGGTTCGCCTTTGCTGATCTGGAGGCACATCCAAAGCACCATCCAGCTCTTGCCGATTTTTGAGTCACCGGCCATGATTGCAAGACCGTCTGAGAGGACACCGTCGATGAGCATTTTCGGATGCTCAAGGGGCTTGTAATACAGGGTCTCTGCATCGATCAGTTGAATCTTTCCCATGCTTCATCATCTCCTTCCTTTTAGCGGGTTGTTTTCTGACCATCATGATTTTTCACCTCCTTTCGCTCTCGGATTTGTGGGAGCAGTTACCAAATAATTAAGCCCGGAGAAATCCGGGCATCAAAAAAGCACCTGCCGATTTTTCATCAATCAACAGATGCTTAAATGATTCTTTTTCCGTCGAAGCCGTAATCGACGTCGGCGTATTGTTCAAACGCCTGGCCGATCTTTCGGAGCCGCTTCAGTACGCCGCTGTGGTTGGCATAGCCGAGCTTTTCCGCAACTTCTTCCATTGTGTAGCCTTCCAGCCTGAGCTGAAGGATCTGCTTGTCCTTTTCGGACAGTGTTTCCATGAATTGCTCTGCAAGAACCTTTACCGTAGATTCGTTCTCGAAATTCGCTGACTCGTCTTCGATATCCCATTCCAGCCCGTCGTGTTCTTCAGCATAATCCGTCTTGAAGCCGTCCAGAGAAATTTGCGGATGCTGTGTCTGCGTGTGATACCACTTGCGGTAGAAATCCTTTTTCTGATTGCTGGCGCGGGTATCAAAATCTTCAAAGCAGCGGTATTCCTCTGCGATTGAAATGACCTCTCGCATTCCGTGGTACGCCATCGCCTGAGGAACGAGCCAAAGAAGAATATCGTTGACCTCTGTTTCCGTTACCCAGTCAATATCTCCGTTCATCCGCAGCAAACGGCTCGACGGAGGTATCACATTTTCTTCCAGCATTTCCTGAACCCAGTACGCGGGAGAGTGGGCAAATATCCACGCCGGATCGTAACCGGAATACACTTCCATGTATTCGCCGGGACACATATACGGCCAGACCATATATGCGTAAGCATCCATCATCAACTGAAGGAACAGATCACTTTCTACGACGGCAACTGCATTATAATCGCGAATTAGCTTCTGCGGGTTGCGCGGAATACTGTTCAGCTCCTTTCCACACTGCTCCAGAATCCTCTTCGGAATAAAGTAGTAGGCAGACAGATATTCCGCGTTCCGGAACGGTGTGATTGTACCGTCTTTGCGTTTCATCATAATTGGCATTTTTCTTTCATCTCCTTTCCGAGGATTGTGTCCTCTATTTATTAACGTGACGAGAATTGTAATAATGTTCCTAATATCCGAAATTTTTTCAAAAATATTTTTTCGGCAGTCAGATTATCGCGCCCTCTATTTATTAACGTGATAAAGTCGCCGATATTGTTCCTGTTTTTCAAGAATAATTATAGCATGGATCTTGTCCGTTTTATGGGACATTGAAGAAAAAAGTGTGAGAACGCGGTGAGGTGCTGCCAATTGACACCACCTCAAAAAGAAAAAGCGCCTGCTTTCGTCATGAAAGCAGACGCTCATCTTGTTTTATTCACTTGTCAGCAATACACCAGCTCAGAAAGAACAACTTCTTCCGCACGGTTGCGGATGGAGTTCATGGCGCGTACCCAGCCCAGCTGATCCGCTGCCTTCATTTCTTCGGTGACGTTCTCCGCCGCAGCGTACTGTTCTGTCAGCAGCGCAAGCATTTTCTCCGCCTGCTCGCCGAGCTCCGCCAGGTACCGGTTCAGTCTGCCTGAGAAAAGAAGTTCGTTGTACGCGGTCCGGTTATTCTTCTTCAGGTAGTCACCATGCATCCTCCCGTACAGGTTTACCGGCACTTTCTCTTGAGTCGGTATGTCAAGGTCGGGAACAAAGTAATCGCCATGTTTCGTATAAGTCAGTTCCATAATCAAACCTCCGTGTTTTAGTTTGATTATATTGTACTGACAGCGCTGAGAAAGCGCAAAGGTGTAAATGTTCAGGAATCTATTCGAGTAAAGAATAGGTTCTTTTTTCTTTCTTTTTCGATTTTTTGACACGTATTAATGCTATAATATAAAATTGCCACTCATCGTCTGTAGACTCAAAGTATGCGAATGAGTATAATTTTTAGTAGATTGGAGGTTTATGCCTATGAACATTATCGAAGTGTTTGGCAAAAACGTTCGTAAATATCGTACACAACTCGGTGTATCACAAGAGAAGTTTGCGGAGCTTTGTGGTCTGCATAGGACATATATTAGTGATATTGAATGCTTTCAAAGAAATGTTTCACTAGAAAGCATCCAAAAGATTGCTGCCGCATTGAGTATTGAAGCTTATATGCTTCTTAAGGAGGAGTAATTATGCCCAGAGAAAAAAAGGAGTGGCATCCTCGATTTATCCGATATATGAATATGATTGCTTCCCATCCGAATTATTCTGGCTTGAGAATTGATAAAAAAGCGGATGGCTCACTTGCTTGGATAGCAACAGCTCAGTCCGAAGTGGGTAAAGCGAGAATTAAGTGGTGTGAAGAACAAGCTCAAAAACTTGGAATACCAAATCAACCCGGTATGTATGCCGATGTTATGCTTGCTATTCATCCAACAAAGTGGAAGGTATGCCAGACATGTGGCAAGCAAATGTCTTTGTACTATCACTATCCAAATGCACATTTTCTAAAGTCATTGAATTCCAAATTTCATACAGATTTTTCTGATTGTGATCATATCAGCGATATTTGGGATGAGTTAATAAGTAACGGCATACGCAAAAGGGATATAGCTCTTTTCTTAATTCAAAAAGGCGAATTGCCTTTGGATTACAACGCAAGCAAAGACCAGATTATTGATGCTCTAGAATATGAGTGTCGAAAGGGCAACAAAAAATGTCTTGGTCCTGGAGCAATGTCAAATTTCCCCGATCGCGCCGACGGTTTTCATACATATAATCGGTGCTGCCGGGCTACGCAGGACAAAGGAAGATCAAAAGAAAATCTTAAATCCTACACCAAAGACCGTAGGGCATATGAATATTGGAGTGACGGTAATATTCATGCTGCTAATCAATTTATGGGAAGCAGCTTTTTTGAGGGGACATCTGCGGATCATATTGGCCCTATTTCGTTGGGTTTTGTTCATGATCCAAGATATTTGCAGCCAATGCCTGGTGGCGACAATTCCTCAAAGAGAGATCGTTTGCAACTTGTAGATATTGAAAAAATTATTGAAACCGAAGCTCGCACGCACATCTATCCCATGTCTTGGTATTCGTCCGTTATTTGGGAATACATCAAGCGAAATTACAAGCAGAACCAAAATAAAATATCTGGTGTATATAGAGATGCCCTTAAGCAAAATATGGCTGATTTCATGTCCATCCTATACACCATCTTAGATTTATGCCCTGATAATGGAGAACCGTTCCTTATTGAAGCGTTTCTCAAACCGCACTTCGATTATTTCCTGCACTCATATGAGTTTAATGAGCTTGGAGAAATAATCAACCAATCTCCGCGACATTTTACCGAGCGAAACAAGTATGAGATTGACAGGTATTGCCGAATTGCTATTGAATCTGTGCTTGATTACAATGATAAAGACAACCGGAATACTAATCCGGACTTATTAAAAGCCGAACAGAATCAATTAGATACTATTTGTGCTGAAATCAATTCTGGCGTAAAGCTTGATATAGTGAAGAAGCATATTGTTGATCTGATGACGACAATTCAAAATCGCCAAATCCGCATTATTGAAAGATCCCTATAACAAAAGGAGCTCAGAATTTCTTCTGAGCTCCTTTCTTATGTCATCAAATCATGTCAAAAAGGGTTAATTGATGATATGGCTCTTTTGCCGGTTTCACATCCTTAGTATTATTTTTCGCGCCGTTTTCAGTACAATCATCATCTTCTTCATCCGCGCTGTCATCGTCAGCCGAAGAAATGACTCCTCTGCGATCTGTAACGCTTTCAAGATAATCATCAGCTGCTGAAGTTCCCTTTAAGAACTGTAAGATGCTTGACTCATAATTTGAGTTGTACTTGGCATGTTCTTCGCAAGGAACGTTTTCTAAATCGAAAATAGTATCATAGGCTGTTATCTGCTTATCGGGATTAGGAGTAATCGGTGCCGGGAAAATATCAGACGGAAGGACGCCAAGGTCTTTCCTCGTGCATAAGATAATTACTCTTTTTCTTCTTTGAGGTACACCGTAATGATTTGCCATCAATTTGCGGCCTTCAGTGTAGTAGCCAAGTTCAGAAAACAGCTCGATAATATTTCTATATGTTTCTCCGCCCTGATAGCTTAAGATTCCTTCAACATTCTCAAACACTATCACCTTGGGATTAACACTGGAAACAATATCAACAAAATGTCTAAACAGTTGATTCCGAGGATCGTCCTTCATGCGGTAGCCGGCTAAAGAGAATCCTTGGCAAGGTGGTCCACCACAAATAATATCTGCATTTGCGGCAGTGCCTGCACTAATAATAGCCTTTTTTGTTTCTTCTACCGTAATGTCGCCACAGAGGACTGGTATCTCTGGGTTATTTACTCTTAACGTCACACAAGCAGGTTCAACTATATCATTCGCAATTACAGCTCTAATTCCTGCCCGCTTGAACCCATAAGTCATCCCACCAGCACCAGAGAATAAATCTACGGAGGTTTTGCATCCGGTTTTTTCTATGATTGCCTTTCCGATATTGTAGGCCAACAATACCGGAACAGCATTGCCGACTTGTTTAAGCATATCGGTTTTATTTCCGCAGAAAAGATACTCATCGGGGAAACATTGGAACCGAGCAGCTTCACGTACACTTAAAACTCTTTCGTGGACCGGATGCACATATGTGCCGTTTCCAGGCCTGTTGAAATAGGTTGTTATCGTATACGAAGGCTTAGAGTAATCAATTCTTCCGTAAAGCGTTGTTCTTCCACCCGTTTGTGATATTCTTTCTAGCCGTTTAGACTTTCTTACTGTTTCCAGAGGAATATCTTTCCAACTTCCTCCTTGCGGAACTGGCTTAATCATTTCCAAATCCAAATCGCTTAGTTTGAATGTCGTATGATTTAGAATCTCACCAGCCATCAACTTCTTATACTTAAGTACTATGGATTCTGCGACTTTGCGGTCAAATTGAGGCAGAGTAATCTGATTCTTCTCTAACATTTCAGCTATCGTGACGGACCCATCTGCAAGTGCGTGATAGTCGTCCTCCGTCAGCTTAACGCCAAGCAGGGTAAGGTCATTTACAAACTGGGAAAAAGCAGATTCCGAGTCAGTGATGACAGATTTAACAGGTTGCCCCACATCGGTTTTTCTTGATTTTTTTATGCCATATGCTTCATAAACGAGCTGATCTATTTCGTCCAAAAGCAACTCATCTTTCGTCTGGATATATTCCTGGACTTTGTTGGAAATGTCTTCTTTTTTCGCAAACGATACAGGTATCGGAAAGCTGTCTATCTCATAGTTGTTAATATGATTATTGCTACTCGTAAGCTTAAAATACCAGTCTATGAGGGAGGAATTTAATATCCCCATTAAAAAGAACAAATCAACTCCGTCCTCATTATCAGATACACTTATGAAATTGCAGCTATTTGCCAATACGCTATTCTCGGGAATGACAACAAAAGATATTCTTCTCTTCTTTGCCATATTCACGATTTGCTGACATGCTAGACGTTCGCCCAATACATATTTTTTCTTAGCTGTATACTCGACAAAGTCAGCTTTTACGTATTCAACTTCTGGGACATCATTCATACAGTAGTATCCGACATGGCGTCCTCTGTATAAACGATATGGTGTTTCATCTACAACTATTGAGCCTTTATTAAGCGTCATATCCAATTCGCCGCGCATATTATCAATATACGCTATATCTTTGATAATTGGATGCTCTTTCATCTTGTGGCGAATGGCATATTCTTCTTTTTCAAGGACCAGTATTGCATTTCCGGTAGACTGATCGATGATGTCGTCCACAGAAACCATTGTTCCAGTCGTAATATCACCAGAGAATGATCCGTCAACATATATATTCTCAGTCGGCCCCCCCTTATGAAAAAGCATGGCACAAAGCGCCTGAGAAGCATCTACGTATGTACTTTCTTCAGAGATAATTCTTACAGATTTAAGAGAAGAAATGTCAAGAAGATGCGTTCGCAGTTTGGAGCAGGTTTTATCCGAAAGAATGGAGGCCGGGATTAGCAAAGAAGCAACACCGTTGTTTGCAAGATACTTATCCATGATTTCTTCGACAAACATCTTGTACAGGTTCAGTGTTCCCACCGAAGAATTTGGAAATAGTTTACTAGCGAGCTTCCCGATAGCAGCGTATTTATTACGGTCACGATCATAAAGATCATCACTTTGATAGTGACTACGCTCTGCTTTGAGATTTTTATATGGAGGATTCGTAACTACAAAATCAAATCCGCCCTTGACAATATCTTGGGAGAAAACATCCGCAATCTGAATGTACCGAGTTTTCTCTTCATCAACATCAATCATTAGCCCTGACCCGATATGACTGTCAAAGTATCCGGGCTCAATATCAATGTCAAAATAAGTCTTGGCGATTTGCGTTAGGTTCTTTTTGTAAACCTCTAGCGCACCTTTGTTGATATCACAAACATAGATGTTGTCAATTAATTCCTTGTATTGAGCCGAGGAAAAGCCCAATTCCTTGCACACCCTCAAATAAGCAAACACAAAGTTTCCGGTACCAACACACGGCTCAAGAAAGCTTTTCGTATATAAAGCAGCTTTATCTTCAACTGAAAGACTGTCGACCATTTCTTTCATCATGGCGAGAGTCAATTCGAGATCTGTATAATAGCTTCCTGTCTGCTTACGATGAAGAACATCCATCGAATGCTCAAAGTCGAAACTGTCGCGACCTATTTCGTTCCACACATTGTTTTCCGTTGTATTCTGCAACATTTTTATTCCTCCGAAAGGTATCTTAGCAGATATCATCGTCGTTAATTAAGTCGAAAGAATGGTTAAGCGGTTGGCCTTGGGGGATAAGATTACTTTCCAAGTACTTCAATAAATCAGAATTGTCGATGTAATAATACATTCTTGGCACAATGAAATCCGGGAAGGCTTCACGAATTTGTTCTAATGTGATTTTATTTGTCGGCTGAAATTTAACCATCGGCATCGCCCAGCGGCAATCTGTAGCAAAGTCATTTATTCTTTCCATCACATCAACCGGGCGCTCGGCATATTTTTCTTTCCAATCATTCAAACTTTCACGTTCTGCAAATTCAGCAATTCCGGTGATTGCTTTGACAGGATTGCTGACGTAGAAGAAAACGGTCGTGTTCCCCTTTGGAAAATGTTTCCTATATTCAAACTTTTTCTCGCCAGTAGATAGCTTATCAAACCAGTCTGGTTCAAAAGCTAATAGAATCGTGCTCATTCAATGCTTTCCCTTCATGAACCTTGATACAAGGCCATTCCTTTCTGTTTTCGTTATTTTACCTATCTAGCATTATACTATTGTATGTGTACTATAAAACGGACAGCAATCACTCGTCAGGTACAAAATCCATGATGTCTTCCACTCGGACATCAAGTGCCTTGCAGACAGCGCCAAGCACGTCGGTGGTTACGTCTTTATCTCTTGCGAGCTTACACATTTGATAATGTGTGATACCGGCCATTTCTTCGAGGTCCTTTTTCATCAAGTTACGATCAATCAAAAGATGCCATAGCTTTTTGTATGTAACTGCCATTTGATGAATTCTCCTTACAAAAATGTTTTCAAAAGGCACAAACATTAGTGCCTATACGACTATTTTTTATATTATATCATACTTTTCTCAAAATTTCAACATAAGTAGAAAATTTCAGACTTTCGTAAAGAAATATTTTAAAGTCTGCGATAAGGACATGCTAAGAGGAAAAGCTCCCATGAAACAGCGTTCACAGGAGCTATCGTTCTTTATCTCATGACTCTCATCAGAATTCGGTCAATATCCACGGTATCTATTCCTTTTGCTATGACCTTGTTTCGGAAAGATAGCAAGCCCAGAATGAGCAGCCGTCTTTCGGCGGAGTTCAGCGTCAGATAGACCTTGTTTTTCTTTCTCACCGTCAGCACCTCCCGTCATTCCATTTAGAGAGTTCCCAGAGCATATCAATATGCTCACGAGTCTTGCGGTTGGTGTTATTGTATTCATCTGAGCAAAGCCAGTCGATGAGGTAGCATTTGGGGACCATGTACTTCTGTGGAAGTACGAGCGCCCGAAGCTTGCCGAGTCTGATCCATTGGCTGACGGTACGACGGTTGTATCCGGTGAAGTTCACAACGGCACCGACGTCGATCACATCCGGCTGAGAAGAAAGCTTACTTTCGTAGAAGCGGCGGTGTTTCTTACTGTCCACATCAAGCTGCGGCTGTATGCGAATCTTGTAAGCCTTTACGTCGATGTCCCCGTACTTGTACCAGTTTTCCGGTGCTATGTATTTTTCGGGATTGACCTCCCGGTCATTCATAAAGGCAATCACGTCGCTCTTTTTAATGCTGTAGCAGCGTGTTTTCTTGCCAGTGCAGGTATGGGGGATGAGATCAAACTGAAGAAGATAGAGCGCCGTGCGCTTGCTGATATGGCATGCTATGCGCATCTGCTCCTTGTTCATGATCTCCGGGTACTGTTTGAATTCTTTTGCATCGTATTTCATGACGAAGCTCCTTTCATTTTTGTGGTCCGCAAGGGGTGCTCCGTATGATGTGTTTTGGCGTGCTTTTTCTTGCATATGTTCTTGCAAATAGGCAAGAAAAAAGGTGGAATTCGCAAGAACAAATCTTTATTTGAGTCCGTGTCGGCTCGAATCATTTTCTGGTCATTTCTGGTCGGAACGTCCGAAAAGCCTTGATATACCTTGCTTTCCCACGTTTACGAAAATCTCGGTTTCGTCCTCGTCGGACACGAAAAAACCAACTTGGATTTAGACTCGAAATCAGTTTGCGAGCAATCGCACATGGGTTCGAATCCCATCCTCTCCGCCAATGGAACCCTTGAAAACCCAGTGTTTTCAAGGGTTCTTTCTATTCGTCAAAAATTCTCCGACCTTGATTTTTTGCTTTTCAGATGCATTTTCGAGCTGATTTTATGCTCTTTTCTGCCCGTGAATATTAGAATAAAAAATCTCCCAATACCGCATGAAATAAGGCTTTTTAAGTCTTGCATATTTTTTGCGGCGTTAGAATAATTTTCTCCAGACAGAAATTTGCCGATTTTTAAAACACCCGGTTGCGGACAACCGCACCAAAAGTCATGTGTGGTCCTTACAGGTTAGGGTTCAAATCGGCAGAAAGAAAAATGTGCTTTGCTTCTTTTTGTTTTGACATTATACAGAAGTGCTCCGTTTGAAGAATCTGATTGTGTGAAATCCTATTGCAAAAACTCTTAATATGTGATATAATATACTTGTTAAGAGGTATTGTGTTCCCCAACATTGATTATTCGTATCATGAGAGTACGAATTAGATTGGGAGGAATTTGGCCTTTTAATGACATGAGTAAATCATTGAAACTATTGATTTCTTTCAAATTCTCATTATGAAATCAAGAAAGCGGCTGTGTGTTGACTTTTGTTGTCCCCCTGCTGTTTCACTGCTTTACACCACAATTCGAACCGATGTGTTTGCGTCGGTCTTGTTTTGTTGCGTGTAAAGCGATTGTATAATCTGAAATCGTAGTCCACGCACGATGCAAGTGCGTGGATTTTTTCGGTTCAGAAAGGAGAAAGCAATGAAAAAAGTGTCTGGGAAAACGCATACCCAAAAGCAACTGGATGATTGGTCAAATCAGAATAATCCGAACAACAAGGCATACAAAGCGAACAAGGATAATCATTCAAACCAAATGAACCCCAATCATAAGACACATCAGCAAGTTCACAATTCTCGCCGCAGAAACAAAGCACAACTATGGCCTGATTGGGCTCCCGACTACCCCGATTATGACGATTAAACATTTTAAGGAGGCAAATCTATGAGTAAGCATTTCTTCGACTATGACGACGGTGATTTTGCGTATACCGTTTCCGACAATATGGCAATCGACTCCGACGGTAATATGCTGATGCGCATGGGCGATAACATGGCCATGGATATGGACAGCGGAGAACTTCACATTATTTCGTCATGGGATAATGAAGACGATGACGATTAAAAAATCGTTATAAATGAGCACCGTAGCCCCGACCTTTCAAATGAGGTTCGGGGCTGCGGTTTTGACACTGTGAAAACCGACCCCAATAAAGGAATTCCCTTATTTCCATTGCGTTTCCCTTAAAACACGGTGCAAAATAATGGAATCTTATTTTGCTGTTCTCATAGTTCGACCCGTCAGAAACAAAAAAATGCTGCCCCACCGTTTCCGGTGAGGCATATATTATGTACTCTCTTTCATCATTTTTCTTTTCTGCCGCCGCTGTTCATTTTCACGCTCACGGCGCTGTATGTATTTGAATTCCCGAATGAGTTCCTTATATTTTTCCGTGCGCGGGTGCGCCAGCCTTTGCGGTGACGCCATAAAGCCGATAAATTCCGCTTTGGCGCAGTACTGTATAGTGCCGAGCTTGATACCGACCAACACTTCTTCCCGTATCCATTCGTGGATGCGCTGCGGGCTGTGACCGACAAGCTCCGCCGCCGTCTGCGTGGGCAGAGCCTCCGGCAGCTCTGTCCACTGTAAGTCCAGCCACAGCCGAAAGGCTTCGCAGTTTTCTGGGGTGGCTTCAAACATCGGGAGCGGATGCCATTCGGTGCGATTGGAGAACATGCCGCTCAACTCCGATAAAAAGCCCGGCTCGGTATCCATACGGGCTTTGAACCGCACCGCATCCTCTGTCCGCACCCGATATTTATGGGTCGTGTGTCCCGTGTTTTCGTGCGGGATATAGTTAGTGTCCATCAGATATTTCATTTTCCGCGTGGAGATGTGCAGGTATTGGCGGATTTCGCTCCCGCTCATAAATTGTTTTTCAGTCATATATATAATCATCCTTTCCGTTAGCATTAATGCGCCCGCCGTGGGCGCATCATTCTTTTGCTTTATTAAAGATACTGCTGATCACGTCGGCGCTTTCCTGTTTCTTGGACTTATCCAGATGGGCATAGATATTTGCCGTTGTGGACAGGTCTGAGTGCCCGAGGAAGGTCGATACATTCAGCAGCGGAACATCCTGATTGATGAGGATGCTGGCGAAGGTGTGGCGCAGATCGTGGAACCGAATCTTGCGCAGGCCGTATTGCCTGATCAGGTCGGCGAACCGCTGTGTGACCCGATTCGGGCGTATCAGCCCGCCGAGCTGATCGACGCAGATATAATCATCGTATTTGCGGTTGTAGCTGCCCTTGAACATACGGCGGTACAGGTCCTGCTTTTCTCGCTCCTCGCACAGCATTTCATACACCGGGTCCGGCAGCGGCAGCGTGCGGCGGCTGGATTTGTTTTTCATTTCCTCCACGGGTTCGACGATGACTTTGCCGTTTTCCTTATACTCAATGATTTTGGTGTCGAGCAGTATGGTTTTCTTTTCCCAGTCTACCCTCGACCATCGCGCGCCCAACGCCTCGCTGCGGCGCAGCCCCAAGCCGCCCGCCAGCATGACCGCCGGGTAGATAATATCCCCGCGGATAAGCCCCAGCATAGCGATCAGTTCTTCCTCGGAATAGTTTTCGCCGGTGAACTTATTTTTCTTCGGGCGGTCGATGCGGTCAAAGGGGTTCGAGTCAATGAGCCCGTCCTTGAAAGCCCATTTGAAAGCGCTGTGCAGGACGGTGTGATAGTGGATAACGGTGTTGGCAACAACGTGTGATTCGAACATCCAATCATAAAAATTCTCAATATCCTTTGCGGTGATGCTGCCGACCGTCAGTTCCTTGCGGGCAGTAAAATACCGCCGAATTCTACCGTTTATCATTCCGCGGTAGCTTTCGGCGGTACTCTTTTGAATGTTTTTCTCGATCTTTTTATAGTAGGCGCACATATAATCGTAGATCGGGATATCCGAGGCAGGCTTTTTGTTTTGCGCGATCTGCTCGGCGTAGGTTTGTTCAAAGGCTTGCACCACCTCACGGTAGGCTTTGTTCACCTTTGATTTGTTGGCGCTTTCGGGCAGTCCCAGCGCGCGCCATACAGGCTTTGTCCTGCCGTTCTCTCTGACCTGTATCACGGCATAGAGACGGCCTTTCTTAGCCTGTACGCTGGCTGCAAGTGTGGTTGCGGCATTCATTTGCGTTCACTCCTTTTTTGTTTTTGTCGACACGAACAATATCACAACTCACCGCACAAGTCCAGACTTTTTCGGAAGTTTTCTCAAGAAAACAGACCTTTGGGTTCGAACTTTTGCCTTCTCTTTGCCGCAGATAGTCAATGAGCTGCGATTTAGCAATGCGGTTTTCTCTGCCGACCTTTACCGCCGGAAGGGACTTTTCCTTTATCAGCTTGTATACCGTCTTGGTGCTGACCCACAGGATCTCGGCAACCTCCGCGGCGGTCAGCGCCGCCAGATAGCAGCGCAATTCTTTTTCGTGTTCTTTTTTCGTCATAGGCAATTCCTTTCTCCTACATTCTTATGGTAGGCTCATCGTTTTCCTCGCCAGTCACATCTTCCTCGCTGTCGGCTGCGGCGGTGAGGATACCGACCGCAAGCCCGATAACGGCACCGAGGTTGGAGGCATTTTCCTGCGCCTCAATGCGCTTTCGGCGTTCCTCCGGGTCCTCGGCAGTGCCGTCGATTATACTGCCAGCTTCCAGAATACCACGCAGACCAGCAGCGACAGCGCCACCGCCGATACCGCCGCGGCTATCATAATTTTCATGATTCTTCGGTGCAGTTTCTCTATCGTGCCGTCCAGCTCCGCTGTACTCTTTGAAAGGGTTTCGGAGCAATTCAAAATAAACTGCTCTTGATTCTTCCCAGCCTGTTCGACGAGGTTCTGCATCTGCGCCGTCGTCTTGCGGTTCTCCGTCACCACTTCCTGTACTGTCTTTTCCATATATTCCGCCTCGATATTCTGTATCTGGATGCAGTGGTCGTTCAGTTCCTCCGCCGTTGCCAGCCGTTCGATCAGCTGATACAGCTTCGGCTGAAATTCCACCGCATCCGCCAGCAGCTTGCTCTCCCGTTTGCGCTGCTCTATCGGGATCGCATACACCTGCGGCTGATACGGAATCTGTTCCAGCTCGGACAGTGTCCGTGTGTTTTTCTTCCTCAGCATATCCATTGCCGAGTTCTGCTGTGCGCTGTTTTCTGATTGTGAATTCATGTTCCAATACCTCTTTCAAATATTTTTCATCGTGCAGGCGAATGTCCCTGCACTTCATTCCGTTCGGACAGGTGAAAGTAATATATTTTCGCTCGTCCGTCCATGTGACCTTGTAGCCGAGCCGCTGCATCTCCCGTATAAAATCCGCGCGGCTGCCGCTGCGGTTCATCACAAAATCAATATCGGACATCAGCTTGAACTTCCAGCTGTCGCCCTTTGCCGCGGCGCGGTACTCGCGGCTTGAAATGTTTGCGCCGTCTTTTTTATACGGTTCGAGAACGCTCAGCCCGTGCTGCTGACATATGCCGTCGCTGAGTGCGCGCAGTTTTGTCAGCGTGCCGGGGTTTTGGCGGAGCTTCTTTCCGTTTTCGTAATGCACGGAGTTGATGACAAAGTGATTGTGCAGGTGCGCGGTGTCGGTGTGGGTGGTCACCAGCACCTCATGCCCCGGCCACGCTTTTTTCGCAAACGCCAATCCGATTTCGTGCACCTGCTCGGCGGTCACGCTTTCGCTCGGCGAAAAGGACTGCACATAATGATAAAAATTCATTCCGCCTTTTTTGTGATGTGCGGCCTTGGTCGCCATAAATTCCATGAAAGCATTTTCGCCGCTGCAGTTTACGCCGCTCACCAATCGGCGGCCGCTGTCCTCGTCAGCAACCTTTTTCTGCTGCAAACAGTATTCGATCACCGCTTTCATTGCGCTGATGCTTTGATGGGATTCCGGAATATAACTGACCGTTGCCATTATCCTTTCCTCGCAATCGCAAGCAGCTGCTCGTAGATTTTCTTCTGCCCGTCGATTATATCTTCGAAGTTGTATGACCGAAACGCGCCGGCATTGATCTTTGCCGTGATTTGATTTAGGTTGTTGCCGATGCGTTTGAGTTCGATCAGCAGGGGCTTCACATTTTCCGCAACATGAATGGGCGTTTGAAGCGACAGCAAAACAAGATAGTCGGTGATGCTGCGCTCGGCGCGTTTGGCGTTGCGTTCGATGCGTTCTTTTTCGGCTTTGGTCAGCCGAATCGTCAGCGTGGTGTCACGCCGTCTTTGTTTACTCATAAATATCACTCTCCGTTTCTAAATTCAGTGGGTTCGGGCTACTGCCCGAAAATATGGGGTCCCCGAAAAGTCGCAAGACTTTTTGGGGAGAGGAGCAACCGCCCGAAAAGCGAAGCTTTTGCCGCCTGCGGCAAAACGAGCAAAAAGGGCGAGTTGCGCCGAGCGGACAGCCGGACGCTCTGCTTGCCCCGGACGAAGTCCGGGAAATCGGTAAAACCGACGCTCCCGCAAACGTCCCGAATTCGCGTTGTTTCCGGCGCATCGGTGTTTATCCCTACTCCCCGCCGAAAGCGGCACAAACCGCCTGTAAACCGCCGACAGGGACGAAAGGAACGCTTGGGACGAACCGATTGGGGGTGCACCGATTTAACCGTCACCAACGGCACTTTCGTCACCGGCAGAAAAGGAATATTCGATTTCCAGCAGTCGGGCGCCGTTGCTGCGATGACTGCGAAAGCGCACGCCGAAATCGGCAAGGCGATATTCCCAAAGATTCATCAGCCGTTTGAGCCCTCTTGCCGATACCGCCTGCCCTGCGTATTCGTTATACCGTTCGCAAAACTCCGTGTTGCTGCCGCTGTATTTTTTCTGCACTTTCATAAATTCGACCAGCAACTCCATCTCCTTCGGCAGCAGCATTTCCCGGTTCTCCATACTGTCGCCGAGCATTTTCCAAACAAATTCCTCTTTGGAAAACCGCAATTCAAGCTGGCGGTCCTCCACATCACGACCTGTGCAGTAGAGGGTGGCGCTGTCGGCATTGCGGCGGCTCTTGTCCAGCACGAAAGCGGTATCCACTGCGCCTACGATTCCGGTGGTGCCGGTCAGCTTGTTGAACGGATCGCTGTCGCCCTGTTTGCGCAGGTGATGCACCAGCAGAAGACAGATATCGAGCTCGTCCGCCAGCTGTTTTAATATCCGTATTTCCTCATAGTCGTTTGCGTAAGAGGTGTCGATGCTGTTGTTGCGCACGATCTGAAAGGTATCCACGGCAACAAAAACCGTGTCGGGATGCTCTTTCACAAAATCCCGTATCTGTTCGCACAGACCGTCGGACAGCGTTCCGGCAGAGGTAGCAAAAAACGCATTGGGCGGCACTTCGTCCGTGATGCAAAGCAGACGATTCTGCACGCGGCGCAGAGTGTCCTCCAAGCAAAGGTACAGTGTTGTTCCTCCGGTCGTTTTCAGATCCCACATCGGTTCGCCCTTTGCAATACGCACACACAGATCCAGCACCCACCACGATTTGCCGATCTTTGATGCGCCGCCGAGGATGCACAATCCCTGCGGAAGCAGCGTGTCGACACAAAACTTTGTCGGCGGAAGTTTCATGTCCATTAAGGTTTCGCCGTCGATAACGGCAAGTTTTGTTTTTTCGTCAGCCATACTGAAATCTCCTTGTAAAAAAAGTAAGAGCAAAAGCAGCGGCAGCGGAACCGATGCTTTGGCTCTTCTATCTATCTAATGGCTGAAAACAGAAAAATCACATAAAATGCTGTGAGCACAAAAATTCGTTTCTGATTTTTTGTAATTTCCGATGACGGCGAAATGATTTTATGATATACTGATTACAGAAACGAGGTGGCGCGCATGAATCTGATTGAAACAAAACCCGTGGGCGAAACACATTTGAGCCATTTTGCCGTTGATTTCGGCGACGCTGATATTCGGCTTAACGGAAAGCAATATCCCACCGGCAAGGTCACACACGATATTCTTTGCCTTTCTCCCGAATGGGTAAAAGCACTTTTTTACAAGGGTGATGCCTTATATGCGCTTTGCTGCCGCTGGAGCGACGAGGGGTATTCCACGGAGTTGTTTTCCGAAATAAAAAACAGACTTTTTGACATCTTGGACTATATCAAAGCCGTTCCGCCGTTTTGCTATTTTGACATAGACGGAGAGTATACGGCGCTGAACAATTTTTTCTATCAAGATGCGTTGCAACACTACGAAGAGGATTTCCGAAAACACGGCACGTTCTTTTATGAGCAGCTGCCGTATGAAAATAAGCTGCGCGCCCATATGACGGCGTTTTCTTGGATCGTTTCGTCTTATATCCATCTCACCGGAGACACACTCAATTTTTTAAGCGTGGCAAATATGTTCTTTGTCAATCTCACGGAAAACGATAAACGAACCAAATCGGAACTGGCGGAGTTTGCGCGGACAGTGTTCGGTGATCCCGAAATCACCGAAAAAATAATGCAAAGCAACCATACAGGCGCTTTCAACAATTTCACCCTGCACCCGACCGTAGAAGTCGCTCCCGTAATCATAGAAACCGAAAGCGGCAGCGTCCTCGGCAGGCGCATGGTGTTTAACCGTATGCTCAATTTTTATGTTACCGATATGTTCGAGGGGCTTTCTGCCGGACATTACTCCTGGCAATGCGGAATCTGTCACCGATTTTTCTTTATGGAAACCGCGCATAAGCAACTGTATTGCAGCACCGTCAACCCGGAGTACGGCGTTCCCTGCGCCTATGTTGCAAAGAACAAGCTGAATATGCCGAAGCAAAAGAAAAAGGACGGTTTCGGCTATGCGATTTGGAAAAAGAGATACGATTCTCTGCGCAACGAAAAGCACAAAACCAATAAAAATCTGCCGTCCGCCAAATATGATGTGGATGTGTGCGATAAGGCTATCGAGCTTGCTAAACGGCACTATGAAGAAGCACAGATCGATTTTGATTATGCGCAAAATCAGTATGATCAGGATATGGTTTTACGGAACCTGATCAGCGAGGCAAAAGCGGCACTGGGTAAAAAATAATTCTATTTTTCTTTGGAAAGGAGGTGCGCGTATGGACGCCGAATACAAAAAGGCTGCCGAAAAACTGCTTTGCGGCATAACGGATAAGCGGCTGCACGAGCCGACGATATGGAACGATATTCTTTCGTCTGTCCGTTCGGGTAAGCTGCGGCTTTGGGAAAACAACGATGAAATTCTGCGTATAAAATATTTCTGCAAAGAAAAAATCGAACGCGCATCTGCCTTTACCGAAAGCGATAAAAGCGGTGTGCAGTTCGATGACCTGAACGAGTATTTTGTTAAGGCACTCGAGAGCCGTGATAAAGGATATTTTGAAGCATTCATCCGCGCGTATGAGCCGGCGCTGCAAAGCCGCGCCGAGCGTTTTGTTTCACATTATAATCTGTCTGCGGACGATACCGGGGACATCAAGCAAATCTTTTTGGAAACATTGTGGTTTGCTTTTCTCGGCTATGATGCCGCCGATCCCATTCCGCTTTTGCAGTATGTGAAAAAAGCGGCGGTCATGCGGCAGCTGGATTATATCCGCACGACCAAAAACGCCTGCACAGTGCCGACGCAAAACGGGTACGCCGAGCTGCGTAAGGTTATGCGCATTTATAACAGCGCTCCCGAGCTTTCCGCCGATGCGCGTATTGCGCTTGCCGTAAAAGAGACCGGCTTTGCCGAGAAAAAAGTTACCGAACTTGTCGCTGTCGGCAAGGCTTGCGAATATCCCACCGGCATTGTCCCGACAGAAGAAAACGAAAACGCGGCGGACGGCACCGTTGCGGACGAGCTGATTGAAGACCTGTCCGTATCTCTGTTTGAGGAAGTGCTGTGCAGTATTTACCGTGACAATTTTCGCACTGCTGCCGATAAAATCACACCTAAGGATAAGCAGATTTTATCTCTTTCCCTCGGCGTATGCTTTGACTGTTTCGGCGTTTTCAAACCCAATACCTATGCGGAAATTGCATTGAAACAAGGTGCGTCGGGTGAGAAAAGCATTGAGAAAAAGCGCAAAGCGGCAGTCGAAAAGTTTGCCAAAGAACTGTGCGATATGGGCTTTTGCGACGGCGTTTTCTTAAAGCAGACGGATATAACATTCATAAAAGAAAAGAGGCAGAAAATCGTGCAGTCAGTCGCCTACGCCTATACACCCTACGGTGACGGAAAAGCCGGAGAGATTCTGTATACCACCAACGGTAAGCGTCGCTTTCAGATCATTCGCCTTGCGGAATTTGATGTGACCGGCGCTTACGCAGAGCAGGCCGCAAAAATCATTGACAACATGAACGGGAATTTTATCAAAGAACGGTTCTACGCTATCCCGCTTGAAAGCCTGCCCCGCATCAATAGCCACAACGCAAAACCAAGGATGCCGTTCTATCTCCCGGCACACAGGTAAATAGAATAGTTTCAAAGCCTTCTCTCGATTTTTCGAAAGAAGGCTTTTTTCTGCCGTGCGATTTATGATTTTTTCTTGCAAACCCCGAATAAACCCCTGTTAAACCTTGTGATATTCCAATAAATGTGGTATAATATATTTTGTAGTATTGTATTTTCGTGAAAACGGAGGATTCCGCTATGGATAACAATCTTGAGCGCTGGTATTCGATGAAAGAAATCATGGAGTATTTGGGTGTCAGCCGTGATACCATTCTTGACTGGATCGAGCGCAGAGAAATGCCCGCCGCAAAGATCGGCAGGCTGTGGAAATTCAAAATCAGCGAAGTGGACACCTGGATGAAATCCGGCGTTGCGGCGGATAAGTAATTACCGGGAGATATAACATTTATGAAATCAATCAATAGTGATGTTATTCAGCACTATGACCTTCTGATAGAGGAAAACAACGATCCTGTACACGATCCAAAACCTTTAAAAGATTATATGGATAAATGGGACGGACAAGCTTTCATTGACAAAATGGATCTTGATAAAGATAAATCAGTACTTGAAATCGGCGTCGGAACAGGGAGATTGGCTGTTAAGACGGCTATCTTATGCAAAGATTACTGTGGTATTGACATATCACCTAAGACGATAAATAAAGCAAAAGAAAATCTGGCAAACCACAAAAATGTAAAATTGATTTGCGATGATTTTTTGTCTCACCATTTCAACAATTTGTACGATGTTGTTTATTCATCCCTGACTTTTATGCACATTCATGAAAAACAAAATGCTATAAACAAGGTGGCATGTTTGTTAAAAAGCGGCGGAAAGTTTGTTTTATCAATAGATAAAAGCCAAGAAGATTTTATCGATATGGGGGCGAGAAAAATCACAATATTCCCGGACTCGCCTACAGAAATCAAAAATTGCATACTTAATGCAGACTTAGATTTGGTAGAATGCTTTGACACTGAATTGGCGCATATTTTTGTTGCAAAAAAGGTTATATAAACAAACCGTTTGAAATTACTTGGTTTCGGAGGTGTGCTATGGCACTTGAAAATAAATTGGGGCTGACAAGCTCTGCCGACCTTGCCCGTGCGGAAGAACGCATCAGCAAGAAAAAGGCGCTTGAGCTTTTTGATAGCGGGCTGCTTGATCAATTGGAAGCGGGAAAATACTCTGCGCTGAAAGCAATCCATAAGTATCTCTTTGATGAAATTTACGATTTTGCCGGAGAACTCAGAACCGTAAACATTTCAAAAGGCAACTTCCGTTTTGCTCCGCTGATGTACCTCGAAGCGGCACTTGAAAATATTGATAAAATGCCGCAATCTACTTTTGATGAAATCGTTGAGAAGTATGTGGAAATGAATATTGCCCACCCCTTTCGGGAGGGCAACGGGCGCAGCACCCGCATTTGGCTCGACCTCATTTTCAAAACCGAACTTCATAAGGTCGTTGATTGGAGCAAGATTGATAAAGAAGATTATCTTCTTGCCATGGAGCGCAGCCCCATAAAGGATATTGAAATCAAACACCTTTTGAAAAACGCACTCACCGATGATGTGGATAGCCGTGAGGTCTATATGAAGGGCATCGACCACAGCTATTATTACGAGGGTTACACAACCTTCAAGACGGAAGATTTGAGTAAGAAATGAGGTGCAAATATGCCGGATAAGAATTGGCAATTTGAACTTGAAGAATATATAAAGCAAGGCGAACCCGGTAGAGCCGAAAAAAGCGAAGCGTGGCAGACTGCTATCGGTTTGCAGGCGGTTGACGGGTTGAAAACCTCCGAATATTTGCTGGATACCGCAAAGGAGCACATTGAGGGCAAAATCACCATTGATGAAGCGCAGAAGAGGATTCACAGTTATTATGAACAGCGCACCACCCGCACCGAGACGGAAAACGAAACCAAAGAGGCAGATATCGTTTCGGCAAGAATTACAAAGCTGCTGGGAGAAAAAGCGTTTCAGTTTTCCCCCGCCGAGTGGATTACCATTCACCGCAGATTGTTTGAGGGCGTATTCGACCACGCCGGACAAATTAGGCAGTATAACATCACAAAGAAAGAATGGGTGCTGAACGGCGATACCGTAATTTATGCGGATTGGAACAGCATTAAAGAAACGTTGGACTATGATTTCGCCGCCGAAAAGCAGTTTTCTTATGAGGGGCTGTCGGTTGAAGCAGCGGTAAAGCACCTTGCAAAGTTTGCATCGGATATTTGGCAGATTCACCCTTTCGGAGAGGGCAACACGAGAGCTACCGCCGTGTTTATGATTAAATATATGAAAACCTTCGGATTCCGCGTCAATAACGATGCGTTCCGTGAAAACTCTTGGTATTTCCGCAACGCACTGGTCCGGGCAAACTATAATAATTTGCAAAAGGGCGTTCATTCCACCGCAAAATTTTTGGAATTGTTTTTCTCAAATCTCCTGCTGGGCACAAACCACGAACTCAAAAACCGTTATATGCACATTGATTTTGCGGATAAAAGCGCTCTCCAAAGTATCAATTCCAAAGTTTCAAAGTGTCAATTTGATACTTTGGACTGTACGTTGGAAGAATTGGCGGTTTTAGAATTAGTCGCGAAGAACCCGTCGATAAAGCAGCAAGAAATTGCAGAACAAACCGGAAAATCCATTGCAACGATCAAGCGAATTATGAAATCACTGCAAGATAAAAGCTATATCCGCCGTGAAAGTGGTAAGCGATACGGCAAGTGGGAAGTGTTGGTTTGATTTATCAAGCTTACCCCTGTAATATGGCAAAATAATGAAAGAAGGGATTCGTTCTATGGCTAACAGAAACAACGCCGATATCGGCTTTGAAAAACAAATTTGGGATGCAGCGTGTGTGCTGCGCGGTAATATGGATGCATCCGAGTACAAAAACGTTGTATTGGGCCTGATTTTCCTCAAATACATTTCCGATCGTTTCGAGGAGAAGCATCAAGAGCTGGTCGTAGAGGGCGACGGCTTTGAGGAGGATATCGACGAGTACACCTCTGAGGGTATCTTCTTCGTGCCGCAGGGCGCGCGATGGGATGACATAAAAGATAAAGCACATACGCAGGAAATCGGCACGGCGATTGATGACGCCATGCGTGCCATTGAAAAGGATAACAAGCGGTTAAAGGACATTCTGCCGAAGAATTTTGCCCGCCCGGAACTGGACAAGCGGCGGCTTGGCGATGTGGTTGACCTCTTTACCAACATTCGCATGATTGAGCATGGAAACGAAAAGGACATTCTCGGCAGAACCTATGAATACTGCCTTTCCAAGTTTGCCGAGCAGGAAGGAAAATTGGCGGGTGAATTTTATACGCCCTCCTGCGTGGTGCGTACACTGGTAGAAGTTCTGCAGCCCTATCATGGACGGGTGTATGATATAAAGACACCGAGATTGATACAATTTAATTATTCCTCCGCCGATTTTGCCGCTTGAGGGGTAAGTTGGCGTTTGAGGGGTAAGTTGTAGAAGTCGGGTTGTCCCGGCTGTTTTTATCGGTAGAAATGTTCATACATCGTCGGTATAATAGACGACAAGAAATCGGGATTTCTCTTAGAGATAATTGATGGACGAGAATTAGCAGAATATATGACAATGAATAAGGGGAAGATATGTGGCTGATCATGGCGGCTTTGTCCGCGCTCTTTGCCGGACTTACGGCGATACTTGCGAAATGCGGGATCAAAAAGACTGATTCAGACGTGGCGACTGCTCTGCGGACGGTCGTTGTACTCCTTTTTGCCTGGATCATGGTGTTTATCGTTGGCTCTGCTGGAACGATCACGGAAATATCGGCAAAATCTATCATCTTCTTAATTCTGTCCGGCCTTGCGACAGGAGCCTCGTGGATCTGCTATTTTAAAGCCCTGTCCGTCGGCGATGTGAACAAGGTCGTTCCCGTCGATAAATCCAGCACGGTTCTGACAGTGCTTATCGCAATCATCCTTTTCAGTGAGACAGAACATCTGGCGGTCAAGCTGATCGGTACTGCACTTCTTGCGGCAGGCGTGTTTCTGATGATCGAAAAGAAGAAAACTGAAGCAAAGGACACAAAGCGCACGTGGCTGCCCTACGCGATCGGTTCCGCTGTTTTTGCTGCCCTGACCTCTATTCTGGGAAAGATCGGCATAACGGATGTAGAATCAAATCTCGGGACGGCGATCCGTACAGGTGTTGTTCTTGTTATGGCTTGGCTGATCGTCTTCGTTAAAGGCAAAGGTGCTGAACTGAAAAATACTGATTCCAAAGAACTTGTATTCATAGCTCTGTCCGGGATTGCCACAGGCGCATCATGGCTCTGTTACTATTACTCCATACAGAACGGCGTCGTCAGCGTTGTCGTACCGATCGATAAGCTCAGCATTATCGTTTCCGTCGCTTTTTCCTATTTCGTATTCAAAGAAAAGTTGAGCAGAAAGGCGCTTGCCGGGTTGATTCTGATCGTTGTCGGCACTTTGGCGATGGCAATCTGGGCATAGGAAACAAATAACGGCAAATTCCGGTTTGTCGATATCTTCCTTCTTGAACAACTATTGAGACTGTGGTCTTGATGTCACGGATTGAGAAATAAAGTGTGAAAGAATGGCTTAAAACAAGGCTTTTCGGTCACATACCCATCAGCGCCGAAGTTTCGCTCAGCTCGCGAAAATCGCTCCGTGGGAACATATCAAAGGCATTTTGCAGGAGGGTTGAGTGGCCGATTTGGATGTCAGAGGGTTGAGGCTTCGATATGGATGTTTTCGCGGTAGGGTTGACACTGTGATTTGGATGTCAGCGGCTCCGGAGATAAAATGTCGTATCGCCGTTAGCGAAAATGTCCAACGATTCGCTTTTTGTGGTAAAGACAATGACGATGGGAATTGCTATGCTTCTCTCAGGAGGTGATTCAATTGGATCTTATAAAAATCGGGAAGTTCATAGCGGAACTTCGTAAGGAAAATGGCCTTACACAAGAACAGCTTGGAGATAAGATCGGAGTAACAAATAAAACAATATCCAGATGGGAAACAGGAACGTATTTGCCGCCTGCTGATGCAATGCTGGCTATGGGTGAAGTGTTCAATGTCAGCGTCAATGAGATTTTGAGCGGCAGCAGATTGACCGAGTCAGAGTACAAAAAGGCTGCTGAAGAGAATCTGATGCAAACCATCAAAGCCAGTAGCTTTTCATTGAAGGATAAAGTAGAGTTCTTTAAGAAGAAATGGTTAAAAGAGCATATTGCCATTATGGTTTTTATTGGAATTTGCATAATCGCTGTGTTTATCGCCGGTTTTCTAACAAAAAATATTATACTGGTTTCGATTACGCCATTGCTTATTGCCATCGCTCATGCATGGAGGAATAACACCATGATGGCATATGTGGAACGGAATGCTTATGATGGAATCGGGAATTAAGGACGCCACGAGGCTCCCACACTGCCATCACAGGCGGCGGGGAGCGGAAATTAAGAAGAAGTAAAAATCGAAGTTGATTAGGGAGGGATCTATATGAAATGTCCATACTGTGGAAATGAAATGGAACAGGGATTTATACAAAGTCCGCAGGAGATATCATGGAAGAAAGGCGACAAAAGACCTTTCTTGGGCCGAGCACAATTTCATGAAGGTTCTGTAATTCTTTCTGAGCTGTCTTTTATGAAGGGATCTGCTGTAACAGCTTTTTTATGTAGAGACTGTAAGAAAGTAATTATAGATTATTTGGACGAGAAGGCTGATTTCAATCAGCGGTAAATTCCAGTTTGTGAGGCACAGATATGAAAACAATATATCTGATCGGCGGTACAATGGGCGTCGGTAAAACGACGGTAAGTCAGCAGCTGAAAAAGGTGTTGCCGAACAGTGTTTTTCTTGACGGCGATTGGTGTTGGGATGCCGATCCGTTTCAGGTAATAGAAGAAACAAAAGCCATGGTCATGCGCAACATCTGCTTCTTGCTGAATAGTTTTCTCCACTGTACGGCCTATAAAAATATCATTTTCTGCTGGGTAATGCATGAACAATCCATTATTGACGAAATAATCGATAGACTGGACACAGGAGATGCGAGAGTCATAAAGATTTCGCTTATGATCGATGAAACCAATTTGCGCAAAAGACTCTCTGCTGACATCGCCAGGGGGATCCGCAGTAACGATGTAATCGACAGAAGCGTTGCAAGGATCGACATGTATCAAACGCTTGACACCATAAAAGTGGATACAGTCAATAAGAACGTTTATGAAATCGTGAGCGAAATACTGACGCTTTGATATCAACAAATTCCAGTTTAACGGGGTAACCACCATGAAGCAAATCACAAATAAGGAATACGAAGAGTGGCAGAAATACAAAGCGGAAAAAGCAAAGAGCCCGGTAGCGTTTTGTCAAGTATTTTTTTCGTATTTATTGACATTTTTATAACATCGGAGTATGATTTGTATAACAAATCATACTTTGGAGGTGAATGAAATGAGTGCACAGAAAGGTCAATATGCTTGGATGGCTACAGTTGGTGAAAAGGGACAGATTGTAATACCCAAGCAGGCACGCGAGATATTCGGAATAAAGCCCGGCGACACCTTATTTCTTTTCGGGGATGAGAAAAGAGGAATTGTAATTCCTCCGAAAGAGGAGTTTTCGGAGCTGTTTGGCAAGGTGTTTCTTGAAAAGGACGACGATAACAAATGAAAAAGATAGCATTCTTTTGTATTCCCGCTCACGGTCATACCAATCCTATGCTTCCCGTTGCGTCTGAATTAGTCAAGCGCGGCAATACTGTCAGGTTTTATTCGTTTGATGAGTTTGAGAACAAAATAAAGGCGACAGGTGCGGATTTCGTTTCGTGCAACGCATTCCTCGGCGAATTAACGGAAAAGGAAGAAACAGGACTTAAAAATGTTTCCACTACGGAAATGACGATTCAGGATATCCGTATTACTCTTAGTATGGACGCTTTTCTTGATGAGGAATTCAAAACCTTTCAGCCCGATGTCGTGTATGCCGATTCCGTCTGTTTCTGGGGCAAGCTGAACGCATGGAAACACAATGTTCCGTTGGTTGTTTCGACAAGCACATTTGCATTCAATCAGATGGCTTCGCAGTATATGAAAAACTCCCCCAAGGAACTTGCGGATATGGTTTTCGGGCTGCCGAAAATATCAAAGGAACTGAAAATGCTTAAACCTTACGGCTACAAGGTAAAGAACGCATTGTCTCTTGTTCAGAGTGATAACAAAACCGACTCGGTTGTTTATACATCGGAAAGATTTCAACCGTACTCCGAAAGCTTTTCTGACCACTATGTCTTTGTAGGTCCATCTGTATTTTCCAAGACTGAGCCGTTCAAAAAAAAAGAAAGGCCGCTCGTATATATCTCAATGGGAACGGTTATAAACGACAGACCTGATTTTTATGCCAAATGCATTGATGCTCTCAAAGACGAAAAGGTTGATGTCATAATCTCCTGCGGAAATGCACTTGATATTTCCGTTCTTCGAGAGCTGCCCGAAAATATTAAAGTATATCCTTATGTTGATCAGCTTGATGTTTTGTCAAGAGCGGATGCATTTATTACGCACTGCGGTATGAACAGTGTTTCCGAAAGTCTGTATATGGCGACGCCGATGATTCTGTATCCGCAGACAAGCGAACAGCAGGCGGTTGCAAGACGGGCAAAAGAAATCGGGACGGGAGTTATGCTTACAAACGATTCGGCGCAGGGAATCCGTTCTGCGGTTCTTGAAATACTTAACAATAATACTTACGCCGCAGGAGCTAAGGAATGCAGCGAAGATTTTCGCTCGTGTTCAGGACCTGCCGGAGCGGCAGCCTTTATTGAAACCGCACCGCACGAATCCGCGGGTGTTGATATCTTAGAGGAGCTTAATAAGTCAAGCGGCAAAATTCAGATTCTGTATTGGCTGGCTTCTGCTGCACTGATTGTTCTTTTCGGACTGCTTACAAAATGGAAATACGTCTGGATTATCGGAATTGCCGCAGGTGCATTGTCAACGCCGATAACCAAGGCGATACAGAATATAAAATATAATTCCCTTGTTGAAAAATGTGGAAAGAAAAGAAAAAATGATTAGGTCATTAATTCAGGTTTGCTGAATATTCTGCACGCCCGCGTCAATGCATGATACCGCAGGAATTGGCATTGACGCCCCGACATTTGCAGATGATTTCGAATACGCTTTCTGGCAATAAAATCTGCCTTATCGAAAATATTATATAGCGCGGTGATCTTGTTGTACTGCGTCATGGCGTTATCCTCCTTTGCGTCCATAAACAATTCCTTACAGTTGATAGTATGCACCCCATGTGTGATTGCCGGATACCGTCCGGTTCATCTGCGAGGCAAACGGTTATGACGCCGAGAAGATCGGTCAGCACTTCCTTGAAATCCTGCCAAAGATCTGTCCGCCTGAAGAGAGATAACAAAAACGCCTCCGAGCCGATGTGGTTCAGAGGCGTTGCTGCATCTATGGGATTATGCCTTGATCTCGGTGCCGTCCTTGAAGGTCACCCGGATGTCTTTTTTGCTGTGGACTGTGATGAAATCAACCATCGCCAGCCAGTCTGTTTCCCGGAACTCCGTCAGCGGCTCCCGGTTCCGTAGCTCATTCAGATAGGATTCGATCTGGTGCTTTCGTGCCATGCGCTCGGCAATCAGGTCGGTGACCTCGGTGTGTCTGGCCTTGGCCTTATCGAACCGAGACACCAGACCGTCGTACCGTTTCTGGTATTCGGCCTGATCGAGGGCAACGTGAGCGTTTTCTTTGATGCACTCCTCGATGAGCTCAGCAGCGATGTTGATTTCAGCTTCCAGATCCGTAAGCTCACTTTCAAGGGCTGTGGTATCGAGGCTCCTTGAAAGGACCTGCTCGTATATGGCTATAAACTGTTCCCTCTGGTCGATCACCTGATTGGCGGCCCGGAGGAACAGTTCTTTTATTTCATCCTCGGTGAGCGTCGGTGTGGCGCATTTCTGACCGTCGAACTTGTGATTGCACTGCCAGATGACCTTCCGGTAGGCGTCGTTGCTGTGCCAGACCTTCGGACCGTACCAGCTGCCGCAGTCTCCGCACTTGACCTTGCTGGAGAAAATACTGACCGAGCTCTTGCGGTTCCGGCCCTTTTTGCGGGTGGCCATCAGGGTCTGAACCATCTCGAAGGTCTCCGGATCGATAATGGCCTCGTGGTTGTCCTTGACATAGTACTGTGGGATTTCACCCTCATTGGCCTTTTTCTTCTTGGTCAGGAAGTCGACCGTGAAGGACTTCTGCAGCAGCGCATCACCCTTGTACTTTTCGTTGGTGAGAATGCTTTTGATGTTGCTGGGGTTCCAGTGGTCCTTGCCGCCGGGAGAAGGAATGCCTTCTTCGGTCAGCGTCCGGGCAATCTGGAATGGCGACTGGCCTTGCAGGAACATTCCGTAGATGCGCTTGACCAGCTTGGCCTGTTCTGGGTTTACCACGAGGTTGTGGTCCGGCCCCATGTCGTAGCCCAGAAATCGCTTGAACGGAACCGTGACCTTGCCGTCTGCAAACCGCTTCCGTTGGCCCCATGTGCAGTTCTCGGAAATGGACCGGGACTCTTCCTGCGCCAGCGAGGACATAATCGTGAGCAGCAGCTCTCCCTTGCCATCGAAGGTCCAGATGTTTTCTTTCTCAAAATAGCACTCCACATTGTGTTCCTTCAGGGATCGGATGGTGGTAAGGCTGTCAACCGTGTTTCTGGCAAAACGGCTGACCGACTTCGTGATGATCAGGTCGATCTTCCCGGCGAGGGCGTCGGCCACCATGCTTTTGAAGCCCTCGCGTTTTTTGGTGTTCGTCCCGGTGATACCCTCGTCGGTATAGACACCGGCGAACTCCCAATCGTCCCGTCCTTGGATGTAGTTGGTGTAGTAATCGACCTGCGCTTCATAGCTGGTCAGCTGTTCTTCGTTATCGGTGCTGACACGAGCGTAGGCCGCCACACGTCGCTTCTTGGTGCTGTTGATCGGTGCCGCCGTGAAGCGTGACAGCGTCGCCGGTATTGTGGTTACGGATTTGGCCATTTCTTTTCGCTCCTTATTTTCTTGATTCTCTCACTCATTGCCTCCCTGCGCTCGTCTGTCCAAGCGGCCTTCATGGATGCTCTGGCTTTTTCTCTCCGCTCCTCGGTCCAAGGGGTACCATGCCGCTTATCCAAGAAGTCTCTGGATTCGGTGTGGCCGTCCCGGAAATGGAATGTAACCGTGTGGTCGAGGATTGTAGCGTTTTCAATCTGGGCGTCCATAGCAGCCTCATCGAACTCGTCAAGGCCGAGAACGTCGCTCACCAGCCGCTTCATGGTCTCGTCCCGGATGCCGGGGTTGTGGCACTGAGCCTTCGGGCCGGTGCAGTACCAAGACCGTGTTGGGGTGCCGTCCTTGCGCTTTCCGGATTGGCAGCGGTAATTCGCACCGCAGCAGCCGCATTTGATGAAGCCGGTGAATTCGTAGAACAAGTGTCTGTTTGGATTAGTATCCTTTCGCTTGTGTCGTTCTCCCCAGAGCTTTCTCCGCTCGTCTGTCCACCAGTCGGTCTTGGCGGTAGACTGCCATTTGGTCGTGACCTCGTGGCCGTCGTAGAAGCGGAAGGTCAAGGTGTCGTCTCCGATGACGATAACCTCCTCGATCTGCTGGCTGAAAGCGTCCTCATCATATTCTGCAAGGCCCAACACCTCGGCAGTGGTGTTCTGGAGCATCTTCTCCGGTATGTTTTTTGAAGGGCAAGCTGACGCACCTTTCTGGCTTTTCGTCTGGCAGGTCCAGATGTAGTAAACCTCACCGGCGGTGTTTCGCTTTCCACTGTGGCGGTAGTGCTTGCCGCAGCAGCCACAGGTAATCTTGGTGGAGAAGGCTGAGAGCTTCAGCGACTTGTTTCCAAAGGGGCCGAGGTCCCGTCTGCGCTTGAACTCTGCTTGCACTGCTTGCCACTCGTCCATCGGAATGATGGCTTCGTGAGTGTCCTCGACGAAGTACTGTGGAAGCTCGCCGTAATTCTTTCTGCGGTGTTTGGTGATGGGGTCTTCGCAGTACTCCTTCTGGAAAAGCATGTTCCCGGTGTAGGTGATGTTTGTCAGGATGACCTTCACATTGGAGTCCATCCACGGCTTTCCCTGCCGGGTATAAATGCCTCGGTCCATCAAGGCCCTGCCAATCTCAATCCGGGATGCGCCTTTCATGTACTCGGCATACATCCAGCGGATGATCTCAGCTTCCTCCGGTATGATGACCAGCTTGTCGTCCTGCCACTCATACCCGAAAATGCTGAACTTGCCGTTGGGAATGCCTTGCTTGAACCGCTTGATCGTACCCCATTTGACGTTTTCTGAAATGCTGCGGCTTTCTTCCTGTGCGAAGGAAGCAAGGATGGAAAGCATCAACTCTCCGTCGCCGCTCAAGGAATTGATGTTTTCCTTCTCGAAGCGCACCTCAATGCCGAGGTCCTTCAGGTGCCGGACCGTGTTCAGAAGGTCCACGGTGTTCCTCGCAAACCGCTGGATCGACTTGGTGAGGATGATGTCGATGTTTCCGGCTTCACACTCAGCCAGCATGCGGTTGAACTCATCACGCTTTTTGGTGCCGGTGCCGGAGATCCCGTAATCCGCAAAAACGCCAGCATATTCCCATTCGGGGTTCTTCTGAATCAGTGCGCTGTAATAGCTCACCTGTGCAGAAAGCGAGTGCTGCATCCGCTCGGATTCCATCGACACTCTGGCGTAGGCAGCGACTCGCTTTCTTGTTTTCAGAACTGGCAGTTTTCGCTCGATTTTCTCTACTGTTTTCAATGAAATCCCTCCTTCCGGTAGTGTCTATATATCACTCTAAAAGGCCGGAATATCAAGCGTTTTCCGATAATAATGTACCCAAATATGGCCGGTATTTTTCGAGCAGAATTGTATCAATTTCAGCGTATTCCTCCTCGGTGATCAGGCCCTTTTCGAGCATGGATTTCGCCATTGAAATCGCTGCGTGGTAAAGCATATCGTTGTGAAGCTCCTCCTTGCTCATCAGGCATCACCGCCTTTGAACCGGGCTGCAATATAACAGCCGTGGGAGCAGTACTTGCGCTTGGCGTTTCCATAGGCCGTGAACTCCTTCCCGCACTCTGGGCAGGTAAAGGTATAAACAGCCTTCTGTTTTACGGCCTCCGGGTGAGCGTTCCACCATGCCGTCCGGCACTCCGGACAGCAGAACTTCTTCTGTTTACGTCCGGGGAGCTGGATCAGGACCTTTCCGCAGTTCAGACAAAGCTGCGTGGGGACCTCTGCAAGGCTGTGTCTCTCTGCCTTTTCTCCGGCGAGACCGTGGGAGCGGCAGTAGGCTTTGACGCTGTCCTTTGATAATCCGACGCTGTTGGCAATCGCCGTATATCCGAAGCCCTGATGACGCAGGGCCGTTATCTTTTCTCTTTGCTCGTTGGTCATGAGATTGTCCTCCAGTCCGAGAGGGGTTCCTCTCACTACCCACTGGAGGGAATCGACCGGTTTGAACGAAAACGGGCATAAAAAAAGAAGGCCCACCCGGGAATCCCAGATGAGCCATCCGCATTATTTCCTGTATGTTCCTCCAAGTGCCGCGATTGTCAGCGGACCGGCCTTGCCGTCGACCTCAAGTCCCTCTGCCTTCTGAAACGCTTTGACAGTTTTCTTTGTTTTCGAGTAGTAGTTCCTGTTCGTAAGCGTGAGCCCGTCAAAGCCTGCCGCCTTCAGTAGCTTCTTCAGTTCACAGACATCCGCGCCACGGCATCCGTACTTCAGTGCGCGATCGAACACGAACCCTTCCGGGGGAACCGGTGCAGGCACGGGATCGCCGCTGATCTCCCGGACTTCCTCCTCCGTCCAGAAGGGCGGCCTGCCGAAGCCGTTCCAGTTGCCTTTCGAGAGAGGACGCTTCACCACACCAGCGTCACGGCCCAGCGCCTCGATCACGTTGATGTCCGTATCCGCCACATACCCGATATGCGTCGCTCTGCCGATGCTGTTGATCTTGAATACAAAATCACCGACCCTGAGGTCGGCTTTCTTCAGCTTTTTACATTTTCCGTAGAGCCCGTGGGCGTTGCAATCGGATTTCAGTATTTTGGATACATTCTGCAGCCAGTACATTCCAAGTCCCGAACAGTCGAACGCCCTGAGCACGTCTCCGTACCCGGCATAACACTGTTTCTTCCAGAACTTGACCGCCCGCTTATAGTTCGCATCCGAGGTCTCCCGGCGCTTGATCCATGCTTCCGTGATCGTCGCACCCTGCTGGCCTTGCGCTCCCCACACGTAGATGGAGTGGTTCCTGACCTGCTCATGCAGGTAGTCGAGAAACGCCTTCAGGTTATTCATCATGTTCTTCCTCCTTTTCCGCACGGTCGTGGAGCTGCTCCAGAACCGCTTTCAGTTTCTCCGGGACAGGAAGCCCCAGATGCGCCGCGTTCTCGATCAGAGATACGCCCTCATTGGACAGGTAGAAAAAGATGATCGCTGTCCGAAGCACGGAACCCGTCCCGATCACATATGCGTCGAGGATGTGCCCGATACCAACCAGTGCAAAGATCAGCACCTTTTTGAAGATGCCCCGAAAGCCAATGGCAGAAGAGAGCCTTCTGTCTACAACGGCGCACATCACGCCCGTCACATAGTCGATCACGACAAACGCCAATAATGCGTACAGCAATCCGTCACAACCTCCCAGAAACCATCCGAGCCATCCGCCGATGGCAGTAAACGCTACTTGAACCGAGGTCCAAAATTCCTTCATGATACTTTCCTCCTTATGCCGTTCGTTTATAGAAATAACAGGTGATATACGGCTGAACATTGCTGTGCGCCGTGCCGCTGCCCTTGCTGCCGGTGTTCCCGGACAGGGTAGCCGTGTGCGTGTGTCCGCCGCCTGAGCCTGTTGTTGCCGGACCGGTCGAACCGTTGTTCGTGAAGTATTTATAATTACTTCCGGAACCGGAGCCGACCTTGTATGTACCGGACGCCGCCTGGTGCGTGTGCGCGGCTGCCTCCGTAACGGTCACAGTCCCGCTGGACAGCGCATGGTTATGGCTCGGCATGTTCGCCGCCGTCAACGTGACGGTCTTCGCGCCGCCAGTCTTTTCCACGGTATTGAAGTCCGTATCGTTGGCGTCCACGCCGACCGGGACCTTGCCCGCACCCCACAGCACCCAAGTCCCGCCAAGAAACGTGGTCGCTCCGGTCGTACTCGTCGTCATGCGAATGGAGCCTACCGGGAAGATGGCGTCCCTCAGCCATGCGAGACACGAAAAAGAAACGTCACCATCAAAGGTGACGTCCTCATGAAATTCCGATTCCCATCCGACCTCGAACTTGTTTTGCTCACAGATCTTGCCGATCGCGAGGCCGAGTCCGTTGTTGCGGATGGAGAAGATCGTGTCCGCAGTGGCGATGTCCGCATAGGCGTATACCGTTTCGAAGTAATCGGAGACAGCGATCCGGATGTCGTAGGCGTACTGGTTGGAGAGTGAGCCGCCCACCACATAGGTCCCGTTTACTGAATACGACCCGGTCCATGTTTTCAGGTTCGAGTACGATGTTTCAGTCTTTCGTTTGGATTGGACCACGATCGAGGCATCGTTCTTACTGTTCAGGGAAGTGATCGTCGCCTTCAGCTTGACTGACGCGTAGGTACCGGTATGGGACGCCACGCCGGAACTGTTACAGCGGAATACCGCCACATCCGTGACCGACGGCGACTTGTAGGCCAGAACCGAGAACGTTCCCGATACCGTCCTTGTGCGGGAACGCGAGTCCTTGACCGTAATGGAAATGGACTGCGTCCCGCTTCCGGTCAGAAAGTCCGTCGTAAAGGATGTGCCGGTATACGTTGTGCCGTTGATGGTCGTCGTTACGGATGCGATCGTGGACCCGTAGGCTCCGCTTGCTGCGATCGCTACCTTTACCTTGGACTTTGACTGGATGAACGCGGAGAACTTCGTTGCGATTGCCGAGTTGGAGTCCGTCAGCGTATACGTGGCCGAAGGGATCACAGATGCCGGTACGTTCAGCGTGATCGACACGGACTTCGTTCCGATCAGCGTGCTGCCGGAATACGTATCGCAGTACAGCGTGCCGACCGCCGTCGTCGCATTCGGTACCTGATTGGCAAGCGTCAATGCAGGCGTCCAGCTGACAGAGGTATTCGCCGTCTTCGTAATGATCGTCCCGGAAGCGGAACCGACCGTGTACCGGAGCGTATGCGTAAACGTGGAAGACGCCGGACTCAGCGTTATGGTGGACGCAGTTCCCATCGTCAGGGTGCCAACAGAGGGCGTTGTTGCCCGGGGGATCGTCGGAAGCGAGATCGTTGCCGACCCGGTGATAACTCCGATCGACGAGGAAAAAGAGCAGTCACCTGACCATGCCAGCGTTACGCTCTTTGTGCCGTCTGCGTTGTGAGTGACCGTGCACTCGCCGTAAGCTGCTGCTTCGGTAGAGGCGTTATCTGTCAGGACCGTGAGGAAGGGTTTTCCGGACGCGCTGCTATATCCGGTGCTGTACTGGGTCGTATAGTTGCTGGCGGATACCGCTGTACCGGTTGCAAAGCCGTTCTTTTCACGTGTATAGACCGTAGACCCGCCGACCGCGACCGACATGGCACCACGATTCGTGCCCGAATGATTGTTGGCATAAACGTTGTAAGAACCGGACAGCGTTGCAAGGAACACATAGAAGCGGATCGTGGAAGTATTGTTCGTAATCGACTGCGATACCACCTTGTACTCCATCCACGTGCCGATCTTGGAAGAAGAGCCGCCCGAGATGGACCCGTTTATGATCGTGTAACCCGAATGAATCGGGGTTGAGATTGTTGCCATATCATCACTCCAGTAGCTTAAAGTTCAGGTTGTCCGACTCCGGCATCCACGCGAACGGCCCGATGCGCATACCCGTCAGGATCTGTACGGTATTCACATACAGTTTTCCGGAAGAGAAGTACGCGATCGCGTTTTCCGTGGAAACGGAGTCTTCATCGCCTGTGAAAAAGTAAAGGATATCGTTCTCCAGCTTGAGTTTGATCTGTGATGTACTCTTGCCGATCACGATGCCCGATGCGATCATGCGAATGAATCCGCGGATCACCTCAAATTGCTGAGAAACATCCCCGTTGAGGGTAGAGATGTCCGATGTCGTTTCGGTGAAGTTCGCTTCGATGGTCCCTGCCATAACGGACAGGGTTGTTTCGATCGAACTCTGCAGCGCATTGAAGTCAGAGGTCGTCACATAGTCCTCCAGCGCGGAAAGCAGGATCTGCTGCGCCGACTGCAGGATGCTGGTGTTGTTCGTGATCTCATGCTGTACGATCTCGGTCGCTTCACTGTTTGTCACATAATCCGCCTCAATGCTCTCGATCCGGTCGACCGCATCAGCGATCTTGCCCGTATTCTCTGCAACGAGCGAGATTCGGCTGTCGCCCAGCGTGATACGCATGTTCGCCGGGTCCTGCAGCGGAATCGTCATCTTCGTCAGCACGAACTCCGCCTGCGGACAGATATCTCCGCAGGTCACGATTACCCGATCAAGGAATTGGAAGCACTCGACATCCGCATCCAGCGAATGCAGGTCCACGGCAGTGAGCGAGATCGTCTCCTTCAGCCGTGCCCCGGAAGAAGCCAGCCACGTCAACCCTTTCTGGAGCAGGTTCGTTGGCGTTTTGATCGTGTCCCACGTGGTGAGCGACATCGGCGCGTAGATGGTTCCGTAAATCGCAGCGTTTGCAGAATCGATAAGATGCGGATCGCCGTCATTGACGTCTGCTACTGTGAGCCGGGCGTCCGATTCATACGCCGGATCGATCGACGACATCCGTGCGCCCAGCGGGACACAGGCCGTGTAGGTTTCATCCGCATCCTTTGTAACAGCGATGTCGATTAGGTTCTCCCCGAATTGGATCGTCTGTGTCGAAGTATCCGGCGGATCAGCAAGCCAATTCAGGACTGGCTTTTCAAGATAGTTGTATGTGACGTGCAGGTATCCGCCATACCGTTTGACGAGACGCTCCTTTAGCACCTGCCATGTGGAGTCGTAAAGGACGGAATGCAACTCGATCTCCGAGTCTGCTGTCACCGTGCAGTTTCCAATCAGGAACTGCTGGTTTGCAGAAACGGATGCGTTGTGCCGGTTGATTAGAAACGCGAAGAACTCCGCAGGTGTTCCAGTGAACTCATACGGGTCGCACACGCTGTCGATCAGGTACGCAAGGCACCCTTCTGCGGTGTACTTCGTCTGTCCGGACAGGTTCCGTTCGTCCTTAATGACCCGGCCTTTGAAGACCAGCCGTCCATCACGGTACACCTTGACCACACTGACCAGCTTCCGTATCCGGAACACTGCTGGGTGAGTGTCCGAGACTGAAAACGTTAAAAGACCCGGTTCATTGACGGTTAGGTCAAGAATCGGGTCGATTACAAGATATCTGGGGAACTTCGGATCATACAGGATGTCCGAATCCGAATACATGGTATAGATCATAGCCGTCCTTTCCGGAATGTGAAGATGGTCGTCCCTGTGGACTCGACCGTCACAGACCTTGTTTCATCACCGGGCAGGTACATTTGGCCGTTCAAATGGCCGCCCGGGGACATCTGCAGACGCACCGTGTTCCCGGAAGCAGTGAATGTCAATGTAGCCTGCTCCGTATTGCTCACGAACGGGACGACCGGCATCCTCGCGTTTCTCAGGATCGCGGTTCCGTTGCCGGTCACGGTGACAGCGGTTTCCTGCTTATCCATTTTGAACGGCTCTGCCGTGATGGTGGCGGCAATCTCGCAATACCCGTCGCGCTTTGATATGGATGTCACATCCACACGGCCCGTGTAGTAATAATTCGGGTCTTTGCTGAATACGATCTGCATCCGTTTGCCGTGGACAGCGTTCACGAAAGCGGAGACCCGTGTGTCGTATTCTCCGGTCGCGTACAGGGTCAGAAGGATGATACGGTCGTTGAACCTGATCGCATCAAAAGCTTCTGTCAGGTCCAACGACCCATCTCGTCCGGGAACGGGTACGAAGTTCGTCTGTGCCGTGGGCATGGGGATCTCATACGGGGCTACGATGAGCCCGTAATCCGTATGTGTGTTCTTGTTTCCAAACAGGATATAGCTCATGCGTACCTCACTTTCAGCTTCTGCATCTGCCCGAGTGCATTGTCCATTTCAGGAGCCAGCCACCCGATCACAGCGCCGGTATCCGTCACGATCTGCCTTACGCCCATCTGCGGCAGGTATGCTTTCATAAGGTCGAACATGGCAGAGACCGTAGCGGCCACGGACAGGTTCGCAGAGGGCAGCACCGCAGATGCATCGAAGTTCGCCGCAGCACGCACCGGCTCCAGATCGAAGTCGGTCGGGATCGCCTTTTGCATCTCCTTCTCCACATCCTCCATGGCGTCGACAAAGCCTTCGCCAAGACCGAGGCCCATGTTCTCACCGATTCCGGCAAACACCGTGGACGGGGAGTGGATACCCAAGAGACCTTTGATGTTCTTGAGCAGGCCGTTTGCCCAGCCTTTCACCTTGTTCCACAGCCAATTTGCCGTGTTGCTGATGCCATTCCACAGGCCTTTGAGCAGGCTTGCACCGGCATCTGCCATCTTGCTGGTGAGGCCAACGATCGCGTCCACGATGCCGGTCACGATCTTCGGCACCGCTTTTACGATTTCCACGATGATCGTAGGCAGGTTCTCGATCAAGGCTACAAAGAGATCTACGCCTGCCTGAATGATCTTGTCGATGTTCCCGATGAACGCGTCGACGATACCGGAAACGATCTCCGGAATGGCTTTGACGATGGTAGTAATGATTTCCGGCAGCGCCTGAATGAGTGCTATCAGGAGTTTGATGCCCGCCTGAATGATTTGCGGGATCGCACCTATGACCGCTTTAATGATGCCGTCAATGATCTTTGGGATCGCCTCGACGATCTTCGCTATGATCTGCGGCAGCGCGTTCACCAGTGAGGTCAGCAGTTTGATCCCCGCATCGATGATCTCCGGAATGGAATCGAGGAGAAAATTGACGATCGCCAGAATGATCTCCGGCAGTGCTTCGATCAGGACCGGGAGCGCATCGATAATGCCTTGCACCAGTCCCTCAACGAGCTGCAGCGCCGCATCGAGGATCATGGGCAGGTTCTCGATCAGTCCCTGCACAATGGTCACGATCGCCTGCACCGCAGCAGGGATCAGTGTGGGCAGTGCATCCGCGATTCCCTGAACCAGGGCTGCGATCATCTGGACCGCTGCGTCAATGATCAACGGCAGGTTTTCTATAATCGTGTTCACGATCGTCATGATCGCCTGCACCACTGCAGGGATCAGGCTCGGATGCAGCTTCACAATAGTGGTCAACACCTCGGAAAAGAGCCCCGTCACTGTCTGCAGCAGCACGGGGAGCAGTTCTCCGACCGCTTCGATCAACGCTCCGGCCACAGAGGGCAGCGCGGCTACGATGTTTTGGATCACGGGCGTGATATTCTTGACCACGCTCTTGAAGGCGTCGATCACGTCCTTGCAGAGCTTGCCCATGTCCGCGTCCGCACGGCCAAAGCCGGTGATCAGGTTCTTGATCGCACCCTGCATGGAGTTGACGGACCCGGAGATCGTGTGCTCGGCTTCCTTTGCAGTGGTGCCGGTGATGTCCATGCTCGTCTGGATCACATGGATTGCCTCGACCACATCCGCATACGAGTCAATGTTGTACTCGATGCCCGAGATCGCCTGCGCATCCTTGAGCAGACGCTCCATCTCAGTCTTCGTGCCGCCGTAGCCCAGCTTCAGGTTGTCCAGCATGGTGTAGTTCTGCTTTGCAAACCCCTGATAGGCCGACTGGATCGCGGACATATCGGAACCAATCTTGTTGGCGTTGTCCGACATATCCGTAATGGCCATGTCCGCGTACTCGACCGCCTTTTCCGTGTCTCCGCCAAGGGACGAGATCAGGCTGGCTGAGAAGGACGTGACCGTCTCCATATACTCGTTGGCCGAGAGCCCCGCCGTCTTGTACGCGCCCTCGGCATACTCCTGCAGTTTCCCGGAGGAATCCTTGAACAGGGTGTCGATACCGCCGACCAGCTGCTCGTAATCCGCAAAAGCGGAGATGACCTCTTTGCCCAGCTTCACGGCGGCAGCACCTGCGGCAACGAGCACCGCACCCATGGCGGCTCCGACCGTTTTCAAAACGTTGCCAAGACTCTCGAACTTGCTCTCGGAATCCTTGGCGGCGTCCCCGGCTTCGTCGATCTCGTCACCCATGTCGTCTGCACTGTCGGTGACGTTGTCCATCTCCCGATCCATGCCGTCCAGCGCATCTTCGGCTCGACCGTATCCGGCGTTGGCTTCATCCAAGGCCGCATTGTTATCGGCAAGCTCACGCTCCATGTCGTTCAGCGCCGCTTCCGCATTGTTCAGCTGGATCTGCCACGCCTGCGTCCGGCGGTCGTTCTCGCCAAAGGACTCTGCTGCATTTTGCAACGCGGCGCGTAGGACCTCGATCTTCTGCTTCTGTGCTTCGATCTCCTTGTTCAGGACCGTGTTCCGGGAGGTGAGCGCGTCGACCGATTTGTCGTTCTTATCGAACTGGGACGCGACCAGCTTCATCTCGGACCCGAGGACCTTGAAGGAGGAGTTGATGTCCGCCAGCGCTTTCTTGAACTCTTTTTCGCCTTCCAGACCGATCTTCAATCCGAAATTGTCCGCCATATGGACCGCCTCCTTTCCTTAGATCCCGTCCGGGATAATGTCGTCAATGAAATGCTCCCGCTTGGGCTCCGCCAGCCCGTTGTACTGCTTGTGGCATTCGAACAGGTCCAGCAATAAGCCAAAAGGCATCGTCCAGACCTCATCCTGCGTCAGATGAAGCTGAGCGATGCCGAAATAAAGCAGCCGGGTAAACAACTCTTCGTCGCTTACCCGACTTGCGCGTTTTTTGAGTTTGTCTCACTTTCGATGTTTCGTTTCGTGCCGCGATATAACGCTTCCGTGATGGCCGTCTTATATTCGCCAAGATCGGAAGGCACCGTCAAAAGCTCGACCTCGTCCGTTGTGAGGACATGCTTCGGTTTGTCGGCGTGCTTCAGGTTGTAGATCAGGATGCTCTGATTGGCCAGAAGCGTGATGAGCCACACGATCTCGCTGATCGCCATCTCAAAGTTTTCACCCTTTAAGAGCTTATCCCCGAGGTTCTCAAGGCCGCCGTATCTGCCAGCGATCTCCCTGGTTGCCTTCGTGGTCAGAATGAGCTCGTACTCATCCCCGCCAATGTTAATGAATGCACTGCGATCGTTTTCCATATATTGCCTCCATCAACTCAGGATGAAGCCGGGGAAGGGTTGTCCGGCTCGTACACTGCTGTATACCAAGAGCTGATTACTGCCGAGCTTACGCCTTCAGTACCTTCGGTAACCTCAGCCTTCCAAGGATGGTTATCGTTATAGTCCACCTTGTTGCGGCGCATGATCGTGCCTTCGATGGTAGGCGTTTGGAAACTGATCGAATCGCCCTTTGTCTGAAGGTTCGTAGCAGGGATACCGAACTTGACGCGGTACAGCCAGTAGTATCGGTATTTGCCATTCGATTTCCTTGCCCGGAATGCCACAGCTACTGGATTGCCGCCATCGTCCGATCCGGAAATTACAACACCATTCTTGTCGATGGTCGCGCCGGAAAGGGCACTTGCGATCTCTGCTCCGATGTCATCAATGCCGAGGGAGAGCGTGCCGGACTTGAATTCTTTCACGACCTCCGCAGCACCGTCGTCCGCGTAGAGGATCGCTTCGTTCAGTTCAACGGAAAGCTCTGCCGAGATCGCCTTTGCGAGGACTGCAGGCGTTCCGTAGGTTTCGTCACCGTTCGCGTCTTCCGTGATCGGTGCGTAATAGAGTTTATCAAGGCCGATTGTTGCCATTTATCGTTCCTCCGTTTCATATTCGTAGTATTGGGCCACATCCACGGTGTAGTGGTGGTAGCCGGATTCAGGCTCGAAGCCTAAGTATTGCCGGTCGGTAATGGTGTATCCGCTTTTGACCAGCAGCCGGATCAGCCGGTTCTTCACAGCCGTATAACTGCCTTTCGAGTAAAGGGAAAGCCGCGCTTCCTGAATATCCACGCCGGGCTCGTTATCCGCGTGCAGGTCAAAGCTGTCCGACAGCGGCATGATCACAAGGTACTGATCCGGAGCCATGTTGGAAAACACGCCGGTCTCCATAGGGACATCCAGCACGGGTAGCAGAGCGTTCAAGTCTTCCAGAATGCTCATAGCTTCTGCACCTCCTCGTCGAACTTCTGCCGCATCGCCTCGATGCACGCGGCCTTGGACGCCGTTTTCGCCGGTTTCAGAAACGGCTTTGCAGGCTGCCCATGACGTCCATACTCGAGAATGTTTGCGATTTTCGCGTTGCTCTTGCCGCCGGAGCGCGGTTCTGCAAAGCCGACCTTGATGTTGTGGTTCCCGCTGCGGTCGAGCTTTACTGTGGAAACGCCAAGCGAAGAGAGCAGTTGCCCCGTTGACCGGGAGGGGAGTTTCGTCCCGCTGCCGATCACCCCGGAAAGCCGGGAACGGACGTTCGTTTCAACGACCTCGGCACCGGCTTCCAGAACGCTTTCTGCGATCCGGTCCTCTTCGGAGCCGAGGCGCCGGATGCTTTTCAGGAAGTTCTCCGGCATTTGGATATCTGCTTTAGCCACGGGAACTCACCACCTTTTTTGCCAGCACTTCGATGTACATGCCTCTGCCGCCAACGTTCTCCACTGAGATGATGTCGAACCGTTCGCCGTCGCACAGGATGTGCTGGCAGGTCGTAACGGTCACATCGGGGATCGCCCGGAACTGGAACAGATCCGTCGCTTCGGAGAACGTGGCAAGGTTTGCCCAGCGCTCCGAGCCATGCCTGCCTTCCTGGTACATAGGAACAGAAGCGAGGGTCACATCCTGTTTGGACGCGAAACCCTCGCTGTTCTTATCTACGATTTCTTCTATAATGCTTGCCCGCCGGTTCATTCTGCCAAAGCTCATGCTCACACCTTCCAATCCCTGTCAAGGCGCAGGAGTAGGTTGACCGTGTGCCATACCTGCTTTGCCGCCTCCGGACGATCCGCGAAGAATCCACCCGTGGACCCATCGCGGGATTCGTAGAAATGGGAGGCAAGCATGATGACCGCCTGTTCCGTCGTCGCTGGCATGTCGTTCGTCGAGTAATAGCCCTCCGGTATGTGCTGATAGCTCTCGGCATATGAAACGGCGGCAGAAATGTACATCTCGATCAATGCATCGTCCGCCGAATGATCGAGGATCAGGTTCGTCTTCACTTTTTCAAGCAGAGTGTTCATCGCTGCCGCCTCCCTTCGTTACTTCACGACTACTGCCATAATCCCGGCTTCCTGCATCTTTGCCAGAAGAGCGTTGAAGTCTTCCTTCAGCGCGGCTACCGTTGTGGCCGTGCTTGGCTCCTGAGTTGCCACAGGGGTAAAAGGAAGCGGGAGCCCTTCAACATAGGCCCCCGGTTCAAAAATCAGGTCACCGCCGATATGCGTGACGTCACCGCCCTGTTCGGTGTAGTTTAAAGCGCTATATCCGCTCATACCACTTCCTCCTTACGCCTGCTGGAGCAGCTGAATTGCCTCCGGCAGAATGACCTTGCCGTCCACACGCTCGGTGGCGACATATCCGATCTGGCCGTTGGTGGCGTACAGCTCGTTGAGTCTCTGTACGGTACGGCCTGCACGGTCACCGATCCAGTAATTCTTGAAATCACCGAACGCGATGGTCAGCGCACCGGAAGCGACGGTGGGAACGTACGGACTCGTGTAGAGCTCGTAGCCCAGCAGCTTATCCGGCTGACCCGCCTGTA
>UMAT01021313.1_pt1 | contig 51239 bp, 39 predicted proteins | sample 1963781 | NCBI WGS metagenome assembly UMAT01 (sample SAMEA4835923, study PRJEB28245) | human gut metagenome | biome: gut microbiome; material: fecal sample | place: Denmark | collected 2008
AGTGCGCAAGACGGGCTGCGGCGGGGAAAGCCCTGGTGGCGCTGGATCTGGGCCCCACCGGGCAGATGCTGGAGCCGACCGGCTCTCTGACCTTTGAGCAGGCGTATGATCTTTACGCCGAACAGGTGGATGCGGGACAGGAGGCGGATCTGATCCTCATCGAGACCATGACGGATCTGTACGAGATCCGGGCGGCGGTGCTGGCGGCAAAGGAGCATGGCAACGGCAAGCCGGTGATCGCCCTGATGACCTTTGAGCATACGGGGCGCACCTTCACCGGATGCAGCGTGTCCGCCATGGCACTGACCCTGGAGGGGCTTGGAGTGGACGCAATGGGCATCAACTGCTCCATCGGCCCGGATGAGCTGTACCCGGTGGTGGAGGAGCTGTGCCGGTGGACGACCCTGCCCCTGCTCATTAAGCCCAATGCCGGACTGCCGGATCCGGTGACCAACCAGTACAATGTATCCCCGGCGGAGTTCGCCAGGAGCATGACCCGGATCGCAAAGCTGGGGGTCAAGCTGCTTGGGGGCTGCTGCGGCACCACCCCGGATTATATCCGGGCAGTCCGGGAAGCAGTGGCGGATCTGCCCTTTACGCCCCGGCAGGTACAGGTGCCGGCGGCAGTATGCTCCTACAGCCGGACGGTGGTCATCGATCGTCCCAGAGTCATCGGGGAACGGATCAATCCCACCGGCAAGAAGCTGTTCAAGGAAGCGCTGCTTCGGGGGGATATCGACTATATCCTGGGGCAGGCCATTACCCAGGTACACGGGGGCGCAGATATTCTGGACGTGAATGTGGGACTGCCCTCCATTGACGAACGGGATATGATGGTGCGGACGGTGAAGGCGCTCCAGGGAGTGGTGGATGTGCCCTTGCAGCTGGACTCCACCATGCCTCAGGTGCTGGAGGCGGCACTGCGGATCTACAATGGCAAGCCCATTGTGAACTCCGTTAACGGGGAGGAAAAATCCCTGTCCACGGTACTGCCCCTGGTGAAAAAGTACGGTGCAGCAGTGGTGGGGCTGACCCTGGATGAACAGGGGATTCCCAAGACGGCAGAGGGCAGATTTCAGATTGCAAAGCGGATCCTGGATCGTGCCCTCGCGTTGGGCATCCGCCGGGAGGATGTGTATATCGACTGTCTGACTCTGACCGTATCGGCGGAGCAGGACGGTGCGGTGCAGACCCTGTCCGCCCTGCATCGGGTCAAGCAGGAACTGGGGCTGAAAACCGTGCTGGGTGTGTCCAACATCAGCTTCGGCTTGCCCAACCGGGAGCTTGTGAATCACAGCTTCCTGCTGATGGCACTGCAAAACGGACTGGATCTGCCCATTATGAACCCAAATGTGGCATCCATGATGGACGCTGTCCGCAGCTATTGCCTGCTTGCCAACATTGACAAGAATGCCGTTGATTTTATTGCCGCCTACGGCAGCGCAGAGCCAAAGGCAAAGCCGGCGGCGGCACCGGCGGATATGACCCTGTCCTTCGCCATCGAAAACGGGCTGAAGCAGGAGGGTGCCCGGATCACCCGGCAGCTACTGGAGCAGATGGATTCCATGGAGATCGTGAACGGACAGCTGATCCCGGCGCTGGACAAGGCGGGGGCTGCCTTTGAGCAGGGCAAGCTGTTCCTGCCCCAGCTGATCCAGGCAGCAGGGGTGGCACAGGCTGCTTTCGGGGAGATCCGCAGCTATCTGACTGCGCACAATGCGGTGCCGGTGAGCCGGGGCAAGGTGATTCTGGCAACGGTGAAGGGGGACATCCACGACATTGGCAAGAACATCGTCAAGGTGCTGATGGAGAATTACGGCTACCAGGTCATCGACCTGGGGCGGGACGTGCCGCCGGAAACCATTGTGGCGGCTGCCCTGGAGCATCGGGTCAAGCTGGTGGGACTGTCCGCATTGATGACCACCACATTGGGCGCTATGGAGGAAACCATCCGACAGCTGCATGCCAACAACGTGCCCTGCAAGGTGGTTGTGGGAGGCGCTGTGCTGACCGCAGACTATGCAGCCCAGATCGGGGCGGATTACTACGCCAAGGATGCCAAGGAATCGGTGGATATTGCAAAACAGGTGGTGGGATAAGCCACTGTGCAAGGCCTTCGGAGGGAATGCCTCCGAAGGCTTTTTGCTGTTTGGGGGATCGACAGAAATCACCCCTTGGAGCCTTTGCATTTTTTCAAAAGGTGTGGTATAATAAATTGATTATGCGTATGAGGAGGAACCTATGGGACAGGAAACATTGCTTTGGTATACAAAGCCTGCGGAAAATTTTGACCAGGCTCTGCCGGTGGGCAACGGACGCATGGGCGCCATGGTGTTCGGCGGCGTGGAGGCGGAGCACCTCAAGCTCAATGAGGATTCCATATGGTCCGGAGGATTGCGGAACCGGAACAATCCGGATGCGTACCAGGGAATGCAGCAGATCCGGACGCTTTTGCAGCAGGAAAAGATCAGCGAAGCGGAGGAACTGGCGTTTCAGACCATGCAGGGCTGTCCGGAGAACAGCCGGCATTATATGCCCCTGGGGGATCTGGACGTGGTGTTCCACAAGGAAAGCCACAGCACGGCGTACCGGCGCACCCTGGATCTGTCCAGCGGCATTGCCCTGACAGAGTATACCCTGGACGGGGTACAGTATCAGCGCAGTGTATTTGTGTCGGAGCCGGACAACGTGCTGGTGCTGCATGTGTCCGCCGATCAGCCGGGGCAGGTGTCCTTTGCCGCATCCTTTGGCGGCAGGGACGATTACTATGACGAGAACCGGCCGGATGGAGAGGCTTCCATCTGCGTCACCGGCGGACAGGGCGGTCAGCAGGGCATTCAGTTTGCGGTGGTGATGACAGCCGCTGTCCAGGGGGGCGGAGCATTTACCCGGGGCAACCAGCTTTGCGTGGAGGGGGCGGATGAAGCCACCCTGCTGCTGGCGGTACAGACCAGCTTCTACAAGGGAGAAGGATACCTGGAGGCTGCACAGCTGGATGCGGAGTATGCGGCGGATTGCAGCTTTCATGAGCTGATGGTGCGGCATGTGGACGACTACCGGGCATTGTTTGACCGGGTGAAGCTGGAACTGGAGGATAACAGTGGCGAGGGTGCCCAGCTGCCCACGGATGCCCGGCTGAGCCGTTTGCGGGGCAACGATTTTGACGGGAAGGATGCGGCAGGACTGATCCTGGACAACAAGCTGACGGAGCTGTATTTCAACTATGGCAGATACCTGATGATCTCCGGCAGCCGCCCCGGCAGTCAGCCCCTGAATTTACAGGGCATCTGGAACCAGGATATGTGGCCTGCCTGGGGCTCCCGGTTTACGGTGAATATTAACACAGAGATGAACTACTGGTGTGCTGAAAGATGTAATCTGTCCGAGTGCCATCTGCCCCTGTTTGATCTGATCCACCGGATGCGTCCCAACGGGGAGCAGACCGCCCGGGATATGTATCATTGCGGCGGCTTTGTGTGCCATCACAATACGGATCTGTGGGGGGATTGCGCTCCCCAGGATCGGTGGATGCCTGCCACCATCTGGCCCATGGGAGCAGCCTGGCTGTGCCTGCATATTTTTGAGCATTATCAGTACACCCTGGACTGGGATTTCCTGGCGCAGCAATTTGATACCCTGTGTGGGGCGGCGCAGTTCTTTACAGAATATATGTTTGAAAACAGCGCCGGACAGCTGGTCACCGGCCCCTCCGTTTCCCCGGAGAATACATACCTGACGGCAAGCGGCGCCAAGGGCAGCCTGTGCATCGGCCCCAGCATGGACAGCCAGATCATCACCCTGCTGTTTACGGATGTGCTGGAGGCGGCAAGGATTCTGGAACGGGAATCCCCCCTGCTGGAGAAGATCCGGCAGATGCTGCCCCGGCTCCCCAAGCCGGAGATCGGTAAGTACGGACAGATCAAGGAATGGGCGGTGGATTACGACGAGGTGGAGATCGGCCACCGGCATATTTCCCAGCTGTTCGCCCTGCACCCGGCGGATCTGATCACCCCGGAGGATACCCCCAAGCTGGCGGATGCTGCCCGTGCCACCCTGGTGCGGCGGCTGGTGCATGGGGGCGGTCATACGGGCTGGAGCCGTGCCTGGATCATGAACATGTGGGCAAGGCTTCATGACGGAGAAATGGTGTTCGAGAATATGCAGAAGCTGCTTGCCTATTCCACCAATCCCAATCTGCTGGATTCCCATCCTCCTTTCCAGATTGACGGGAATTTTGGCGGTACGGCGGCAGTATGCGAGGCGCTGCTGCAAAGTCATGGAGACGTTATGCAGTTCCTGCCTGCTCTGCCGTCCCAGTGGGCAAAGGGCAGCGTCACGGGTCTGCGTGCCAAGGGCGCATACACGGTGGATTTGTTCTGGCAGGATGCCAGGCTGACCCGGGCGGTGGTAACGCCGGATCAGGATGGGCTGTGCCGGATCCGCACCGGTGTGCCCATGGATGTGGTATGCGACGGCGTGACCATTGCCTGTGCCCGGACAGAGGATATACTGGAGTTCCCGGTATCCGGCGGCAAACATTATGGGCTGACGCCCCGGGAGAATGAGAAGTAAGGAGTAAGAGCATGCTCACAGATGCACAGAAAAAGCGATGGACCTGGATCAGCACCGGCGTTGCGGCGATCCTGGGGCTGTCCCTGGTATGGGTCAGCTGCAACGACAACCGGGGGATCCCCAACGGCAATACGGCAGTGCCTACCACGGAGATGACCGGTACTACGGAAAAAGTGTACGAGCTGGACATCCCTGCCATCGAGCAGAAGAATGCGGAGCTGTCCGCCGAGGCGGAGGAGGGCAGACTGTATGGTAATCTGGAGGTGTCCGACGAACGGGAGGGCTACAGCGGAGACGGCTATGTGACGGGCTTTGACGGGGATGCGGACAACAAGGTGGTCGTGGAGATCGAAGTGCCTGCCACCCAGCATTATGACATTACCCTGTGCGCTGCGGCGGACGAGGAAGTGCGGAACACGCTGCTGGTCAACGGCGAGGATATTGGCGAATTTACCATTGCCGGCAAGGGAGAGTTCCTGCATGTGACCTTTCACGGGGTGTTCATCGAGGCAGGCAAGGCACGGCTTTCCATTGAGGAGATTGACGGCGGACTGGATCTGGACAGCTTTACGCTGACCAACAACACAGATCTGTACGAGATCTCCTACGAGGATGCGGCATCCCAGCCGGTGAACGAGGACGCTTCTCCGGAGGCGAAGGCACTTTTGCGGAATCTGGCATCCTGCTACGGCAAGACCATGCTTACCGGGCAGTATGCCTCCAGCGCCCAGAATCAGGAGCTGGAGCTGATCCACAACATCACGGGGCAGTACCCGGTGATCCGGTTCGGGGATCTGGGCAGCTATACGGACAAGGATACGGAAAACGCAGAGGAGATTGAGGCTGCCATTGCCTGGTCCCGTGCCGGCGGCGTGGTGGGCTTTATGTGGTACTGGACTGCCCCCATGGAGCAAGGCAGCGTGTATGCGGACAAGACGGACTTCCGGCTCAGCAAGGCAGTGACCGGAGAGGACATCGCCCAGCTGGATCCGGAGGAACTGCAGGAGCTGCTGGATCAGCGGAAGATCAGCGCGGAGTGCTATGCCCTGGTGGAGAGCATCGACCAGGTGGCAGGGCAGCTGGCTCGTCTGAAGGATGCGGATGTGCCCGTGCTGTGGCGCCCTCTGCATGAAGCCGGCGGCGGCTGGTATTGGTGGGGCAGCGATGGTGCGGATGCCTATCAGTGGCTGTGGCGGCTGTTGTATGACCGACTGACGGCGTACCACGGGCTGAACAATCTGCTGTGGGTCTGGAACGGTCAGAGCCGGGATTACTATGTGGGGCAGGCGTACTACGATATCGCCTCCATTGACGTGTACCTGCGGGCGGATGCGGAATACGGCAGCCGTTATGGACAGTTCCAGTGGCTGTATGCCTTGACAGAGGGGGAAAAGCTGCTGGCGCTCAGCGAATGCAGCCGGATCCCGGACGTGGATGCCATCTTTCGGGACAATGCGGTGTGGTCCTTCTTCGGACTGTGGTACGGGGACTATCTTGTGGGACAGGATGGTACGCTCAACGGGAAATATATTTCAACTGATGACTTAATCAAATATTATAACTCGGATGGAACTCTTTCTTTGAGCGAATATATAAAAATGTCGCAAAAAAGTCTTGCAAACTAGCTTTTTCCGTGATATAATGAGTACACCATCAAAAATGAAACGCTTAAATAAAGAAAATCATTGCTTTCGTTAAGCGAAAAGAAAGGCGGTAGTTCTATGAACGTAAAAATTCTGAACGAAAAATCCATCCCCAATCTGCCCTGGCAGGACCGGCCGGCAGACTGCCAGGACGTAATCTGGCGTTACAAGGCAAACCCCATCATCAAGCGGAACATTCTCCCCACCTCCAACAGTGTGTTCAACAGCGCAGTGGTTCCCTTTGAGGGAGGCTTTGCCGGGGTGTTCCGTGTGGACGATAAGGAGCGGAACATGCAGCTGCATGCTGGCTTCTCCAAGGACGGCATGAACTGGGACATTCAGCCGGAGCGGATCCAGTTTGAAACCGACATTCCCGAAATGGCAGAGTTCCAGTACGGCTATGACCCCCGGGTATGCTTCATTGAGGATCGCTACTACATCACCTGGTGCAACGCATACGGCTGGCATCCTACCATTGGTGTGGGCTACACCTTTGACTTCAAGACCTTCCACCAGTTGGAGAATGCATACCTGCCCTTCAACCGGAATGGTGTGCTGTTCCCCCGGCGGATCGGCGGCAACTACATGATGTTCTCCCGCCCCTCCGACAGCGGTCACACCCCCTTCGGGGATATCTACATTTCCCAGTCTCCGGATATGACCTACTGGGGCAAGCACCGTCATGTGATGGGTCCCTCCAAGGGCTGGGAGTCCACCAAGATCGGCGCCGGCCCTACCCCCATCGAGACGGATCGTGGCTGGCTGATCTTCTACCACGGGGTGCTCACCTCCTGCAACGGCTTTGTGTACAGCTTCTCTGCGGCACTGCTGGACAAGGATGAGCCCTGGAAGGTGCTCAAGCGGGGCAGAAGCTACCTCATCAGCCCCCAGGAGCTGTACGAGTGCGTAGGCGATGTGCCCAACGTAACCTTCCCCTGTGCAAATCTGGTGGATGCGGACACCGGCAGAATCGCCATCTACTATGGCTGTGCAGATACCTGCACCGGTCTGTGCTTCACCACAGTGGACACGGTTATGGATTGGCTGGATCACAATTCCCAGGTCTGATCCTGCAAAACAAATTCCGGCGGTTTCGGCTGCCGGGATATGTATCGAAAAAGCAGCCTGTACAGAGCGTACAGGCTGCTTTTGTTTTGTGCATCAAAGACCGTTTGGATTTTTCTCGGTGAAGTGCCAGCTGTCGGCGCACATCTGCTCCACGGTGGCATGTGCCTCCCAGTGCAGCAGCTCCTTCGCCCGGCTTGCATCTGCCACAGAGGTGGCAATGTCGCCGGGGCGGCGGGGACAGATCTCCCGGGGGATGGGCTTGCCGCATGCTTTTTCGTAGGCATCAGCCACCTGTAACACGCTGGCGCCGTGCCCGGTGCCCAGGTTGATGGGCATGAAGCCCGGATGGCTGTCGGCGTAATCCAAGGCGGCAAGATGCCCCTTTGCCAGGTCTACCACATGGATATAATCCCGGACGCCGGTGCCGTCCGGCGTGGCATAATCGTTGCCGAATACTCGCAGGCAGGGCAGCTTGCCCACTGCCACCTGGGCAATGTAGGGTACCAGATTGTTGGGGATGCCGTTGGGATCCTCCCCGATGAGCCCGCTGGGATGCGCCCCGATGGGGTTGAAGTACCGGAGTGCCACCACGCTCCATTCCGGATCCGCAACCACCAGATCCCGCAGGAACTGCTCGATCATCACCTTGGTGTAGCCGTAAGGGTTGGTGGCGGAGGTGGGCATGTCCTCAGTGTAGGGCACCGGGTTATGTACCCCGTATACGGTGGCAGAGGAGGAGAATACCAGCTTCTTGCAGCCGTACTTCCGCATAGCCTGGAGCAGCAGCAGGGTGCCGGTCAGATTGTTGTGATAATACTCCAGGGGCTTGGCAACGGATTCTCCCACTGCCTTCAGTCCGGCAAAGTGGATCACAGCGTCGATGCTGTGATTGGAAAAAATCTGCTCTATGCCCGGCAGATCCAGCATATCCGTTCGATAGAAGGTGACGGATTTGCCGGTGATCTGCCGGATCCGGTTTACGCTTTCCTCTTTGGAATTGGACAGGTTGTCCATGATGATGACTTCATAGCCGCTTTCCAGCAGCTCTACACAGCAGTGGCTGCCGATGAATCCGGCACCGCCGGTTACTAAAATAGTTTTCATGGTTTCATGGCTGCACAAGGTACAGCACTCCTTTCTGTTGTATTATTCCAGTTGCATGCCTCCTGTGGAACGAATTTGCAGCAGGTGGCATGCGCCGGCACCCAGTACGGCTTCCATACCGCTGCGGAAGGCGCTGAGCCGATCCAGCGGCACAAATGCCTGGACTGTGCCGGCAAAGCCGCCACCGTGGATCCGGCATGCGCCTTCACCGTGCAGCAGCTGTCGACACAGCGCCAGCGCCATGCTGATCGGCTGCTGCCGGGGATTGCGGCAGTCAAAGATGTTTTGCAGCAGGGTTTCGGAAGATCTGCCGGATTCCGTCACGAGGGATAAGAACCGGAGGATGTTTCCCTGTTCCAGGGCAGCTGTCTGCTCCATGACTCGTGCGTTCTCCCCGTAAAAATGCATGGCACGAAGCACAGCCCGGTCTCCGCAGGCTTTCCGCAGTGCCGGGATGGCAGCTTCAAATTCCGCCTGGGGAACCTGCCGCAGCACCTGTTTGCCAAACTGCCGGGCAATGCTGCGCATTTCCGCCGGAACTGCCGCATAGCAAGCGGTCAGGTCTGCATGATCTCCGCCGCTGTCGATGATGCACAGGGCATAGCCTGCTTTTTGCAGATCCAGGGACATCTGCCGGATGCCGGGGTTGTCCGGATCCGCAAAGTCAATGGATGCCACATTGCCAAGGGAGCATGCCATCTGATCCATCAGACCGCAGGGTTTGCCGAAAAAGACATTTTCTGCATACTGCCCGATCTGGGCGATGGAAACCGGGGTTTCCGCTCCGTCAGCAAAAAAGGCGTTGATGATATTTCCCAGCAGGACTTCAAACGCCGCAGAGCTGGACAGACCGGAGCCCTTCAGCACGCTGGAGGTGGTGTAGGCGTCAAACCCCGATACCGGATAGCCAAGCTGGATGAAGCGGGCTGCAACCCCTCGGATCAGGGCGGCGGCGGTGTTGGTTTCCTCCGGCATGGGAATCCGCTGGGACAGGTCGATGAGATCCTCCGGATAGCCTTCGGACTTGACTCGGATCAGATTGGTGCCGTTGGGGGCGGCGGCGGCGATCACATCCAGGCTTACCCCGGCAGCCAGCACGCAGCCGTTCTGATGATCCGTGTGGTTGCCGCTGAGCTCCGTTCTGCCGGAAACAGAAAACAGGCTTGCGCAGGGCTGATGATAGGTTTCCTGATACCGGGCAAGCAGATTGCACAGCCGTTCCTGGTAGGGCTGCAGAGCGGCTCCCTCCGCTCCGTACAGCCGGCACAGCTGGCTGTCATACTGCCCCTCCCGGAGCTGTCGTGCAATGGTCTGGTTTGATTCCATGGGCATCTCCATTCTGCTGCGGTCAAAGCCGCTGGCTTTCTTTCTGTTTATGGCAACACCCATATGATTGCTACAGGATGCCACTTTATCATTATACTCCAGATCGGATGCTTTTGCAAGACCGGAGCCGGAAAAAGACCCATTGGGACAAATTTTGCAGTACCGCTTTACATTTCCCCACCAAAGTGGTACACTTTTAAGGAGATGAAGCAGAAAGGTGCGTTGACCGTGCAAAAAATATTGGGATATATGCGGAAAGCCATACAGGAATTTGATCTGATCCAGGACGGCGACCGGATCGCCGTGGGGGTATCCGGCGGCAAGGACAGCCTGGTGCTGCTGCAAGGGCTGGCAATGCTGCGCCGGTTCATCGGCATTGACTATGAGCTGGTTGCCATTACCCTGGATCCCCAGTTCGGGGAAGAGCCGGGGGTTTTTTCTGAGATCGCCGCCATGTGCAAGGATTTGGGAGTGCCCTATGTGGTGCTGCCCACGGACATCGGGAAGATCGTGTTTGAGATCCGACAGGAGGCAAGTCCATGCAGTCTGTGCGCCCGGATGCGCCGGGGAGCATTGCACGATGCGGCGGTTGCCAACGGCTGCAACAAGATTGCCCTGGGGCATCACTTCAACGACGCTGTGGAAACTTTTGTGATGAATCTGTTCATTGAGGGACGGATCGGCTGTTTCTCCCCCAAAAGCTACCTGTCCCGGAAGAAGATCACCCTGATCCGTCCCCTGGTATTTGCCCCGGAGCGGGAGGTGCGCCGGGCGGCGGTCAAGACCCGGCTGGCGGTGCAGAAATCCAAATGCCCGGCGGACGGCTACACCATGCGGCAGAAAACCAAGGAATTTCTGGCGCAGATGGAGCATGAAAGCAAGGGCTTTACCGACCGGATCTTCGGTGCCATGCGCCGCAGCAACATTGACGGCTGGGGCGGGGTGAACTGGGTACCAAGGGAGCGGGAGGACTGAAGCACGGTTTGTCAATCCGGAGGATCCGACAGGATTTTCCGGATTTTTTAGACAACATCGCCTTGACTTTCTCCGCCGGATGGGTTAAACTATAAATGTATGCATATTTGCGGCAGGATGCGGTACAATACCCCTGTTCCAACGGAAACAGATTCAGAACGGGGGCGATTTTATGACCGATTCCGAGGAAAAAAAGGACGAAAAGGATCAGACCGAAACCCAGCGTGCCGCAGACCAGGCGGAGCTTGCCGAACAGAACGGACAGGTGGTGGTACACAACGCCAAGCATCTGATCCACTGTCTGACCGTCATCGGCGAGGTGGAGGGACACTATGTTCTGCCGGAGCGTACCAAGACCACCAAGTACGAGCATATCATTCCGGCGCTGGTTGCCATTGAGCAGGATCGCTCCATCGAGGGACTGCTCATCATTCTCAACACCGTGGGAGGAGATGTGGAGGCGGGGCTTGCCATTGCAGAGCTGCTGGCAGGCATGAAAACCCCCACCGTATCCCTGGTGGTAGGGGGCGGTCACTCCATCGGCGTGCCCCTTGCAGTCAGTGCCAAGCGTTCTTTTATTGTACCCTCCGCCACCATGACCATTCACCCGGTGCGGATGAACGGCATGATCGTGGGAGTGCCGCAGACCCTATCTTATTTCAAAAAAATGCAGGACCGGATCGTGAATTTTGTGACCGCCAACAGCGGCATATCCGAGCAGCAGTTCCGTGCGCTGATGATGGAGACGGAGGAGCTGGTGATGGATGTGGGCACCGTCGTGGACGGGGAGCGGGCAGTGGAGCTTGGACTGATCGACAGTCTGGGCGGCTTGTCCGACGCTGTCGCCTGTCTGTACGGACTGATCGAGGCGGGGGAGGAACGATACCCGGACGATCCTGCATAAAGGCAAAGGAGACAAACACATGAGTATTTTAGACGCAATCATTCAAGGCATCATTCAGGGACTGACGGAATTTCTGCCGGTTTCCAGTTCCGGGCATCTGGCGCTGTACCAGCAGATCTTCGGCAGTACGGAGGAAAACGGTCTGTTTTTCTCCGCCATCCTGCACCTGGGCACGCTGGTGGCGGTATTCATCGCCTTCCGGGATACCATCTGGGCACTCATCAAGGAGCTTGGATGCATGCTCAAGGATATTTTCACCGGAAAATTCAAGTGGAGCACCATGAACGGGGAGCGGCGCATGATTATCATGCTGCTGATCTCTCTGCTGGTACTGTTGCCCCTGTATCCCTTGAAGGATCTGGTGGAGGAGGTTTCCAACAAGCATCTGATCGTCATCGGCTTCTGCTTTTTGTACACGGCAGTCATCCTCTTTTTGTCGGATCGCTGTGGCAAGGGAACAAGGGAGCCGAAGGACATTACCGTCAAGAATGCGCTGACGGTGGGTATTTTCCAGGGCATCGCTCTGATGCCGGGCATCTCCCGTTCCGGCTCCACCATTGCCAGCGGTCTGTTCAGCGGCTTTACAAGAGAAACTGCAGTGAAGTATTCCTTCATTCTGGGCATTCCCACGATCCTGGGGGGCTGCCTGCTGGAGGTAAAGGATGCGGCAGCGGAGGGCATCGAGTTTGACTTCCTGCCCATGCTCATCGGCTTTGTGGTATCCGCTGTGGTGGGCATCTGCGCCATCCGCATGGTAAACTGGCTGGTCAAGAGCGAGAAGTTCAAAATCTTTGCCGTATACACCCTGCTGCTTGGCTTGTTTGTGATCGGCTATTCCATTTATAAGATGTAAAGGATACATACAGAGAAAAAGGAGATGACAGGCGTGGCGGCGCAGAAGAAGCCTACCCCGAAAAAGAAGCCCAACCCCAATGCACGGGGCACCAAGAAGCCGGCGGAGCGCCCGGCAGAAAAACCGGCGGAACGGCAGCAGGAGCCGCCCAAGCCGCCCCAGGATACCGCCAACCAGTTCTGGTCCATTATGCTGTTTGCGCTGGGGGTTCTGTCCCTGCTGCTGATCGTGATACCGGGCACCAGTGCCTGGCATGTGCTACATACCACCATGTTCGGATTGTTCGGGGTGGCGTCCGCCTTTATCCCCCTGATTCTGGTGTATACGGCGATCCTCATTGGCATGGAGCGCTCCCACCAGACCGTATCCGGCAAGGCATTCTGGGGGGTTGCTTTGATGATTCTCAGCAGCGCCATTGTCCAGATTTTCTTTTACGGAGAGGTCAAGGGGGACGGACTGGTGGACTGTGTGCGTACCCTGTTCCGGCAGGGGAAGGACTTGCAGGGAGGCGGCGTGTTCAGTGCGCTGATCGCCTGGCCGCTGATCCGGCTGTTTGATGTGACCGGTGCCAAGATCATCATTCTGCTGATGCTGTTCGTGTTTGTGATGCTTCTGACCAATACGGGGCTGATCGACCTGTTCCGGCTGCTGAGCCGTCCCTTCCGGAGCATGCATCGTGCAGTGCGGCAGGCGAGGTATGACGATCAGTACCTGGATGCCTATGATGAAATGCTCCGGAGCCGCACCGCCCGGGAGGAGCGGGAAGCCATTGCTATGGCGAACGCAGAGCAGCCCAGGCGTACCCGGGCATCCCGGGCGAAGGATTTCCGGTTTGATGTGCCCATTGTGGACAATGCCCCGGTGCCGGAGGATCTGCCCCAGCCGGATTCCCCCCAGTGGGAGCGGGAGCGCCGTTCCGGAGATCCGGTGCCGGAGCAGCCGGAGCCGGAAATCCAGAAAAGCCAGGAGTCTGCGGAGCTGGATGACCTGGTAGCGGCGGCAACCGCCGTGAAGGAGCCGAAGCGCACCAAGAAGGAGGAGCAGGCAGCGCAGACCGAAGCCATGACGGCGGAGATCGAGGCGGAGGTGGTCAACGGAGAGGCCCAGACCCCGGTGTATGAATACCGGCTGCCTCCCATTGATTACCTGGAGCCCAGCGTCAGCAAGGCGGCGGATCCCAATGCGGCGCTGGAGCTGCGGCAGAATGCGGATATTCTGGTGGACACGCTCAACAGCTTCGGCGTGCAGGTGCGGATCACCGGCATCAACCGGGGCCCTACGGTCACCCGGTATGAGGTACAGCCCTCCGCCGGGGTGAAGATCGCCAAGATCACAAGCCTGGCGGATGACATTGCTCTGAATCTGGCGGCAGGGGGTGTGCGGATCGAAGCCCCCATTCCCGGAAAGCCGGCAGTGGGCATCGAGGTGGCAAACGCCCACAAGGATATGGTTGGCATCCGGGAGATCCTGGAGAGCCGGCAGTTTACCGAATCCAAAAGCAAGCTGTCCTTTGCAGTGGGCAAGGACATTGACGGCAACATCATTCTGGGAGATATTGCGAAAATGCCCCATATGATCATCGCCGGGGCAACCGGCTCCGGTAAGTCCGTCTGCACCAACGGCATTATTATGAGCATCCTGTACCACGCAAAGCCTACGGAGGTGAAGCTGGTGCTCATCGACCCGAAGATCGTGGAATTCAAGATCTACGACGGGATCCCACATCTGCTGATCCCGGTGGTGACGGATCCCCGGAAGGCGGCAGGCGCTTTGAACTGGGCGACCCAGGAGATGGATCGCCGGTATGCCCTGTGTGCCAGCTATAATGTGCGGGATCTGAAGGACTTCAACGCATTGGCGGCAAAGCGGGAGGATCTGGATCCGCTGCCCCAGATTGTGATCGTCATTGACGAGTTTGCGGATCTGATGATGACCTCCTCCAAGGAAGTGGAGGATGCGGTGTGCCGGATCGCCCAGAAAGCAAGAGCTGCCGGGATGCACCTGATCATCGCCACCCAGCGGCCCACGGCGGATGTCATTACAGGACTTATCAAATCCAACGTGCCCAGCCGGATCGCCCTGTCCGTCAAGAGTCAGATGGACTCCCGGAATATCCTGGACGTGGGCGGCGCAGAAAAGCTGTTGGGACACGGGGATATGCTGTACTTTCCCAACGGTCTGCCCAAGCCTGTCCGGGTGCAGGGCTGCTACTGCTCCACCGAGGAAATCGAGCGGGTGGTTGGCTACATCAAGGAAGAAGCCAAAGCGGAATACAGCCACGATATTATGGAGGCTGTGGAGCAAAGCATGCCTGCCGTGAAGGGGGAGCGCTTTGAGGACGACAGCAGCGACCGGGCAGAGGGGGACGATGAACTGATCGACCGTGCCATTGACGTGGTGGTGGAGCTGGGACAGGCATCCACCTCCTCCTTGCAGCGGAAGCTGAAGCTGGGCTATGCCCGGGCGGCACGGATCATGGATGAGCTGGAGGAAATGGGTGTCATCGGCCCCCATGAGGGGGCAAAGCCCCGGAAGGTGCTCATCAGTCCCCAGCAGGCGGCAGAGCGGCGGATGCGCCGACAGGAATCAAACTAGGAGGAGCAGTATGCCGGATACAGGAATGATGCCCATGACCCGGGAGGAGCTGAACGCCCGGGGGATCGATGTGCCGGATTTTGTGTATGTGATCGGGGACGCCTATGTGGATCACCCCAGCTTCGGAGCAGCCATCATCTCCCGGGTGCTGGAGGCGAAGGGTTTTTCCGTTGCCATCGTGTCCCAGCCGGACTGGCGCAGTGACCAGGATTTCACCCGGTTCGGCAGACCCAGGCTTGGATTCCTGGTGACCTCCGGCAACATCGACTCCATGGTGGCACACTACACTGCCGCCAAACGGAAGCGCTCGGAGGATGCCTATTCCCCAGGGGGCAAAGCCGGCAAGCGACCGGATCGGGCGGTACTGGTGTACTGTCAGAAGATCCGGCAGCTGTACGGGGATATACCCCTGATTATCGGGGGACTGGAGGCATCTCTGCGCCGGTTCGCTCACTATGACTACTGGGACGACCGGGTGCGCCCCTCCATTCTGGAGGAAAGCGGTGCGGATCTTTTGCTGTTCGGCATGGGGGAGCACTCCATTCTGGAGGTTGCCCGGGGTCTGCGGGACGGGATCCCGGTGGGGGAGTTGACGGAGATCCGGGGCAGCTGCTATATGACCGCTCCGGAGCATACCCCCTTTGGAGCGGCGGAATGCCCCAGCTATGCCCAGGTGTGTGAGAGCAAGAAGGCATACGCCAAGGCGTGCCGGATTCAGTACGATCAGCAGGATGAGGTGTATGGCAAGCGGGTGATCCAGCGGCATGGCAGCCGGATGCTGGTGCAGAATCCGCCGGCGCTTTCTCTGACCACGGAGGAGCTGGACTGGGTGTACAGCCTGCCCTATACCCGTACCTACCACCCCAGCTATGAAGCCCAGGGAGGAGTGCCGGGGATTGCAGAGGTACAGTTTTCCATCACCCATAACCGGGGCTGCTTCGGTTTCTGCAACTTCTGCTCCATTGCCCTGCATCAGGGCAGGCGGATCACTGTCCGCAGCGAGGAATCCGTGATCCGGGAGGCGGAGCGGATCGTGCGGATGCCCAATTTCAAGGGCTATATCCATGACGTGGGAGGCCCCACCGCCAACTTCCGGCATCCTTCCTGTGAAAAGCAGCTGACCGCCGGTCTGTGCAAGGGGAAAAAGTGCCTGGCGCCCACTCCCTGCAAGGGGCTGCATGCGGATCACCGGGAGTACCTGCATATGCTGCGGCGGCTCCGGAAGATCAAGGGGGTCAAGCGGGTGTTCATCCGCTCCGGCATCCGCTATGATTACCTGATGGCGGATCCGGACGACACCTTTCTGCGGGAGCTGATCCGGTATCATGTGAGCGGACAGCTGAAGGTGGCGCCGGAGCATTGTGCGGCGGCGGTGCTGGATAAAATGGGGAAACCCCATATTGAGGCGTATCTTGCCTTCCAGAAGAAATTCTACGAGATCACCAAGGGCATGGGCAAGGAGCAGTATCTGGTGCCCTACCTCATGTCCTCCCATCCGGGGAGCACCCTGCAGGCGGCGGTGGAGCTGGCGGTCTTTTTAAAGCAGCAGCATATCCACCCGGAGCAGGTGCAGGATTTCTATCCTACCCCGGGTACCTTATCCACCTGTATGTTCTACACGGAGATGGATCCCTATACCATGGAACCGGTGTATGTGCCCAAGACCCCGGAGGAGAAGGCTATGCAGCGGGCGCTGCTCCAGTATTTTCAGCCCAGGAACAAGGTGCTGGTGCTGGCGGCATTGAAAAAAGCAGGCAGGCGGGATCTTATCGGTACCGGGCCGGATTGCCTGGTGGCACCGGAGGAGCCTGCACGCAGAATCCCTGCCGCTGACAGGACTCGGAGCAGAAAGGACGGGCAGAAATGGCGAAAAGGGAAGGGTACCGACCGAAGAGGCAAGCGCTGAGTCCGGCGTTGTCCGTCGGGCTGACGGTGCTGCTAATCCTGGGTCTGCTGCTGTGCAATCTGATCCGGCAGCGCAGCGGAACCAGGACTGCCCCGGCGGAAGGCACCTTGTCCGTGCATTTTATCGATGTGGGGCAGGGGGACTGTACCTTGATCCGGTGCGGCGAAACGGAGATTCTCATTGACGCCGGAGAGCAGGAAGCCGGGGACACGGTGGTACAGTATTTGCAGGGGCAGAGGGTCCGATCCCTGGACTATGTGATCGCCACCCATCCCCACTCGGATCACATCGGGGGACTGCCCCGGGTGCTGAGGGAGATTCCGGCGGAGCATGTGCTGGTGTCGGACATTCCGGAGGCGGATCTGCCTGCCACTGCCAGCTATGAACGGTTTCTGGACGCAGTGGAACAGGCATCCCTGACCCTGGAGATCGTATCTCCCGGGGATCGGTTTACGCTGGATCAGGGGGCGGTGCTGGAAATCCTGGGGCCTCTGGGTACGGATTACAAAAGTCTGAACAATTATTCCGTGGTGGCACGGCTCACCTATGGGGACAACAGCTTTCTGTTTACCGGGGATATGGAGGAAAAGGCGGAAAAGGAGCTGCTGACAGCGCAGAGCCTTGCGCCGGTGGATGTTCTGAAGGTGGGGCATCACGGCAGCAGCACCTCCACCAAAAAGAAGTTCCTGGAGGCAGTAACCCCAGCCATGGCGGTGATCGAATGCGGGGACAATTCCTACAATCACCCCAATGCCAACACGGTGAAGCGGCTGGAAAACTATACGGATAAAATTTACCGGACGGATCTGCTGGGCACCATTGTTATGGTAGCCGACGGCAGGGATATTCAAGTGCACTGGGAAAGAGAGGCGGCTTAGCATGTGGATACTGGATCGGATAGAGGGCGGCATTGCCGTCATTGAAACGGAGGAGGGCAGGCTGGAGCTGTCCCGGCAGCAGCTGCCTCCGGATGTAAGGGAAGGGGACGTGCTGGTGCAGACCGGGTCTGGCATTTGTGTGGATGCAGCGGAAACCAGCCGCCGCCGGGAGAAGATCGCCGAAAGGTATCGGCGGCTGAGGAGCAAGCCATGAGTACATTGGATTGTCTGATTGCCGGAGGGGGCGCAGCAGGCTGCTATGCGGCGATCACTGCTGCCCGACGGGGACGGCGTGTGGGGATTGTGGAGCATAACCCCAAGGGGGAACTGGGAAAGAAGCTGCGGATCACCGGGAAGGGACGCTGCAACGTGACCAACAACTGTGACCGGGACACCCTGCTCGCCAATACTCCCCGGAACGGCAGGTTTTTATATAGTGCCTTTTCCGCATGCAGTCCGGCGGATGTGATGGAATTTTTTGAAGCCCTGGGGGTTCGGCTGAAAACCGAGCGGGGCAACCGGGTATTTCCGGTCAGCGACAGCGCCGGAGAGATTGTCTTCGCCCTGCGGCAGGAATGCCGTCGGCTGGGGGTGCAGGTGATTCCGGGGCAGGTGACGGATCTGCTCCTGGAGGACGGCTGCTGCCGGGGACTGCTGGTGGATGGAGCGGCATATGAAGCGGAATCCGTACTGCTTGCCACCGGGGGCATGTCCTATCCCGCCACCGGCTCCACCGGGGACGGGTATGGCATTGCCCGCCGGGCAGGGCATACCATCGTTCCGCCGGAGCCCTCCCTGGTTCCCCTGGTGATCCGGGAGAAGCAGTGCCGGGATATGATGGGGCTGTCCCTGCGGAATGTGACCCTCTCCCTGTATGACGGAAAAACATGCCTGTTCCAGGAGCTTGGGGAGATGCTGTTCACCCACTTTGGGGTATCCGGCCCTCTGGTGCTCAGTGCCAGCTGTCACATTCCCCAAATGGAGCCGGATCGGTACACATTGAGCATTGACTTAAAGCCGGGGCTGACCCCGGAGCAGCTGGATCTGCGGCTTCAGCGGGATTTTCAGCTGTTCCAGAACAGAACCCTGTTCAACGCCCTGTCAAAGCTGCTGCCGAAGGGCATGATCCCGGCTGCGATTCAGTTGTCCGGTATGGACGGGAACATCCGGGTGAATCAGATCACCAAGGCACAGCGGCTGGCGTTCGGCGCATTTCTCAAGGCATTTCCTCTGACGGTGCAGGGCTTCCGGCCCATCAGCGAAGCTATCATCACACGGGGGGGCGTATCCGTCAAGGAGGTCAGCCCCAAAACCATGGAATCCAAGCTGCTGCCGGGATTGTTTTTTGCCGGCGAGCTGCTGGACGTGGATGCCTACACAGGGGGATTTAATTTACAGATTGCCTTTGCCACCGGTTATGCAGCCGGATGCAGCATGTAAGGCAGGGAAGGAACGGATATGAGTATCAATATTGCAATCGATGGCCCGGCAGGCGCCGGAAAAAGCACCATCGCCCGGGCGGTGGCAGCAGCACTTGGCTTTATTTATGTGGACACCGGGGCATTGTACCGGACGGTGGCGCTGCATGCAAAGCGGAAAGGGGCGGAGACTCCGGAGCAGATCACCGCAGCCCTGCAAACGGCGGAGATCTCCCTGTGCTTTTCCGAAGGCACCCAGCATGTGATCCTGTGCGGAGAGGATGTGTCCGGACTGATCCGCACCCCGGAGATTTCCATGGCTGCATCGGTGGTTTCCGCCATTCCGGCAGTCCGGCAGTATCTGTTTGATTTACAGCTGGAGCTTGCCAAGCAGAACAACGTGATTATGGACGGGCGGGACATTGGTACGGTGGTGCTGCCTCATGCGGATCTGAAGATCTTCCTGACTGCCTCCCCGGAGGAGCGTGCCCGCCGCCGGTATCTGGAGCTGTCCGCAAAGCCGGATTGCCCCCCTATGGAGGAGATTTTGCAGGATATCATCAAGCGGGATGAGGCTGACCGGAACCGGGCAGTATCCCCCCTGCGGCAGGCGGAGGATGCGGTGCTGGTGGACACCACCCAGATGGATCAGCAGCAGGTGATCGACCATCTGCTGGATCTGTGCCGGGAAAGGCTGGGACTGTAATGCTGTACTGTTTCGGATACTGGGTGGTCAGATTCCTCTATTTCCTCTTTTATCACATCCAGGTGGAGGGCAGGGAGCACATTCCCACATCCGGGGGCTTTGTGCTGGCGTCCAACCACAGAAGCTATGCGGATCCGCCCCTGCTTGCCACCCGTTTGCGGGGACAGCGCTGTGTGTTCATGGCAAAGGAGGAGCTGTTCCGGAACAAATTTTTTGGTTGGCTGATCCGGAAGCTGGGGGCGTTCCCGGTGACCCGGGGTGCCGGTGACAACGGCGTGATCGAAACGGCGGAGCAATATGTGCGCAGCGGCAGAGTGCTGATGATCTTTCCGGAGGGCACCCGATCCAAGGACGGCAGAGTGGGCAGGGGCAAAACCGGCGTAGCGCTGATCGCTGCCCAGACCGGTGCGCCGGTGGTGCCGGTGGGCATCACCTTCACCGGAAAGCTGCATTTCCGCAGTCAGATCATCGTTCGGTTCGGCAAGCCCATTCAGGCGGCGGAGCTGGCACTGGGGGAGGATCCCAAGCCCAGAGAGCTGGCGGCTCTGAAGAACCGGATCATGACGGAGATCAAGGGACTGGTGGATGAGCCGCCCTTGCCCCCGGCAGAGCCGGTACAGGAATAAGGAGGACGTATGGTACAGATCACAGTTGCCAAAACCGCTGGCTTCTGCTTCGGGGTGGACCGGGCGGTGAAGCTGGTGTATGCGGAGTTGGAAAAGGGCGGACGGGTGGCAACCCTGGGGCCCATCATTCACAATGCGGACGTGGTAAACGACATGATCGCCAAGGGCGCCCGGATCGTCAGCTCCGTGGAGGAGCTGGAGCCGGGAGAGCGGGTGGTGATCCGCTCCCACGGGGTGGGCAGGAAGATCTACGAGCAGATCGCCGAAAAGGGGAATCCCCTGATCGATGCTACCTGTCCCTTTGTTGCCCGGATCCATAAAATTGTGGCGGAGCAGTCCGCAAAGGGATACTTTATTCTGATTGCCGGGGACGCATCCCACCCGGAGGTGCAGGGGATCGTTGGTCATTGTGACGAAAACTGTGCAGTTTTTAAGGACGAAACCGAGCTGAAGTGTTACATTGATAAAAATTCACCGAAATTCAAAAAAAAGCTTGCAATTGTCGCGCAAACAACGTATAATATATTATTATGGGGTGACTGTCTGAAACAATTACCAAAGGACGATCCCGATATACTGGTTTTCGATACGATCTGCAATGCCACCGCAAGCCGGCAGTCGGATGCGGCACGGCTTTCCGCCGATACTGACGTCATGGTAGTGGTAGGCGGACGGAACAGTTCCAACACGGTCAAGCTTTACGATGTCTGCCGCCGGAACTGCAAGGCGTACCATATTGAAAACGCAGGCGAGCTGTTTGCGCTCGATTTTTCCGGTGCCGAACGGATCGGCATCACGGCCGGAGCATCCACCCCGGCTTATATCATTAAGGAGGTACAAACAACCATGACTGACATTGCGAAAAATAATCTGGATGAGGACATTGATTTCGAAGCGGCTCTGGAGCAGTCCTTCAAAAAAATACATACAGGAGAGAGAGTTAAGGGCTACGTTGTTTCTGTAAACAACAACGAGGCGATCGTAGACGTGGGCACCAAGCACACCGGCTATGTTCCCCTGGATGAACTGACTGACGATCCCAGTAAGAAGCCGGCTGACCTGGTACAGCCCGGTGATGAGCTGGATCTGATCGTGACCAAGATCAATGACCCCGAGGGCTATGTTCTGCTGTCCAAGCGCCGTGTTGACGAGCTGGTAGGCTTTGAGAACATTGCAAAGGCAAAGGAAGAGGGCACCATCCTCAAGGGCATCGTACAGAACGCTGTGAAGGGCGGTCTGATTGTTTCCTGCGATGGCGTCCGGGTATTCGTTCCCGCATCCCAGTCCGGTCTGGGCAGAGATGCTGACCTGTCCGTTCTGAAGAACAAGCCGGTTGAGCTGAAGATCATTGAGGTCAATGAGCAGCGCCGCCGTGCAGTGGGCTCCATCAAGGCTGTTGCAAAGGCACAGAAGGATGCTGCAAGAGCAAAGTTCTGGGAGACCGCAGAGGTTGGCCAGGTATTCACTGGCGAAGTGAAGTCTCTGACAAGCTACGGTGCATTTGTTGACCTGGGCGGCATTGACGGCATGGTTCACATTTCTGAGCTGAGCTGGAAGCGCATCAAGCACCCCAGCGAGGTTGTCAAGGTAGGCGACATGCTGGAGGTTTACATCAAGGCTCTGGATCCGGAAGCAAACCGCATTTCCCTGGGCTACAAGAAGAAGGAAGACAATCCCTGGGAGCAGTTCCTGGCAAAGTATCACGTTGGCGACGTGGTAGATGCGACGGTTGTTTCCATCACCCAGTTCGGTGCATTTGCACAGATCATGGACGGGGTGGACGGTCTGATCCACATTTCCCAGATCGCAAACCAGCGTGTTGACAACGTAAAGGACATCCTTTCCGTTGGTCAGCAGGTTCAGGTCAAGATCGTAGAGATCGATCCGGAAAAGAAGCGTATCAGCATTTCCATGCGGGCACTGCTGGAGGACGCTGACGCAGCCAAGGCTGATGAAGCTGACGAGGTTGCATACTCTTCTGAGGACGCTGAATAATCCAAACAAGTAAATTGCAGAGCCGCCGGGCGAATGTCCGGCGGTTTTTTGTATAAATCGCTTGTTTTTTCTCTACATACCTGTTATAATATAGGCAATGCCGCACAGAGAGAGCGGTAATCAAAAACGAGGGGGCATACATGTATGGTAGATACACTCAGACGATACGGACAGGAACACATCCTTTCTTATTATGAGACACTGGACGGCACACAGAAGGAGAAGCTGAAGGAGCAGCTTTCCCGTATGGATTTGTCTGTTCTGGCAGGGCTGAAGCATCAGGCAAAAGAAGAACGAGGCACATTCATGCCGCTGGGCGCATTGACCATTGATGAGATCCGCAGTAAGGAAAAGTTCTATATGGTGCAGGGGCTGAACGCACTGCAGAACGGCAAGATCGGCGCCGTGCTGCTGGCAGGGGGCCAGGGCACCCGGCTGGGGCTGGATGGGCCAAAGGGTACGCTGAATGTAGGGGTGACCCGGAAGCTGTATCTGTTTGAATGTCTGGTACAGAATCTGTTGCAGGTGGTCAAGCGCTGCGGCTCCTGGGTGCCGCTGTATGTGATGACCAGTGAGAAGAACAATACGGATACTATTGCTTTCTTTGAAGCGCACAAGTATTTTGGCTATGATCCGGGACAGGTTCGCTTTTTTGTGCAGGAAATGGCACCCTGCACGGATTTTGACGGTAGGATGATGCTGGAAGCGCCCGGGGCAGTGTGCAGCTCCCCCAACGGTAACGGCGGCTGGTTTAGTTCCATGGTTCGGGCAGGGCTGCTCAAGGATCTGAAGGAACGGGGCGTGGAATGGCTGAATGTGTTTGCAGTGGATAACGTTCTGCAGCAGATTGCAGACCCATGCTTTATCGGTGCGACCATTGCATCCGGCTGTGAGGCGGGCGCTAAGGTGGTTGCCAAGGCGGATCCGGACGAACGGGTGGGCGTGCTGTGCCTGGAGGACGGCAAGCCTTCTATTGTAGAGTACTATGAAATGACGGAGGAAATGCGCACGCTCCGGGAACCCGGCGGCAGGCTGTCCTATAATTATGGTGTGATCCTCAACTATCTGTTCCGGGTGGATAAGCTGCAAAAGATCATGGATCAGCAGATGCCGGTGCACCTGGTCAAGAAAAAGATCCCTTATATGAATGAACAGGGGCAGTTGGTGGAGCCGGAAGCGCCCAATGGCTACAAGTTCGAGACGCTGGTGCTGGATATGGTGCATATGCAGAACAGTTGTTTGTCCTATGAGGTAAAGCGGAACAAGGAGTTTGCGCCTATTAAAAATGCCACTGGCGTAGATTCTCTGGAGAGCGCCCGGGAGCTGCTGAAGTTGAACGGAGTTACGCTCTGAGGGACTGTGTGAAAAGTATACAAATTTTAGCACTGTAGACCCCGTCTTTTTCGCCATGCAGAGAAAATGGTGAAATGCGGCGTTTTATCAGGCAAAAAATTATGATGTATTCTTAAAAAAAAACCGGAATTCATATTGACTTGACGGCATTTTTATGATAAAATCGTCTTATAAAGCGTTCCTGTATGCTGTGAGAATAGGTGGAGTATGTCAAACGGCGGCGGGAATGCGGGCACACTGTGCTGTGCAGGACATGCACGGAACAGTGGAATATATTGAATAATGGGAGAGAGGTAAACAAATGAAAAAGACATTCTTCAAGAGAAGTATGGCGTCCGTGCTCAGCACCTGCCTGGTTCTCACACAGGGTGTGTTTGCGGCTCCGGCAGTGACTACTCTGACAGCAAATGCTGCAGATACCAATGTCACCATCAAGAGCTTCACAAACATTGATCCTGATGTTGAGGATAATCCTGAGCAGAAGTCTGAATGGGGTCTGAACTTCAACACTCTGTTCAAGAATAATGCACCGGACATTGGTGGCACCGCAGAGGTTGATGCATCCGTTGCAAAGAACCTGCTGAACAGCTACACAGACTTCTTCAGAAATGGTGCGTACGATGAGCTGGCAACTGCCATTGCAGGCAACATCCAGACCGGCGTACTCACAAGAATCACAACAGATACCTATGAGGTAAACTTCGAGCTGGCTGAAAGCGGTGCACTGATTGCTGATGAGGCAAACGCACGGCTGGCAAAGCAGGTTGAAAAGACTCTGGGCGCAGACGCAGTATCCTATATGACTCCTCTGGACTTCAGCGGTTTCAGTGTAAAGGGTTCTGTTACCGTGAACCTGGATCTGTCCGGTCTGAGCAATGACAACAAGATCAGTGCTACATATCTGTTCACTGATGAAAACGGCACAAGCTACACCCTGTTCGGCGATGGCACTGGTGAGGATCTGTACGATTACATCGACAGCAAGTATGATGAAGCTGCTGCAATCGTAAAGAACGCAATTACTGCCCAGACTCCGGCTGAACTGAAGGAAGTTCTGGAGACCAAGCTGGCAAACGGCAAGAAGACCATTGACGGCTACAAGCAGGAAGTAACCAACAAGTACAACTGGATCAAGGGCATGAGCACCACCAGAAACGGTTCTGATGTAAACGATGCTCTGGACGGTCTGTACGCTCTGTACGGCGACAGCAAGTATTATCCGCAGGCACTCAAGAGCCTGGATATTCTGGCTGCAAGCAGCACATGGGCAGCTCGTTATGCAAACGCAGCAAGCAATGCAAACACCTTCCTGGCAAAGTACGGCGCTGTATATAGCATCGGCTACGGTGATCTGATGAGCTACTTTGGTACTCTGACCAACGTAAACGTTGTAATCGGCGGCGGAAACGCTACCATGAAGGCTGATATGCCTGAGGATCAGATGGACGAGCTGATCGCTTACTACGATGCACAGGGTCTGGAAGTTGTAAGCTCTGTAAAGCATGTAGAGCTGAAGCTGGATTTGGTATCCGGTGCAGCAGCAGGCGGTGCGCTGAACATCACAAGAGAGATTGTTACCAAGGCAAAGACTACGGAAACAACCACTGAGACCACTACCACCTCTGTAACAGAGGTTAGCACAGTAACAACCGAAACTTCTACTGAGCCGGTTGTATCCTCCACAACTGAGGAAGGCAGCCAGACCACAGTGGCACCTACTTCCAGCACATCTGTTGAAGGCAGCCAGACCACAGCAGCTCCTGCCTCCAGCACAACAGAGGAAGGCAGCCAGACCACAGTGGCTCCTACTTCCAGCACATCTGTTGAAGGCAGCCAGACCACAGCAGCTCCTGCCTCCAGCACAACAGAGGAAGGCAGCCAGACTACGGCAGCACCTACCTCCAGCACAACAGAGGAAGGCAGCCAGACCACAGTGGCTCCTACTTCCAGCACATCTGTTGAAGGCAGCCAGACCACAGTGGCTCCTACTTCCAGCACAACAGAGGAAGGTAGCCAGACCACAGTGGCTGAGAACACTGTAAAGTATGAGATTCCCACTGTAGTAGCTAAGCCCGGCGAGACTGTTGAAATCCCGGTTAAGGTTTATACAGGATCTCCTGTCAACGGCATCAGCCTGAGCCTGGTTGCTGACAAGACACTGACCTATGATTCCTTCGCAGCAGGCGTTGCATACACTGGCGAGCCGGTTTGGAACGCAGCTTCCATGGCTTACAGCTGGAATTCCGAGACGGATCAGACAGCAGCAGATGCAGTTCTGTTTACTGTAAAGTACACAGTTCCGACTGACGCAGCAATTGGCGTATACCCCATCACATTCAACGCTGCAAACTGCGAGACAGTAAATGCAAACGGTGATATTCTGACAGCTGAGTATGTAGACGGTGCAGTTGTTGTAGAAGGCACAACCGCTACAATCGACGGTTACACCTTTGATAAGGAGGCTGCTCTGATCGGCGATATGTTCTGGTCCGAGGATCCCACTTCTTTCGACACAAGCGACCTGAATGTTCAGATTACTGTTTCCATGAAGTCCGTTGCAGTTGTAGACGGCAAGGTTGAGGAAGTTTCTGAGACTGAGACTCTCCCGATCGGCAATCTGTTTGCTCTGACTGCAAATAGTGCATCTGAGCTGGAATACACCGAGGCTGGCGAGTACACCATCGGCATTCTGGTTGATGAAACTGCAGTTGCAGAAGCTGTTAAGAATCTGGTTGAGACTGAAGTAACCTGGACCGATCTGCATAAGTCTGCTGTTGCAGGCGAGTTCACTGTTCTGGTTGGTCTGAGAGGCGATGTAAACCTGGATGGTAAGGTAGACGTTGCAGACGCTGTACAGATCCTGCAGTACTCCGCAGCAGCAATCCTGGAAGAAGCAGGCGGTCAGCCTGAGATTCCTTCTGCTGAGATCATTGAGCCGGATTCCCTGGCAAAGTTCTGCGCGGACGTTGACTGCTATAAGGATGCAGAGCATGCAAAGATCAACACTGCTGATGCAGTATGCATCCTGAATTATTCCGCTGCATTCCTGGCGAATGGATCTGCATCTTGGTATGAAGTTCCTGGTGCAAACCAGTATGTTGCATACGCACAGACTGACGATGAATAAGCTGAAAGATTCAATCTGTTGTTTTTACATGCGGGCGTTGCCCGCATGTATAACATAAAACATTTGAAAGGAAAAGAAGAAAATGAAGAAGACATTTATGAGAACGGTTGGCGTTCTGTCTACAGCTGCTATGCTGGCAGTAGGCGCTATGAGCATCACTGCAAGCGCTGATGGCGCTGCAAAGCTTTCCATGGATCAGAAGTATGCTGAACCCGGCGAGACTGTTGAAATCGCCCTGAACCTGGAGAACTTCGACGCTTCTTGGACTGGTCTGGAATTCCTGGTTAACTATGATCCGAAGCTGGAAGTTGCTCTGGATGGCGCTGGTGATATCGATTACAGCTACGGCGATGCTATTGGCGCTATGGGCAAGAAGATCTCCGTTGGTGGTGCAATTTCCAAGGAACTGACTGCTGATGGCCTGAAGGGCTTTGCTTTTGCTTGGGGTACTGCAACTGCAATCTCCGGCAACGGCCAGCTGGGCGTTTTCAAGTTCACAGTTCCGGCTGATGCACAGCCTGGCGATGAGTTCCCGATCAACATCACTGTTAACGAAGGTTCCTTCATCGATGCTAACAAGGAGAACATTGCTTTTGAGACAGCAAACGGCTGGATCAAGATCAAGGAAGAGGAGACCACCACTTCTGAGGAGACCACTACAACTACCACTACTACCACAACTGAGGGCGCTGCTGAGACTTCCGCTCCGGTAGTAACTACATCTGCAGTTACCACAACTAAGACTCCGGATGTTAAGCCTCCGAAGATGGGTGTAGACGGTGCTGCTCTGGGCGTTGTTGGCATGCTGTCCGCTGCTGCTGCAGCTGCTGTAGTTCTGAAGAAGAAGAAGGACTAATTCCGATTTCTCAGAAAGCATGCAAAAAGTATAAGCACTAACACAAAGAAAACGGTGTAGCGAAAGCTGCACCGTTTTTTGCATAGTTGTCCGGAACCCCACATAAAATGAAGGCGGGAGCAGAAGCCACTCCCGCCTTCTATATGCAAAAAAATAAGAGCCAATGGCTCTTATAAAAATAATGTAAAGTGAAACATATGTGTAGAACAAAAGAAAGGAGACAACAAAACGAGTGTAAATAACAAATTGCTTTTACACTGTTATTATTATACCCGAAAAAGAGCGAATCGTCAATCATTTTGGGCGAAAAATCGGGAAAGAGAAGAAAAATAGTGATTTTGCACAAAATTCCTGAAATGGATTCGGCATAATGATAAGCAGATTCTGCCGCAGCGGAATTTAAATTCGTGGGAATTCCCGAAAAACCGTGGGATATCCGCAATGTTTTAGAAAAAAGGTATTTACAAAAAAGGCGTTTTGTGATATCATGTATTGTAATGGGTATAGTGCGCGCCACGCACAATTGCCTAGGGCAATGCCCCTTGGATCCTTCCCGGAGCACTGCTACTAAATACTAGGAGGACAAACCAATGGCAAGAAAAAAGAAAACCATGGACGGTAACAATGCTGCCGCTTATGTATCCTATGCGTTTACAGAAGTAGCTGGCATTTACCCGATCACCCCTTCAAGCCCCATGGCTGACTACGTTGACCAGTGGTCCGCACAGGGTGTGAAGAATATCTTCGGGACCACCGTCAAGGTTGAGGAAATGCAGTCTGAGGCTGGTGCAGCCGGTACAGTGCACGGTTCCCTGAACGCTGGTGCGCTCACAACCACCTATACCGCATCCCAGGGTCTGCTGCTGATGATCCCCAACATGTACAAGATTGCCGGCGAACTGCTGCCGACTGTTTTCCATGTATCCGCACGCTGTGTTGCTTCTCACGCACTGAATATTTTCGGCGATCATTCCGACGTGTACGCATGCCGTCAGACCGGCTTTGCAATGCTGGCTGAGACCAACCCCCAGGAGGTTATGGATCTGGCTGCTGTTGCACATCTGGCTGCAATTGAGAGCCGTGTTCCTTTCATCAACTTCTTTGATGGTTTCCGTACCTCCCACGAGATCCAGAAGATCCAGGTTTGGGATTACGCTGACCTGAAGGAAATGTGCAACATGGACGCTGTGAAGGCATTCCGTGAAAGAGCTCTGAATCCGGAGCATCCCACTATGCGTGGTTCTCACGAAAATGACGATACCTTCTTCCAGCACCGTGAAGCATGCAACAAGTACTATGATGCTGTTCCCGCAATCGTTGAAAACTACATGAACAAGGTCAACGAGAAGCTGGGTACTGACTACAAGCTGTTTAATTACTATGGCGCAGCTGACGCTGACCGTGTAATCATTGCAATGGGTTCCATCTGCGATGTGGCTGAGGAAGTCATTGACTACCTGAACGCAAAGGGCGAGAAGGTTGGTCTGGTAAAGGTTCGTCTGTACCGTCCGTTCTCTGCTGAGAAGCTGGTAGAGGCAATCCCGGCTACTGCAAAGAACATTGCTGTTCTGGACAGAACCAAGGAGCCCGGTTCCATCGGCGAGCCCCTGTACCTGGATGTAATTGCTGCACTGAACGAGCAGGGCAGAACCGCCAACGTGATCGCTGGCCGTTACGGTCTGGGTTCTAAGGATACACCTCCGGCAAGCATCTTCGCAGTATACGAAGAGCTGGCAAAGGCTGATGCAAAGAGAAAGTTCACTCTGGGTATCCACGACGATCTGACCTATCTGTCCCTGGAGGAGAAGCCCTCCCCGAATACTGCGGCAGAAGGAACCATCGAGTGCAAGTTCTGGGGTCTGGGCGGCGACGGTACCGTTGGCGCAAACAAGGACTCCATCAAGATCATCGGCGACCATACCGACAAGTATGTACAGGCTTACTTCCAGTATGACTCCAAGAAGACCGGGGGTATCACCGTATCCCACCTGCGGTTCGGCGATCAGCCCATCAAGAGCCCCTACTACATCAACAAGGCTGACTTCGTTGCATGCCATAACCCCTCCTACATCATGAAGGGCTACAAGATGGTCAATGATGTAAAGCCCGGCGGTAAGTTCCTGATTAACTGCCAGTGGACACCTGAGGAACTGGAGAAGCACCTGAATGCTGAGACCAAGCAGTATATTGCAAAGAACAACATTCAGCTGTACACAGTAAACGCAATTGACATTGCCGCAAAGATCGGTCTGGGCAAGCGTACAAGTACCGTACTCCAGTCCGCATTCTTCGCTCTGGCAAATGTTCTGCCTTCTGAGGATGCCATCAACTATATGAAGGAAAAGGCAACCATGAAGTTCTCCAAGAAGGGTCAGGACATTGTGGACATGAACCACAAGGCTATCGACGCCGGTAAGGACGCTCTTGTGAAGATCGACGTTCCGGCTGCTTGGGCAACCGCTGTTGACACTGCTGCTCCGGAAGCATCCAAGGGTCCGGCTAAGCTGGTCAAGATGGTTGACGAGATCATGAAGCCTGCCGGCAAGATGGATGGTTACTCCATTCCTTGTTCCGCATTTGCCGATCATGTGGATGGTACCTTTGAGCAGGGCGCTTCCGCATACGAGAAGCGTGGCGTAGCTGTGATGGTTCCGACCTGGAACGCTGAGACCTGTGCAAAGTGCAACAAGTGTGCATTTGTATGTCCCCACGCTACCATCCGTCCCTTCGCTATGAACGCTGAGGAGGCTGCTGCTGCACCGGCAAACACCAAGAAGGCTCCCAAGCCCATCGTAAAGACTGATTACACCTATACACTGGCAATCTCCCCCATGGATTGTATGGGATGCGGCGTATGTATCGGCGTATGCCCCACCAAGTCCCTGACCATGGTTCCCAGAGAGGGCGAGGAGGATCAGCAGGCAGTATTCGATTACTGTGTTGCAAAGGTTTCCGAGAAGCCCGAGGTTGCTACCGACGCTACTGTCATCAGCAGCCAGTACAAGCAGCCGCTGCTTGAATTCTCCGGCTCCTGCGCAGGCTGTGCTGAGACCTCTTATGCACGTCTGATCACCCAGCTGTTCGGCGACAGAATGTATATTTCCAACGCAACCGGTTGTTCCTCCATCTGGGGCGGCCCTGCTGCAACCTCTCCGTACACCGTAAACAAGGACGGCTTTGGCCCGGCTTGGGCAAACTCCCTGTTTGAGGATAACGCAGAGCACGGTCTGGGTATGTACCTGGGTCAGAGAGCAATCCGTGAGCGCCTGATCAACGATGTAAAGACCATTGCAGGCTCTGAGAAGGTTTCCGATGCTGTGAAGGCTGCTTGCGAGCAGTACCTGAACACCCTGGAGGACGGCAAGGAGAATGCAGCAGCAACAAAGGCTTTGGTTGCAGAGCTGGAGAAGATTGACTGCGATTGCGAGGCTCGCGCTGACATCCTGGCAAACAAGTCCTACCTGTCCAAGAAGTCCATTTGGATCTTCGGCGGCGACGGCTGGGCATATGATATCGGTTTCGGCGGCGTTGACCACGTTCTGGCAACCGGCGAAGACGTAAACATTATGGTATTTGATACCGAGGTTTATTCCAACACCGGCGGTCAGGCTTCCAAGTCTTCCAACATCGGTCAGGTTGCACAGTTTGCTGCAGCTGGTAAGTCAATCGCAAAGAAGCGTCTGGCTGACATTGCAATGTCCTACGGCTACATTTATGTGGCACAGATTGCAATGGGTGCGGACATGAACCAGACCCTGAAGGCAATCAAGGAAGCTGAATCCTACCACGGCCCGTCCCTCATCATCGGCTACGCTCCCTGCGAGATGCACAGCATCAAGGGCGGTATGACCAACTGCCAGGCAGAGATGAAGAAGGCTGTTGACTGTGGTTACTGGAATAACTTCCGGTACGATCCCAGACTGGCAGCAGAGGGCAAGAATCCCTTCATGCTGGACAGCAAGGCTCCTACCACCTCTTATCGTGACTTCATCATGAATGAAGCACGTTACAGCTCCCTGACTCGTTCCAACCCGGAGAGAGCAGATAAGCTGTTTGCCAAGGCAGAACACACTGCAAAGGATAGATACGATTATCTGTCCCACCTGGCTGAATTCTACGGCGAAGTAAAGTAAGCAACCCATAAAAAGAGCGGCATGGCGAAAACCATGCCGCTTTTTTGCGTAAGGCAACGCCACACAATTCTTTGCGGTGTTGTCGTAAATAGAAAAGAACATGCCACAGCACCGGGATGACGCTGTGGCATGTTTTGTATAGTGGAATCAGCAGATCCGCTCTGTGATGAGTCCGCAGATTTCCTTTAAGTGCTGGGCGAAGAAGAAGTGTCCGCCGGAGAAGCCGAAATAGTCGCACTTGCCGCCGGTGAATCTGTCCCAGCCCCGGAGATCCACGTTCCGGAGAATGTGATCCTCCTTGCCGTACAGCACGGTGATATCACAGCCGAAGGGAGCTTCTTCCGGGGTCAGAGTGAACCGATCCGCCATGCGCACGTCCGTGCAGAGAATCCGGTTCAGCATCCGGCGCAGCTCCGGATCCGTATCCGGAATGGTGGTGCTGAGTCCACCCTGGGCGAAAAACTGCACCAGCTCTTCATCGGACAGATGGTCGGCGTTCAGCATCCTTGTACCGTCACAGGGGGCGCATCTGCCGGACATGAAGGCATGCCGGGGGGTGGGCAATCCGGCGGTTCGAGTCTGGCGGATCAGCTCCGCAGCCAGCAGGGTGCCCATGCTGTGACCGAACAGGGCGTAAGGCTCCTGTTCCAGCAGAAGGCGATGGGTCTGGATCAGATCCGCCACGCAAGCGGAAACCTCCGTCAGCAGTGGCTCCCCGGATCGGGTGAACCGACCGGAAAGCTCCATGGGCACCACCTTCAGATCCCGGGGCAGGTACCGCTTGAAGGTACAGTAGCTTTTGGCAGAGCCGCCGGCGTGGGGCAGAAAAAACAGTACCATGCTCAGCCCCCGATGGGTGTGCCCTTTTCGTTCAGCAGGTTGAAGATCTCTCCAACGGTGCTGATGGATGCCACCAGGGACAGAGGAATGTTCAGTTGATAGGTTTCCGTGATGTGGGAGCCCAGGCCGAACAGCCCCAGGGAGTCCAGATACAGGTCGTCATACACGTCGGTGCTTTCGGTGATCTCAGCGGCATCCACTCCAACGTAGTCGGAAATGTGCTGCTTGAATTCGTCCCAGTTCAGATTGTTCATGTTACTTGTACTCCTTTTTTCTCAGATACTTAAACTGAATTTTGCCGATGTCCTTGGGAATCTCCTCCACCAGAACCACCTTGTCGGGGATTTTGTAGGCGGACAGCTTGCCGTCAAAGTAGTGGGCAAGGGCGCCCCGGGTGATCCGGGCATCCCCCTTCGGCTGGATGTATGCCACGATCTGCTGCCCGATTACCGGGTGGGGTTCATCGGTAACAGCGGCAGCGGCAATATCCGGATGGGTCAGCAGGCATGCTTCCACTTCCTCCGCATGCACCAGGTTGCCGCCCCGCTTGATGATCCGCTTGCTTCTGCCGGCAAAGCGCACTGCGCCGCCGGGCAGCTTTGTCACCAGATCTCCGGTGCAGAACCAGCGTCTGCCCTGTTCGTCCCGGAGGATCTTTTCAGCGGACAGCTCCGGATTGCCGAAATATTCGGTGATGACCGCATCCGTAAATACGCACAGCTCGCCGGTTTCCCCTTCGTTGACCTCGTTCCGGTTCTCGTCCAGCACCTTCACGTCCGTAAAGGGCAGCTTCTTGAAGTCGCTGGGATCCGTATCCCCGTCCAACTGGGAATCCCACACCACCATGGTGGCGGTCTCGGAGGAGCCGATCACGTTGATGACCCGGATGCCCAGCCGGTGTACAAAAATGTCTGCCAGTTCCTTGGGCAGCACCTCGCCGGCAAAGTAGCATACCCGGACGCTGGACAGATCGTACTTGTCAAAATCCGGGGTGGACAGCAGCACCTTTGCCAGGGTGGAGGTGAGCTGGATCACGCTGATGTGGTATTTCTGGACGGTTTCCAGGAATGTGACCGGGTTGAACTGGGGCTGGTACAGCACGGTGCCCCCCTTGAGAGTCATTTGCAGTCCCATGCCGAAGCCCCCCTGGTGGTACAGGGTCATGCCCAGCATCATTACGTCCTCGGCGGTAAAGTGCAGGTGGGAGCCCATATCCTCCTGGGAGATCAGGAAGCCCTCATAGGGCACAGCCAGTACCTTTGGGGTGCCAGTGCTGCCGGAGGTGCATGCCAGGGACATGGTGTGTTCCGGTTCCGGGGTAAAGGGGGCGCATTCCATGCCGCAGTAGTCCCGCAGGAAGGTGTCCTCGGTGATGAATACCGGATCCGCCGGCAGCGCCTCCTGGGGAGCAAAGCAAATACACTTGTCCTGGGAAAGCTGTCCGGGTACCAGGGCGCTGACTGCGTCAATGATCCGGTTGTTCCGGTATCTCTCCGCCAGGAAACAGATCTTCACAGTGGTGGCAGGGCTCAGACGGGACAGCTCCAGACTGCCGCTCTGGGGATCCATGGGCACAGGCTGCGCCCCGATGCGGATGGCGGCCCAGTATACCAGGTACCATTCGATGCTGTTGGGCATAATGATGCCCACCTTGTCGTTGGGCTTTACTCCCAGCTTCTGCATGCCGGAGCCAAGCCGGGCGGTCATCTCCATAAACTCCCGGTAGGTCAGGGTGTTTTCATCAATCCGCAGCAGCACTTTATCCGGGGTCTCCGCTGCGTACTTGCCGTAGTAATCGAAAAATGTCTTACTCATGTTACTTCCTTTCCGTTAGACGATCCGCCAGAAAATCTGCTGCCAGATGCTTGACCCAGTGGAACTGCTCTCCCACGGGCATGGCATGCATGATGGTTTCCTCGGATACATAGGCAGGCTTTTCGGAAATGTAGATCTTCTCCTTGTAGCCGATGGCCTTGTCAAACAGTCGCAGGGAGGCTTCCGTGTCCATCCAGTTGTCGTCGTCGCTGTACGCCATCAGGAAATCACAGCCGACCGTGCCCTCCTCGATCTGCTTCATGCCCTCCAGATAGTTGTCTGCATACTGGAAGGAGGACCACCTGCCCCGTTTCATCCATACCGGAATGGAGCCTTGATCCGCAAAGTGCATCAACAGCGGGAACAGGCTGACGCAGCATTTTGTTTCCGGATGCTTGGCGGAGGCACGGAAGGCATAGCCGCCCCCCATACACAGACCAAAGTTGCCGATCCGGTCAGCATCCAGGTCTGCCCGATTTGCCAGGAAGGCGTAGATGCCATCAAAGGCAGCCTCCAGCATGGGGCCGCCGCACTTGATCCCGTTGTGGATCACGGCTGCTCCGGCACCGGGCATGTCCGGCGTCAGCACTGCGATGCCCCGTTCCAGCAACGGCTCTGCCAGCATTTCCAGCTCTTCCTTGCAGCTGCCGATGCCGGAATAGGTGATGACGCAGGGGTAGGGATCCTGGCTGCCATCGTCCGGGAAGTGCAGATATGCAGGCAGCACCCCTTCCTTGGTGGGGATCTCCACATATTCCACCTTATGGTCACAGTAGCCGGTGTACTGGCTGTAGGCATGTGCCAGACCGTCGTAGATCTCGGTTTTTTTGTCAATGTCCTCGGTGTTGATCATGTAGCAGGCATAGTGGCACTGTGCCGCCAGCTTGTAGTATGCCCGGGCGGAGATCCGGTGACCGCTGTCCACAGCCTGCCGGGCAAGATCGTTGTATTTTCGGATCTTCTCCGCCCATTCACCCAGCCATACGCTCTGGATCTGTTTGCCGCTCATCACCTTGATGCCGTCGATCTTCTTGAGGATGTATTCAATATCAAAGGGGTTTGCCCCGAAGATCATGGAGCGTGTCACCACCGGGTTCAGCAAATCTCTGATGGCCCATTTCATTGTGCGTCAGTCCTTTCCGGTATATTTCCAGGCACTTTCCCGTGCCATTTCTGTAAACTGCATGTAGATCCGGTGAGGATCCACGCCTGTATGCTGCCGGAACAGGGCAAGCATCCGATCCGCAAAACGATCCAGAAACGCTTGCTTTTCCTTGGAACATTCCTGGGGCAGCACATAGCGGAATTCCGCAAAAAATACTGTATCGCCGGTGCCGTTCATGCGCATATCGCAGGAATCCAGCATAGCCATCACCGCAGCCAGGGGCTTGTTGAGCAGCTCTGCCGCTGTTGTGGCGGTATCCAGCAGCAAAGCCTCTCTTGCTGCCGCATCCATGGGGTAGTTGGTTTTCAGTTGGCAAATTGGCATAGAAGTTCCTTTCGTGGGTTATTCGTATTTGCAGAACACCAGGGAAGCGTTGTGGCCGCCGAAGCCGAAGGAATTGGACAGGGCGGTGCGGATGCGCTGCGCTCGTGCAGTGTTGGGGATGTAGTCCAGATCCAGTGCAGGATCCGGAATGTCATAGTGCAGGGTGGGGGGCAGCATGCCGGTTTCGAGGGCTTTGACGCAGGCAATGGCTTCCAGGGCACCCCCTGCCGCCAGGGTGTGGCCGATGGCTGCCTTGATGGAGGACACGGGCACCTGCTTTGCCCGCTCTCCCAACAGAGACTTGACCGCCATGGTTTCATACAGGTCGTTCAGGTTGGTGGAGGTGCCGTGGGCGTTGATATAGTCCAGCTGCTCCGGCTGTAAGCCGGCGTTTTCCAGGGCGGCGGCCATGGTCTGTGCCATGCCGGCGCCGTCGGTTTTCGGAGCCGTCATGTTGTAAGCCTCGCTGTCCATGTGCGCCCCTGCCAGGGTACAGTAGATCCGGGCACCCCGTGCCTTTGCGGTCTGCTCCGATTCCAGGATCAGAGTACCGGCACCTTCCCCCATAATGAAACCGTCCCGATCCCGGGTGAAGGGGTGGCAGGCGGTTTCGGGATCCGGGTTCACGGACATGGCGAGGAGCTGGTTGAAGCCCTTGATGACGGAGTGGGTAACCGTGTTGGAAACGCCCCCTACGATCACCGTGTCGTACATGCCCGCTTCGATCATCTGCTTGGCAATCGCCATGGCATAGGCAGAGGAGGCGCAGGCGGTGCTTACATTGAATGCGGCACCGGTGAGCCCATACTTGATGGATACCATGGCAGGCAGCTCACTGGGCATTTTCCGCAGGGTGATGTTCAGGGGCTTGTCCAGCTCCGCATCCTCCAGAGAATTGTCAATGACCCCGTAGATCACAGCCACCCTGGAGCGGTCACAGGCAGTAAAGTCTATGCCGCTGTCTGCAACCGCTTCTCCGGCACTGGCGAGTCCGGTACGGGTGGCACGGGTGGTGGCGCTCAGCTGGCGTTTTTTCCAGTAGCGGGATGCTTCTGCTTCAAAGGAATCCGGCACCTGGGCAGCGACCTTGGTGTCATGCTCCTCTGTGGAGATCCGGGTAATGGGGCTGATGCCGCCCTTGCCGGCGATCAGATTCTCCCAGTATTCCGAAACGGTATTGCCGATTGCGGTGACTGCGCCCAGCCCGGTAATCACAACTCGATTCATAATTACACCTCAGAAAAAATAGTATCCCAGACCTGCGCTCCGGCAGGCTGGTAGGATGCAAAACCTGTGGTTTGGTAAAAACGATCCAGAACGGCGGAAAGCGTTTCCGCTCCGTATGCCTGATACAGTTCTTTTGGGGTCTGTGCCAGTCCCAATGTTTCCTGCATAGCACGAGCGAACAGCGCCCGATCCCCGTTGTATTCTCCCAGAGCGTGTGCCATTTCGTTCAGCAGCAAAGCGGTCATATCTGCCGTCGCCCGGGAAGCATCCCCGGATGTGTCCGGCATGTGGGCTGCTGCATAGTCCAGGAAGGACAGGGGCGCAGGGGAGCATCCCGCATCCAGCAGCTGCTTCATAGCGGTATGACCGTATGCCAGCAGCCCGGCGTTCCGGGGAATCCGGAACCGACCGGGGTCTGCTCCCATAAGCCCTACCCCCACGCTGTCCAGGATCTTGAACACAGGTGCGGTGGGCATCAGACCGGACAGCGCCTTGTCTAACTGTGCCGGGCTGACCCCGTATTGCTCCAGCAGCACAAAGCCATGGGCAACGGCACAGGACAGGATCTGGTTGAGATACATGTGGTAGGCGCCCTCCAGGGGCAGTGGCTCCTTGCCGATGCGCTGCACCAATGCGGCAACGGCTTCAGCGGTTTTTGCACTGGTTTCCGGCAGCAGGTTCAGCTCCACAAAGCCGGTGAGCCGCACCGGGTAGAAAAAGTGCATGCCGGTACACCGGGACAGATCCTGCACCGGGGCGAAAATGTCCGCCACCGGCAGGGAAGAGGTATTGGTCAGCAGCAGGCAGTCCGCCGGGACGATCTGCGCCAGTCTGGCGAACAGCGCCTGCTTGGCGGCAAGCGCCTCCGGGATGGCTTCCAGTACCAGATCGCAGCCGGCAAAGTCTCCGGGATCCGCCGTAAAGGTGACAGCCTGTTTCCGGTCTGCAAGCTGCTGCTCCGTCAGCAGCCCTCGCCGATGCTTCCGATCCAGCTGCTTCTGTAGGTTGGCGGCATGCATTTCCGTGTTGTATGGCTCCAGGATCACAAACCGATCCTCTCGGAGCTTGTCAAAGAGCAGGTTGAAAATATCCTGCCCCATTTTGCCGAATCCGGCAATGCCCAGCTTCATAGTTCTGCTCCTTCCTGTAGATACTGCCGAAGCAGGGGGAGACTGTCCTCATCAGAAAAATGCGCCCTGTGGCTGCTGATCCAGTCAATGAGTGCTACCGCCTGGGCATAGCCCTGTTTTTTGCCGCAGAGGAAATCCGCCCAGCCCAGAGCGTAAGCGGTTTCTGCCGGGATCAGTTCTCCGGACATGACCAGCCTGTAGGCGTTGGACATGCCGCACAGCTTAATGGTGCGTGCAAGCCCTCCCAGAGCAGGCAGGATGCCGAAGGTGGACTCCGGCTGTCCCACCCGGGCGTTTTTCTCACAGATCCGGTAATGACTGTTGACAGCGATCTCGCTGCCGGAGCCGATGCAGAATCCGGTCACCACGCTGACCACCGGGAAGGGCAGACTGCGCAGGAAGGTGAAATGCCGCTTTTGCTTACAGTGGGCAGGGGGCAGGCGCTTCCCGTCAAAGGACTCGGCAGCGGAACGCTCTGCCAGGGCATCCACATCGGCGCCCACGCTGAAATGCCTGCCGCCGCCCCGGATGATGAGCCCCCGGATGCCGGGCTGGGTGCTGCGAAGCTGAACCTGATCCATGATCGCTTCGTACTCCCGGAAAAATGCTCCGGTCATCAGATTGTTGCCGGGGGCGGACATGGTCAGAGTCAGGATACCGGCTTCTTCGGTCAGGGCAAAGGCTGTTTCTTCAGGCATGGCTCTTTCCTCCGTTCTTCTGTTCCATCAGCCGGTAAAAGGCAAAGGACTCCTGTTCCAGCACGGTCTGCACCGGGTCATGCCGGGCACAGAGGAAGCATGCAGTGATTTCCGCCGCCTGCTGTGGGGTCTTTCCTGCGAACAGCTTGTCCGTCAGAGCGGATACGCCCCCGGAAAAGCTATCCGCATCCTCTGTCAGCATACAGAAATTCTCCGGTTTTCTGCCGCACAGAAGCGATGTCCGCTCCGCCGGGCATGCACCGGTAAAGGGCACTGCACTGATGCGCAGATCAAAGGCAGCCAGCAGAGCCGGATCCCAGGTGTTTGGATCCGGCAGGGCAGCGGCGGTCAAAAAGGGAACCTGCGAAAGCCAGTTCCGCAGAAGGGCTTCCCGGGAAGATTCCGCAAGAAAAAAGCCGTCGGTCAGGAACACCAGCAGCATGCAGGGGGTTCCCAGCCGGTCACGGCTTTCGTATATTTCAAACAGGGATCCCGCATCCGTGACGGTGGTCACGAACGGGGTGGTTTCAATCTTCATGGCTGTCACGCTCCATCAGTTCTCGGGCTGCCTGGGGAATATCGCAGATGATCCGCTCCCCATTCACATAGGCAAGCTTGCCCCGGATGCGGCAGGCGGTCAGCCCGGTGTTTGCCTGTATGACGATATGGGTGTATCTGACCAGTCCGGCGGAGCAATGCATTTCGGTTTCGATCCGCACCGGATCTAAAAGATGCAGTTCGTGGAGATACCGCAGGCTGCTTTCCAGGATTACCGGAAACAGCCCTTCCTTTTGGAGCAGCTCCACCAGGCCGTATCGATTCAGGCAGTGCCACATGGCGGCTTCGGCATAGTTCAAGTACACCGCATTGTTCACATGTCCGAAGGAGTCCAGCTCGTACCCCCGGACGGTCAGTTCGTAAGTGCTTTTCATTTTGCTTGGTTCGCCTCCGCCAGGACTTGTTCAAAGCCGCCCTTGGAGGGATCCTCTACTCCTGCCTCTGCACGCTCCATGGTTTCCAGGATGGTGCGGATCTGGAGGGAGGTGTTGGTGCCGATCAGTTCCCGGAGAAACGCCTTGGCAGGCTCTAAGGGGTTCTTTCCTTCGCACAGGGTAGTGACCAGTCCTGCTTGCAGGGCATCCTGGGCGGTGAGCATTTCTCCCCGCAGGCACATGGACAGCGCCTTTTCCCTGCCCAGCAGCCGGTACAGCCGCTCCATGCCCCCCATGCCGGGGACGACTCCGTGCATGATCTCCGTCAGCCCCAGAAAGGCGTTGGGGGCGCAGATCCGGAACTGGCAGCTCAGAGCAATCTCCAGCCCGCCTCCGAAGCAGCCGCCCTGAATGGCGGCGGCAGTCAGAATGGGCAGGCGTTCGATGATGCGGAGCAGTGTTCGTGCAGCCTCCAGCTTCCGGGAGATGTCATTGTTGGCAGCGTCCCTGAACAGGGACACATCGGCCCCGTGAGAAAAGTGCCTGCCCTTGCCGGTGATGACAAGTCCCTTGATTCCGGGGTTGTCCCTCAGAAAATCCAGCAGCACGGACTGTTGAATAAATTCCGGCTCTGTCAGCAGGTTCTTTGGCCCGTTGTCCAGAGTCAAAACCGCAAGCGCTCCATCTGCCTCCAGGGTGGATAAATTGGAACGGATCATGGCTTACTGATTTACAATGTCGTTGCCGTACTGGTAAATCTTGCAGAACATGGTTACCACGTCGGACATGGTGTCCATGGGCGCCTTCAGCATGTACTTGCCGATGCTCTGAAGCTTGACGTCCAGGTCATACTTTTCTGCGGTCATTTCGATCAGCTCCACGAACATCAGGGAGTCGCTGCCCAGATCCTCCTGGGGATTGGTGTCCATGGTGATCTCATTTCTGTCCACTTCGCACTCCTCTGCGTAGTAATCAAAGATCATGTCCGTGATTTCCTGTCTGATTTCTTCGGTGATTTCTCTCATGGTCTGTTCCTCCAAAAATAGTTTGTATCATGAAAAATTATACGTCTTGCAGCGAATGAATTTTACACTTGCGGCTGCGGAGCCGGGAGAATTTTTTCACGGCACCGTTGGCGCTGACATCGTAGAATGCGGTCACGCCCAGTTCCTCCAGCTTCCGGAGGGCAAGATCCCACCGGATGGGCGTCATCACATTCCGCTGATTTTCCAGCATGATTTCCTGTCCGCTGGTCAGGATCCGGTTGTCGAATGCGGAAAGGATGGGGTAGTCCGGATCCCGGTAGGGGATGGATCCGCAGAAGTCCACATATTCCCGGGCATAGTTCGCCAGAATGGGGTGATGGTAGGCGATGCCGGTGCCGAAGGGGATCGCCTTGATGGCGCCCTCCGCCAGCATCAGCTCCAGTGCCCGGCGGACAGCCTCTGCCCTCCCGCTGATCATGGTGCAGAATACCGAATTGCCGCTGCCGATCACAAGCTCCTCCCGGGAAAACCGGGGGAACAGCAGCTGCTGTGCGTCCTCATATCCGAAGCCGATGACCACACCCATGTCCAGATCCATGCCGGCGTTGGCAAGGTTCTGCATGGTGGCACGGTTCATGAGAATGATATGGTGGGCAAAGGTATCCGGCACGGAGCCGAAGCAGGCACTGATGCTGACGATGCCGGAGCTGTACCCGGCGCCGATGTCCGGGACGATGCCCTGTTGGATGTAGTGATCAAACACCACCCGGTCGCACAGCAGGGAAATGAGCCATTCGGCAACCCGCCGGTCAAACGGGGTGTTCCGCTCCAGGTCGGTGTGCAGACCCAGCCGGGAAAATGCCTCATCCCTGGCGGTCAGATAGCGTTCCATCAGGACCGCAGGCAGATTCACCAGCAGCTTTTCCGGCTTGGATCCGATGCCATTGAATAAAAATGCAGTTTTATAATGATTCACAGAATGCCCCTTACAGATATACTATTCTTATGCTAGCATTTATAGTGAACAGTGTCAATATTCCGGGGCGGATGCAGGGGCAAGTTCGTTTAGATGGACAAAATAGGGGGGAATTTTGGGCTGTTTTTATGAAAAGTGTAAATTATACGCCCTGTATATTGCTTAGGCAGAAAAAGAACGTCTCCGGCGCAAAAGCGGAGACGTTCGGAAGGATCAGTCCACCTTGTCCACCTTCATCAGATTGGTGGTACCGGAAATGCCCAGAGGCAGGCCGGCAGTGATGACGACCATATCTCCTGTGTGGATATAGCCCGCCTTTTTGGCGGATTCCACAGCGTGCAGCAGCAGCTCATCGGAGTTGGTTTCCTCCTGGATCATCAGGGGGAGCACGCCCCAGGACAGGTTCATCTGCCGACAGATCCGCTCACTGGGGGTGCAGCTGATGATGGGGCAGGTGGGACGGTATTTGCTGATGAGCCGGGCGGTCTGTCCCTGCTTGGTGACGGTGACGATGGCCTTGGCGTTCAGGTCATGGGCAGTGGTCACGGTAGCGTGGGAAATGGCGGTGGCAATGTTGCAGAATACATCGGATTCCCGGCGGGAGAACCGCTTTTTATAGTCAATGTCTTTTTCCGTTGTCCGGGCGATCAGCGCCATGGTCTTGACGGATTCCACCGGGAAGGAGCCGGCAGCAGTTTCGCCGCTGAGCATAATGGCGCTGGTGCCGTCATAGATGGCGTTGGCAACGTCGGTGATCTCTGCCCGGGTGGGACGAGGATTGTTGATCATGGATTCCAGCATCTGGGTGGCGGTAATGACCTGCTTGCCGGCATTGTAGCCCTTGTGGATCAGATCCTTCTGGATGGAGGGAATCTGTTCAAAGGGGATCTCCACGCCCATGTCGCCCCGGGCAACCATGATGCCGTCCGCAGCCTCCAGGATCTCGTCGATGTTTTCCACGCCCTCCAGATTCTCGATCTTGGCAATGATGCGTACATCGAACCAGCCCAGGCTCTGGGTGAATTTCCGCAGATAGTTGATGTCCGCCGCAGTGCGCACAAAGCTTGCCGCAATGAAGTCAAAGCCCTGCTTTGCGCCGAATTCCAGGTCGTTCATGTCCGCATCGCTGAGGAAGGGCATGCTGAGCTTGACGCCGGGCACGTTGATGCCCTTATTGTTTGACAAGACGCCACCGTGAATGATCCGGCAGATGATGTCGGTTTCGGTGACCTTTTCTGCCAGCAGTTCTACTACGCCATCGTTGATGAGGATCCGGTTGCCGGCGCTGATGTCATGGGGCAGACGTTTGAAGGATACGCAGCCCTCCTTGGTGTTGCAGAGGATATCCCGGGTGGTGAGGGTATAGGTATCTCCGTCTTGGATCTTGACCGGTTCATCGTTCTCGAACTTTCCCAGTCGCACCTCCGGCCCCTTGGTGTCCAGCATGGTGGCGATGGGCAGACCCAACTCGTTCCGCAGGCGGCAGACCATGTCGAAGCGGCGCTTCTGCGTTTCGTAATCTCCGTGGGAAAAGTTGAAGCGGGCAACGTTCATGCCGCTCTTCATCAGATCCCGCAGCACGTCGATGGAATCCGTTGCGGGTCCCACCGTGCAGACGATTTTGGTTTTTCGCATATATGATTGCTCCTTTCAGGCACAGGTTTGTACACTCTGATGTATAGTATACAGGATTGCATCGGTTAGGTCAAGTTACATTTTGGCAAAAAAAGCGGGAAACATCGGCTTTCTTGTGGAACCGGCGGAAAAGGGCTCCCCGGAAGCCGGTTTTTTTGGCAGAAACACAATTGACGAGGGGAGGAGAATGTGGTATAGTAATCTGATGAAAATTTGAAATACGGAAAAGGAAGAGAATATGGAACAGACAGAGCTTTTGGGGAGCAAGGCGGAAAAGCGGCAGTTTCGGCGGATGGTGATGGCGCTGGTGGTGCCTATGGCACTGCAGAATCTCATCAATGTGGCGGTGAATGCGGCGGACGTGATTATGCTGGGCAAGGTCAGCGAGACCGCCCTGTCCGGCGCATCTCTGGCAGGGCAGGTGCAGTTTATCATGACCCTGATCTTCTTTGGCATCACCTCCGGCGCGGCAGTGCTGACGGCGCAGTACTGGGGAAAGGGAAATACGGGTGCCATTGAGCGGATCATGGGCATTGCCATGCGGATTTCCCTGTGCGTGTCCGTGGTATTTACCCTGGCAGGGGTGTGCGTGCCGGAGCTTTGTATGCGGATCTTCACCAGTGAGCCGGATGTGGCGGCAGAGGGTGCAAAGTACCTGCGGGTGCTGTCCTTTACCTTCCCGGTGATGGCGGTAACGATCATTTATCTGAATATCATGCGCAGCGTGGAGCGGGTAGTGATCTCCACAGTGGTATATTCCGTGTCCCTGGTGCTGAATATCCTGTTGAATGCAGTGCTGATCTTCGGTCTGCTGGGATGTCCGGCACTGGGCATTGTGGGTGCGGCGGTGGCAACCCTCTGTGCCCGGATCGCAGAGCTGGTGATCGTACTGATCTATGCCCGGCGGAAGGACCATCAGGTACACCTGCGGTTCCGGAACCTGTTTGTGAAGGATCCGGTGCTGTTCAAGGATTTTCTGCATTACGCCCTGCCGGTGATCCTCAATGAGCTGATGTGGGGCGCAGGCTTTTCTATGAACTCCGTCATCATCGGGCATCTGGGAAGTCCGGCGGTTGCCGCCAATTCCGTTGCCCAGGTGACCCGGAATCTGGCGACTGTGGTTGCGTTTGGAATCGCAAACGCCACGGCGATCCTGGTTGGCAGAACCATCGGGGAGGGGGACGTAAAGCGGGCAGAGGTCTATGCCAAGCGCTTTGTGCGGCTCACCCTGTGCGCCGGGGCTGCGGCTGCGGCAGTGGTGCTGCTGGTACTGCCCATCATGCACAAGGTCATGACCCTGTCGGAGCAGGCTCACAGCTATCTGACGGTGATGATGCTGGTGATGAGCTACTTTGTCTTTTTGCAGGCGTACAATACCACCATGGTGGTGGGGATCTTCCGGGCGGGGGGCGATACCCGGCTGGGGCTGATTATTGACGTAAGTACCATGTGGGGTGGCTCCATCCTGTTCGGTGCCCTCTGTGCCTTTGTGCTGAAGCTTCCGGTGGAGGCAGTGTATGTGGTGCTCATGAGCGACGAGGTCATCAAGGTGCCCATTACCACCCTCCGGTACCGACAGAAGAAGTGGCTCAAGAATGTGACCAGAGAACTGTAAGCCGGTTGCCTGAATTTTTTTACATTAGCAAATAGCATTGTCAAAACGCTTGCTTTTTTTCGCTTTATCCGGTATAATGGAGGTACAGCACCGGGAATGTCCGGTGTCAACGGAAAACGGTATGCGCCGTGTATATGAAAGGAGTCATTGATATGAAGAACGTAAAACGACTGCTGTCCTGCCTGGTATCAGCAGCAATGTGCATGTCCCTGCTGCCGGCAGCCATGATGCCGTCGGTTTCTGCGGAACAGGATCCGGAGTATATTCTGATGCTGGGAGACAGCATTGCATCCGGTTATGGACTGGCAGAGGGCGAATACAGGTATGCGGATTACCTGAAGGAATACCTGGGGATGGAATCCATCGACTATGCAAAGCCGGGTCAGACCACCGGGGAACTGCTGGAGCTGGTGAACAATGAGGAGGTACAGATCGACATTCCGCTGGCTTCCGTGATCTGTGTGTCCATCGGTGGAAACGATCTGATTGACACGGTGGAGGGCTACCTGAACACCCTGCTGGAAACCTACAACACCAACAACGGTACCTCTCTGACCCTGAAGGAATATATCCAGACTGTGGTTGCAGTGAATGACGACCTGCAAACCACCATGATCCTTAAGCTGACTTCTCTGCTGAACAAGGCTGCCAATACATACAAGACCAACATTCAGCAGATTGAGGCAAGCCTGCTGGAGCAGAACCCGGATGCGAAAATCGTGGTACAGACTGTGTACAATCCCATCAATATGGAGAATCCGGTTGTGAACGGGGTGGATTACTCCAGCAAGCTCAAGCAGATCCGGAAGTTTGCTTCCGAGCAGCTGCTGACTTTGAATGATGCATTGCAGCAGACAGAGGGTCTGACCTATGTGGACGTGAACGCTGCATTCAAGGATATGGAGTGGGTTTACACCAATATGGATCCCTCCAACGGCTTCTGGCAGATGGATGTACATCCCAACGCTCTGGGGCATGCAGTGATCGCAGCGGAGATTCTCAACAGCCTGGGGGCTGAGGGCGGCAGCTGTGAACAGTTTAACCAGGTGCTGCTGAACAATGCAGAAAAAATGAGCGATGCGGAATATGACCGGGTCCATGCGCAGCTGGATAACTTTATTACAACCGGCAAGGATGGCATTGTATACTCCATTGCCGGCGTCAAGGGCAAGCCCGGCGAGACCGTGGATGTGCCTATCACCATTTCCGGCGATACGGGTACTGCCGGCATGGTGCTGGAGCTGCAGGCGGATGCAGGTCTGACCATCAAGCGCCGTGTGGCAGGCAACGCATACGAAGGGGCGCCTACCTGGAATCCCAAGGCCCTGACCTATGTCTGGGCTACCGTAGACGGCAGAAACCAGGTTGCTGCGGATGGTGCCGTTCTGGCAACTCTCCAGTTCACCATTGCTGAGGACGCTGTCAACGGTATGTACGAGATCAGCTTTGATGAGGCGAAGTGTGATATTGTAGACGAAAATGGCGTTGCGCTGGACGTGACCTTTGAAAACGGCGGCGTGGAGGTATACGGCTCCACTGTACCGGAATACCAGCTGGGTGACGTGAACATGGATGGTGCTCTGACTGTTGCAGACGCAGTAACCGTACTGCAGGCATGCGCACAGGTTACAGCAGGCGGTGAAAGCCCGCTGACCAATCAGCAGAAGAAGCTGGCTGACATGAACCAGGACGGCAATGTTTCCGTTGGCGATGCAGTGGACATTCTGGTGACCATTGCACAGTCCATGGTGGGCTAAGAGCCGGATAAGCAGAATCATTGGGAAAAGCTGTGGGAAACCGCAGCTTTTCTTTTTGTCCGGCTTGCACTGACCGGGGAAGTGTGGTATACTGTTCCGTAGGACTGCGCAAAGCAGTGTGACAGAGAGTTTGCGAAATTCAGAAAGGACGTATCATGATTACTGTTTCCAACGTGAGCCTTCAGTTCGGGGGCAATACCCTATTCAAGAATGTGGATCTGAAATTCACCAATGGCAACTGCTACGGCATCATCGGCGCCAACGGTGCAGGCAAGTCCACCTTCCTGCGGATCCTGTGCGGGGATCTGGAGCCTACCACCGGAGAGGTCATCATTCCCAAGACGGAGCGGATTTCCGTGCTCAAGCAGGATCACTTTGCCTATGACGCTTATACGGTGTTGGATACGGTGATCATGGGCAACGCCCGGCTGTATGAGATCATGCAGCAGAAGGATGCACTGTACGCAAAGGAGGATTTTTCCGAGGCGGACGGGGAACTGGCAGCGGAGCTGGAGGGGGAATTTGCGGAGCTGGACGGCTGGGAGGCAGAATCCAACGCATCCAAGCTGATCCAGGGTCTGGGACTGGATGAATCCCTGCTGTATCAGCAGATGTCCGCCCTTACCGGTAACGAGAAGGTGAAGGTACTGCTGGCACAGGCGCTGTTCGGCAATCCGGATATTATCCTGCTGGACGAGCCTACAAACCACCTGGACATTGAGGCGATCCGGTGGCTGGAGGAATTTCTGGCGGAATACTTCGGAACGGTGCTGGTGGTATCCCATGACCGGCACTTCCTGAACAATGTATGTACCCACATTGTGGATATCGACTACACCAAGATCAAGATGTATGTGGGTAACTATGAGTTCTGGTACGAATCCAGCCAGATGATGCAGCGGATGATCAAGCAGCAGAACAAGAAGGCGGAGGAAAAGATCGCAGAGCTGAAGTCCTTCATCGAGCGGTTCTCCGCCAACAAGTCCAAGTCCAACCAGGCCACCTCCCGGCGGAAGCTGCTGGAGAAGCTGACGGTGGAGGAGCTGCCTGCCTCCAGCCGGAAGTATCCCTTCATCGGTTTTACCCCGGATCGGGAACTGGGCAAGGAGATCCTGCAGGTCAGCGATCTGTGCAAGACTGTGGACGGGGTGCCTCTGCTGCATCATGTCAGCTTTACCCTGGGGCGCACGGATAAGGTTGCCTTTGTGTCGGAGGATGAGCATGCCATTACCATGCTGTTCAAGATCCTGATGGAGGAGGAACAGCCGGACAGCGGCAGCTTCAAGTGGGGAGTATCCACCTCTGTATCCTACTTCCCGGTGGACAATTCTCCCTTGTTCAACGGCTGTAAGCTGTCCATCCTGGACTGGATGCGGCAGTTTTCCGCCAACGATGAGACAGAGACCTATCTGCGGGGATTCCTGGGGCGGATGCTGTTTTCCGGGGACGATATATTCAAGCCGGTGGAGGTGCTGTCCGGCGGCGAGAAGGTGCGGTGCATGTTCTCCCGGATGATGCTGTACGGCTCCAACGTACTGGTGCTGGATCAGCCCACCAACCATCTGGATCTGGAAAGCATTACGGCAGTGAACAACGGACTGGAAAGCTTCAAGGGGGTTGTGCTGTTCTCCTCCCATGACCATGAAATGCTGCAAACGGTGGCGAACCGGGTTATTGAGCTGACGCCGGAGGGATGCATCGACCGGCAGGGCACTTATGAGGAGTATCTGGAATTCCGGAAGAACAAAAAGGCGTGACCAATGGAATCATATAAATATGATCTGCATGTGCACACCCGGGAGGGCAGCGCATGCGGCAGAGCATCCGGCGCAGAAATGGCGGAGGCGGCTGCACAGCAGGGCTATGCGGGGCTGGTGATTACGGATCACTTCTTCAACGGGAATACCACCGCTGCGCCGGAGCTGTCCTGGCAGGAGAAGGTGCAGGTGTTGAAGGAAGGTTATCTCCACGCCAAGCAGCGGGGGGAGCAGCTGGGGCTGGAGGTATTCTTCGGCTGGGAATTCGGCTACAGCGGCTCGGATTTTCTCACCTACGGACTGGATACGGACTGGCTGCTGGCGCACCCGGATGTGCATAAGCTGCCCCTGTACGACTATTTGCAGCTGGTGCGGCAGGCGGGCGGCATGACCATTCATGCTCATCCCTTCCGGGAGGCATGGTATGTACATGTCATGCGGCTGGTGCCGGAGCTGGAGGATGCAGTGGAGGTGTACAATACCTCTCACCAGGACCCGGCGTTCAATGCCCGTGCCGCCTGGTATGCGGAAGCCTATGGGCTGACCGGCGTGTCCGGTTCGGATGCCCACAGCCAGGAAGCACTGAAGGGGGGCATTTTGCTGCCCCATCCGGTACACAGCATCCGGGAGCTGATGACAGCCATCCGGAACCGGGAAATGGTGGGGCTGTGTACGGGAACAGAAATAGAATGGAAATCAGAAAGGAGAGACCGTGACAGCGGTCGGAGGTAGTTATGGAGCCGGATGGCAGTCGAATATGGATTTATGTGTTGCTGATCCTGGTGTTTGCTCTGCTGAAGGGAGTATACACCGCCTGCGAGTATGCGGTAACGGAGGTCAACGACAGCAAGGTCAAGACCCTGGCGGAAACAGACCCCAGGTATGCAAAGTTGTTGAAGCTGATCGAGGCGCCCCAGAAGATGATGCTGGCGTTTTCCATGCAGCGTGCTCTGTCCTGCGTGATGATCTCTATTTTAGCAGTGATGCTGCTGGATGCGGTGCTGGATACCCGGGTGGAGCTGCAGCTGCTGCACGGGGGCGCTGCAGGGTGGATCCGTGCCGGTATGCTGGCAGGGCTGCTGCTGGTGACTACGGTGCTGATCTCCTCCCTGACGGAGCAGCTGCCGAAGCGGTTGGTGCATCGGCACATTGACGGCTTTGCGGTAGGCTGCGTAGGGGCGGTGCGCCTGTTGACCTGGGTGCTGGCACCGGTGGCGTTGCTTGCCCATGGCTTGACCTTTGTGGCATGCAAGCTGTGTGGTCTGCCCACGGATGATGTACGGGACAGCGTTACCGAGGAAGAAATCCGGATGATGGTGGAAGCAGGAAACGAGACGGGTGCCATCGAGGAAAGCGAGCGGGAGATGATCAACAACATCTTCGACTTCGGGGACACAGTGGTGTCCGAGGTGATGACTCACCGGACGGACATCATCGGGGCGGAGCTGCACGCAAAGATCGGGGACATCGTGTATCTTGCCATCAACGAGGGGGTATCCCGGATCCCGGTGTATGAGCAGACCATTGATAACATTGTGGGAATCGTGTACGTAAAGGATCTGCTGTGCCTGGTGGGCTGTGAGCATTGTGAGGATTTCACCCTGGAGCAGTTCCGGCGGGATGCTCTGTACATGCCGGAGACCTGCAAGTGCCGGGAGGCGTTTGAGCAGATGACCCGGGCAAAGCAGCAGATGGCGGTCATTTCGGATGAATACGGGGGGACTGCGGGCATTGTGACCATGGAGGATCTGCTGGAGGAGATCGTGGGGAGTATTCAGGATGAGTACGACGATGAGGCATCGGAGCTGGAGCAGCTGCCGGATGGAGGCTATTCCGTGGACGGTGCGGCGGATCCGGAGGATATCCTGCCTAAGCTGGGGGTTGCTGTACCGGAGGATAACCAGTATGATACCATGAGTGCACTGATGGTGGATCTGCTGGGGCGGATTCCGGAGAAGCAGGAACGACCTGCGGTGGAGTATCAGGGGCTGAAACTGACGGTTTTACAGACAGAGGACAACTGGATCTCCCGGATTCGGGTGGAGCAGCTGAGACCGGCAGGGGAGCCGACAAAATAACATTTTATAATGCACAAACAGACCAGAGTTTTCAACAGGTTTGTTTGTGCATTATTTTTCTGCAAAACGCCTTGACTTTTTTCAGCATCCATGGTATGATATTAAAGCTGTCACAGACGAGATAAAATCACCTCAAAAAAGAATTTGAAAAAATTCAAAAAAGGGGTTGACAAAATCGAAAAGATGTGATAGAATAAAAAAGTACCCCGCAGGAGCGGAAAACCTGGTATCTTGAAAATTGAACAATACGAAACACGAAAAACCCT
>UMAT01007231.1_pt1 | contig 51168 bp, 47 predicted proteins | sample 1963781 | NCBI WGS metagenome assembly UMAT01 (sample SAMEA4835923, study PRJEB28245) | human gut metagenome | biome: gut microbiome; material: fecal sample | place: Denmark | collected 2008
GCCCCAGCCCTGCGCCGTGCTGGGCGCGGGCGCGGGATTTATCCACCATATAAAAGGCTTCGGTTATACGGCTGAGCTCCTCGGGAGGAATACCGCGTCCGAAATCCTGGATGCTGATGCGGTATCTGTCGCCCTGAACAATGCCGCGCAGTATTATTTTTCCGCCGTTTTCCGAAGCCTTGCGGGCGTTGTCCAATAGATTCATTACAAGGGTGGTAAGCAGATCACGCTCGCCCTCCACACGGGCTGCCGCTGCGTGAAACTCCAAGGTAAGCTCGGCGGTGGAAAGCATGGGACGCACGGTTATGGCTATGTGCTGAAGCAGTTTTCCGGCAGGAAGCGGACGAAGGGGAAAATCCTGTTTTTCCAGCACTATCATATCCATAAGCTTTAGAGAAAGAGACTCAAGACGCTTGCCCTCGCTGAAAATATACGAAGCGGCGGTAAAGGCGTCCTCGCCGTCCAGCTCGGCGGAGCGCATCAGATCGGCATAGCCGATAATTGCGGTAAGCGGAGTTTTAAGCTCGTGGGAAAAATTTGCGACAAAATCCTTCTGTGCCTGAGCGGCGCGGCGGGTCTGTATGACATTATCGTTTATTGCCTGCATCATGGAATTGAACTGTTCGCACAGAGGACCGCGGGAAACGCGCACGGTATAATCACCCTGTGCTGCTGCATCCATGGCGGCGGCAAGACGGCGCCGTGAAAGAGCGCGGGGCAGGATAACGGCGGTGCCGGCTGCGGCGCAGAGCAGAAATGCAAGCAAGGTTATAAGCAGGGTATATCGGGCAAAGCTGTCTGCACGAAAGGCAAGAGCGGAATAGCAGCAGGTGAGCAAAACGGCATAGGGGGTGCGGCTTATAACGGTGATGTAATCGCCGGATGAGTAAAGCAGCGGACCGCTTTGGGCATCTGACGGATTAAAGCCGTCGGGAAGCAGGGAATACGGAAAATCGTCGGAGGGCATTTTGCTTTCGCGGCTGTCGGGGTTTTCGGTATTGTTTTTTGCCGAAGCGTCCGCCCGCACGGAAGAAAGATCGGTTATGCTTCCGCGGCATATAATATTGCCGCTTGTATCAAAAAGCGTGTATGTATCCGAAAAAACGGAGGCCAGCTCCTCGCCGGACGGGGGAGCGCCGTATACCTCCAGCTGTGTTCTGCACAGCCCCTCTACGCGCGCTGCCGCCGAGTCATGCAGGGAGCGGGCAGCAACTTGCGCCAAGCGGCTGCAGTATTCAAGCTCGGCGCGGAAGCAAAGGGAAGCCGCAACGGCAACGCCGCAGCAGATAAGGCATGTTATAATACAGGCGGCAACAATTCTGCGCAGCATTTATTCACCTCCGTGAGGATCAAAGCGGTATCCCACCTTATATACGGTGATGATTTTTTTATTCCAGTCAAGCTTGCGGCGCAGGCGCTGAATGTGGGAATCCAGAGTGCGCGTCTCCCCTATATAATCGTAGCCCCATACTCTGTCAAAAAGGGTTTCGCGAAACAGGGCGATGCCGGGGTTGCGTACAAGCAGCAGAAGCAGATCGTATTCCTTAACGGTCATGTCCACGGGATATCCGCCCTTTGTCACGGTGCGGGCAACCGTATCAAGGGTAACATCGCCGAAGCTGATTACGGTGGCGGTTTTTTTATAGCGGCGAAGAACCACTTCTACGCGGGCCAAAAGCTCCACAATTTCAAAGGGCTTGACGATATAGTCCTCCGCCCCCAGCTTAAGCCCCTTTACCCGTTCATTCAGATCGCCTTTTGCGGTAAGAAAAATAACCGGAATTTCGAGGGGCCGGATATACTCTATAAGCTCGTAGCCGTTGATTTTGGGAAGCATTATATCAAGCAGAATAAGGTCGTAGACATTTTTCGAGATTAAATCGGCAGCCTGTTCGCCGTCAAAGGCACAGTCGCAGTTGTAGCCGCTGCGCTTGAGATTCATTTTAATAAGGCCGGAGATGGCCGGTTCGTCCTCGACAATAAGTATGCGTATCATGTTGCTTCCCCCCGTGGTTAAAGTGCCGCAGCCAGCGACTGTGCATATATATTATAACAAAAATTCGTAGGAAATGTAAAATAATCGGGGCGGAGAACAAAAAATATGAAATTATATATTGTTCGTGTAGGTGCTGCGGCATTGCCGGGTATAAAATACGGAATTATCGATAAATAAATATGAAATTTATGAATTTTTCTTTAAGACAGCGAAAAAGCTGTTGATTTTGTTCGGGAAACATCGTATTATATAAGTGGACAACAATGGGCTGCGGGTCTGCGGTCAAAGGTTGTTTCAAAGGCAAACAGTTATCAATATGTTCATTCGTTTATTCAGGCGAATGGGTAAAGGAAAGAGGTATATCCAAATGGTTGAAATCGATCTGAAGCAGTACGGTATTACCGGCGTTACCGAAATTGTGCGCAATCCTTCTTATGAAATGCTCTTTAAGGAAGAGACGAAGCCCGGTCTTACCGGATACGAAAAGGGTCAGGAAAGCGAGCTGGGAGCCGTTAATGTCATGACCGGCATTTATACCGGCCGTTCCCCCAAGGACAAGTATATCGTTGTTGATAAGAACTCCGAGAACACCGTGTGGTGGACCTCCGACGAATATAAGAACGATAACCATCCCATGAGCGAAAAAACATGGGAAGCGGTAAAGGACATTGCAAAGAAAGAGCTGTGCAACAAGCGGCTGTTTGTTGTGGATGCCTTCTGCGGCGCCAATAAGGACACCCGTATGGCTATCCGCTTTATTGTGGAGGTAGCATGGCAGGCGCACTTTGTAACTAATATGTTCATAAAGCCCACTCAGGAGGAGCTGGAAAACTTCAAGCCGGACTTCGTGGTTTACAACGCCTCCAAGGCTAAGGTTGCGAACTATAAGGAGCTGGGTCTTAACTCCGAAACCTGCGTTGCCTTTAATATCACCTCCCGCGAGCAGGTTATAATCAACACATGGTATGGCGGCGAGATGAAAAAAGGCATGTTTTCCATGATGAACTACTATCTGCCCCTTAAGGGCATAGCCTCCATGCACTGCTCTGCCAACACCGATATGAACGGCGAAAACACCGCGATATTCTTCGGGCTTTCCGGAACCGGCAAAACCACGCTGTCCACCGACCCCAAGCGTTTGCTTATCGGCGACGACGAGCACGGCTGGGATGATAACGGCGTGTTCAACTTTGAGGGCGGCTGCTATGCCAAGGTCATAAACCTTGACAAAGAGTCCGAGCCCGATATCTACAACGCCATCAAACGCGACGCATTGCTTGAGAATGTCACCCTTGATGAAAACGGCAAGATCGATTTTGCGGATAAGTCGGTTACCGAGAACACCCGCGTATCCTATCCCATAAATCACATCAAGAACATCGTTCGCCCCGTTTCCTCCGCTCCTGCGGCAAAGAATGTAATATTCCTTTCCGCCGATGCTTTCGGCGTGCTGCCGCCCGTATCCATACTTACGCCGGAGCAGACTAAGTACTACTTCCTTTCCGGCTTTACCGCAAAGCTTGCGGGCACCGAGCGCGGAATAACCGAGCCCACTCCCACCTTCTCCGCCTGCTTCGGACAGGCCTTCCTGGAGCTGCATCCCACAAAGTATGCGGAAGAGCTGGTTAAAAGAATGGAAAAGAGCGGCGCAAAGGCGTATCTTGTAAATACCGGCTGGAACGGCACCGGCAAGCGCATTTCCATCAAGGATACCCGCGGCATTATAGATGCCATTCTCAGCGGCGCTATTCTTACTGCGCCCACCAAGAAGATACCGTATTTCGACTTTGAGGTTCCCACCGAGCTTCCGGGCGTGGATTCCGGAATTCTGGATCCCCGCGACACCTACGCCGATCCGTCCCAGTGGGAGGAAAAGGCAAAGGATCTGGCTTCGCGCTTTGTGAAGAATTTTGTAAAGTACGAGGGCAACGAAGCGGGCAAGGCGCTTGTAGCTGCCGGCCCCAAGGTGAAATAATTCATTTTACGGCAAAACAAAAAATAAAGACGGTGCCAAACCATATTTTATAGTTAAAGGCAGTTTGGACATCAGGTCTGTACGGTGCAGCCCGTTTGGGCTGCGCCGTTTTTATTATACCAGGACACTTGCACCGGTTAAAACAGCAGGAGCAGCCGGTATACGGCAAACGATACCGCATAGGCCGTAAGGGTTTGGAACAGGGCGGCGGCAGCGGCAAAGGCTGCCGAGCCCAGCTCCTTTTTCATGGCGGAGCAGGCGGCTATGCACGGCGAGTAAAGCAGGCAGAACACCATAAAGGAAACGGAGGAGGCGGGGGTAAAGCAGCCGGAAATAATTGCGGGCAGCGCCTCCGGCGCACCGGCGGCATATACTACCGTAAGGCAGGAAATTACGGATTCCTTGGCGGCAATGCCGGATAAAAGGCTTACGGCCGCCTGCCATGTTCCAAAGCCCAAGGGCGCAAGCAGCGGCGCAATAAGCGCGCCGGCGCGGGCAAGAAGGCTCTCTGCGGGATCGGCGGCGGGAACAAAGGCGGGCGTAAAGGCGTTCAGTGTCCATATTATTACGGAAAGACAGGCGATAAGCGTTCCGGTGCGCAGGATAAAGCTGCGGCATTTCTGCCACAGATGCAGAAACAGGGTGCGGATATCAGGGATGCGGTACGGCGGCAGCTCCAAAAGAAACGGCGCGCTGCCCCCGCGCAGCACGGTTTTGCGCAGGATTGCACCGTAGATTACTGCGGCAGCAACGCCCAAAATATATATCCCTGCACTTACAAAGCCGCCGGAGAGCGGAAAGAAGGTACCGGCAAATAATGCATATATGGGCATTCGTGCACAACAGCTCATAAATGGGGCAAGCAGCACGGTGGCCGTCTTTTCCTGCTGCGAGGAGGCGGTGCGCGCGGCGAAAACAGCGGGAACGGTGCAGCCAAAGCCCATGAGCATGGGTATAAACGCTTTCCCGCTCATGCCGATACCGCGCATCGGACCGTCCGCAAGGAAAGCAGCCCGCGCCATAAGGCCGCTGTCCTCAAGCAGCGTAAGGAAAAGATACAATAAAGAAAGCTGGGGAAGAAAGGCAAGCACCGCGCTTACGCCGCCCAGCAGCCCTTGTGAAACAAGGCGGCACAGCCATACCGGAGCGTTCATGCCGTTCAGGGCGGCGGAGATCAGCCCCGCAAGATGTATATTCACGGCGGTTGACAAAAGCTCGCCAAGATATCGGCCCGGAGTGCCGAAAACAATAAAAAACACGCTGAGCAGCACGGCCAAAAGCAGAGGGAACGCCCAAAAACGGTTAAGTACAAGGCGGTCGAGACGGTCGGTAAGAGGCTCCGAGGGGTCTCCGTTAAAATAGCGCTTTATCAAAAGCCCGATATACTCATATCGATCGTGGGCAAGGGCGGCAAAGCTGTCGCCGTAAACGGAAGCAAGAGAGGAAATAAAGCTCAAAAGCTCACGGCGCACTCTGCCGTCTTCGGGGAGGGCGGCGGTATCGCCGCAGGAGGACAGAATATCGGAGGCAAACGCGGGCGCATTATTCGGGCAGAAGGAGCCGGAAATGCGCAGCACCTCCCGAACGGAGGGCAGTGCGCGTATAAGATTTTCGGTTTTCGGCGTTTTGCCCATGCAGAGGAAAAGCTGCCCCTTCAGCTCCTCAAGCCCGGTTTTTTTCTTTGCGGAAATCGGCAGAGCAACGACGCCCAGCTCCTGCGCAAGATCTGCATAGTCTATATGAACTCCGCGCTTTTCCAGCTCGTCGGACATGTTTACGGCAATAAGCACCGGAAGGTGCAGCTCACAAAGCTGAAGAGTTAAATAAAGGCTTTTTTCCGGGCAGGTGCCGTCCAGAATGTTGATTATAACATCGGGCGGCTGCTGATCAAGATAGCTTTTTGTGATTTTTTCCTCGATAGAGTAGGGATAGAGCGAATAAATGCCGGGCAGGTCGATAAGACGGACGGTTTCACCGTTTGCGGAAAATATCCCCTCCTTTTTTTCCACCGTAACTCCGGCCCAGTTGCCCACATATTGCTGCTGACCCGTAAGAGCGTTGAAAAGGGCGGTTTTACCGCAGTTCGGATTGCCGATAAGAGCGGCTGTAATCATAAAATATCCTCCTGATTTTCGCTGCTGTCCTTAATAGCTGAACCCAAGGCGGGATGCGCGGGCGCCGCATCCGAAATACTATTGCGGCTTTACAAGAACGGAGGCCGCATAGCCGTGCCTTACGGCAAGGCGGTATCCGCGCACCTTTATAAGCACCGGCCCGCCAAAGGGCGCGCGGCGCAGCATGCGTATATGCGTGCCGGGAGTCAGCCCGAGCTCACATAGCCTGTGCCCGGTGCCGTCGCTTTTTTTAATGGGCAGCACGGTGCCCTCTTGCCCGGAGCGGAGCGCGCAAAGGCTGATTGCGCCGGATTTTATCGTCATATATTTTTTCTCCTTTTTTATTCTCTTAATGTTATTCGGGTTGAGACAGCGGCAATATAACTGTTGCTAATTGAATAATGCGGTTGTATAATCATATAAAACGGAGGAGGAAAATATGTATCCTGTTATACTGCCGGATGATGTAAAATGCAAATGGAGCTATTCCGATGTGTTCAACGGAACATCGCGTCTGGTAAAGGCGTATACGCATGAAAACTTTCATATGCTCATGCACTGCCACGATTTTTACGAGCTTAATATTGTGCTTTGCGGCAGCGGAATGCACTATTTCGGAAACAGCAGGAGGGCATTTCTGCCGGGCGATGTGTTTGTTATACCTCCGGGCAGCAGGCACGGCTATTATCCGAGCCGGCCGGAGGAAAGGGTGGATATTTTTCACATTCTGCTTCATGAAAATTTCTTTATCCGTTACAGGGCCGAATTGTCCGGGCTGCAGGGGTATGTGCTGCTTTTTACGCTGGAGCCTACGCTGCGAAGCCTGGACAGAAGCCAAAGATACAGCCTCAGACTGGGCGAACGCCTTGAGGAAATAAGGCCGTTTATGGATAAAATGGGGGCGCTTTATTATAACGACTACGCCGAGGCGGATGTTATGCTCAATGCATCGGCGCTGTATATAATTGCATGGCTGTGCGGTATATGCAGGAATAACGATGCCCAAAAGCAGGAGCTGCAGGTGCTTAGCGACTGCATAAAGGCCGTTGACGCAGCGGAGCCGGGAAGCCTGACGGCGGAAATGCTGGCAAAGGCGGCATCGGTTTCAAGGTCGACACTTTTCCGCAGCTTTCGCAGGGGGCTGGGGATGACACCCGGAGATTATATAAGGCTTTGCAGGCTGGACGATGCCGCTCTCAGGCTGCGCTCCGGCGAGGAAAGAATAGCGGATATTGCGCAGAGCTGCGGCTTTTTCGACAGCTCGCACTTTATAAAGGCGTTTTCCGAGCATTTCGGAATCACGCCGGCACGGTACAGGCGGGCGGCGCGGGATAATGAAAATCAATGAAAACGGCGCAAAAGAATTTTAGATATTGACAATTGAAAATTTTATGATAAATTATATATGAAAACGATTTCAGGCGGTGAGATGAGTGGTTACAATCAAGGATATTGCCCGGGAAGCGGGGGTGTCAGTGACTTCGGTATCACGGTTTTTCAATAACCGTCGGCTGCTCAGCGCGGAAAGCTGCTCAAGAATAGAGGCCGTGGTCGAAAAGTACGGCTACACGCCCAATTCAATGGGGCGCAGCCTGCGTTTGGCACGGTCCGGCAAGGTGCTTGTGCTGCTGCCCACGATGGAAAACCCCATGTATCTCAAAATCTTATCCGCCATTGAAAACGAATGCTATCAGTACGGGCTTACCGTGCTTGCCTGCGATACTCATGACGACAGCTTTAAGGAAAAGCATTTGCTGGCAATGCTCACAAATCACTATGCCGACGGCGCAATACTGTTTTCCTCCGCGCTTGCCAGTCAGGAGCTCAGCGCTGCGGCAAAGCGTCTGCCATTGGTGCTTTGCTGCGAGCAGCGGGAGGATGCGGCGATAAGCAGCGTGTCCATAGACGACCGCGCGGCGGCGTTTGAGGCGGTGGAATACCTTATACGCAAGGGACACAGCAGGATTGCCATGGCCTCCGGCAGGGAAAACTACGGCTCTACGGCACTGCGTGAGCAGGGCTATGCCGAGGCGCTTAAAAAATACGGGCTGAATGTGCGCAAGGATTATATCCTGCGCGGAGATTACGGCTATCGCAGCGGTATGGCGGCGGCGCAGAAGGTTTTCGGCATGGAGCCCATGCCCAGCGCGCTGTTCTGCGTTTCGGACGCGGTGGCGGTGGGCGCGGCAAGAATAGCGGTGCTGGAAAAAAAGAGCCTGAGCATTATCGGCTTTGACAACACATCCATAACCGGCATGTTTCTTCCCGGCATTACAAGCGTTGCCCAGCCGCGGGCGGAAATGGGAAAGGCTGCGGTGGAATTGCTGATGGCAAGAATGGAAAACATAAAGCAGCCTCCGCAGAAGCGCTTTTTGCAGCACAGCCTTGTGGTGCGCGAAAGCACCGAGGACATGCAGCAGGAGTATTTCCGGGCATTTTCCGCAGAGGAATAATTAATTTAATTTAACCGTATAGAATCCCTTCGGGGTTTTATAATAAAAAGAATTTTACGAGGTGAAACTTATGGCAAAGATTAAAGCAGGCATTATCGGCTGCGGCGGTATCGGAACAGGCAAGCATCTGCCCGCGCTCAAGGCGCTCAGTGACAGAGTTGAGGTTGTAGGATTCTGCGATATAATTGAAGAGCGTGCGCAGAAGGCCTGCAAGGAGTTTGGCGCAGAGGGTGCCAAGGTGTATACCGATTATAAGGAAATGCTTAAGGACGAGAGCATTCAGACCATTCATGTCTGCACCCCTAACCGTTCTCACAGCTTTATTTCCATTGACGCCATGAAGGCAGGCAAGCATGTTATCTGCGAAAAGCCCATGGCAAAAACCTATGCCGAGGCCAAGGCAATGCTGGACTGCTCCAAAGAGACCGGCCGCATTCTTACCATCGGCTATCAGAACAGATATACCAAGGAATCAATGTATGTAAAGCGTTTCTGCGAGTCCGGAGAAATGGGCGATATCTACTATGCAAAGGCTCACGCCATTCGCCGCAGAGGCGTTCCCACATGGGGCGTTTTCCTCAATGAATACGAGCAGGGCGGCGGTCCGCTTATCGATATCGGAACCCATGCGCTGGATCTTACGCTTTGGTGCATGAACAACTACAAGCCCAAGGCAGTGCTGGGCACCACCTTCAAAAAGCTGGGCGATCAGAAGGAAACCGGCAACCCGTGGGGCGATTGGGATCAGTCTCAGTTCACTGTTGAGGATTCCGCCTTCGGCCTTATCGTAATGCAGAACGGAGCCACCATTCAGCTGGAGAGCAGCTGGGCGCTCAACACCTTGGATATCGACGAGGCTAAAACCTCTCTGTGCGGCACGAAAGCCGGTATTGATATGAGGGACGGCGTTCGCATAAACGGCGTTAAGCTGGGCAAGATGTACACCATGAAGCCCGACCTTTTCGGCGCAGGCGTTGCCTTCTTTGATGCTGCGGGCGGAGAGAATCCTTCCGTAACCGAGCTCGGTCTGTTCCTTAATGCGGTCGAGGGCAAGGGCGAGCTTGTTACAAAGCCGGAACAGGCGCTGGTGGTAACTCAGCTGCTTGAGGCTATTTACACCTCTGCCAAGACCGGAAAGGCCGTATACTTTGATTAATCAAACGCTGTAATGCCGCCCCGTTTCGCGCAGATAAAGCGCGAAACGGGGCCGCACGGCACAGGCGGCAAACGCTGCTTTTGCCCGTGCGGCATCTGCGGTAAAAAATCAGGAGGTTGCAGTTATGAATATAGTTATCTATAACGAAGGTATTCACGACAAAGAGGAATTCATCAAAAAGGTTTATCCCGAGGGCCTTCACGGTCAGCTTAAGCATATTCTGGATGACGGCAGCAACAATATTACGGTGGTTACGCTGGACAATGTAAACGATATCACAGAGGAGCTGCTTGCAAAAACCGATGTTATGCTGTGGTGGGGCCATATAGCCCATCATATGGTGCCGGACGAGGTTTCAAACCGTGTTGCCCAGGCCGTGCAGAAGGGAATGGGGTTTATTGCCCTGCATTCGGCTCATATGAGCAAGCCCTTCCGTCAGCTTATGGGAACATCGTGCACCCTTAAATGGAGAGACGACGATTCCGAGCGCCTGTGGGTAACGGCACCGTCGCACCCGATAGCGGAGGGTCTGCCCGAGCATTTTGAGCTGCCTCAGGAAGAAATGTACGGCGAATTCTTTGATATTCCCAAGCCAGACGATGTGGTGTTCATGGGTTGGTTTACCGGCGGCGAGCTGTTCCGCAGCGGCGTCACCTTTAACCGCGGTCTTGGCCGTGTGTTCTATTTCCAGCCCGGGCATGAGGCGTTCCCCACCTATTTCAACGAGAATGTGGAAAAGATAATCCGCAACGCTGTTAAGTGGGCGGCGCCGACAAAGCGTCTTGAGAGACTGGATTGCCCCTGCTATCAGAAGCTTGAGGCCGTAAAATAACAAAAGTGCCGATAAGCGCCGGGCGGGCAGCGAGTATGCTGTCTGCCGGTGCATACGGCTGTATGCTGCACCGCGCATATGAAAACGAAAGGAAGGTGTAAAACATGAAATTAGGAGTACTTACCGTTGCACTGGGAGATCAGCCCTTTGACAAGGCGCTGGATTTTCTGGAGGAACAGGGCGTAGAAATGATAGAAGTGGGCTGCGGCGGACATCCGGGAACAGCGCACTGCGACCCCGAAATACTGCTGCACGATGATGAGGCGCTGAAGAAATTCCGCAATACCGTGGAAAAGCACCATATGGAAATATCCGCACTCAGCGTGCACTGCAATACCATTCATCCCAACAAGGAAATTGCGGCCAAGGCCGATTATGACACCCATCGCGCCGTGCTGATGGCGGAGAAGCTGGGCATACACCAAATAAACACTTTTTCCGGCTGCGCCGGCGATTGCAGCGAAAGCAAATATCCCAACTGGGTAACCTGCGCATGGCCCGATGATTATACCGAAATACTCAAGTATCAGTGGAATGAGTGCCTCATTCCTTATTGGCGCAGCTTTGTACCCTTTGCAAAGGAACACGGCGTAAACAAGATAGCCTTTGAGCCGCATCCCGGCTTTATGGTGTACAATCCCGAAACCGTGCTGAAGATTCGTGAGGCGGTCGGTCCGGAGATAGGCGCAAACCTTGATCCCAGCCATCTTATTTGGCAGGGAATAGACCCTGTGGAGGCAATAAAAGCCCTTAAGGGAGCAATATTCCACTTCCATGCCAAGGATACCAGACTGAATCAGCGCAATATCGCCGTAAACGGCGTGCTGGATACCAAGCCGTACAGCGATGAGATGGGGCGCTCATGGATATTCCGCACCATAGGCTACGGAAACGGCGAATCCTACTGGAGGGACATTATAAGCGCACTGAGGCTTGTGGGCTATGACCATGCCGTAAGCATTGAGCATGAGGACAGCCTTATGAGCAGCCCGGAGGGGCTGAAGAAGGCCATTGCGTTCCTTAAGGATATCATTATCCGGGAGCCTGCGGGCGAGATGTTCTGGGCATAACCGGCCCCGTGCTTCAGCGCCGGAAAAACCCGCTTGAAAGTTAATAACGAAAGGAAAAACCTTTATGCATAATATATGTGTTGTCGGTTACGGCGGAATGGGCGGTTGGCATGTGTTTTATATAACGCATGACCTTACCGATGTCCTGCACCTTTCCGGCATTGTGGACATCCGTCCCGAGCGCGAGGAGGAAGCGCGCAAAAACGGCATTCATGTTTACGATTCCTTTGAGCAGATGCTGGAGGATCCTTCGGTGGATATCGTGCTGCTTGCCATTCCCAACAATCTGCACAGACCCTATGCCGAGCGCGCTATGAGAGCCGGAAAAAATGTTATCTGCGAAAAGCCGGCTACCTTGAGCGCACAGGAATTCCGTGAGCTTATGGCCATTTCAAAGGAAACCGGAAAAACGCTTACGGTGCACCAGAACAGACGGTGGGATCGCGATTACCGCATGGTAAAGGAAGTCTACGATCAAAAGCCGATAGGCGATATCTATATGCTGGAAAGCCGCGTGCAGGGCTCGCGTCAGGTGCTTAACGGCTGGCGCGGAGCAAAGGAAAACGGCGGCGGTATGGTATACGATTGGGGCGTGCACCTGATCGATCAGTACCTTGATATGATAGACAGCCCCGTAACCCAGGTGTATGCGCAGCTGTTCAGCTTGTATACCGATGAGGTGGATGACAACTTCAAGGCAATGCTGCGTTTTGAAAACGGCGTAAGCGCGCTGATTGAGGTTTCGATGAACTGCTTCATACTGCATCCCCGCTGGCATGTATCAGGTAAGGTCGGAACCATGGTGATAAACGATTGGGACTGCAACGGCAAAATGGTGCGTCTTGCCGATAACGGTGAAATGGAGTGGGATGAGAAGATTGTCTACACCTCCGCCGGCCCGACAAGAAGCATGGCGCCCAGACCCGTTGAAACCACATGCGAGCTGCCTCTGCCGGAGGTTCAGTGCGACCATTTGGACTTCTACCGCGGCCTCTGCGCACATCTTGACGGCAAAGCGGAGCTTCCGGTAAAGCCTGAAAGCGTGCTGCGCGTGCTGGAGGTTATGGATGCGGTGTTTGAATCCGGCAAAACCGGAGAGTGCATTAAGTGCCGTATCTGACAGAGGTTAATATCAATAAAAATCCGTACCCAAGGGTGCGGATTTTTATATCTGCGCCGGGCATCCCGCCATTTGACAGGGCGCGGCGCGGTCAAAGTGTCACAGCGAGAAAATTTGTCTGTCAAAACGGTGATTTTATACGCTTAAAAAGGCAATAAAGTGCACAATTCAATGCATTTTGTTCATTTTGTGTATTCCGTTTCGGCGGCGAATATGTTATTATATAAAGGAAATATTAAATACTGAAAAAATGAGCCGCTGCGTTTGGCAGCAAGGTGCCCAAGAATAAGAGGAGGCCGGGTATGAGCATTTCATTTGAATTTTCCGATACTACCCTTGAAAGAATGAGCGGCAAGGGCGTTTTTTTAACAGTGGGCGAGGATAAGCCCAATACCATGACCATTGGCTGGGGCAGCATATCGGTATACTGGAACAAGCCGGTATTCATAGTGCCGGTGCGGCACAGCCGCTATTCCTATTCCATTCTTGAAAAGGGCAGCGGCTTTACCGTAAGCGTACCGCCGCAGGATGAAAGAATGCTGCGCGCGCTTACCGTATGCGGCAAAAATTCCGGCAGGGATATGGACAAATACGCCTACGGCTGGATAACCCCGGTTGCCGGCGTGGCCGGAAAGGTGCCGATAATCGCAGGCTGCGATTATTATTACGAGTGCAGGGTAATATATTCCGCCGATCTTAAATTAGAGGAGCTTCCCCCGGAGATAAAAGCAAAGTGCTACCCCTCGGACGATGCCCATAAGCTGTACTTCGGCGAGATACTGGCTGCCTATAAGGGCTGAGGTGAAGGACATGCCCTTTGTAAAAGGCAGATATGTGCCGGAATCCGAAATGCAGCCCGCCGCGGAAAATGAGCAGGAGCAAAATAAGCCGGCTGTGCGGGAGAAAAAGCGCGCAAAGGGAAAGCGCTTTGGCAAAAAGGAGGCTCCGGCGCCTGAGCTTACCCCTGAGGAGCTGGAGGCGCAGCGCCTTGAGGAGGAAAGAAAGATAAAGGAAAGCGCAGAGCGCTTTGAAAGGCTTATATCCACCGATACTCCGGATCTTACGCAGCTTAATCTGCTTATAGAAAAGGAACAAAAGAAGGAAAAAGGCGCATGGCGCAAATGCGCGGGGTCGGTAAAGATTATGCTTACCGTGCTGCTGCTTGCAAGCCTGGGGCTGATGATAATGGCTATCAGCTTTGCTTCGGCAACCCTTATGGTCATAAGCCTTGCGTCCATGGCCGTACTGTGCGCGGCATATTTCCTTACGGTGCCGCGGCGCTGAAATCACCGTTTTTGTTCGCAAATGCCTAAGCCGGGGGAGCGGTGAGTCTGCTGCGGGCGAAAAATAACCCGCGGTATCGGCACACATTTTTATATAAAGACTAAATTGTATTTATTCCGGGGAAACCGGATATTATATGGGAGGTTTTTATGAAGAAAGCATTGGCGGTGCTTATGTGCATTATCGCACTGCTTCTGGCGGCGTGTACGCCCGGAGCAACCGGCGTAACGACTCCGAGTGCCGGAACGGAAAGCACGCAGGATCCTCAGGAGGGGAAAAAGGACGCTTATGCGGAAAACGGCGGCATGAATGTCAACTATCTGTGCGGTATAGATATGTTCGGCCGCAGCTTCGGCCCGGTTTCCGGCATGGACGAGAACAAAAAGGTAGGAATGTTCTATTTTATTTGGCACGGCGAGAGCGGCAAGACCACCTTTGACAACACAAAGCAGCTTGCCGAGGACCCTGACACCTTTTGGGACATGACAAAAAATGTCGGCTCCTTCCATTACTGGGGCGAGCCGCTGTTCGGATACTATTTATCTTGGGATAAATGGGTTATCGCGCGCCATATCGAAATGCTTACATCGGCCGGAGTAGACTATCTTGTATTTGATACCACAAACTCCGTTACATATAAGCAGGCCTATACGGCGGTATTCAAGGTGCTTCAGGATTATAAAGAAGCGGGCTGGAATGTGCCTAAGGTGGTCTTTTACACCAATTCCTACTCCGTGGGCACCATGCGTAACCTTTATGAGCAGCTTTATTCCAAGGGGCTTTATAAGGAGCTTTGGTATTGCCCGAACGGCGAAAAGCCCATGATAATAGGCAACCCCGACGATAAGGATTACAATGGCGACAAGTCCTTTTTGGATTTCTTTGATGTGCGCCTGTCTCAGTGGCCGGATGCGGCGTATAATCCCGACGGCATTCCGTGGATGGAGTGGACATATCCCCAGCCCGTGCACAACGGCTTTATGAATGTGGCGGTGGCGCAGCATCCGCAGCTGCCCTTCAGCGCCTCCATCACCGACCGCAGCCGCAACTGGGGCCGCGGATACAATTTTGAAACCAAGGAAAATGTAGAGGCGGACAGCCGCAAGGGTACAAATTTCCAGAGCCAGTGGGATACGGTGCTTGCCAACAAGGATAAAGTGGACAATGTGTTTGTTACGGGCTGGAACGAGTGGATAGCCATAAAGCTGGATCTGGGCGACGGCAAGCCGTGGTTTGTGGACTGCGCAACGGAGGAATTTTCCCGCGATATAGAGCCCATGAAGGGCGGCTATGAGGATGCCTTCTATTTACAGCTTTGCGATAATATAAGAAGATATAAGGGACAGCACGACGAAGTGCGTCTGCCCGATAAGAAAACCGTGGATATAAACGGTGAGCTTTCACAATGGGACGGCGTGACCGGTGTTTATAACTGCGTTACGCAGCAGTCGGTAAAGCGTACGGGCAAGAGCGTTGACCGCCGTACAAATTATGCTCTTGATGCCGCCCGCAACAATATTCAGCAGGTTAAAATTGCAAACGATGCTGATAAGCTGTATTTCTATATCAAATGTGAAAATGCCGTTACGGATGCCGACAAGGCGGATTTTATGAACATATATCTCGGCATCGGCGAGCTTGCGCTCAAGGGCTGGAACGGATATGAATATGTGCTTAATTGTGGTGACGGCAGCCTCAGCAGCCTTGATGCACAGGGTAAACGCACCCGTATAGCAAATATTGAGGTTAAGGTTTCCGGAAACACCGTGCAGGCCTCGGTAAGCCGCAGCGATATTGCCGCTATGGAAGCAGCGGGCATATATTTCAAGGTTGCGGATGCCGTAAGCAGCACCGATATAATGGATACCTACACATACGGCAAGAGCCTGCCTATGGGACGCCTCAGCTACTACTATTATTTCGGATAACGGCAATAAGGCGGCAACAGCGAAAAAGTGCATATGTGAACACAAAAGCATATATAGCTCATACCGTCCGGGAATTCTCCTGGACGGTATTTTATAATTCTTATTTTCAAATTACAGCGGTGCGGAAATGCCCTCTTGCTGCCGTGCGGCCTGCTTGCGGGGAAGGCTGTAAATAAAAATACCGCAGAGCCTGCCCTGCGGTATAAACATATGCCGTATTGCTTTTAATACGCCCTTTCAGCTGCCGGGCAATTTATTCCGGCTGCTTTTTTCTGCGCTTTTTGGCTATTATCGCTGCCGTAATGCCGCCTGCAAGCACAGCTGCGTCGGCACAAGCGCCGATAATTACCCCTGCACTTTTTGCACTGCCTGCAAGCTGCCGCAGCGCTTGAGCATTTTCATTGCTGCCCGCCGGCATACAGGCGCGCTCACCGTTTGAAAGCGCGTCATAGCGCTCAAGCAGCCGGACGGCAGCATCTTTATCACCGGCAGAAAGGGCGGCGGCCATATCGCGGTTCAGCTCGTCAAGCATTGCGGTGTTTTCCGTTATGCTATCGCGGTTCATGCGGCTCAGGCGGTAAGCATTAAGGGTGAGTATCTTCACCGGGGCATCGCAGAAAAGGGCGCATTCCTGACCGTCTGCGGAGTTATAAGCCATGCCGCCGTGATACACCTCGCCGTTATACCATACATCCAGCGCGTTTGCATCCAGTATAACGCGTAAAGTCACGGTATCGCCGCTTTTTTGCAGCTTTGTTTTGTATACAAAGGCGCAGGATTCATCCATGCGTGATTTATCGGTGCATACCGTGCCCGAGGCGGCGTCATATTTAAGCTCGATATACTTACCATCCCCGATGCAGAGGCGCAGGCCGAACTCGGAGGCGGTTTGCATATCAACTTCCGCCTCAATATCAAGCAGCGGACCCGTTATTCCTTCAAGCGGATTTTCTGCGGGCGAAACAACGCGGTCCTTAAGCTCAAGCAGAGTCTCGCTGCGCTTTTGCGCAAATTCCTTTATCGGGTGATAGGTTATCCGCGGCTGACCGTTTATGTTTTCAAGCCTCAGTTCGGTGGGCAGGGAAAGACCGTTCCACCAAGTTTTGCCCTGATATCCGCCGAAATCGCGCATCCAGCTCATTTGTATCCGGCGTCCGTCCTGCGTACAGTAGAAGGTCTGCGAAGCATAGTTTTCGCAGAACAGCCCGTAGCTTTCGGCAGATCCGGGCCAAAGCTCCTTTACGCCGTCCACCGGGGTGATTTTATCGCTTGCGGGGGTAAAGCATATTTTTCCGTTTGCATTTTTGCCGAGGTCCCCCAGCATATACCATGCTCCGGCAGCATAAAGCACCCAGTAACGCGTTCCGTCAAGCTCCATGGGGAAAAGGTCGGGGCACTCCGTAACCAGCGGTCTGCCGTCCTTTCTTATTGTGGAATTGTAGGTCCAGTTTATAAGGTCGGGGGAGGTGAACAGCATAGCCCTGTCGCCGCAGGCAATAAGCACCCATGTGCCGCCGTTTTCCATGGAGGGATCATCATACCATATAACCTTGGGGTCGCGGAAGCCGGCGGAATACATATTGTTCGTATTGGGAATTACTGCCTCTTTATATTTATTAAAGCTTACGCCGTGATCCGCAGACCATGCAAGCCCTACGGAACACTGGCCCAGACCGTTTTTGCCGCCGTAGTAGGTGTAGAGAAATACCATACGGGATTCCGGCGGCACCGATTCGTCAAACAGCCCGCTTGTGTTGTTTTTGTCAATCACGCCGCTGCCCGACCAGCAAACGCCGTTTTCGTCGGGGGTTATCGCCAGCGCCGTTTCCTCCCAGTCTATCAGGTTGCGGCTTACCGCGTGCCCCCAGCTTTTGGTTTCTCCGCCCCCCTGATAGCCGCGGAAGGCATAATCGCACTGAAAGAAAAGATGGTAAAGCCCCGTATACCCGTCATAAATAAGCCCGTTGGGATCGTTTATCGAAAACGCCTCCGGGGAAAAATGCAGCTGCATACGCCGCCGCTCGTTGTAAAGCAGCGAAGGGCTCTGGCGGCGCACGATGTTTACCTTCACGGTGCGGGTAAGCCCCTCGCGGCTTGTGACCGTTATCGGGATGGTATTTAGCCCCACATTCAGCGAAACCTCGCATCTGCTGCCCGCAGACCCGTTTATTGCAACGGTGTTGTCGCCGTTTGCTTCGGCGGATATCTCGGTTTTGCTTATATCAAATTCGACAGTTCCCCAGTAATCGGTCTGCTCTGCATCAAAGGGCACATCAAATTCAATATCGGATGCGTTAAGCGAGGTAAGACAGGGCGTTTGGGAAAGCTTAAGGGATATTTCTTCAAATTCAGCTTGGGCACCGCAGCACATAACGGCAATATAACCTCCTTGATAATCATCTGTCTGATATGTATAAGTAACAGCACCGTTAACATAGCCGGTTATCGTTTTTCCGGCATCGCACTCCACGCGGATGGTAAGGTATGCGGCCTGCTTTTCGCTTTCGCTCAGCCCGCGGGAACGGATGTAGTCGTTTTTGGCGTTAGTTTCGCGAAACATTGCGCTGTACCCGCCGCTTTGGCTGAAGTTTACGCAGTGCCAGCGTGCGGCGGGGTTATCCGGCTTGGGTATTCCGAAGGCAAGCCCGGCGGCATTGCCGGAGAAAATGCGCACCTTGGCGGAAAAGCACCAGCTTTGGTCCTTTTCAAGAAATGTATCCGAAACGCAGAAAACATTTCCGTCCCCGCCGCCGGCAACACGGCCGTTTTCGGTTTCCCATTTCCCGCTTACGCTTCTGAAGCGCAATTCGGGGTCAGCCTGCGCTTCGGCGCTTACGGAAAAGCCCATGCACGCAGGCGGCATAAGCAAAAGCAAAGACAACATGGCGCAAACAAGCTTTTTCATACAGTGTCATTCCTTTTTTGTGTTTTATGCCCTGTAAGGGCTCCTTTGCCGCAGCCGGGCGAAAAACATATTTTTTCACATGAAAGGCACAACGGCCGTGCCCCGTATAACAGCGCCGTATTGAATTATAAGCCTTACAGCAGATGGAATGTCAATAGCCGTATCTTGTTTTTTATAAAAAAATCAGTGCCGCAAAATTCCTTTCCGTCAGCGGCAGCTGCCGCCGCAAACGGAAAGCAGCCTTTCTTACTGCCGGGAGGGCCGCTCGTCATAGCCCGCAAGAAGAATGTCCGCCGATACGGGGTCTATATGCACAACACAGGTGTCCAGCTCCGGCTCTGCGGGTATAAGCGATGTATCGTAAAAAATATCGCGGTATATTCCGTCCTTCATGCCTGACATATCGGCGGGCAGGGGAGGATACAGCGTCAGATTGCATTTTTCCTCTCTGAAATATATTTCCGGCTCGCCGGCGATTATCCCGGCCTCATAAAGCCGGGCGGTCTGAAGGGAAAAATCGGGATCGTCTCCCGCGCGGCGGAGCACTATAAGGGGCAGCCCGTATACCGGCTCCCTTTTAACGGTAAAGCTCTCTTCAAGATATACGGCGCTTATTTCCCCTGCTTTGCACTCCTCCGCAGCGCCTATCGGCTCGGGACGCATGGAAAGCACGGGCAGTACGGTTTTGTCATGCAGCGCGGGAATGCGGTAAAAGCGTGAAAGCCGCGGATTAAGCCCGAACATGCGCGCGCACACTACCGCCTTACGAAGCGCTTCGCGGTTTATAAGGGGCAGCATGCCCGGTATACAACGGCATACGGGACAGCTTTCCTCCATGCGGCAGGAGCAGAACAGCTTTGTATTAAGCTTTATCGGGTAGGCGGCAACGGCGTCCACGGCGTACCATCTCCTTTGTCATTTTTGTGGCCTGTTCGTATATGTTCCCAAGGCTCAGCAGGGTGCTTTCCGAAAACATGCGTCCTATTATCAGCAGCGCAATATGCTTCCCCTCCGGGGTAACGCCGCAGGGAAGGCTCAGTGCGCACAGCCCCGCAAGAGCCGGTATAAACTGAATGTCCGTCGGTGTTCCGGCGTCCGTGACGGCAGGCGCGATAACTGCGTTCACATCGCATAAAGCGCGCTCAAAGCCCTGTATCGTGCTGCTTCGGAGCCTTCGGGCATCCGTCAGCAGCCTTTCATTTTCCAATAGCAGATGGTGACGGAGTATCTCTCTGCGCGCATCAAAGGGCAGAGAGGAAAAATCGGTCTTTCCGCTGCGCCGCCCTGCGGTGTCCTCAATTTTGCATTCGGCGGCGGCTATAATGGAGGCAAGGGCGGCCTCGCAGCCGCTTGTGGGCATTGCGCGGCGCACTACCGTTGCACCGAGCAGCTCAAAAAGCTCGGCGGCCTTGTTTACGGCGGCGGAAACGGCGGGGCCGGCAGTGTCGGCGCAGTCGGCTATTCCTATGGTATATGTGCGAATATCAACGGCGGAAAGCGCGCCGTACCAGTCGGGCAGCTCCTGCGCAAAGGAGGTGCAGTCCCTGCGGCTGCCGGTGAATATCGGGCGCAGCGCCATGGTAAGATCCCGTACGCAGGAGGCATGAAGCTGTACAATCTCCATCGATGGGGCGCGGCACAGTACCCCGAAGCGGGAGCACAGTCCATAGGTGGTGCGCAGCGATGTCACGCCGCACGCAGCGGATTCAATAAGAGAGGAGCCTACGCCCAAACTGAAGGGCACGGCTCCGCATGCCACCGCATGCGCGGCGTTATCCGGCTCCAAATTGTAAGGCAGGGAGCGGATATAACCAAGCGGCATTGCCCCGTCGTCCAGCAGGTTCCGTACCGTATCGGCATCGGCAGGAGGCGCGGCTTCTGCCGCAGGGCTTTTGCAGCCCCGTACATATATGCTTTCGCTCACTCCGAACGGCACGCCAAGACATGTGGAAACGGCGTTGCCGAAGTTTGCGCGCTTTGCCGTGTCCTCACCGAAAAGCACGCTGAACAGCCCGCTTTCTTCGGCAAGCTGACGCCTGCGGCGGAAAATATCAAGCGGCGATACCGTTTCCGTGCGCACCACGGAGCTTATCTGGGACATATCCATTCCCATTGCTATTATACGGCTTTTGCGTATCTCTGCGGGGGAGGGCGGCGGCTTTTGCCGTACAGACTCACCGGAATGAACAGAGGCGTGCACGGCGTCGGTATCGTTTTGGGCCTGTGAGTCTCGCGGCTCGTCCGGACGCAGATGGTTGTTGCAAAGGGGCAGCGGCTGAAGCGCCGCGCCGGCGTTTGCAGGCTGCAATACGGCTTGGTCAAGCTGCTCGCGCACGGCATCCAGCACATCGGGCGCAAGGCCGAGCCTTTTAAGCAATTCTCTTTCCGCTTTGTTCAAAAAATTCACCCGCCCTTTCGGTTTTGGGCCGCGCATTTTTAACGCCTTCGCCCTGACTCGGCTTTTGGCGTATACGGCTTTGTGGCTGTCATAATCACAGAGAAAATTATATCACACTGATATTTTCAAAGGCAAATAAATAAATGCGATGTTCCGCATTTGTGTTAATTTAGTGCGAATAATTGTTATAACCGTACTACTGTATGTTAATATTTTGTCTTCAAAAACAACAGGCAGAATGATATCATTATACTGCCTGCTGCGGCTAAGGGCTTTTATTGCCGACAGCATATTATTTTGGCTGACTTAACAACAAAACGGAGGTTGCATCCAATGCGTTTACTTAAAAAATATATAGTGTCCGCTGCGGCAGCGGTGCTGCTTGCTTTTCTGTGCGTGCCGGCAAGCGCGCTTGAAACGCCGTGGGATTCAAAGGATATACATATAAATGTTGCCGAAACCTTTTCCGATATGCAAAACGGTGAGGTGGTATGGGATCAGGGAATATTCTGGACCGGCACTCCCTTTTATGAGTGGCCTGCGGCCAAATGGCAGGACGGCCAGCTTGTTTTTACCGATTTTATGGGGCTTGACAGCGGAGAGGATACGCGCATGACCTTCCGTATCCAAACAAACGAAATGAGCCTTGCAGAGGCTTCCGGCAGCATCGGCATGGGCTTTTATGTAGAAAACAATACCGATAAAGAGCAGAGCGTCGGGTTTTATATGGTGGGCATGGGGTGCTGCCTTAAAAATAAAAACGGCACATCAATATATTTCTTCTCCGTTGACGGCAGCAGAACAGAAAGCGTTGTCGGCGATGCCGAAATGGCCATAATACCGCCCGGACAGAAGGGCTATGTAGTGGCGTTCTATGAGGATTTTACAAATCTTTGGTCATCGGATGCCTATAATCCCGATACCGACCCCGTGCGCATGCCCGGCTTTGAGCTTACAAACCTGCGTGTGGACGGCAGCAAGGGGGAAACCGTGGTGCTGGACAATGTTTTCTTTTTCGGCAGCGGCTGTGTTGATAACAATAACGGGATAATCACCGTAAACATCGAGCCCGGTCAAAACACACCGTGGGCAGAAACTCCGGCGCCGGAGGAAACACAATCCGCGCAGCCGGAGCAGACCGAGCCTGCGCAAGCCTCGCCCGATGCTTCTGCCCGGCCGGAAAAGAGCGGCATTAACGGCATGTATATAGCTGCGGGCGTCATAGCGGTGCTGGCTGTGGCGGCGGTGGTAATTGCCCTTATTGCAGGAAAAAAGAAGGAAAAATAAAATGAGATATAACGATACCGACAATCATGCTCCGCTTGTTAATGCGGTGTGGGCGCCTCCGGCAAAGCCCGTTGTGCTGGACGAAAAAAACGGCTGGCATCAGGGGCCGACGGTGCTGGACGGCTTTTACAGCATGTATCAGCCCGAGGTCATATATGTAAAGGAGCAGGATGTTTCGGGCGGTTACCCCTACCGTATGTGGTTTTTTGCCTGGGCATATACTCAGGAAAATGACCCGGCTCCCGGCTATGCGGGCTATCCGGGCGGCGATGCGATATTCACGGCGCGGGCAAAAAGCCTTGACGGCCCGTGGGAGGTGTATTCACAAAACGGGGACGGCTTTTTCTGGGATGACAGCCGCCGTGCGCAGCTTTGGTATCCTGTGCTCACCTGTGACGACAAATGGTACGATTCCTGGCATGTGGGCGATCCCAGCATAGTGCTGGAGGACGGCGTATTCTATATGGCATATTCCTCCATGGGCTGTGATGAGGACGGTATCCCGTATCATAAGCCCGGCGATACCGACGGCAACGCCAGCTGCATAATGGGGGCTGTCAGCACCGACGGCATAAACTGGACGCGTTCCGAGCGGCCGCTTATTGTGTGGGATAAGGAAAAAGGCTTCAACGAGCGCGAAAACAAAAAGGATTATTACGGCGGGCATCAGCGCCCCAGCCTTATGCGCGAGGACGGCATATGGAAAATGTGGTACGATTACCGCGAAAGCTATATAGGCTATGCCCAATGCAGCGGGGATTTCCTTACGGGGCCGTGGCAGGAAAAATACTGCGGCCGGCACAGCCTGCATCACAGCGTGGATTTTGATGTTATCCGCATAGGCGATATTTATTATGCATGGGGAGATCCGTACCTTTGCTGGGAGGGAATAAGGGATGAAAGAGTGCCCTTTTACCCTGATGATCCGGCAAACTGGTGCGGCCGCCAGATAGTGGAGTATCAGTCCCGCGACGGCCTTGCGTGGCAGGCAACCGGCTATTTTCTGCCCGATGACGGGTATGACGCCATACAGATTCCGCAGGCATTTATAGATCACAAGCGCAGACGGGTATGCATATTCTATGCCACCCAGCGCGGCAAACGCGAGGGAGATCAATACGATTGGCGATGGGATACCCTGCGTTACAGATGGAAAAGCTTTGAGGATTTTGCTCTGCCGGAGCATTGACGCACATCTACAAAAGCCGGCACAGCCGGGAAAGGAATAATATTTTGACATTAAACAATAACTTCAAGCATATAATTTCTATGCTGCTCAGCCGTGCAAAAAAAATGACGGCGGCGGTCATATGCCTAATAATCGCGGTTTCCTGCACGGGCTTTGCGGCGGGAGTGAGTGATACGGACAATCACATTGCCTGCGATAATGCGTCGCTTTCCGTTCCGACGGACGGCCCCGTGCGTCTTGACGAAACCTACGGGTGGGTCCGTTCGGGCAAAAACCTGCTTACAAATTTTTACAGCATGTATCAGCCGGAGGTAATATATATAAAGGAGCAGGATGTCGAGGGCGGCTACCCCTACCGCATGTGGTTCTTTGCATGGGCATATACGCAGGAAAACGACGCTACTCCGATATATCCGGGTTATCCGGGCGGAGATGCGATTTTTACCGCCCGCGCCCGCAGTCTGGAGGGTCCGTGGGAGGTGTACAGCCTGGATTATTCCACGGACGAATTCTTCTGGGACACCAAAATGGACCCTTTTTACTGGTACCCCGTTATAACCTGTGATGACAAATGGTATGATTCCTGGCATGTGGGGGATCCCAGCGTTGTGTATATGGACGGCACCTTCTATATGGCATATTCCGCAATGGGCTGTGATGAGGACGGAATTCCTTCGCATAAGCCCAAGGACACCGACGGCAATGCCAGCTGCATAATGGGGGCCGTCAGCACCGACGGCATACACTGGACGCGTTCGGAAAAGCCGCTGCTTGTCTGGAAAGGGGAAAAAGGCTTCAACGAAAAGGATTCTTACGATAAATACTACGGCGGGCATCAGCGCCCGAGCCTCATGTTTGAGGACGGCGTGTGGAAAATGTGGTACGATTACCGCTACAATCGTTTGGGTTATGCCGAGTGCAGGGGGGATTTTCTTACCGGCAGCTGGAAGGAGAGCGCAACCGACCTTAACGGGCTGGGGCTCGGAGTGGATTTTGATGTGGTGAAAATCGGGGATATTTACTATGCCTACGGCGATCCTTATGTGAATTGGGTGGGAATAAAGGATACTGATATTCCGTATTATCCCGACGATTCCTCGCTGTGGAGCCAGCGGCAGATAGTGGAGTATCAGTCCCGCGACGGCCTTTCGTGGACGGCAACGGGGTATTTTCTGCCCGATGAGGGCTATGACGCCATACAGATCCCGCAGGTGTTCCTTGACCACAAGGAAAACAGAGTTTACATTTTTTATGCTACGCAGCGCGGCAAAAGGGGAGGCAAAACCTATGACTGGCGGTGGGACAATATCCGCTGCATGAGCCGTGACGCGGCGCTTTTCGCCTCTGCGGCGGCGCCGGTGTATACGCCGGCTCCCAAGCCTACCGAAACCGTGAAAGAGGCGGAAACGGAGCCGGCGGAAACGCCGGAAAACACGGCTTTGCCGCAGGAGAGCGCGGAAACGCCGGATAAGCCGGGTAAAAACGGGGAGGTATTGCCCGTAATTGCCCTTGCAGGCAGCATTTTGCTTGCAATAGGGGCGGTTTTTGCGGTTATTGCAATTTGCAAAAAAAGAAACGGCAAGTAAGCGCGCGGCTTAAAACGCGCAAAAAAGGCGCAAAAACGCGTAAAAAACGCGTAAAAAACGCTTAAAAAAGCGTTAAAAAACGCCTGAAAAAGTGCAAAAAACGCACTCGGAATTTTTAGGAACAAATTTTTAGGAGGATTGCAGTATGTTTCGGAAGAACAAAAAATGCGGACTGCTTGCCGCGGCGATAGCGGCTATGCTGCTGATGCTTATCTTTGCGGGCTGCACGCCGCAAGAAACAGCTTCGGCTGCTACTCCCTCACCTACGCCGGAAAACAGCGCGGCGCAAAAGGAGAACGCCATAAAGGCGGGAGATGTGTACAGATATTATCTCTGGAGCGTTACGGACGAAAAGGACCCGTTCAAGAACGCGGGGCCGCGAGCCGATTCCATGCGCAAGCGTTTGGCGGAGTTTGAGCAGAAGTATGACATTACCGTAAAGTATGTTGCTTCTACCGGAGGCTATGAGTGGTATGACCTGCCCCGTTCCTCTGCGGCGGCGGGAGAGCCTATATGCGATATATTCAATGTGGGCGGTCCGTATGTGGTGCTGGGTACATATTTTTACGGAGGTCAGGCGGGGAAATGCATTCTGCCGCTGTCGGATTATTCCTCCGTGGCGGATTTCAGCGATACGGAGTATTGGAATGTTGAATCGCAGCGGTTCTGCACCTTTTCCGGCAAGCTGTATTGCGCGGTTCCGCTGGAATGCGGCGGCGATGCGGTATCCTCAAACACGGTTACGCTGTTTAATAAGGATCTGATGGCGAAGGCCGGCTATGAAGCCGACAAGCTTTATGAAATGAGCCGCAACGGCGAGTGGACATGGGAACGCTTTGAAGAGGCGGCGGTGCGTACCACCGATATTGACAACGGTATATACGGCACCACCATAGGCGACAATGTGGCGCTGGGCTCTGCGCTGATAGTAACAAACGGCGGCGCTTATTTCAAAAACAACGGCACCACCGATGTGTTTGTGGGCAACAGTGACAATGCGATTGCCGCGTGGGATTTTATAGTGGGTCTTGCAAAGAAAAACTGCATTGACTATTCCGGCACGACCGAGGCCAACCTTTTCGGTACTGGCAAGGTGGCGATGATGGTTACCACCATTTCCCGTTTGGTGTCGGTATACAAATTCCTTAAGTGCGATTACGGTATTATAAATCCGCCCAAGGGACCCATGGCAAGCGATTATCTTTCCGAAATGAGCTGGTTTACCCCTATAAGCGTTATGCGCGGCGCCAATAACCCTGCGGGCTGCGTACAGGTGATAAACGAGTATCTCTCTCCGGAATATGCGCGCAGCAGTGCGGAGAACCAGGAGCTTATGGATGCTGAGCTTACGGTGTATCTTAAGGATGCCGGAAGCGTGGAGACGGCCAAGAACATAACCAAGTACACCTCCAACCAGAATTATTATCTCTACCAGCAGGTGAGCGACGGCGATACTCAGATGCTGTCCTACCTTTACGGCAATGTGTGGAATTTTATTTCGGGCGAGACTACTCCCAAGCAGTTCTATGATTCGGTGACGGATAAGATAAACTCAATGGTGGCCTCCGTAAGATAAAAGGGACGGAAATACACAGTGTGAAGGCAGAAAGGAGCCGCGGCGTACAGCCGCGGCTCTGTTGCATCGCCGGGGGTATGTATGATATAATAAATTAAACAATATTTGCATTAAGGCGGCATAAAATGCTCAAAAGAGGTATGCGATGATATATAATAAAACGGTAAGGCTTAAGGACGGCAGGGAATGCTGCCTGAGAAACGGGGAGGAAAGCGACGCGCAGGCGGTTATTGATAATTTTAATCTGACCCATGCGCAGACGGATTATCTGCTTTCCTACCCGGATGAGAGCGGCTTTGACCTTCAGCAGGAGATTGACTTTTTGAGAAAAAAGAAGGAAAGCGCGGATGAGATAGAAATTCTTGCCCTGTCGGACGGCGAGATTGCGGCAACGGCGGGAATAGACAGAGTGGGAAGCCGGTACAAGGTGCGTCACCGTGTGGAATTCGGAATAAGCGTGGATGAGAAATACTGGAATCTGGGCATAGGACGGGCGCTGCTGAAGGCATGTGTTGAGTGCGCGCTGAAGGCGGGTTATGAGCAGCTGGAGCTGGAGGCGGTGGCGGAGAACGAAAGGGCGATTGCGCTTTACAAAAGCGAGGGCTTTGAGGAATACGGGCGCAACCCCAAGGGCTTTTTATCGCGTTATTCCGGCTTTCAGGAGCTTGTATATATGAGGCTTGACTTACAGAAAATCAAAAAGAACAATTAAAAGCAAAGGATGAAAACAGGCGGGCAAACGGCAGATACGGTATGCTTTGCGGTTTGATAAAAGGAGGCAGAAAAAATGAAATGTGCGGTGATTACGGGGGCGTCCTCGGGACTGGGGGCGGAATTTGCGCGCCAAACGGCAAAGGGGGACAGGTATGAAAGAATAATACTTATTGCAAGACGGGCGGAGCGGCTGGAGAAGCTGGCAAAAGAGATATCCGCGCCCGGAATTACTGCCTGCGTGCTGTCGCTTGATCTTACCGCGCCCGATGCGGCGGAGACGGTGGAAAAGTGCATAGGCGCAGATGAGTTGTGCCTGCTGGTAAACTGCGCGGGCTTTGGCAAAATGGGGGAGGTGGTATCGCTTGGCAAGGTTCAGAGGGATATGACGGAGCTGAACTGCATTGCGCTTACCTCTCTTTGCGCAATGGCGGCGGGAAAAATGCATGAAGGGGGCAGGATAATCAACATTGCCTCCATTGCGGCCTTTGTGCCAACGCCGAACTTGGCCGTGTACGGAGCCGGCAAGGCCTATGTGCTGTCCTTTTCCAAGGCGTTAAGCCGGGAGGTGCGCAATAAGGGAATAACGGTTACGGCGGTTTGTCCCGGCCCTGCGGACACGGAGTTTTTTGCCGTGGCGGGCATTGAGCACTCAAAGCTGTTTGACAGCCTTGTGCATCTTTCGCCGGAATATGTTGTGCGTGCGGCGCTTAAGGCATCGGAGAAAAAGAAGTGGGTATGCACGCCGCATCCGCTGTACAAGCTGTACCGCGTGCTTTCCAAGCTGCTGCCCGACCGCTTTTTTATACGCTTCACAAGGGCGTGATAATGTCGGCAGCCTGGTACTCGGCTTTGGCAGAAACGGATATTTACAGGATATTTACATCGGGTACGCAACAGCAGAGTACCCGTTTATACCCGCATCGGAAGGTGCGGTTTTTTACTGCGCTTTTTTGTTGACATTTCGGGGGGAAGGATATAATATAATAAAGAAACAAATGTTGCGCTACTTATGTTGCCTAACGGGAGGGACGGATATGCCGCGGAAGTTTTTATTTACAAAAAAGCAAATAGTAAATGCGGCCTTGGAGCTTATACGGAAAAAGGGCATGGATGCCCTGACCGCGCGGGCGCTGGGGGAGGAGCTGGGAAGCTCGGCAAAGCCGATATTCGGGCTGTTTGAAAATATGCGGCAGGTGCGTGCGGCGGTTATTGAAAGAGCCGACGGCATATATCAGCAGAGGCTGCGCGAGGATATGCAAAAGGGGGAATATCCGCCCTACAAGGCCGGCGGCATGTCGTACATACGGTTTGCCGTTGAAGAAAGCGAGCTTTTTAAGCTGCTGTTTATGCGTGACCGCACGGGGGAGACGCCGGCACCGGCGCCGGAGCTTGAGCCGATAATTGCAATCATTTCAAAAAATACGGGGCTTGGCCGCGAGGAGGCGCTGCTTTTCCATACGGAGATGTGGATATATGTGCACGGAATAGCGGCAATGGCGGCGACGAATTATTTGAAATGGGACAATGATATGATAAGCAAAAGCCTGAGCGATGTTTATACGGGGCTTAAATATCGCTTTACCGAAGGAAGGCGTGCCGAAGAAGCGGACGGGACAGACAAGGGAGTTTGAGGAAGATATATGGAAGCGATAAGAACGGAAAACCTTACAAAGCGCTATAAGCAGACGGTGGTGGACGGGCTGAGCTTTTCGGCGGAGGAGGGGGAGCTTTTTGCGCTGCTGGGCGTGAACGGAGCGGGAAAGACCACGACGGTGCGGATGCTTTCCTGCCTTACAAGGCCAAGCTCCGGCGATGCATGGCTGCTTGGAAGAAGCGTGGTTTCCCAAAGCGGCGGGGTAAAGGAGATAATAGGCGTATCGCCGCAGGAAACGGCGGTGGCGCCCAACCTGAACGCGAGGGAGAATCTGCTGCTGATGTGCGGAGTTCACGGCTTTTCCGGCAGAAAGAGCCGGGAAAGGACTGAGGCACTTGTGAAAAGGATGGGACTGGAGCAGGTGCTTGACAAAAAGGCGGGAAAGCTTTCGGGCGGATGGCAGCGCAGGCTGAGCATAGCCATGGCGTTGGTAAGCGGACCGAGGATACTGTTTTTGGACGAGCCGACGCTGGGACTGGATGTTATTGCCCGCAGCGAGCTGTGGGAGGCGCTGAAGGAGCTTAAGGGGGAGGTTACGATAGTGCTGACCACGCATTATATGGAGGAGGCGGAGGCGCTTTCGGACCGTATAGGAATAATGAAGGCGGGGCGTATGCCGGCAATGGGGACGGCGGAGGAACTTAAAAGGCTTACGGGGCAGGAGCGCTTTGAGGATGCCTTTATAAGCATTGTAAGGGGGGAGAGAAAATGAAAATGCTGGCGTTTGCCCGAAGGACGGGCAAGGAGATACTGCGCGACCCGCTGACGGTGCTTTTCGGCCTTGGCTTTCCGGTTATACTTATTTTGCTGCTGAGCGCAATACAGGCGAGCATACCGGTGCCGCTTTTTGAGCCGGACAGGCTTACTCCGGGCATAACGGTGTTCGGGCTTGCGTTTATGACGCTTTTTTCCGCAACGCTTATAGCGCGGGACAGGGAAAGCGCGCTGCTGGAGCGGCTTTATACCACTCCGCTTACTGCGGGGGATTATATTATGGGCTATGCGCTGCCCATATTTCCCATAGCGGCGGCGCAATGCGTAATATGCTATGCGATTGCCGCACTTTTAGGGCTGAGGCTTACGGTGAATACCGTGTATGCCGTACTGTTCCTGCTTCCGGTATCGGTGTTTTTTATAGCGTTGGGGCTGCTGTGCGGCAGCGTTATGAATGTAAAGCAGGTGGGAGGAATATGCGGTGCGCTGCTTACCAATCTGACGGCATGGCTGTCCGGCGTGTGGTTCGATATTGACCTTGTGGGGGGAGTATTCAGAAAAATTGCCGATGCGCTGCCCTTTGTTCATGCGGTGGAGTTGGAACGAGCGGTGTTTGCGGGCAATTTTGCCGGGATATTTCCGCATTTATGGTGGGTGCTGGGATATGCGGCGGCGGCCGCCGTGCTTGCGGTGCTTTTGTTTTTGCGGCAGATGAAAAAGCGGTGAATGGGAATAAAAGCGCATTTGTACGGAGACGGGGTTATTCGTTAAGGGAGGAGCCCTCCATTGCTATAAAGCGTATGCCGTTTCTTGAAAGAACCCCCGACATATCCTTAAAGCCGGCCTTGCGGTAGAATTCCGCCGCAGAGGGGGTGGAGTTTACGGTGATTTTTTTATATCCGAGTGTTAAAGCATACAGACGCGCCCGTGCAACAAGGGCCTGACCGATGCCGGAGCGCCTGTATTTTTTATCCACGAATAACATGCTTATATGAGCATCGGTGCATACGCAGACTCCCGAGAGTCTTTTGCCCGTATAGGCGCAGATAAAAACGAAATATCCTGGGAAAATACGGGCGGTGCTTACCGCCTGACGGAGCAGAGCGTTAAAGGCGGTGCGGCCCTGTTTACCCTGATCGCTGCCAAGGGAGGCAAAGCCGCGCTTTATAAGCCTTGAGGCGCGGGAGAGCTCCTTATCTGTTTGGGCATATCGGAAGGAAAGAGGCTTGCCCGTGCCGGCGGGAGGCGTTTGCTTATCTGACAATGCTTTTTATATCCTTTGCAAATATTGATTCACCGCAAAGAGGCGGTGCTTTAATTATAGCACAGGATGGGATACAGCGCAAAGGCGGCATCAGAACACATTTTGAAGGCTGAGCCGTGAACGGTCCGGGATAAGCTCAAGCATATGCTTAAGAGCCTGCTTGTACTGCCGGAAATCCTCATCGGAGCAGGCATACATATTGTAATAGAGCTCGCTGAGGCTGTCGACCTCCTCGTGGGGCATGATAAGCAGCCAGATGTCGGTTATGCGGTCGAAGCTTTCGTCAAAGGCATCAAGATCCTGCGGTGATTCCGCCTTTTCAAGCTCCTGCTCCAGCTGACGGCAGGAGATATTCAGGTACAGTTCGCTTAGCAGGCAGATAATCCCCAGCAGAAAAAGCAGGACAAGCATTATAAGAATGTGCTTCAGCTCACCTTTAATGTGCAGCATTTTTTGCCTCCGTGTGTTTGGATATAGAGAGTGTCGCCGTCCAGCTGGGCGATGACCAGCTCGCTTTCGCCGCGGATGCCGACACCGCGGAGCTTGCGCCGGAGCCATACGGGGTCGTAGCCGCTGCGGGTAAGGTTTTTTTGCATAATTTTGCCGTCGGACACAAGCAGAAGGGGCAGCTCCTGCTGCTTGAGATCAAGGCCGAGGTCGCCTGCCGTGGGGGAGGCGGCTTCTTTTTTCATAAGCACGCTGAGCTCACCGTTGGTTTCCAGCATGGCGTACCAGACCCGGGATACATCAAAAACATCCTTGGAGCGCAGCTGTTCCAGAAGGTCGTTTACATTGTAGCGCTGGGAACGCAGCGCCTGTTCGTTTATGACCCCCTTTGATATGACTACGGTGGGCTCGCCGCAAAGCAGGCGGCGGGCGCGGATGCTTTTCATTGAGGCGTAGGACACCGCAACCTGCATGAACAGCAGCACAAGCAGGGATATGACGCCCCAAAGCAGGGGCATGCCGAGATTGCCCATGGGCTGGGTGGCGAGGTCGGCCGCCATAAGCGCCACGACAAATTCCACGGGCTGAAGCTCACCCACCTGTCGTTTGCCCATAAGGCGGATGACGAGATACACAAGCACAAACAGTATAAGTGCGCGCAGAACTACATTAAGCATAAAAACTCCTTGAGGCGGGTATAGATGCAATTTTTGATGTACGGGTGCGCGATTGCGCCGCTGTGTTAGTATGCCTTAAAATTAAATAATTATTTGCCGCGTTGTGCGGCGTTTGTTTTTTTTACGGAGGCAAACGGCAAAATATGACCGGCCCGTGCCGGGGTGGGCGGGCGGGAGGCACGGGCCGATAAGGGAAGGCAGTATGTGCGCCGGAGTTTTACGGAGGGGAGCTGCGGCATATGCTGTTATGATGAAATATAACCGTAAGGGAGAAGAAAATGAAAAGGAAGAATAAAAGCGGCGGAGCTGCGGCGATTATGGCGGTGTTTATGTTTGTGCTTATGTTTTCAGGCTGTGACGGGGAAAGCGTGCGGGAGCAGCCTGCGGAAAGGGAGAATTATATGGCGCGCTTCTGTGTGGTGCTGGACGCGGGGCACGGAGGCGTGGACGGCGGCGCCCTGGGGATATCAACGGGGGCAAGGGAGGCGGAGATAAACCTTGCGGTGACGCTTAAAACGGGAGCGCTGCTTGAAAGCGCCGGGGTGAGAGTGGTGTACACGCGAAAGGGGGAAAAATCGCTGTGCCCGGATGAACAATACAATAAAAAGCAGGATATGCGCCTTAGGGGGCAGGTGATAGATGCGGCAAAGCCGGATATAGTGGTATCGGTGCATATGAATTCCTATCCGGATTTGCGTGTAAGGGGTGCGCAGACCTTTTACTATCCGGATTCGGAGTGCGGCAAGGAGCTGGCCGAAAGCATACAAAGGTCGCTGAAAATGGCGGACCCGAACAACAAGCGCACGGTGAAGGCGGAGGATTTTTTTCTTTTGCGCACATATGCGGGGCCGAGCGCGCTTGTGGAATGCGGGTTTATGACCTGCCCGGAGGAAGAAAAGCTCCTGCAGAAGCAGGAGTATCAGGAAAAGCTGGCTTATTGCATTTTTGACGGCATAATGAGGTATCTTATGCGGCCGTAGGGGTGAGAGCATTAAAAATTGATTACACCCAGATGCTCAAGGAGTATTTTTATGCCTATGAGGATAAGTATAATGCCGCCGGCGATCTCGGCGCGGGCCTTGTATTTGGCGCCGAATACGCTGCCTGCTTTAAGCCCGGCGGCGGATATGAGCGCGGTGGTTACGCCGATTATTGCAGCTGCTATGAAAATATTTACCTCCATAAGGGCAAAGGTTATGCCGACTGCCAAGGCATCGATGCTGGTGGCTACGGCAAGGAGCAGCATGGACTTGAAGCCGAAGGAGGTGTCGGTTTTTTCGTCGTCGTTCTTTATGCCGTCAAAGAGCATTTTGCCGCCGATAAGGCCAAGGAGCACAAAGGCTATCCAGTGATCCACTGCGGTGATGTATTTTTCAAAAGCACTGCCCAAAAGATAGCCGAGGGAGGGCATAAGCGCCTGAAAGCCGCCGAACCATAAGGCTACGCAAAGATAGTGGAGGGGTTTGGGCTTGCCGGAGGCCAAGCCCTTGCATACGGACACTGCAAAGGCATCCATTGAAAGCCCCGTGCCGATAAGCAATATTTCCCATATACTCATATTACCACCCCGCGCCAAGCGCTGCGAAATTTTGTGTTTTTGCCGCCGTACTGCGGCAGAACGGTGTTTGTTTTATAGACTTATTACCGCATGCATTGCAAAAAGAAGCTTGCGAAGAATGTATGCATAAGCAATCATATACGCATATGTTCCGTAACACCACAGCAACCGCCGAACATGCGTGCGGCGGTTGCTTGACTTGCGGTATTGAAATTATTTATCCTTCTTTACGGACGATTTCTGTGCCGCGTGTCTTTGCATGGCAAGAAAGGTTTCGTCGCTTATGCAGTGCTCAATGCGGCAGGCGTCCTTTGCCGCCGTTTCGGGAGACACACCGATATAGGTGAAAAAGGCGGTGAGCATCGTGTGGCGCTCGTAGGTTTTTTGGGCGATAGCCAGCCCGGAATCGGTGAGGTGAAGGTGCCCCAGCTCATCCACGGTGAGATATCCTCCCTTTTTGAGAAGCCCCACTGCGCGGCTTACACTGGGCTTGGAGTAGCCCATTTCTTTACATACATCAATGGAGCGAACGCTTTTTCCGCTTTGGGAAAGGATGTATATGGTTTCAAGATACATTTCGCCGGATTCCTGAAGATGCACGGGTATTACCTCTTTTGAATTATTCCGAGCGCGTTTGCCCCTATTGCAAGGGGAGTGCGGCGTGCCCGGGGCGTATATTGCAAAGCCGTAAAGCCGTTTACAGGCATTGTACACCTTTGCAAATATATTTTATTAATTATACCATGCGGGTATGACAAAGTCAATAAAGGAAATGTAAAGAGAGAAAAAGGGCGTTTGAAAAGGCCGCAAAAGCGAAGGCGAAGTGAAAAATTCAAGGAGATAACAGCAAAAACGAAAAAAACTGTGACAATATAAGCCTTGTTTGATATAATTTCGTACAGAAGTGCGGATTTTCACGAGCCGGCATTTTTACCGGCGGCTTTTTGGCGTTTCGGACAAGGGTGTACGGCGCAAAATAAAGAAAAACAGCGGTACGGAGAAAGACAATGGATAAAAAATGCGTAAATACGGAAGCGGGAAAGAGCAATGACGGAAAAGCGGGCGCAAAAAGAAAGACGGACAGGCTTGACCGGGTTCTGATTGCGCTTGCGCTGCTTTCGGCGGCGGCGGGAATGGTGTGCGCCGTTTATTACTATGACATATATCCCGTTTTTCATGCGGCGGATGCGGTGATAATCGCTTCGTTCTGCGTGCTTGCGGCGGTGCTGGCGGTGAGTATTTTCCGCCTTATTGTGCATATGAGCTCGGGCAGGTTCCGCGCGGGGGTGCTGATACCGGCGGCTGTTGCGATAGTACTTGGTGCGGTTTCGTTTTTTGTGTGCAGCAGTGCGGACAGATGGACCGTGGTAAACGGCTTTGATAAAAACCGGGCACGCTATAATGCGGCGGCGGAATATCTTGCACAGCAGCCTTACAGCGAAGAGACCGAGCTGCCTGCGGAGTATGCCGACCTCAGCCGCGGAAGCGTTAAAAGAGTGGAATGCGCGGGGGGAAAATATATTTGCAGCATATTTACGCTGCTTGAGCATGAAAACCGCTTTGAGGGGATATTGTATGTTCCCGGCAATACGCCGGTGATATACTATGAGATAACAAACGGCTGGAGCAGCTATGCATATGAGGATCTGGGCGGGGGCTATGCATGGATAGTTTTGTATAAATAGCGATTTTACAGGGGAAGAACCGGAGGGCAGAAAAATTGAATTTTGAGGAATTGGGGGTTACGGGCGGTATTGCCCGTGCCCTGAAGCAGATGAATTACAGCACATGCACGCAGATACAGCAGGAGGCTATTCCCGCAATGCGTGAGGGAAGGGATGTTATAGCCAAGGCTCCCACGGGAACGGGCAAGACCTTTGCCTTCGGCATACCGATACTGGAAAAAATAAACGGCGACAACAAATGCGTGCAGGCGCTGGTGCTCGCCCCCACAAGGGAGCTGTGCATACAGATAGCCCAACAGCTGCGCCTGCTTGCAAAGTATATGCAGGGGGTGCGCGTGCTGGCGGTTTACGGCGGTCAGCCGATAAACAAGCAGATAGAGGCGGCAAAGCACTGCCCCAATATCGTAGTGGCAACTCCGGGGCGACTGAGCGACCTTATGCACCGTGGGGCGCTGGATATGAACGCGGTTACAACGGCGGTGCTGGACGAGGCCGACGAGATGCTGGATATGGGCTTTGTAAAGGATGTGCGGGCGATACTGGACCGTTTGCCCGCAATGAAGCAGATGGCGATGTTTTCCGCCACCATATCCCGCGAGGTTATGGACATAGGCTGGCTTTATCAGCGGGACCCCGCGGAGATCACGGTGGAGCCGGAGGCGGAGAGTATGCCCCTTATTAACCAGTACGCCGTGGAATGCTCGCTTGGGTCAAAGCTGGGGACGCTGCTGGATATTATGGAATACCGGCGCTTCCGACGGGTTATTATTTTCTGCAACACAAAGAAAATGACGGAGCGGCTTTATACTCAGCTTGCGGCAAAGGGCTTTTGCGCGGACTGCCTGCACGGCGACATAAAGCAAAGCTCGCGCAACAGGATAATGCAGGAGTTCAAAAGCGGCGATATCGATATGCTGGTGGCCACCGATGTGGCGGCGCGGGGCATAGATGTAAGCGGTATTGACGCGGTGTTTTCCTATGATGTGCCGCAGGAAAACGCCTACTACCTGCATCGCATTGGGCGCACGGGGCGGGCGCGCAATGTGGGGGATTCCTACATATTCTATACCTTTGCGGAAAAATTCCGCCTTGAGGATATAATACGCCTTACCAAAAGCAATGTGACCTTTATAAAAATAAACGCACAGCACGCCATAGAGGAGCTGCCGCAGGAGCAATAGGCGGTTTTTTATTAAAATTTAACAAGCACGGCGCACCCGAAGAGCTTCGGGTGTGCTTTTTACTTTTCGGGCGCGCGGCTTTTGCGAATTTGCTGCGGATCCGACGCGGCGGAAGCGGATCTTATCTGCTCGATTATAAGAAGGGCTTCGGCCTCCTTCTCGATAAGCCGAACCAGCTCATACGGGTGCATATCAAAGGCCGCGGCAATGCGCCAGACGGTTTCGAAATTTGCCTGCTTGCTGCCGCTTTCTATCATTGCAAGATGGCTTCGCGCAAGCTGTGCAAACCCGCTGAAAACCTCCTGAGAAAGCCTTTTGCTTTTTCGTATTCTTCGCACCACTCTGCCGACGGCGTAATTGTTGAATTCTATCATCGCAGACACCTCCCGCGTTCCAATTTATAGGAAAAATGCGGATTTAGTGTCTGCGATAGCAGATAAGCGCGGCGGGGAACTGTGCTAAAATGGGTAAAAATATATTTATATTGTTTAATATTGTAAGGAGGGTGATTATGAGTAGGACGGCAACATTTTCGGATAAGGATGGGGAATCGGTAAGAAAGGCGGATTCGGGAATACAAAAAACCGCGAAGCATGCTTAAGAAATAACAGGTGAACAGGGAGGAAAGAAAATGTACGATAATGTAGGTAAAAAAATAATGACGCTGGCAAAAGTTTTGGGGTGGGTATTTCTTATAGCCGGTATAATAACCGCCATAGTGTTTATGTCATTTGGTTGGAAGTTTTTTGTCGTAATAACTCCGTTAATAGGCGGCGCAATATTATATATTTTAACTTGGTTTTTATATGGGTTCGGTCAATTGGTGGATGATGTAAGCGCAATGCGCTATGCTGCAAAAGAAGCGGACCGGGACACGGTGTCCGAAGAGCTCCCCGAATTATAAGGAGAATATTGAAATGAGCGAAAGGTATAAAAGGCTTTTTGCTTTGCCTGAAAACCTTCATACCGAGGACGCACCTGTTGTTATTATGGCGGGCGCGCTCTTAAAGGATAATCAGACGGGCAGAGTGCTGGCACAGCTTAAATTAAAAAATGTATCGGAAGAAACAATAAAATCGGTTAAGGTGTCCATACAGGCTTTCGGAAAATCGGGAGCTGAAGCAAAAGAAATTCATTATGAATATGCTGATATTTCCGTAAAAAGCGGTGAGGAATTCGGAAGCAAGACCCCAATCGAGATGAATAATAAAATACTTTATTATTCTGCTGTTATTACAGAGGTGCTGTTTGAAAACGGCACGGCTTGGAAAACAAATATTAACGATTCGGACAAAAAAGCTTTATCCGAACAGGTTCGGCAAGCTTTAATGAATAAGAGCAGAACATGCCTGAAAAAATCAGCTTTTATTCCGCTTATTTTAGCTGCTGCGGGAATACTGATTTCCGTAAGCGAGTTCGCGGTGTATTTCAGCCATAGTGCCAATTCCTTATATGAGAACATATATATTGGCAGTTTTGTGGCGGAGCGTTTTATTTCACTAATATTCCCGATAGCCGTTCTTGTGCTGCCGAAGACTAATATAATGAAAACATCAAGAGTGATGATGTATATCGGCTTTGCATTGCTTGGAGTTCAGGCACTTGCGGCTATTTTGTATTATTCAGCCGGATTGGACACTGTGTTGGCAAACTTGCGTATTCCCGGTTATGATTTTTTAGGCAATATATCCAAGGTGCTTGCTTGGATCCGGGGAGGGTGGGGCTTCGATTTGAGATGGCTGCTGCAGCTGATGAGCTCCCTGTGCTTATTCGGAAAGACTGTTGCCGGCATAATAATATGTAAAAAAGCGCAAGTTTAAAATAACGAATTTGGCCTCCCCTTGCGGGAGGCTTTTTTATATTTGTCAGCGGGATAATGAGAGGCGGGCGAAGGAAAAAACACCGCACGAGAGGTTCGTGCGGTGCATTAAAGGCTGAATACAGGGAATCGCGCTTAAAGCGATTACTTCTGAGCCTCTTCCACGGCAACTGCCACGGCGACGGAAGCGCCCACCATGGGGTTGTTGCCCATGCCGATAAGACCCATCATTTCAACATGAGCCGGAACGGAGGAGGAGCCTGCAAACTGAGCGTCGGAGTGCATTCTGCCCATGGTGTCGGTCATGCCGTAGGAGGCGGGGCCGGCAGCCACATTGTCGGGATGCAGGGTGCGTCCCGTGCCGCCGCCGCTTGCAACGGAGAAGTATTTCTTGCCGTTTTCAACAGCCCATTTCTTGTAGGTGCCGGCAACGGGGTGCTGGAAGCGGGTGGGGTTGGTGGAGTTGCCGGTGATGGAAACATCCACGCCCTCGTGAATCATGATAGCCACGCCCTCGGAAACATCGTCCGCGCCGTAAACCTTGACCTTGGAGCGTTCGCCGTCGGAGAAGGACTTCTCGCTTACGATGTTGAGCTTGCCGGTGTGATAGTCGTACTTGGTTTCCACAAAGGTAAAGCCGTTGATGCGGCTGATGATATAGGCTGCGTCCTTGCCGAGGCCGTTGAGAATTACGCGCAGCGGGGTCTTGCGGACCTTGTTGGCGGTTTTGGCAATGCCGATAGCGCCTTCTGCGGCGGCAAAGGATTCGTGACCTGCAAGGAAGGCAAAGCAGCCGGTTTCCTCGCGCAGGAGCATGGCGGCCAGATTGCCGTGGCCCAAGCCCACCTTGCGCTGGTCGGCAACGCTGCCCGGAATGCAGAAGGCCTGAAGACCGATACCGATGGCCTCTGCGGCGTCGGCGGCGTTTTTGCAGCCCTTCTTAAGAGCGATGGCTGCGCCCAGGGTGTATGCCCAAACGGCGTTTTCAAATGCGATGGGCTGGATGGAGCGGACGATGGTATCCACATCCATGCCCTTTTCCACGGTATATGCCTTGACCTGATCCAGATCGGTGAAGCCGTATTCCTTGAGGCAGGCGTTGATTTTGTCTATTCTTCTTTCGTAACCTTCAAAAGTAGCCATTATTCGCACCTCCTATTACTGCTTTCTGGGATCGATCACGGTTACGGCTTCGTTGTAGCGGCCGTAGGTGCCGATGAACTTGTTGTAGGCCTCGGTGGGATCCATACCCTTGCGGATGGCCTCCATCATTTTGCCAAGATGAACAAACTTGTAGCCGATGACCTCGTTATTGGCGTCAAGGCCGATGCTGAGCACATAGCCCTCCGCCATTTCCAGATAGCGAACGCCCTTTGCGCGGGTGGAGTACATGGTGCCCACCTGAGAACGCAGACCCTTGCCCAGATCCTCAAGCCCTGCGCCCACGGGCAGACCGTTTTCGGAAAAAGCGGTTTGCGTGCGGCCGTAGACGATTTGCAGGAACAGCTCTCTCATGGCCACATTGATGGCGTCGCAGACAAGGTCGGTGTTGAGGGCTTCCAGAATGGTTTTGCCGGGCAGCACTTCGGCGGCCATAGCGGCGGAATGGGTCATTCCGGAGCATCCGATGGTTTCCACCAGAGCCTCCTCGATTATACCCTTTTTAACGTTAAGGGTGAGCTTGCAGGTGCCCTGCTGGGGTGCGCACCAGCCTACGCCGTGAGTAAGACCGGAAATATCGGTGATCTCCTTTGCGCCTACCCACAGACCCTCCTCCGGTATCGGGGCGGGTTCGTGCTTTGCGCCTTTTGCAACGCAGAGCATTTCTTCAACCTCATGGGAGTATTGCATATACGGTTGCCTCCTTGTAATATTTCGTTTTGTTTCCGTTTTATTATACACTTTTTTTTCTCTTCCGACAACCGAAAAAACAAAAAACACGCCCGCAGCCTTGAGCGGGACGGCATATTGGGCGCGCGCACGGCCGGATTCTTGCTCTTGTGCGCTTTTTCCCTTGAATTTTCCCGGCGTATAAGCTATAATATATATTGAATTCATATATAGCTTTATCAAATTTTATTATTTCGGAGGATGCAATGTATCAGCTTTTCTGCGATTCAAACAGTGAAATACCGTACTGGTATGCAAAGGAGTACGGACTGTCCGTTGTGCGCATGCCGTATGTGATATGCGATGAGGAGCATTATTACGACCTGGGCGAGCATACGGATTTCAAGGATTTTTACGCCAAGGAGCGGGCGGGCAACATGCCCACAACCGCGGGGCTTAACTGCCAGAACTATACCGAGATATACGAGCCCACCCTGGCCGCGGGCAAGGATATACTTATGATAAGCTTTTCCTCCGCGCTTTCGGGCACGCACCAGATGCTGGAGCAGGCGCGTCAGGAGCTGCTTAAGAAGTATCCGGAGCGCAGCTTTGATGTGGTGAACACCCTGAGCATTTCCATGGGAGCGGGGCTTATTGTGTATTATGCCGCAAAGATGTGGAAGGCGGGGGCCACCCGGCAGGAGATAATCAAATGGGTGGAGGACAACCGTATGAGGGTGAATCACTGGTTTTCCGTGGACGACCTGTATCACCTGAAGCGGGGCGGAAGAATAAGCGGGGCGGCGGCGCTTATGGGCACGATGCTGGAGCTTAAGCCCATACTTACCGTGAACCGGGAGGGCAAGCTGATAGTAGCCGAAAAGGCAAAGGGCAGGAAGCGCGCGATAAAAACGCTGCTGGATAAAATGGAGGAAAACATAGAAAACCCGGAGGAGCAGCTGATTGTGGTGCTGCATGCCGATGCGCCGGAGGATGCGGCGTATCTTGAAAGCAGGATTAAGGAAAAATACAACCCCAAGGAGCTGTGGGTGAATTATGTCGGCCCGGTTATCGGCACGCATTGCGGCCCCGGCACCATAGCGGTGCTGTTTATGGGTAAGGAAAGGGCACAGTAATGCGCAAAAAGGGAAGGCCGTGCATAGGCATAAGCGTAAAGCCGCAGCATATAACAGAGGCATGCAGGGCGCTTGATATGTTTCCCTGCATAGAGCATGTGCAGATAAAGCTTGCGCCGAAGCGTGATGAAAGAAGGAAGCTGGAGGAGAATGTGCGTCTTCTTAAACGGGAGCACCCCGATACGGAGCTGTCCTTTCATGCTTACGGTCAGGCAAACCCGGCGGAGCCGGTGCAGAGCGTGCGCAGGGAGTGGCTGGCTCTTATAGAGGATGCCGTATTGCAGGGGCAGGACATGGGCGGAGAATTTGTTGTGCTGCACGGCGGCAGCGTGCAGGGAAAGAACCCGGTCGCGCTGCGGCAAAACGGGCTGAACACGCTGTGCGATTCTCTTGAAGAGCTTTCGGAATTTGCGCAGCGGCACTCGGCGGAGCTGCATCTTGAAAATATATATCCCGCGCCCCTTCGCAGCGAGCTTGTGCGCTTTATGGACAGGGCGGAGGATTACCGCTTCATGCTGGATGCCGTGAACGCGCCGGGGCTTAAATACTGCTTTGATTTCGGTCATGCCATGATAGACGACCGCGGAATGCCCATACTTTATGAGTGCATGCCGCATCTGGGCAGCGTACACATACATGAAAACGACAGGCAGAATGACCTGCATATGCCGCCCGTCGGTCTGTTTGAGTGGGAGGGGCATATAAGGGCGATAACGGATTCCGGCTTTGACGGCCCCTTTATAGCGGAGACTGCGCCGGAGGGGCTTATGCAGAGCGTAACATGGCTGATATCGATGCTTGAACAGGCGGGTGCGCCTGGGGAAACGCTCTGAACGGGACGGATTGAGGGCGGAACGGACGGAAAGACCGGGCATCGGTTAAAAAGAAAAGAGGAGAACAAATGGGATATTTTATACTGTTTTTATGCGTGGCCTTCTGCATAGGCACGCTGATATACTGCTGCTGTTCCGGTCAGCAGGAAATAATTGTGGATGAAGACGGTGTATGTATTCTTTATACCGACAGGGACGGCGTTGTAAAACGGCAGGATGCGGACAATGCGGCGAAGATGCCGCAGATGCAGTGCGAACCGAAGCAATAGCAAGCGGACATTATCATTTCGGCGGTTATTCCGCACTTGCCTGTACGGCTGCGGCAGCCGGGATATCGGAGGTTAACTTATGAAAACAGAGGATTTTATTTTATCGCTTTTTGAAAAGGCAAAGCAGGCGGGCTTGGAGGAATACGAGGTATATTGCTCCATCGGCAAGAGCTTCTTTACCGATGTGAACAACGGCGAGCCGGATAAATACACCGTGAATGATTTTACCGGCATTTCCTTCAGGGCAAAAAAGGACGGCCGCATAGGCTACTGCTCCACCACGGCAAAGAGCCCGGAAACGGCGGATTTTCTTATAAAGGGAGTGACGGAAAATCTGTCGGTGCTAAACGGGGGGGACGAGCAGTTTATATTTGAGGGCTCGCCGCAGTATGAGCAGGCGGAGGATTATTCGCCGGAGCTTGCAGACATGAGCGACGAAGCCAAGATAGAGCTTGCGCGGCAGATTGAGGCGGAGGCGAAGGCGCAGCCGGGAGTGGCAAGGGTAATGCACGCAGTGGCAGCCTACGGCAGCAGCGAAATATTTATAAGCAATTCAAAAGGGCTGAGGCTTCATTCAAGAGATAATTATATATATGCATATTGCATAGCCATAGCGTCGGACGGCAAGGTGTCAAGCGACGGCATGTCCTATGCCTTTGCAAGGAGCGCAAAGGATATAGATCCCAAAGCGCTTGCAAGGGAGGCGGCGCGCAAGGCAACGGACGGGCTGCATCCGGCATCCCTTGCAACGGGCAGCTATAAGGCCATAATAAGCGGAGAAACGGTTACGGATCTGCTTTCCACCTTTGCGTCGGTGTTCAGCGCTGACGCTGCGCAAAAGGGAATATCGCTTCTGGGCGGCCAAGAGGGCGAAGAAGTGGCCTCGGAGGCGCTGACGCTTTATGATGATCCGCTCTATGAGGGGGCTATGCTGCATTCGACCTTTGACGATGAGGGTGTGGCCACCTTCAGCAAGGCCGTTATTGATAAGGGCGTGCTCAAAACGCTGCTGCACAACCTTAAAACGGCGCACAAGGCAGGGGTGCAGAGCACCGGCAACGGCAGCAAGGCGGGATATTCCTCCGGCATATCGGTGGCTCCGCGCTGCTTCTTTATAAAGCCGTCGGAGATTACGCCGGACGAGCTGCTTGAGCGTATGGGAGAGGGCGTGTATATCACGGAGCTTAACGGTCTGCACAGCGGCGCAAACCCGGCAAGCGGCGATTTTTCCTTAAGCGCAAGGGGCTATGCCGTTCGCGGCGGAAAGAAATGCGAGGCGGTTTCCGATTTTACCGTAACGGGCAATTTCTATGAGCTGCTTAAAAATGTTGAGGCGGTGGCCTCGAAGATAGTATGGGCGCTGCCGCCGGAGATAGGCTCTCCCGATATTCTTATAAGCTCCATTATGGTATCGGGAAAAAAGTAAAAGCGGTGCGGACGCCGGTAAAAGAAATCGTGCCTAGCGATAAGCCTGCTTTCGGCGGTTGGGGTATGCTGCATCCGTTTGCTTTATAACCGTTTTTGCAAGATTTATATTGTAATCGGGCGCACGGTGTGTTATAATACCCGGGATAACTGTAATGAATTGAAGGGCAGCTGCACATAAACGCTGCGCACAAACAGAAAGGAGCATTTTTATGATAGCCATAGGTTGTGATCACGGAGGCTATTCCCTTAAGCTTCATGTTATAGACTATTTGGAGAAAAAGGGATTTGAATATAAGGATTTCGGATGCCATGATACCGCAAGCGTGGATTATCCTGATTATGCCCTGCCCGTTGCGGAGGCCGTGGCCTCCGGAGAGGCGGAAAAGGGAATAATTATATGCGGAACCGGCATCGGGGTGAGCATTGTGGCCAACAAGGTGCCCGGAGTGCGTGCCGCGCTTTGCTCGGACTGCTTCAGCGCACAGGCTACCCGCGAGCATAACGACAGCAATGTTCTTACCTTCGGCGAGCGCGTTATTGGTCCGGGGCTTGCGGTAAAAATAGTGGATATATGGCTCAATACTCCGTTTTCCGGCGATCCGCGGCATATGCGGCGTATAGAAAAGATAACTCAGGCGGAAAAGAAGTATTCAAAATAAAGCTGCGTTTCAGGCAGAACCGACAGTGCGGGAACAATTACAAAACACAATTTACATATGAAAGGACGCCCCAAGGGCGAAAGAAAGAAAATGTCTACTCTTCATGTTATGGATCACCCGCTTATTCAGCACAAGCTTTCCATGATCAGACAGGAAAGCACCAGCGCAAAGGATTTCCGCGAGCTTATCAATGAGGTCGCGCTTCTGATGGCCTATGAGGTAACGCGCGATCTGCCCCTTGAAAGCCGCATGATCAAGACCCCGATATGCGAAACCGAGAGCAAATTCCTTGCCGGCAGAATGATTGCCGTGGTTCCCGTGCTGCGCGCAGGTCTTGGAATGGTGGAGGGAATACTTACCCTGGTGCCTGCTGCAAAGGTGGGACATATAGGCCTTTACCGCGACCCCAATACGCTTGAACCTGTGGAATACTACTGCAAGCTTCCCGTTGATATCGAGCAGCGCGATGTAATAGTGGTGGATCCGATGCTGGCTACGGGCGGCAGCGCTGCGGCGGCTATCGGCTTTATTAAAAAGCGCGGCTGCCGCCGGATAAAGCTGATGAACCTTATCGCTGCTCCCGAAGGCGTAAAGGCGGTGCAGGAAGCGCATCCCGATGTGGATATATTCGTTGCGGCGCTTGATGATCATCTCAACGATCACGGCTATATCGTACCGGGCTTGGGCGATGCTGGCGACCGTCTTTTCGGCACTAAATAATTTGTGATTCACGAGTGATTGCGGCTGCAAATAGCACTTATGCATAAATGTGCATGTGAACATTATGCCGCTTTGATGCGGATTGCCGCCGCGCTTGCTTTATTGATTCAAAAAAGGAGATGCACAATATGATGAATTTGGGCATACAGCTTTATGCAGTAAGAGAAGCGTATATGAAGGACATGGCGGGCACTTTTGCAAAGCTTGCCGAAATGGGATATCAGGAGGTAGAGGGCTTCTGGGTGTATCCCTGCCGCGCCGCCGAATATGAAAAGGCGCTTAAGGACAGCGGCCTTAAGATATGCGGCTGGCACACCGGGATAGAGCACCTGGAGGGCGACCGTCTGTTTCCCACCCTTGAGTATCATGACCGTATAGGCAACCATATTCTCGGGCTGAACGCGGGCCCGGACATGCTGGATACGCCGGAAAAAATAAAGCAGCTTCGCGACCGCATGACAGCGGCGCAGGAAGCCCTTGCAAAATACGGCTTTGTGCTGGAGTATCATAATCACTGGTGGGAGTTTGAAAGCGGAGCCTATACGCCGCTCATGGAAGGCAGCCCCGTTTATGCGCAGTTTGATATAGGAAATGCTCTTAAAGCGGGCGTTACGGCGCAGGATTATTTTGCAAAGTTTGATTCCCGGCGCGTGGCTGTGCATGCAAAGCCGTACAGCCTTACTTCGGGCTTTGAGTGCACAATAGGCAACGATGATGTGCCGTGGCAGTGGTTCATAAAGCATTGCAGGGATATAAAGATCGAGCATCTCACCGTTGAATATGAGCAGCCCGAAAACCAGATGGAGCTGGCCAAAAAGAACATAGATGCCCTTAAGGCCATAATGGCGCAGGTATAATGGCGTTTCGCGGCCGGAATACCGGATAAAGCCGGTATCCGGCTTTTGCTGCTTATGGCATAAAAAATATAAAGAGTATTCATCCCGGTGCGGCGCTTCATATCGGCTGCGCAGGGGAACGGAGGAAGATAATGAAAATAAAGCTGACGGCGCTTGCGCTTATGACGGTGATGGTCTGCACGGTGCTGTGCGGCTGCGAGCTGTTTGAACAGGGCACGCAGCAGCCGGGGCCGCAGGGCAGCACATCCTCGGTGTATATAACGGAGATAGTCAGCCGTAACGAAAGCACGCTTGCGGACGACGACGGGGAATACAGCGATTATATCGAGCTGTACAATTCCTCCTCGAGCCGTGTGGCGTTAAAGGGCTATTATCTTTCCGATAATGATAAAAAGCCGCAGAAATGGGCGCTTCCCAATATATATATTGAGGCTAAAAGCTATCTTGTGATATTTGCTTCCGGCAAAAACCGCGGCAAAAACGGCTATTATCACACGAATTTTTCTCTTTCGGCTTCAAAGGGGGAGACGGTGTCGCTGGTGGGCGCGGACGGAGCATATGCAAGCAGGGTGGAGCTGCCGGCGTGCCCCACGGCGGATATTTCCTACGGCCTTGTGCAGCAGGGAGAGGATGCCGGAAAATATATGTGGTTTGCAACGCCGACGCCCGGTGCGGAGAATTCCGGCGAGTATGCGGCTTCTGTTACCGAGCTTAGATTTAATACGGTAAAGCTGATTATAAACGAGTTTGTTACAAAAAACAAAACCGTAAAATATGATGCGGACGGAGATTACAATGATTTTATAGAAATCTACAATCCCGGAGAAGAGGAAATAAGCCTTGAAGGCATGTATCTTTCCGATAATCTTACTAAACCGGACAAATGGCGTTTCCCGGCAGGGTGCAAAATCGGCGCGGGGGAATACCTGCTGATATATGCATCGGGCAAGGATAAGGTGTCGGGCGGCGAGATACACACAAGCTTCAGCCTTTCGGCTAATGACAGCGGAATTGTGCTTTCCGATTCCCGTATGCATCCCATAGATTCCGTGACCATGGTGCAGCTTCAGGCGGATGTTTCCTACGGCAGGGATGAAAGCGGGCAGTGGAAGTATTATCCCAAGTCCACTCCCGGAGCGGCCAACACTACGCCCGGCTTTGAAAAACTAAATGCTGCATACAACGGCGTTATTATAAGCGGCGCCGCAGCAGCAAGCGGAGGCGGCACGGATACCGTAACTCTTAAGAACAATTCGGACAAGCCCGTAAGCCTCACCGGCTGCGGGCTTGCCGCTTCTCAAGGGGGGAATTATGTTTTTGATGAGCTTACGCTTCAGCCCGGGCAGAGCATCACGCTGCTTGCATCGGGCAGCGCAAAAAAAGAAAACGGCAAATATTATCTTCCATTTAAGCTGAGGCGCAGCGGGACCGTGCTTACATTAAGCGGAGCGGACGGAGTGCTTTTGACGCAGTTTTCAACGGGCAAGCTGAGAAGCGGAGTGAGCGTAAGCAATACCGAGCAGGGCAGAAGGTACAGCCAAGGGGAAGAAACCGATTGTACGGGCTATACGGAGCCGCCGGAGGTAAACAGCAGCGGCGGCTACACTCGGGCGGGTACGCAGGTTAGCGTGACCGTGCCGGAGGGAACAGAGGTATATTATACGACCGACGGCAGCAAGCCGGATAAAAACAGTAGGCGTTTAAGCGGCAGCATTACGGTTACAAAAAGCATGTGCCTGCGCGTTGCGGCGCTGCGCCCCGGAAAGCTGATGAGCGATGTTGTCACCCGCACCTTTTTGGTGGAGGAAAAGCATGATCTGCCCATTATATGCTTAAGCGGCGACCCGGACGGCTATTTCAGCACGGGAAGCGGAATATTTTCAATGGGGGCAAACCCCGGCGAGGCGCCCATGTATCGCGGCGCGAACTTCTGGAAGAACTGGGAGCGGGAAAGCTTTGTGGAGTATTTTACGGCGCAGGGGGAGCGCGGTACCGATTTCAACGCCGGCATAAAGATACACGGCGATTATTCCCGCATAGAAAAACAGAAGTCCATTGCGGTATATATCCGTGATATTTACGGAACCGGCAGCATATCCTATCCTTTTTTTGAAAATAACGAGGTGACACGGTTTGGGTCCTTTATCCTGCGCATGGGCGGGCAGGATTGGAGCCGGGGCAAAATACGCGATTCGTTTATTTCTCTGGCGGCAAAGGGGACGACGGAGCTTGCGATAATGGATGCGGCGCCGGTGGCGGTGTATATCAACGGAGAATACTTCGGGCTGTATTTTATACGGGAAAAGCTGAATGAAAAATACTTTGAAACCCATTACGGCATAGCCGAGGAAAATCTTGAGGTGATAAGGGCCAATACAAATGCGCGGCACGGATCGGCACAGGGCTATAAGGAGCTTATTGCGTATGTTTCGTCCCACGATCTGTCAAACAGAGAATATTACGACTATGTATGCTCTCAGGTGGATATAGATTCTTATATCGACTGGTGGGTGTTTGAAACATGGTTTGTAAATACGGATTCGGGAAACATCAAGTTTTTTCGGGATGCAAAGAACGGCAAATGGAAGTGGGCGCTGTTTGACATGGATTGGGCGCTGTTTCCCACAACATATACGCACAATTATCTGTCCAAGGTGTATGCAAACGGGCATGGAGTGGGCGGTGCTTTTTCTACTGTTTTAATACGCGGATTGCTTAAAAACCCGGAATTTAAGCAACATTTTATTGAACGCTATTCCTATCATGTAAATAATACGCTAAACCCGGACCGGCTTTTTGCCGTTATGGATGAGCTGTGCGTCAAAATACGCACGGAAATGCCCAGACAGGCGGCAAAATGGGGTGCACCCAAGCCGGGAAACTGGGAGAGAAACATAAAGCGCATGAAGGAGATGTGTCTTGATAAAATTGAGCTGACCAAAAAACAGATGCAGTCGGTTTTCGGGCTGTCGGCAAGCGAGGCGGAGCGCCTGTTTTCGCCGGTGTATTCGGTGTCGGTGCAATAATCATTGGAATGGCCGAAGGAGAAAAACGCAGTCAGCAATAAATTAAAACAAAATTAAGACCGCCGGCAAAACCCGGCGGTCTTTTGTAAAAGGAGTATTGTGAACGCGGCATAGGCCGCACGGGCAATTACTTTTTGCGTCCGTAGGAGCGCAGTGCCGAGTTGTCCAGCTTGCCGGCGGAATTGATTTCCTTGAAGCTTTCGCGAATCTCATTAAGACGGCCGCAGGAGATGGCATAGGAATACTCAAGCGGCTCAAAGTTTACAAGCTTCATCTGACGCAGGGGAGCGATATAGGAGGTGGGGTTGCCCTTGGAGGGATCGGTACCTACATCCTTGCCCTCATTGAAGATGCCGCCGGTAACATAGCCTACGCCCTGAACATAAAGACCGATACCGAAGCCGTTATCGTCACCGTTGACCCATGCCCACCAGTTTTCGGGGCTCTTGAAGGTGGGCCATATGCCGTTCCAGAAGGGCAGATTATCCTTGTATGTAAGCTCGCCGTCAGTCCATGCTTCCTTGCCTTCGTAGTATGCAAGGCGTTTAAGAGGCTCAATCACATAAAGCGCGGGAAGCTCCTGATTGGCTTTTACATGCTTGTAGGGGCTGAAGTCCACAAAGCGGTTCTGCACGGACAGTACGCGGCCGGAAACGGTATAGGTGGACTCCATGTAGCTTAAGGTGGGCTCGTTGTCTTTTGCCCAGTCCATAGGACGGCACTTTACGTAAATGTGGTTTTCGGTAAGCTCAAAATCGATTATCTTGCTGGAGTTTCCGTGCTGGTCGCCGCCCATAACGGGGTTATAGCTCCACTTCATGCCGCTGAATTCGCCGCACTCATAGGGCGGGAGATTGGAGCCGTAGTAGGACTGCTGCACCAGACGGCCGGTGTCGTGGTTGTTGAACATATTGACATGATCGGTAACTACGGGGTCTGCGGTTTCGCCCAGAACGATTTCCGCTCTGCCGTTGCGGGTTACCATGGATACAGGTTCCTTGATATATTCAAGATAGGAAAGTCCGCCGCCGAAAACAAGGTCGGCCCCGATCTTTATGTAATCGTTCTGAAGGTATATTTCTTTTTCGATATTGTCGCGCTTTGAGGTGTTGAGCGCGGAGATCTCCACCTTGGCATTCTCTTTACCGCGGTTTGAAAAGCGGAGGCTTACAAGGCCGGAGGCTGTGTTGCTGTTCATATAGCCGTCCACGAAGCTCTTGAAGGTGCTGTTCTCTCCCGCCTCAAGGAAGCAGAGCTCTTCATAAACGGCGCCGTCCTTGGTGTAGCTGACATACATCCAAAGGGGCTGGGTGCTGCTGAAGGAAAGGGTGTAGTAGTTGAATTCCTCGCTTACGGGGGAGGCAAGGGTAATTGTGCCTTCCTTTTCGGGGGACAGGGTAAAGGTGACATTTTTTGCCGAAGCATCGGTGGAATCGGCGGTGACGGTGATTTCCGCACGCGCGCCGTTCACATTGGCATATTTGCCCTCCCAGCTTTCGCCGCTTTGCGTGGGAGCGGCGGAAACATCGGTGCCGGGAGTGCCGGTGCCGGTTACATCGCCGGGCTGGCATGCGGCGCACAGCAGCAGACTGCATGCGAGCATTATAACTGCAATTTTCTTCATATAATCCTCCTGAAAGATTATTGTTTCTTGAATAATAATAACACATTCCGTGGGCAAAGTAAATAGTGAAAATGCGCATGAAAGTGTAATTTGTGAATTTTGACGGATAAAAACGGGGAAGCGGTACACGACGTGGGGCTTGGCGGCGGAATTGAAGCCTGTAAAATGCGCGTGTGCGAAAAAAGCGGGCAAAAATGCGCGTGC
>UMAT01006058.1_pt1 | contig 47274 bp, 39 predicted proteins | sample 1963781 | NCBI WGS metagenome assembly UMAT01 (sample SAMEA4835923, study PRJEB28245) | human gut metagenome | biome: gut microbiome; material: fecal sample | place: Denmark | collected 2008
TAAACATTACGGACGCAAGCAGAATTGTAGGCGGTGCTTTCGCCAATTGCACATCCATTAACAAAATCGTTTTGAATAACGGTATTACCTCCATTGGTGATTTTGCGTTCCAGAACAATCCGTGGTATAAGAGTTTAACCGATGAGTTTGTAATTGACGGTGACAATGTTCTTATCAAATATAACGGTACAAAAAGCAATGTTGTTATTCCGGACACGGTGAAACACATTGCCGGCGGTGTTTTCAAGAACAACACCAAAATTTCGGCTGTCACTTTGCCAGATGAGCTTCTCAGCATTGGAGAGAACACATTTAATGGCTGCACAAATCTGACGGCTATGACTATTCCAAAGTCGGTTGTCAAAATCGGCGGAAATGCCATTCCGGACACTTGTACGATCAGCGTTTACCGTCCGTCTGCGGGATATGATTACCGCTCTACAAATAGGATTGTACTGAACAGTTCATTTGCAACCGGTAATGAAACCTACTATTATATCGTAAATGACGATGGATGTGCGGAAATCATCGGATGTACCACAACGAGCACCGAGCTTACCGTCCCTACGGATTTTGACGGTATTGTGGTAAACAAAATCGGTGATTACGGCTTTGCTAACTGTACAACACTTAACAGCATTACCATTCCGGCAAACATTCTGAATATAGGGAAATACGCCTTCACAGGCTGTACCGGACTTGTAAATGCCACTATCCCGACTACCGTTGATACCGTCGGAGATTACGCTTTCAACAATTGCACGGGACTTAAGAATGTTACTATTTCCGAAGGCGTTCAGGCGTTGGGTGAAGGCGCTTTCTATAACTGCATCTCTCTCATTGAAGCGGTCGTGCCCGACACGGCAAAATATGTCGGTTCGTATGCGTTTTATAACTGCACTTCTATGGTGACGGCAACTATCGGTACTACGGCAGAGTCTATCGGAGATTATACCTTCTATAACTGCAAAAAGCTTGAAAATATCGTGGTCGGTTACAGCGTTAAAACTATAGGAGACTACGCATTTTACAATTGTGCTCTCGGCAGGGTCAGCATACCGTCTGCAACGGTCAGCATAGGAAACTACGCCTTTGCCGAAAATGATAAAATGACTAAGGCAACGCTGCGCAAAAATTTGCTGACGATCGGAGACGGTGCTTTTCGTAACTGCGGAGTGCTTGCAACAATCACTATCCCGGCAACGGTAACTTCCATCGGAATTGAAGCATTTGAAAATTGCAGTAGTATTCCGAAAGTTACGATTCCCGTCGGTGTAACGGAGATCAATGACCGAGCATTTTCCAATTGTTCTTCTCTTGCCAATGTAACCATCAGCGGAGCAATTACGAGAATCGGCATTTCGGCATTTTATAATAACGCATTTGAAAACATTATTCTCCCTGAAACAGTAGAAGTTCTTGGTGACAGTGCTTTCAGGCAATGTGCAAATCTGAAAGAAATTACTCTGCCCGATGCGCTGAATACTATCGGCGATGCCGTATTCCTTAAATGTTCGGCTCTTTACCGCGTATCTTTGCCGGATTCGGTAACCTCTGTCGGCAAAAGCGTGTTCTTCTATAATAATGATATTACCGTAGAGATACGCAAAAACAGCGGTGCGGTGGCTGACGGTTTGTTGAAGCAGCAAGGCGTTCACCATGTGATCATTGATGCGGATATAACGGCAATCGGAAACAATGTCTTTGATTCCTGCTATGAGCTCAGCACCGTTACATACGGAAATGAAGCCGTTAATCCGGGTGAGTATAAACTTTCTCCTGCGATCAAAACGATTGGCAGTGAAGCTTTCAAAGATAATGCGATGCTGCGCAATTTGATTGTACCGGACACATTAGAAAAGATCGGTGAAAAGGCTTTTTATAATGCCATACAATCTATGTATAACTGTAAAGAAGTCACGGTGACATTCTATTTTGTCAACGGAGCAATATCTGAAAATGTTTTGAAATCGCAAAACATCTGCTATATTCTTGTCGGTGACGGAATTTCAGTTATCGGCACAGAAGCCTTTAATAATTGCAAATCGCTGAAAACCGTTTCTTTACCGGATACAGTGTCAACAATAGGCGATAATGTATTTGCGGCATCCAACGGCGATATTGTACTTATCTTCCGTGGAGTTGATGAGGTTATCGATAATTCCGTCTGTGACGGTAAATTAGATGGGGTTGCTCACTTGATCGTTGACAAAGGCGTAAAGAAAATATCTGACAGTGCTTTTTCCAATAATCCGCTATTGGTTGATTTAATAATCAGCGATGCAGTAACAATTGGTAATTATGCATTTTATAACGATATAGCAATCAACCGAGTTACCATCGAATCACAGCTTTACAGCATTGGTAATCACGCTTTTGATAGTTGCAAATCCATTCCGCAGGTTGTGCTGCCGGAAACTGTTCGGGAAATCGGCTCTCACGCATTCTATGACTGCAACAGTATGAAGTCGATCAATGTGCCTGTCGGTGTTGCTGCAATCAAGGAGTATACTTTCTTCGGATGTGCCTCTCTCTTGGATATTTCCATTCCCGATACGGTTCTTTCCGTCGGCGATTATGCTTATTACGGCTGCGTTGTAGCAAAAACTCTTGATTTAAGTAATACGCTTAAGTCTATCGGCGCTTATGCATTCTACAACTGCAATCAGGTAAAGGAAATCGTTCTGCCGAACACCTTGAAATCTATCGGAGATTATGCTTTCCGTTCCTGCAGCAGTATTACGGAAATCAGCATACCGGACAGTGTGACCGAGCTTGGCGATTGCGTGTTCTATGCCTGCACAGGACTTGAACAGGCTGAATTCGGATTCGGTATCACAAGAATCGGCAATTCGGAGTTTTACGGTTGCGTCAAGTTCAAAAAGCTGATGCTTAACGGAGATGTGGAGTATATTCATGAGCTTGCTTTCTACGGTGCTGAGGATGCCGTGATTTACAGCTTCGAAAATCAGTATGTAGAGGATTATTGCGAAGAAAATGGGCTTGAATATCACGAGTTGGCAAATGACTTTACTATGTCATTGACTCCTCCGACAAAAACAGAATATCTGGAGCTTGAAGAATTGGATCTCAGCGGTCTCGCTTTGAATATTACCTATACGATCGGCGGCGAGAGAACTATAACTACCGGATATACAGTCAGCGGTTACGACCCCAATGTCATCGGGACTCAAACCGTAACTGTGACTTACCGTGGCGTTTCCGAGACTTTTGAAGTAACTGTTTTGCCGAAAGAGGTATCGTTTATAACTGCTACTCCAAAAGCGGCAATAAATAGTATCATTGGCGAAGATTTGGATATGAGTAATGTTGTTATTACGGTCAACTTTACGGACGGAACCTCAAAGGTAATTGAGTCCGGTTACAGTCTCAGCGGTTTTGATAAAGAAACTATAGGTAATCAAACGGTTACACTGACTTACCGTGAAAAGAGCTGTACATTTGATGTCACCGTTATTGACTACATTCCCGGAGATATCAACGGAGACGGCATTGTCAATATGAAGGATGTTACACGGCTTGTAAACTACCTTAATGACAATGAAGAATACGAAGTAATTAAAAAGGCTTTGGATGTTAACGGAGATGGCATTGTTTCCATTAAGGATGTCACACGGCTTGTTGAGCATCTGAATGACAATACCGTTGAGATTCATTGAGAAGCGGGGTGATAGAATGAAGAAAACACTATCATTATTGCTATCGGTCATATTGCTTCTGTCGGCAATTATTTTGCCTGTCAGTGCAGAAAGTGCGGATGCGTTTACGGTATCGGTGGATACCGTAAACGCTGCACAGGCGCAAAATGATGTGATAGTTCCGATTCGGTTGACCGGAAATCCCGGAGTCAGCGGTTTCAGCTTTTGCGTAGAATATGATTCGCAAAAGCTTGTGCTTATAAAGTCCGAGGTTGCGATCAACTCCGGTTATAAGGTGGCAAAAGAAACACCTGACGACGGTGTCAATTTAGCCTGGACGGGAGCGGAAAGCTACGCTGACAACGGGATTATTGCTAATTTGCATTTTAATGTAACTGCAAATGCTGCCATCGGCAATGCGGATATAAAAATCAAATTCCGTGACGGATATGACAGCTTTTATCAAACAATCGGCGGCAAAGAACAGGATATTACGGTTATCACACAGGCTGGCGGTGTGAATATTTCAAACGCAGAACCCACTTCTTCACTCTCGGTCACAGTTGGCACGGCAAGTGCCGCTATGGATGAAACCGATATTTCCATACCGATATCCGTTGAGAATAATACCGGGATTTCAGGATTTAGCTTTTGCGTTGATTACGACAGTACAAGGTTAAACCTTGAAAGCTCAGAAATTGCTTTGAATGACGGATATAAAGTTGTTGGTACGCCCGAAGGTCACGCTGTAAATCTTGCTTGGACGTCGGACAGCGGTTTTGCCAATAACGGAATAATTGCCTATCTTCACTTTTCCGTAAAAGAAAACGCTGTTCCCGGTAAGGGATACATTAGCATTGCTTTTCGTGACGGATATGACAGCTTTTATAAGGTCGTTGGCGGAAAAGAAACGGATGTAGCCTGTAATACGATAAACGGTTATATTGATATTTCAAATCATACATACGGCGAATGGGTGATAATTACAGAAGCCACCTGCAAAAATGTCGGCTTGAAACGCCGCACCTGCACCGATGCAGGCTGCGGAAAAACGGATGAAGTTATTATCCCCAAAGCCCCGCACAAGTATGTTGACACGGTTGTTCCTGCAACTTGTAAAGAGCAAGGGTTTACAAAACACACCTGTAGCGTTTGTTCCGAATCTTTTTCAGACACCTATACGGAGATGTTGAAACATATTCCCGGAGATTGGGAACAATCTATCGCTCCGGATTGCACAAATAACGGACAGGAAGTGCGGAAATGCGCTCTGTGCGGCGATGCCGTTGAACAGCGGGAACTTACGGCACTCGGTCACGCTTGGGGCGAATGGACAGTTTTTAAAGCGGCAACATTCCGTGAAGACGGAGAGAGCCGCAAATATTGCTCAAGATGTGACGCTTATAAATCGCAGCGCATTCCAAAGCTGAGCGAAAGTCATACGCACGACTTTAACGGCAAAGAGGAAATCATTACTCCGGCAAGCTGCACTGCCGAAGGCAGCAAGAAAGTCTACTGCTCGGAAACAGAATGTGGCGAATTTATTACAAAGCCTATCCCTAAAATCGACCACGATTTCGGTGAGTGGAAAATTACGACCGAGCCGACCTTTGATACAGACGGCGAAAAGGCACGGAAGTGCAAAAACTGTGACGAAACCGAAACCGCTCGTATCCCGAAGCTGAGTGAAGGACATATTCACGATTTTACCGGCAGAGAGGAAATTATCAAACCGGCTACCTGTACCGAAAAGGGTGAAAAAAGAGTTTATTGTTTGAATTCATCCTGCGGTGAATATACGGTGGTTGCTATTGATATGATCGACCATATTAAGGGAGATTGGGAAATTACAGAACAGCCCTCTTGTAATAAAACCGGAACCAAGGTCAAAAAGTGTACCTCTTGCGGAAAGGTTATGGAGAGCGAAAGCATTGCTATGACAAAGCATACGCTGTCCGATGTTGTCACGCCGCCCACTCCCACCTCTCAGGGATATACCACCCATACCTGCACTGTATGTGGGTACTCCTACGTTGATTCATATACCGATTATGAAGCACCGCATGTACACGATTTCTCGGGCAAAGAGGAATTGATCGAGGCTGCGACCTGCACGAAGGATGGCAGCAAAAAGGTTTATTGTACCGGGGATGGATGCGATGAATACACGATCGTAACACTTCCGAAAATTGCTCATACAGCAGGTGAATGGGAAATCATCGAACCTGCGACCTGCAGCAAATGCGGAACGAAAGCGAAAAAATGTATCGGCTGCGGGAAAGTGATGGAAACAGCGGATGTTGAAATGCTGAAACATTCCTATGTGGATACCGTTACCCCACCGACACCGACAGCGCAGGGATATACGACCCACAAGTGCTCTGTTTGCGGATATCAGTATATTGACAGTTACACAGACTATGTAGAGGAAAATCCGGTGCAGATTACGATTGATACAAAAAAAGTACGTGCCGGAAAAACGGTTCTTGTAAATGTATCTTTGCAAAACAATCCCGGAATGTGGGGTATGGATCTTGCTGTCAATTATGATAAAACTAAACTGACTCTGGTTTCCGTAACAAACGGTATGGTGTTTGCAGATGCAGAATGGACTAAGGGAAATCTCTCCGGAGAAAAATACATTCTTTCCTACGAAGCCGGCGGACTTGAAAACATTACGGCAAACGGGGTGATTGCCACCTTGGAATTTACCGTAAATGAAGATGCTCGAGCAGATGATTTTTATGAGATTTCCGTTTCGTTCAATAACGGTGACATCATCAATGCCGATTTTGAAGAAATCAATCCGTCCGTTGTTTCAGGCGGAATTATAGTAATTGATGTTATTTACGGTGATCTGAACGGTGACGGTGTTGTTAATAAGAAGGATTCTCTTTTAATGAAGATGTACCTTGCGGATAACTCAACAGATATCGATAAAGAAGCTGCTGATGTTTTTCACGACGGAGTAATCAACAAAAAGGATTCCCTATATCTGAAACAATTCTTAGCCGGTTTAGATGTAGAGCTGGGAGCATAAAAAGGAGGAAAAACTATGCGACAAAAACTTTTGGCTTTATTGCTGACGGTAACGATGCTTTTCTCGATGAGTGCCGCTGCCATATCGGCGCTTGCGGTATCCAATCCGACGATTTCTCTTGAGAAAAAGAAAGCTTATGTCGGCGATGAAGTCTCAATTGCAGTGTCAATTGAAAACAATCCGGGTATTTGGGGTATGGATTTGCGGATATCGTATGATAAAACCGCAATGAAACTGACAAGCGTTGAAAACGGGAATTTTTATCAGAATTCCGAGTGGACAAAAGGAAACCTGAATGCGGATATATATACGCTTTCCTACGAGGCGGGCGGTTTGGAAAACATTTCAACTGCTTCAGGCACTCTTGCAACGCTGAATTTCAAAATCAATGAAAACGCTGTTCCCGGAACATATGAAATCAAGGCTGAATATACCGCCGGAGATATTATCAACATTTCATTCGACGAAATTGCGTTCGATATTTCAAACGGGAGTGTAACGGTAGAAAACAAGCCCGTCCCTGTAACCGGTATTGCGCTGGATAGAGAAACGGCAAATATCGGAACTGGAGAAACCCTGACGCTGACACCGATATTCTCCCCCGAAACAGCAACGAATAAAAATGTAACTTGGTTAAGCAGCGATAAAACTGTTGCAACTGTTGAAAACGGCATTGTAACACCTCTCAAAAAGGGTACAACAACTATTACGGTTACTGCCGAGGACGGCGGCTTCAGTGCCTCCTGTGTTGTGACAGTTAACTGCTCGCATCTGAACACAACAGATGTTCCTGCCGAAGACTCTACTTGCATTAAGCACGGTCATAAAGCATATACCGTTTGTAATGATTGCGGTGAGGTCACACAGGGTTCCAACAGTGAATTACCACTCGGTGATCATATCGGCGGTACGGCAACCTGTGTAAAGAAAGCAGTTTGCGATGTCTGCCATAAAGAATACGGCAATCTTGCAGCCCATAAATATGGCGAAATCGTAAAGGTGGATTATCTGAAAACTGCCGCTACCTGTGGCAGTAAGGCAGTGTATAACAAGAGCTGCACTGTTTGTGGTGCAAAATCAGACGAAACCTTTGAAACCGGTGAATACGATTATACAAACCATATTGGCAGCACATATAAGAAAAACCAAAAGGAAGCCACCTGCTACGCGGAAGGCTATACCGGCGATATTTATTGCTCTACCTGCAATCATGAGATAGAAAAAGGAACGCCAATTGCAAAAAACGCTCATAACCCTGCGTCAGTTTGGACAACGGATGAAACCGATCACTGGAAAGAGTGTCAGACAGTCGGTTGCGGCAATATCATTGATAAAGCACATCATTCCGGCGGAGAAGCCACCTGTGTTAAAAAAGCTATCTGTTCTGTATGCAAAATTGAGTACGGTGCGGTTGATCTTTCCAATCACAAGCACACCGAAGTGCGTTGTGCAAAAGATGCCACTTGCTGCGAAAAGGGCTATACAGGCGACATTTGGTGTGCCGATTGCAACACTAAAATTAAGACAGGCAGTGAAATTTCTGCAACCGGTAATCATACAGATGCTGACGGCAAGTGGGAAACCGACGGCACAAATCATTGGCATACCTGTTATTTCGGCACAAAGTTTGATGTAACAGCTCATAGTGGCGGAGAGGCTACTTGCATCAGTAAAGCCAAATGCGCAGTGTGCGGAATCGAATACGGCAATGTTGATGCCTCTAATCACAAGCACACCGAAGTGCGTGATGCCAAAGATGCCACTTGTTGTGAAAAAGGTTACACCGGAGATACTTGGTGCACCGATTGCAGCACCAAGATTTTTTCCGGCAGCGATATTCCTGCTACCTGCAAGCATACCGATGCTGACGGCAAGTGGGAAACAGACGGTACGAATCACTGGCATACCTGTTACTTCGGTACAAAGTTTGATGTCACTGCCCACGGCGGCGGTGAAGCTACTTGTATTCACAAAGCCGTCTGCGCAGTTTGTCAAACAGCTTACGGTACAGTGAACGCCTCCAATCATAAAGGCACAACTTATCTGAAAGATCAAAAAGAACCGTCCTGTTATGAGGAAGGCTATACCGGAGATACCTATTGCAGTGATTGTAATGTAAAAATTAAAGACGGTCAGTCCATTGCAAAAAGTGCACATAGCCCCGCTTTTGTTTGGACAACCGACGAAACCGACCATTGGAAAGAGTGTCAGACGGTCGGCTGTGGTAATATCATTGATAAAGCGCCTCACTCCGGCGGTGAAGCAACCTGCGTAAACAAGGCTGTTTGCTCCGTTTGCAATGTTGCCTATGGAGAAGTTAATCCTTCCAACCATAAGCACACCGAAGTACGTGACGCAAAAGACGCTACCTGCTGTGAAAGCGGGTATACCGGTGACACTTGGTGCATCGATTGTGATACTAAGATTTTTTCCGGCAGCGATATTCCTGCTACCTGCAAGCATACCGATGCTGACGGCAAGTGGGAAACCGATGGCACAAATCATTGGCATACTTGCTACTTCGGTACAAAGTTTGATGTCACTATCCATACCGGTGGTGAAGCCACCTGCAAAAAACAAGCAGAATGCACGGTATGCGGACATTCCTACGGCGAACTTGATTCAAATAACCATAAAGGCACAACCTATATAAAGGATCAAAAGGAAGCTACCTGCTACGAAGAAGGCTATACCGGCGATACCTATTGCAGCGATTGCAACGTAAAAATCAAAGACGGTCAGCCCATTGCCAAAAGCGCACATAATCCCGCTTCTGTTTGGACAACCGACGAAACCGACCATTGGAAAGAGTGTCAGACGGTCGGCTGTGGTAATATCATTGATAAAGCGCCCCACAACGGTGGTGAAGCAACCTGTGTAAAGAAAGCAATTTGTTCCGTTTGCAATGCTGAATACGGTAATTTGAACGCCTCTAATCATAAGCATACCGAATTGCGGGATGTAAAAGCAGCTACCGAGCAGGAAAAGGGTTATACCGGAGATACTTGGTGTCTGGATTGCAATAAAAAAATTGCAGAAGGCACAGAGGTTAATAAGCTTACACATGAGCTGAAGCTGGTGGAAGCAAAAGAAGCTACCGTTACGGAGCAAGGCAATATCCAGTATTACCACTGTGACAACTGCGATAAGTACTTTGCAGATGCAAACGGCACGAAAGAAATCAGTTTTGAAGAAACTGTAATTAAAAAGCTTCCGCCGGAAATCATCGAGGGTAACAACGCAGTTGTAAGCAAGAACGAAAAGAAAGCTTTGTCTTTCCGTTCCAATGCGGCATTTTCCGATTTCATTCGTGTAGAGCTTGACGGCAAAACTCTTGACGAAAAGAACTATTCGAAAGAGGAAGGCAGCATTATAGTCACTCTGAATGCCGAATTTGTTTCGACTTTGTCCGTAGGAGAACATACTATTGGAATTGTTTCCGAAAGCGGAACGGCAACAGCAAAGTTCACCGTGAAAGCAAACGGAGGCTCTGCCGAATCTCCCGAGACCGGTGATAACAATATTGTTGTTTGGAGTCTTGTCGCGGTTCTCTCTCTTGCAGGGCTCAGTGCTACTGTAGTAGCTTCAAAGAAAAAGCGAGTAAGATAAAGCTAAAGGCGGCGGCAACGTGTTTCCACGCTGTCGTTGCCTTTACTTAGGGGGATTTCTATGGCAGAACAATATATAAACAGAGCCTACGGCAGCAAACATACTTCTGCGAGAAAAAGACGCCGTAAAAGAAGTAATATCGGTAAAAAAGCAGCATTGATTATTACGATAACTGTCATTGTTGCGGCAGTCATAATCCTGATCGGTATGCAGATTGGTAAAAAGCCAAATGAGTTAGTCGGTACTTGGGTGTATGATGAGCATACGCAGTATATTTTTGAAAAAGACGGCACGGGCAAATTATTTGCCGATGATGTAGCGTATGACTATATGTATTCTATCAAAGATAATAAACTTATTATAGATTTTACGAAAGATATTGTCCGTGACTGTGAATATACATTTACAACCGATAACGGTATTTTGACTCTTGTAGGCGGAAGCGGAACAGACGGCGGAAGTTATAAATTAAACCGAAAATAAACACAGAGGGTATGCGGCTCAATACTGCATACCCTCTATTCTTATATAAAAATAATTTCACGGTTTACGATCTCAATAGCTCGATTTCGTATGCTGTTCATTCTGCCGACCCAAGCCATTTGGTCGATAGCTTTCAACTGCTCAGTAACACCTTCTGCCACAGCCGCCTGCTTTACCAGCAACTCAAACATTTCTTTCGCCTGTCGGTCAATATCAGCAAGGTAGTCGTTTAATTTGCCGCTTGTCAGTAGGTTGGCATATAGCACTTTGCGGTGATTTTTCAGATAGCTTAAATGTCGCTGTCCCCATATCCCGATTGGTTTTTGCTCTTCATCCGGCTCATCGTCTCCGGCAATAAGGTAATAATCACCGACCAACTCATATTTCAACCCCGTGCGTTCATCTGTAATGTATTTTTCCATAATCAAGCCCTCCGTTCTACAATCTTGAATTTTTTAATTTTTGCATTTGCCACTTTAACAAGCACCTCATCCACGGCATCGGTGTATCTGCCCTCCGATATAAGCCGATTGCGGAGTTTGTTCAGGCATTCAATCATAAGCCGCCATTCCTCGGTTGTAAGCGCAAGGTAATATTTTTGTTTCACCATTCTGACCTCCTTTGATTTTCTGCTCTTATTTTAACGGAGGACGCAGAAATAATCGAATGTACGGATAAAGAAGAATACCAAATGACAATCGCTTGGCACTCTTGATTTTCTCTCGGGAAGTGATTGAATAACTCAATAAAAGCAACGAATTTCGGATGACTTTGCAAGGAAGCCAGCCAACGAGTTTGGCATCCTTCCTCTAAAAATACAAAGAAAAACACCGAGAAAAGTCTTTCATAGACTAATCTCGGTGAATTCTTCGCCCTCGCAATGCCCGTGCTCATAAGTTATTGTCCTTAAGGGTACGACGCATTCGGAGACCGTTTTTTGTATTTCGCAATTGTACTGCAAAATTCTTCACTTTACCACCATTAAATAATAAAAAACGCTTTTCGCCCCTGCGAAAAGCTACCTCACTTCTTCACTATTCACTGTTACTTATTACCTCCAAAACCTTCCGCATGTACATGTAAGTGAAGAGTGAAAAGTGAAGATGTAATAAGTAAAACTCCCGCACTATTGTGCGGGAGTTTTTGGCAGGGGAGACGCGATTCGAACACGCAACCAGCGGTTTTGGAGACCGCTGCTCTACCGTTGAGCCACTCCCCTATCTTTATTTATTATATATGACAAAAGTAGTTTTGTCAAGAACTTTGTCATAATCATGACCGTAACTCACAGACTTTATGGCGACGCCGTAACAAAAAATGCATGCGGACAAGCTGCGGTTTAGCAAGTATTATTCCGCCTCATCCTCTTTCGGCTTATGCTCTTATTTATTTTCAAGATAGCGCTCTTTTCCCCACCAGTTGGGCATAAGCTCCTTAAGCGTAACGGTTTCTCCGGTTTTATAATCCACCATTATTTCCATGTTTTCGTTTTCCTCGTTTAATTGATACAAAAACTCGCGGCATGCACCGCACGGCATACCGCTGCCGCCTCCGAACGGCGCTTTATCTCTAAAGGCAATCAGCTTTTTGATTTTGGTTTGCCCGCTGTTTACATACATATTCAGGGCTGCAACGCGCTCGGCGCACAGATTCATAACGCCGCCGCAGGCTTCTATACAAAAGCCGGTATAAATAGTTCCGTCGCCGCTTTCCAATGCGCATACAACATGGTGCGCATACACAAAGGGCGTTACATCCTCCGGGTGATATTCCTTCCGAGCCTTCTCATAAAGCTTTTCCCATATATCCATACTGTTTTACTCCCGCGCAAATAAATTAAATCAATAGCAAAATCCGCTTAAGCATACAAAATGCAAGCACTACGCTTCTTCCTTTGAAGATGAATCCTCCTCTGTTTGAATAACAATATCGCGGTGCTCCACAACGGTGGAAAACACTATCTGTGTTTGTGTGCTGCCGTATTCCTGCAGCCTGCCTATAAAAGCGTCAAGTGTTTCCGTGCTTTCAAAGGCAACCTTTATAAGCATTGAATAATGCCCGGTCACACAGCTGCACTCAAGGACATTTCTGCACTTTCTTATAAAGGGATAAAACTGCGGCTTTTGCGACGGCGATACCTCAAGGTTTATATAAGCCACTATCGGGCAGCCCAGGCTTTTATTGCTTACTTTGGCGCCGTAACCGGTAATGATACCCTCCTGCGTCAGCTTTTCAATACGGGCAGCAGTGGCCGGGGAGGACAGATACACCGCCTGCGCCAGCTGTTTCAGGGGCATACGCGCATTGCTTTGAAGCAAAGAAATAAGTTTCGCATCGATTTTATCCAAACAAACCAACTCCGTTTCGGAATAATTGCTGCCTTCAGGCCCGAAAAGGCCGTTGAATTACAAACACGGTTTTGAAGAACACACAGTCATATCACTCTTAATCCAGCTGAAAAAGCACATACTGCTCGCTTTCGGGAAGCCCACGCAGACAGCCGTAATTCGCCATGGTGTCAAGCAGCGATTTTGACAGCTTTGTGCGGGCAAGAAGATCATTCTGAGAGCTGAATTCTCCATCCTTGCGCGCTTCCACAATGCTTTGCGCCGCTGCGTCGCCCAAGCCCGCAATGGCGTTAAGCGGAGGTCTGATTATATTTTCTCCCTCGGGCAGAAAATCCGTAGCCGCCGATTTATATATGTCTATATTGGAGAAATCCAATCCGCGGAGCTTCATTTCAAGCGCCAACTCCAGCATTGTCAGTATCCCCTTTTCCCTTGCATTAAGATCGGTTTTTGCGTAAAGCTCTTCTATCTGAGCCCGTATGCTTTCCACTCCGCCCTGCATAAGCGATATGTCAAAATCGTCCGCACGCACCGTAAAGTAGGCTATGTAGTATGCCTGCGGGTAATGCACCTTGAAATAGGCGATCCTCAGCGCCATGGTAACATATGCGGCCGCATGTGCCTTTGGGAACATATATTTGATTTTATGGCAGGAATCGATGAACCACTGCGGCATATCGACATCCACCATTGCCTGCTCCATTTCCTCCGTCATCTTACGGCCCTTACGAACCGTTTCCATGGTTTTGAACGCAATTGACTCCGGCGCACCTTTATGGATAAGCTTATTCATGATATCCTCACGGGTACAGATAAGCTCCGGCAGCTTTGCAACGCCGGTGTCTACAAGCACCTGCGCGTTGTTTGTCCACACATCCGTACCGTGACTGAGCCCGGAAATTCGCACAAGGTCGGCAAAGCTTACCGGTTTTGTTTCCACAAGCATTTTGCGTACGAATTTTGTTCCGAATTCCGGTATACCGAAGGTGCCCACGGGCGTACCAAGCTCCTGCGCCGATACACCCAGAGCCTCCGTTGAAAGAAACAGCGACATTACGGCAGGATCGTCAAGGGGTATGCTTCGCGCATCGATGCCCGTAAGCTTTTCCAGCATTTTAATGGTTGTCGGATCATCGTGCCCCAGTATATCAAGCTTAAGCAGGGTATCATGCAGCGAATTAAAATCAAAGTGTGTGGTTATTACACCCTTCGTTGCATCATTGGACGGATACTGTATCGGCGTGAATTCATATATCTGGTATTCCTTGGGCAGCACTACCATGCCGGCAGGATGCTGCCCGGTGGTGCGCTTAACATCAATTATTCCGGAGGCCAAACGCTGTTTTTCGGCATTGCTTACGGTAATCCCGCGCTCCTGGCAGTATTTGAGCACATAGCCGATGGCGGTTTTATCAGCCACACCGGCTATTGTGCCGGCCCTGAACACATTATCGTGCCCGAAAAGCTCCTCTATATATTTATGGATAACGGGCTGATATACGCCGGAAAAGTTAAGGTCGATATCAGGTGCTTTGTCGCCGTTAAAGCCCATAAACACCTCAAAGGGTATATCAAAGCCCTGTCTGTCCATTTCAGTGCCGCATTTTGGGCACGGGATACGCGGAAGGTCAAAACCGCAGCCGTATTTTTCGGTATCCACATTAAAATCGGAATACCGGCAGTTCGGGCAGACATAATGCGGCGGCAGCGGATTTACCTCCGTAATATCCGTCATAGTGGCGGCAAAAGAAGAGCCTACGGAGCCACGGGAACCCACAAGATAGCCATCGGAAAGAGATTTATTTACGACCTTATGAGCAATAAGATACAGCACCGCAAATCCGTGCTTGATTATGGCGTTAAGCTCTTTATCAAGGCGCTTTTCCACTATTTCGGGTAAAACATCGCCGTATATCCTGTGCGCCTTTTCCATTGCCATGGCGCGTATTTCTTCCTCTGCCCCCTCCATTTTCGGAGTATACAGCCTGTCCCTCGGGAAGGACTCCATGGGAGTACACATATCGGCAATCTTGCGTGTGTTTTCGATAACTATCTCGCGAGCCTTCTCCGGCGGAAGATATGAGAATTCATCCAGCATTTCCTGCGTGGTTCTGTAATAAAGCGGCGGCTGATTATCCGCATCCTCAAAGCCCTGTCCGGCCATGATTATTCGGCGGAAGCACTCATCACGCTTGCGCAAAAAATGCACATCGCCCGTTGCAACAACGGGCTTGCCCATGCGCTCGCCCAATTCAATAATATACTTGTTGAAATCCTGAAGCTCTTTTTCCCCGGAAACCTTTCCTTCTCTTATCATAAAGGCATTGTTCCCTATCGGCTGAACCTCAAGAAAATCATAGAATTCCGCTATGCGTCTTATATGCTCGTCGCTTTCGCGGTTTACAATAGCCCTATACAGCTCCCCCGCCTCGCAGGCGCTGCCCAGAATTAGGCCGTCTCTGAGCTTATTCAGCAGGCTGCGCGGTATCCGCGGACGCCGCTTGAAATAGTTTAAGTGCGACTCGCTTACCAATTTATAAAGGTTGAACAGCCCCTGCTTGTTCTTTGCAAAAATTATGATATGATAGGTCTCGCCCGTTGCTATGCTTCCCGCAGCAGTATTCAGCTGCTCCGAAGTAGTTATGCCGCGTTTTTCAAGCTCGGCAAACATTTTAAGCATTATTCCGGCCGTTGCCTCGGCATCATTTATGGCGCGGTGATGCCCGTCCAATAACACATGCAGATGCTCGCATACCTTATCAAGCTTATGCGCCTTAAGCTCCGGGTAAAGCAGCCTTGAAAGCGCCAGCGTATCCAGCGCCGCAAAGCCGTATTCAAACCCGAATTTATTGCAGGCATAGCGTATAAAGGAAGTATCAAAGGCTGCGTTATGCGCTACCAGTATGCTGCCGCGTGCAAAATCAAGAAAAGACGAAACGGCCGTTTTTTGATCGGGTGCTCCCGCTACCATGGAATTTGTAATGCCGGTAAGCCGGACAATTTTATCGGATATATTCCGTTCCGGATCCACAAAAGTGGAAAATCTGCCCACGACCTCGCCGTCTTTTACCTTTACGGCGGCTATTTCAATTATTCTGTCGCTTTGTGAATCCAATCCCGTTGTTTCAAGGTCAAACACCACATATTCCGGCTCCGAAAGAGGCGTATCGTCTATGCTCAGCATGGGCACCTTATCGTCAAATAAGTACCCCTCAAGTCCGAACAGCAGCTTGATATTCAGCTTTTGCTTGGCAATGGCTGCCTCCATGTCGGGATAGGCCTGCACAACTCCGTGATCGGTTATGGCGACGCAATCATGGCCGTAGGCTTTAAGCAGCTTTACAAGCTCAGACGGGTTTACAACGCTGTCCATCTCGCTCAGCCTTGTATGAAGATGCAGCTCCACTCTCTTTACGGGCGCAGTATCCTCCTCTATGATCCGTACGCTGCTTTTAGCGATGCTGCGAACCATTACCACATGCTCCCGCGCAAAGGAATCAATAGTGTAGTCTCCGCCCACCACTATCCTTACACCCTGACGGACATTTTCACATATTTCCTCCACCAGCTCATTCTTTACAAAAAGCTTGCAGCGTACCGAACCGGTATAATCCGTTATGTCAACGGTAAGTATTGTTTTTTCACCGTTGCGAAGCGCCTTGCTCTCCACTGCCAGCACTTCACCCTCAATGCATACTCTGCCGGAAAACTCGTTAAGCTCGTTTATGGGGGTCTGCTTATCCTTAATGTCCGGCCCGTATATTCTGTCCGGGTTCATGCGCTGACGGCGGGAGGAATTATCCTGCTCCCTGCTGCCCTTTTGGTCGGCCGCCTTTTTATTCTCACTGTTATAAGCCGGTTTTCCGTGCTTTTCCTGTGTATTTGCGTCTGCGCCTAAAGCATCCCGCACGGGCTCTCCGTCCTGCGGAGCATATTCGTCCCCCGGCGGCGGCACAAGGGCTTCATCAGGCTCCTGCACTGAGCCTGATGCGTTTTTAAGTATAATCCTGCGGCTCAATTCTTCCCTTGTGCGTTCATATTCTTCCTGAGTTACCGGCCCGGCATCCTCCTGTGCCGTCATTTCCACCCTTAAATCAACCGAAAATATGCGCTTTATGCAGCTGCGGATATAGCTCTCCACTTCTTTTTTATCAAGTCTTTTACCTGATTGCGCATTTATGCGCACCGCCGCTTCCTCAACCCTCCACTGTGCAGCGGAAAGGGCAAGGGCATAAATAGGGCGTTCCTTGCGCATATAAAGCATTACACCGTCTTTAACATCAAAGGGGTGTACTATATCAAAATGCACCTCGCATGTTATGTCAAGGCCGCCGGCCGCCCTGGTTACTGCGTGCTCAATAACCGACAGCTCTCTTTGCTCTATAACGCGCGTGGAAAAAAACACAGCATTCAAACTGTGTCTTTCACTGTTTACTTCAACGCAGAGAAGTGTCAGTAAATCCCCTATATCCTCACCGCAATATTCATATACGCGTTTTGCAAACACATTGTCTGTATTTTTAAGTACAATTTCTGCCATAATTTATCTTTCGCTGCTTTAATGCTTGTATTGGTTTTCTCCGTTATCCTGCAATAAGGAGGCCTGATGTATTCTTTTTATAAGCTCCTCTGCCAGCTTTTCCTCCGGCAGCGCACATATAACCCTGCCCTTTACAAAAAGCACGCCCTTGCCCTCACCGCAGGCAATGCCTATATCCGCATCGGAAGCCTCTCCGGGCCCGTTTACTGCGCAGCCCATAACCGCCACCTTAAGCGGGCAGCGTATGCTGCGAGTTTCTTCCTTGACTTTCCTTACAACGCTCTCAAGCGCCACTCGGGTGCGGCCGCAGGTCGGGCAGGAAATGATTTCAACTCCGCCCTTATACATACCCAATGCACGCAGTATATCATGCGCCGCATGAACTTCGGCCACAGGATCCCCGGTAAGCGACACCCTTATTGTATCGCCTATCCCTTCCAGCAGAAGCGCGCCCAACCCGGCCGCATTTTTTACGGCGCCGTCATATATATCGCCCGCTTCCGTCACCCCCAGATGCAAAGGATAATCGCAAAGCCGCGCAAGCAATTCATAGCTGCGCACCATAACCGGCACGGAGCTTGCCTTTACCGAAATTACCGTATTGTAAAACCCGCGTTTTTCCAGCATAGATACATTCTGCATTGCGGATTCCACCAAAGCGCGGGGGCCGTTTCCAAAGCGTGCCCTTATATCCTTGTTAAGGCTGCCTGCATTGACCCCGATGCGAATGGGAATATTATGCTGCTTTGCACAGTCCACAACCATGGAAACATACTCCGGCTTTGTGATATTGCCGGGGTTTATACGAAGCTTGTCCGCGCCGTTCTCCGCCGCTGCAATGGCAAGCCTATGATCAAAGTGTACATCCGCTACAAACGGGAGGCTTATTTTCTCCTTTATTCTGCTTATAGCCTGTGCGCACGGCATGGAATACACCGATGCGCGTACTATATCGCATCCGGCCTCCTCCAGACGCTTTATCTGCTCTGCCGTAGCGTCAACATCCTCTGTGCGTGTATTAGTCATGGACTGTACCGCTATTTTATTCTGTCCGCCTATCTGAAGCCTTCCAATATTAATGCACCTGCTTAGGCGGCGCGGGTGTTCATCAGGCAAAAGGCTGTCGGAATCATCGGCAAAGGCGTCGTTCCGCTGTGCATCTTCATTTATTATAGCCATGTCGGCGTACCTCCGACACCGGTAAATATTTTTGATATCTCCAACGCCACCACCAGCAATATCAGCACAATAAAGCCTATGGAGTGTATTGCCCCCTCCACCTCGCGTTTTACAGGCTTGCGGAAAATGGCCTCTATCAGCACAAACACCATTCTTGCCCCGTCCAGAGCAGGAATGGGCAGCAAATTAAATACCGCAAGATTCAGGCTGATTGCCCAAATCAGATTAAGCACCATAACAAAAGCGGAAAATGCACTGCTTTGCGCGCTTTGTCCCACAAGGTCTCCCATGGTGCCTATCGTTGTTACCGGGCCCGTTACCATGCTCAGATCAGCCTGCCCCGTGAACAGCTTTCCGATAAAGGATAACATCTGACCGCAAAGCTCCCAACCCGCCTTCAGGGAGGATATCACCGCCTTGCCAAACGGCATCGGGGCATAGCCGTAGTTAAGCGTAACGCCAATGCGCTCAAACGGCTCCTTCACTACCGCGCCCGATACCGTAAAGCATTCGCCGTTTCTTTCCAGCGTAAGCTCCAGTTCTTTTCCTTCCCTGCCGCAGGTTGAAATAATATCATACAGCTGCGCCGCGCTGTTTATGCTCTCTCCGCAGGCGCTCACAACAACATCGCCCTTTTTAAGGCTTGTAAACGCAGAATCATCGCCGATGGAATATACTCGTATACCGTCCTTGCGCACCTCAAACTCAACTCTGGCATAATATCTGTAATCGCGATAATATGCAGTATCGACATCGAAGCTGTTGCCGTCACGCTCAAGTGTAAGGTTCACATGTCCCTGCTCCGAAGCCTGCAGCAGCATCTGCGAAAGGCTGTCGGCAGTGGTCACCTTTATCCCGTTAACGGCTGTTATTCTGTCCCCCGCCGCAGCCTCGGTTGCTGCTATTGGCGTACCTGCTTCCACGGAGGCTATGGTAGCAGTGCTGTAACCGGCACACCAGAAGAGGATTATGCCTATAAGCACCGCAAACAGAATATTAAATCCGGCGCCGGAGAACAGTACGATAATGCGCTTATACCACGGCATATTATTCATGGCACCCGGTTCATTCTTGCTGTCCTGATCCTCGCCGGCAAAGGAGCAAAAGCCTCCTAACGGAATTGCACGCACGGAATACTTGATGCCCTTGCGTTCCCATTTGATAAGCTTCGGCCCGAAGCCCACTGCAAATTCCAATACCTTGAATCCGAGCAGACGGCCCGTAATATAATGCCCAAACTCATGCACAACGATCAGCAGCGCCAGTATAAGCAGCGCAATAACATAAAAAAGAATACTCGACATTGAAAAACCTGCCCTTTCGGTGTTCTATCCTTAAATACCCATAAATACTAATGTAAAACGGCAATCGGCATCGGCCGAACAGCAGCCGAACAATCTATGCCCAAGCAATTATATACCGTAAAATCGCCGTTAATTATTAAAGCTTAAAATCACGCCTGATTTTTTCGCGCACGCATTTATCAACGGTATGTATTTCCTCAATATCGGAGGGCGCGGCAGCATTCTCCGTTTTCAAGGCATATTCCACCATTCGCGCTATATCGTTAAAACCGATCTTTTTGCTCAAAAAAGCCTTTACAGCCTCTTCGTTTGCGGCATTAAGCACCGCCGGCATCGCACCCCCGCGGCGTAAAGCCTCATATGCCAGCTCCAGACAGGGAAATCTTTTTTTGTCGGGCGGCTCAAAAGTCATTCCGAAGGCTTGGCCAAAGTCCAGATGTCCTATCGGCAGATTGAGCCGTTCCGGGTAGGACAGCGCATAGGCAATAGGCAGGCGCATATCCGGGCAGCCCATCTGAGCCATAACGGCGCCGTCGCAAAACTCCACCATGGAGTGGATTACGCTTTGTCTGTGCACCACAACATCTATCCTGTCCGCAGGCAAGCCGAAAAGCCAGTGCGCCTCAATCACTTCAAGCCCCTTGTTCATCATTGTGGCGCAGTCAACAGTGATCTTCTCGCCCATGCTCCAGTTCGGATGACAAAGCGCCTCCTCCGGCGTGGCATTTTCCAGCATCTGCTCTGTATAATCTCTGAACGCACCGCCGGATGCCGTTAAAATCAGTCGGCTGACGCTTTTTTCGTATTGTCCCTGAAGACACTGAAATATCGCGCTGTGTTCGCTGTCCACAGGCAGGATTACGGCGCCGCTTTTTTGGGCCGCATCGTTAATAAGCTTGCCGCCCGTAACAAGGGCCTCTTTATTGGCAAGCGCCACCCTTTTCCCGGCGCAAGCCGCCTGATATGCCGCATCCAGCCCTGCTATACCGACAATTGCAACCACAACAGTATCCGCCTGCTTCAGCGCAGCAAGCTCCCGTACTCCGTCAGCGCCCGTAAAAAATGTGCAGCCCTGCGGAACCCGTATATTCTTTGCCGCAGCTGCATCGGACATAGCCGCAAACTGCGGACGATATTTATCAAGCTGCTGCTGAAAAACGCGCGCATTGCTTCCGGCAGCAAGGGCAAATACGCTGTATCTGTCCGGGAACATATCCACTACGCTCAGACACTGCGTGCCTATTGACCCCGTACTTCCCAGTAAAGAAATATTCATCATCTATCCCCGATATGCCTTGCCTGCGGGCACTTTCTATCCAAGTATTATTTCCATATAAAAGAATATCCAAACCGCCACCACTATGGCGCTGTCAAAACGGTCGAGCATTCCGCCGTGCCCGGGCAGATACTTCCCGAAATCCTTTATGCCGCAGAACCTCTTAAGCATACTTGCAGACAGATCTCCCACCTGCGAAAAGAACCCTGACGCAAAGCCAAGCAGAACATAGTGATATAATGGTATTATATCCGTAAAGCATGCATTGATGATTATCCCCGAAGCAAGCCCGGCAAGCGTGCCCCCCACAAAGGAGCCTATACAGCCCGCAACGGTTTTTTTGGGGCTGATCGCAGGGCACAGCTTTCTTTTCCCCCACGCCATTCCGAACAGCAGCGCAAAAACATCGCAGGCCGAAGGCAGAAGAAACATCATCATCAAAAATATACGGTTGTTTTCCTGAACGCGGTAAGCCGGGATGAATACGAACATCAGCGAAGGCAAAATGGGATACATATACAGAAAGAGCGTAAATACAATATCCCGGAAGGTGCGTTGCTTTGAAAATACCGCAATGCACAGCGTAATTATAACGCTTATTGCAAAAATACAAAATACGCCGCCCAAGCCCTTTATAAGATACATCGGCAAAGCGGCCACTGCGGTAATATACGCAGTTATTCTTAAAGGACGAATACCCGCTTTTCGCAGTGCCTCCACTGCGTCAAAAAGCACAAAGGATGCAATTACAAAGCATATCGCAAGTGCCGCATATCCGCCGAAGTACACCGCCGCCGCCGCAAGCAGCACATACCCAATGCCGGTAAGAATACGCGCCGTTCCGATTTTAATTCCGGACATCAAACACCTCCGAAGCGCCTGGTGCGCCCTCTGTAATCTTCTATTGCCTTGTCCAGCTCCTCCGGAGTAAAATCCGGCCACAAAACCGGCGTAAAATAAAGTTCGGAATACGCCGCCTGATAAAGCATAAAATTGGATAAGCGCATCTCCCCGCTTGTTCTGATTATCAGATCGGGATCCGGCTCACCGCCCGTATAAAGCTGTTCGGCAAGCGTTTCCTGCGTTATATCCTCCGGCTTTATTTCGCCGCTTACCGCCTTTTGCGCCAATATGCGCGCAGCCCGCACAAGTTCCGCCCTTGAGCCGTATGCAAGGGCGATATTCAAGGTCATTTTGGTGCAGTCTTTGCTTCTTTCCTCCGCTCTGCGTATCTGCTTTGCCAGCATTGCGGAAAAACGCTCCGTTTCGCCGATGGCCCTGAGCCTTACATTTTTTCCGATTATAAAATCAAGATCATTTGTAAGAAAATCCGAAAGCAGTGCCATAAGCGTTCCCACCTCGTCCGAGCTTCGTTTGAAATTCTCGGTGGAAAAAGCATAAACGGTTACATATTCAATTCCGAGATCGCCGCAGTGGCTGATAATGCTTCTCAGCGCGCTAACGCCGGCACAATGACCGTAGGAACGCGCCTTTCCCCTTGCGGCGGCCCATCTGCCGTTGCCGTCCATAATCAGGCCTATATGGCGCGGCAGGGCGGATCTTATATCAGCTTCGTTGTTCATGCATTAAACTTCCATTATATCCTTTTCTTTGGCAGCACAAACGGTATCAATCTCTTTGATATGCGTATCCGTCAGCTTCTGAATGTTTTCCTCGTTCTTCTTAAGCTCGTCTTCCGTAATGGTGTTATCTTTCTTAAGCTTTTTTGCAGCATCGTTTGCCTCTCTTCTGAGATTGCGTATTACGATCTTGCTGTCCTCACCGTATTTTTTAATCTGCTTTACAAGCTCCTTGCGGCGCTCCTCGTTAAGCTCCGGGAATACAAGGCGTATGCATTTGCCGTCGTTTGTGGGGTTCAGGCCAAGGTCCGACTTAAGAATTGCCTTCTCCACTTCCTTGAGCACCGAGGAATCCCAAACGGAAATAAGCAGCATGCGCGGCTCAGGAACCGAAATACTGCCCACCTGATTTATCGGAGTCTGCACTCCGTAATACTCAACCGTAAGCTTATCAAGCACCTGTGGATTTGCTCTGCCCGCACGCACCGTTGCCAGTCTCTCTTTAAGCGCCGAAATGGTTTTCCCCATTTTATCCGCTGTGTTCTTTTCGATTGTTTTCAGTTCCTGTGCCATATTGTCGGCTCCCTTCACGATTTATACATACAATAGTATATATATAATATCAAATATATCAGACTTTTTCAAGTAAAAAATGCCGCCGTGCACAAAAAGGCACAGCGGCAGAATATCCCGGCTCTGTTCTTTCGTCAGTAAAGCTCCGTAACACAGTCCGACGACACCGTGGTACCGTCATCCTGTCCGCAAACTGCACGGACTATGCTGCCTTGGTTTGCAAGCGCAAATACCTTAAGCGGTATTTTGTTGTCCATACACAGCGTGACCGCCGTGCTGTCCATAACCTGTATCCCCTTTTCCAGCACATCAAGGAATTTAAGTGTGCGGAATTTGCGCACGGAGGGATCCTTCCGGGGGTCGCCCTCATATACTCCGTCGATGTTCTTTGCCATAAGCACAACATCGGCCTCAATTTCCGCCGCTCTCAGTGCCGCCGTTGTGTCGGTGGAAAAGAACGGGCACCCAAGACCGCAGGCAAAAATGGTTATAAGCTTTTTATTCAAATGGCTTATCGCCTTGCGCTTGATATAGGGCTCCGCAATTTCCGGCATTGAAATAGCCGTCATCACCCGTGTGGGATAGCCCTTTTTCTCCAACGCATCCTGCATCGCAAGGGAATTTATAACGGTTGCCAGCATTCCCATGTAGTCCGCCGTGGAACGGTCCATATCGGTTCCCTGTCTGCCGCGCCAGATATTGCCCGCTCCTATGACAATACCCACTTCAACGCCCAGCTTCGAAACCTCAATGATTTGGTCGGCCACCGCGGAAATTACGCTTTGGTTTATTCCGGTTCCGTTTTCGCCGGCCAATGCCTCCCCGCTGATCTTGAGTATAACTCTTTTATATATAGGCTTCATATAATTCTCCCTTTTGCTTTTGTGCAAAAAACGCATACGCGGCAACGGCGCAGCAGCATTTCCGTTTGCTCCGCATTTACCTGTTGACCTCATAAAAAAAGCGGGCTTTACCCGCTTTATTGATGATATCAGACTACCTGGCTCATAACCTCGGCAGCAAAGTCATCCTTGCGCTTTTCAAGGCCTTCGCCCATTTCCCAACGCACAAAACGACGAATGGAAATCTTCTCGCCTATCTTTGCAATCTGCTCGTTAAGCAGCTGCTCGATGGTCTGTTCGGGATTGATAATATAGCTCTGCTCAAGCAGACATATTTCCTTATAGAACTTATCGATTCTGCCCTCTACAATCTTATCTACAAACTGAGCCTTTTTGCCCTCATTGAGCGCCTGCGCGCGGATTATCTCCTTTTCTTCCTCAACGCTGGACTCCGGAACCTCGCTGCGGGAGATAAAAAGGGGCTTAGCGGCAGCAATATGCATTGCTATGCTGTGAACAAAGCTCTTGAATTCAGGGGTTTTTGCCACGAAATCGGTTTCGCAGTTAACTTCCAGCAGAACACCGATCTTTCCGCCAAGGTGTATATAGGATTCCACAATACCTTCCGCGGCAATGCGGCTGGCCTTCTTTGCCGCTGCTGCAAGGCCCTTTTCGCGGAGAACCTTTACAGCTTCCTCCATATCGCCGTCAGCCTCAACAAGCGCGCGCTTGCAATCCATCATACCTACGCCGGTTTTTTCGCGCAGTTCCTTAACATCCTGTGCCGTAAATGCAGCCATTATCTTCACCTGATCCTTTCATAATTTATAATGTCCGCCGCCTTTGGCGGCAGATAAAAAACGGGGAGCCGATCCGGCTCCCGCGTTAAAGAGCCCGAAGGTTCTTTTTATGCCTCGGCAGGAGCCTCTGCGGCCTCAGCCTCGGGAGCAGCCTCCGCCGCTTCGGAAGCCTCAGCCTCGCCCTCATACATGCTCTCGCCCTGGTTTGCCTCGATAACGGCATTTGCCATAGTGCCGGCAATAAGCTTTACTGCTCGGATAGCATCGTCGTTGCCGGGGATAATATAGTCTGCATCGTCAGGATCGCAGTTTGTATCCACAATGGCGATTACCTTAATGCCCAGCTTCTTGGCCTCGTGAATTGCATTGTGCTCCTTGCGGGGATCAACAACAAACATAATGCCGGGGATCTTCTTCATGTTGCGGATACCGCCGAAGTTGTTGATAAGCTCTGCCTTCTCCTTAGCCAGCTTGGACTGCTCCTTTTTGGGCAGCAGAGCCATCTGACCGCTGTTTTCCATCTCTTCGATTTCATTCAAACGGGCAATGCGGGTCTGAATGGTGCGGAAGTTGGTAAGCATACCGCCCGCCCAACGCTGATTAACATAATACATACCGCAGCGGAGAGCTTCCTGCTCAATGGACTCCTGCGCCTGCTTCTTGGTGCCTACAAAAAGAACGGTGTCGCCGTTTGCAACGGACTCCTTAACAAAATTGTAGGCCTCCTCAACCTTCTTAACGGTTTTCTGAAGATCGATGATATAGATGCCGTTGCGCTCCGTAAAAATATAGGGAGCCATTTTGGGGTTCCATCTGCGGGTCTGATGACCGAAGTGTACGCCTGCTTCCAGCAGACTCTTCATTGAGATAACTGACATTTTGTCTTCCTCCTTGTTTTTTACCTCCCCATGACACAAAACGGCTCGTTCAACAAGGCACGCAAATAATCATGGGTGCGTTTTCTGCATAATTATAAATAAATGCACCGTTTCTGTCAAGCCAATTTTTATAGCGTTTCCGCGCAGTCATCACGGTTTTTCGCCGTTTCGTTTCATATATCGCAATAATTCCGCACGGCGGCTTTTGCTGCGAATATTATATAGTATCCGTGGTACGGCATTGTTCATGCTGCCGTCATTTTATTTCCGGCCGCATGCTTATTCCGCTGCCATGCAGATGATTATCCCGGTAAACAATTCCCGGCCTGTACCCATCCGGTTTTTGCCCGGTCCGCGAAAGGAATGTGATATTATTTGAATTCCGAAAATGCAATTCTTTTTCCGCCGCCCGCCGTAAAGCATGCTTGCGGCAGCAGCGATGAGCTTATAAAGCTTGAAAATGTATCCATGAAATACAATACGCCATCCGGCGAGATCGAGGCCCTTAAAAGCATTTCGTTCTCGGTATATAAAAATGAATTTGTCAGCATCGTGGGCAGCTCCGGATGCGGAAAATCCACCGTGCTTTCCATAATATCCGGCCTTCTTAAGCCTACCGACGGGCGCGTGCTTTATAACGGCGCCCCTCTGAGCGGTGCGCTTTCCGATGTGGGCTATATGCTTCAGCACGATCAGCTTTTCCCGTGGAGCACCGTGGAGGAAAATGTTTCTCTCGGACTTCGGGTGCGGCATATAAACACGCCGGAAAACCGCAAAAAGATCCGGCTCATGCTGGAAGATTACGGCCTTGCCGCCTTCGCCTCAAAATATCCCCGCGAGCTTTCCGGCGGCATGCGTCAGCGCGCCGCGCTTGTGCGCACCCTTGCGCTGGATCCCGGCCTGCTGCTGCTTGACGAGCCCTTCTCCGCCCTTGACTACCAAACGCGCATCCGTGTCTCCGACGATATTGCCGGCATAATTCGCCGCCGCAATAAAACTGCGATACTTGTAACTCACGATATATCGGAAGCAATCAGTCTTTCCGACCGCATAATCGTGCTTTCCAGCCGTCCGGCTTCCGTTTGCGCAACAGTTGATATAAAGCTGGACGGAAACAGTGTGCCGGAAAAGCGGCGCAGCCCGCAATTTTCGGAGTATTTTGAAATCATATGGTCGCATTTGAGCGATAGCGGCAAATGCAAAAAGAAGCATTGAACAGCGAGGTTATAAAAATGAAAAACGAACAATCTGTTTCCCCGCAAAGGCAGGAGTATCTTCGCAGACGCAGGAGATATCGCCGCACCATAACATTTCTGCGCATATCTCTCTGTGCGGTATTTCTGCTTTTATGGGAGGCACTCACCCGCCTTGGTGTTTTGGATCCGTTCATCGTATCCTCTCCCACGCGCTGCATAAAAACAATAATCAACCTTTTTAACGAAGGAACATTGTTTGTTCATATAGGCGTTACTGTTGCGGAAACGCTTATCGGTTTTGCAGCCGGAACCATACTGGGTTTTTTAATTGCATTACTGCTGTGGAGCAGCGAAACGGCGCGCCGTGTTGCCGACCCTTATCTTGTTGTGTTAAACGCCCTGCCGAAAATCGCCTTAGGGCCCATAATCATCGTATGGATAGGCTCGGGCATGGGTGCGATCGTTACCATAACACTGCTTATCTCCATTGTGGTTTCCGTTATCGGAATGCTTAACGGCTTCCTTGAGGTCGATCCGGAAAAGGTTTTTCTGCTGCGCTCTTTAGGCGCAGACAAGCGCCGTATATTCACAATGGCGGTTCTCCCCTCCAGTATCCCCGCCATAATGTCCACCCTTAAGATCAATGTGGGAATGGCTTGGGTGGGAGTTATTGTAGGCGAATTTCTTTCTTCAAAAAACGGTCTTGGATATCTGCTGGTATACGGCGGTCAGGTTTTCCGGCTTGATCTTGTAATGGCCAGCATTGTAATACTGTGTATTCTTGCGGGAATAATGTACTACTTTGTAAGTCTGCTTGAAAAAAGAATATGCCGCGCAATGTCCGAATAGAGCCCAAACAAAGCCTGTGTGTTTTATGCGCTATTATATCGCATAACGCAGCAGCAAAGCACCGCGAATACTTGCAAAAACGGAATGCGGACATCGTCCGTATTCCGTTTTATAATCTGTTTTCACCTCGGCTTATGCACCCTATTGAGCATCGCCTGTGTCGGCGTGCACCGCTTTAATCACCGTAATGCTCCCCGCAGCGTTTTTTTCCAGCTTTTCCGCCTCGGCACTTGATATAAGGCATACCCTCTGCGCGTCGTTTTCGTGCATAACCGCATAAACGCCGCAATCGCCCGTGCGCATGGGAAATTCATCGTTTTCCCTTTTCAGCTGCTGCGCCGTTTCATTATCGGTATAAATTACGGCGCATACCCCGCTTTTATCCCAAAGCGCCCGCTCCGTCTTTTCTCTCAGACGCCATGCCCGCGCTTTTATATCGCTAACGCTTCCCCGCCCATCGCAGCATGGGCATGTTTTTTCCAACACGGCACTTAGGCTCTGCTCTGTCTTTTTTCTTGTAAGCTCCACAAGCCCCAGCCCCGTAAAGCCTACAATATTCACTTTGACGCGATCCTTTCCGGCCTCCTGTTTAAGCGCCTCCAGCACCGCCCCGCGCTGCTCATCATTTTCCATATCGATAAAATCTATTATCACGATTCCGCCTATGCTCCGCAGCCGAAGCTGCCGTGCAATTTCGCGCGCAGCCTGAAGATTTGTCTTGAGTATCGTATCCGCAAGATTCACTTTGCCCGTGAACTTACCCGTATTAACATCAATCACCGTAAGTGCTTCGGTACGGTCTATAATAAGATACGCGCCGCAATCCAGCCACACCTTTCTGTCAAGCAGCCTCTCCAGCTTGCCCGTAAGCTGATAATGCGCCATAATGTCCGGGCCGTTATAAAGCTCAATTCTGTTTTTAAGCTCCGGTGTCCGTATTTGAGCCGTTTCCTTTATAAGAGCAAACGCTTCCGGGTCATTTATTACAAACCTGTCTGTTTTTTTGTTGAAAATATCCCTAAACGCCGTCATTATCAGGGACTCCTCACTGTGAATCCGGCACGGCGCCTTCTTAAGCAAAATATTTTTCTTTATTCTTTCCCAGCGTTTTTCCAGCTGCTCAAGCTCCGTTAACAGCTCCTCCCGGCACCCCTGCGCCGCAGTACGCACAATGCAGCCCCGTCCGGGCGCCCGTGTCTGAATAAGCCGCTTAAGCCGCTCCCTTTCCTGTTCATCTTCAATTTTGCGGGATACCCCCACATATTTCTCAAACGGCATGAATACAAGGCTTTTTCCGGGTATGGTTATCTCCATGCTCACACGCGCACCCTTATCGCCCACGGGATCCTTTATTACCTGTACCACTATTTCTTCGCCCGGATGAACAACCTTGTTTATAGGCAGCGTGCCCTTTGTCCATTCTCCGCCTTCATAGCCTGCGGCATCTCCCGCATACAAATACGCATTGCGCTCAAGACCGATATTTACAAACGCCGCCTGCATGCCGGATATAACATTTTCCACCTTGCCCTTGTAAATACTGCCAACCAATGTTTCCCCGCCGCTAAGCGCTACATGATACTCCGCAAGCTCGCCGTTTTCCAAAAGAGCTATGCGGCTTCCGCAGGGCTGTATATCGGCAATCAGTTCCGTCACGCCCGCTCCTCCCCCGCCATTGCTGCGTCAAAAAGCCCGCCGTGCTCCAGCATCATGCCGGTACGGTATATCCGATATGCGGGAAAGCAATCCAGCTGATCCCTGAAATACTCCATAAGCGTATCCGGCCTCAAATTCACGCTGTTTCCCGCAGCAAGCTCACAGTATACGGCGCCGTCTCTGTATTCAAGAGAATATATCATTCCCTTGATATCCGTAAGCTTCATGCCCTTTTTCGTCTTTTTATTCACCATTACTTCGGTCAAGCCGTTAGTATGCTCCACAAGCTCCGCAATCAGCCTGTCCGCCCCTTTGTCAACAATCTCTATCCTGTACTCAGCCCGTGCAACAATCGCCATAAGGCTGGGATAGTTCTCCGGTAAACGCTTCACCAGCGATATTTTACACCCAAGCGGCAGCACGGCATTGAGCCTTTTCATTATTTCTTCGCACTCAAGCTCGCTGCTGAGCGTAAGCTCGCCGTATTCCGCCTCCGACATCGCGCCGGTGGGCAGCGCGCAGGCAAAGCCTATAAGCATGTGCGGATTATACCCCTGAGAGTAGCTCATTGGCAGCTCCGCGCGTACCGCTGCACGCTGAAAAAGACGCAGAATGTCAAGATGGGATATATAACGAATGTTTTCCCCCTTGTTAAAACATATCATTGCTCGCATGGACATTTTCCTCCCAACAGCTTGCTCATTCCGCAGCCGGTGCAGCCGTTTCTGCAATCGCGCGTGGTCTGTGCTTTCAGCGATTTTTCATATTCACTTTTGAAATAACGCTTGTCCACACCGCAGGAAACCGTATCCCACGGCAGAATCTCATCAAGCGGCCTCTCTCTGGCGGCATAAAACTCCAGTGTCAGCCCGCATTCTTCAAAGGCCTCCAGCCATTTGGAATAATTGAAGAACTCATTCCAGCCATCCATTTTGCAGCCCTTGCGAAAGGCACCGTACAGCACGCCGGACATTCTTCTGTCGCCGCGAGCCAGCGCAGCCTCTATGAAGCAAACCTTGCTTTCATGATATTTATACTGTACCCCTCTTATAGGGCGAAGCAGCCCCTCAAGATACCTGCGTTTTCGCGTCTGCTCTTCTTCGGTATTCTGCGCGCACCACTGGAATGGCGTGAAGGGCTTTGGAACGAAAAAGCTTGTGGATACCACCACTCTCAGCCCTCTGAGACTGCCGTTCATTTCGCCGTAAATCTCGGTGCAGCGTTTCGCAAGAGCAGCTATCCCCGCAATATCCTCATCGGTCTCTCCCGGAAGCCCCAGCATGAAATACAGCTTTACCGCAGAATATCCCGCTCCGAACGCTCCGCGCATCGTGCGCTCGAAATCCTCCGCCGTAACATTTTTATTTATTACATCCCGCAGCCTCTGCGAGCCCGCCTCCGGCGCAAATGTCAGGCTGCTGCGCCGCATCTCGTCCGATACAAAATCCGGGTCAAAGGAATCAAGACGAAGCGAGGGAAGGCTGGCGGAAATATGTCTGCCCTCAAAATCCTTCGACAAAGCCGCCGTAAGCTCCTTTATATGGCTGTAATCACCCGCGGAAAGCGACGATAACGATATTTCCTGATAGCCCGTGTTCTTTACGGATTCCTGCGCGGCTTTTCGTATGGTATCCACGCTGCGTTCCCTTACCGGGCGGTATATGTACCCTGCCTGACAGAATCTGCAACCGCGGGTACATCCGCGGCATATTTCTATTGTTATTCTGTCGTGTATCGTTTCGATAAAGGGCACGGCAAACGCCGTGGGTATAAAGGCATTGTCAAAATCCTTCACCACCCTGCGCACCGCCTGAGCGGGCACTCCCTCGCGGTTAGGATATATTCCTTTCACCGTGCCGTCGGGATTGTATTTTATATCGTAAAAAGACGGCACATAAAATCCGGGAACCCTTGAAAGCCTTAAAAGAAAATCCTCTCTCGGCGTTCCCACCGCCTTCCACTGTTTATATACCTCCACCAGATCGTGAAGCTCGTCCTCACCGTCGCCCAGCGCAAAAAAATCAAAAAAATCCGCCAATGGCTCCGCATGATATGCGCACGGACCGCCCGCAAATATAAACGGATACTCGCCGTTTTCCCGTTCCTTGCTATACAGCGGAATATTGGCCATATCCATCATGTTCAGGATGTTTGTATAGCTCATCTCATACTGAAGCGTAAATCCGATAAGGTCGGCACTTCTTATGCTGCGCTTTGTTTCCAGCGAAAAAAGCTCCACCCCGTTTTCCCGCAGCTCCTTTTCCATATCCGGCGCCGGTGCATATACCCTTTCGCAGAGCGTGTCCTCTCTTTGATTAAGGGTATGATATATTATCTTGCCTCCCAGATTGCTCATGCCTATTTCATATGTATCCGGAAATGCAAAAACAAACCGCACATCGTATTTTTCCTTGTGTGCGCTGTTCAGCTCTCCCCCCGTATACCGTGCCGGCTTTTCCACCCGGTTCAATATTTCCTCAAGAACGGACATCGGCAGTATCTTCCCTTCTTTTGTGTGTTGTATACTATTTTAACCGCAAATTCCGATACGGTCAACAGCAATCCTCTTTAACGGCTGCAAATGCCTTCGCTTTTCCTGCATTACAGCCCTCATTGCTTTGAGTGCGCACCAGCTCGCCGGCAGTGATGTCTGCGCATCCCGCATCCGAAATACAGTTTTTAAGCTGCTGTTCGTCAAAGCTGCCCCTTATGCGCATGTCGTCATCCAGCACACGGAAAACATAATATCTGTCGGGATCATTAAGCAAACGCAGCGCGCCGGAGAGCGGCATGCTGTCCCTTATTGCCACTTCCTTTACATACAAAGTGTCGCTTTTATTATGCGTTCTTTCTCTGTCAAGCAAATACTTGGCCAGCTCAAACCTGCCCTGCCTGTATTGCTCCAGTGCGGAAAAAAACAGAAACACCCCAAGCAGCGGCAGCATAGGGTTTGCTGTTGCGTTAAATATCTCATACACCCCCCATACAAACAAACCGGCCCCCGCCGCCATCCCCATAGCCGATACAATGCGCGTTGCTCTGCCGAAATCGCACTTGCGGCTGATAAGCGCACGCAGTATTCTCCCCCCGTCAAGGGGCAGCACCGGAAGCAGGTTGAACACTGCCGTAATAAGCCCGAAGCGCTCGGCAAGCTTCAGCTGCTCCGTTATAAAACCGGGAAAATATCCCGATAACGCGCAGGCCGAAACCGCACACATAAGGCTTGTGACCGGGCCTGCCGCCGCAATTATGCTTTCCTTCAACGGATGACCCTCGAACACATTTTCCATCCTTACACAGGCTCCGAAGGGCAGCAATTCCAATTCATATATCCGCACCCCGAAGGCTGCGGCCGCCATCGCGTGCCCTAATTCATGAAGGATCAGCAGCACATAGATAACAACGGCAGTCGTCCAATACCCCGTAATTATCCACGCCGCCGTAAGCACAAGCAACAGCGGATTAATTCTTATAAGTACGCCTCTTATGTTAAACAGCTTCATATTTTTCTCCCTCAGATAAATTCCGTCCTCAAGCTATCCCAACAGTCTTTCAAAATCCACGGCTTCGCCGTTTTTCAGCGCCTCCACCCGTATTTCTCCGCTGCTGCCAGCACTTCCTATTATCTGCCCCCCGCTTACGCTTTGACCGCTTTTAACAAGCACCCTTGTCATATCGCGCAGCGTTATCCTTATTCCCCCCGCTGCTTCAATGCACACCCCGTAGCCGCCGTCCAGCATAAAAACATCGCTTACCCTTCCGCCGCACGGAGTCCTTACCGTGCTGATTATACCGCAGATATACTGTGTACAGCCGCCGGCTTCAAAACCCGCACATACCTCGCCCTCAACCGGCGGATAAAACATTTCCACCGCCGCCCCTCCGCTTACGGCAGTATCGCCCCGTCCTTCCGGCAGCGTTATTCCCGCGCTTTCAACAATTCCCCGCATATCAAGGTCGCAATCCAGCATATCCCGAACCCCGACATTAAGCACCTTGCCGCAGCACACTGCAACCAGCATTACCGTCACTGCCGCAAGCGCGGTGCAGACCGCCTTTGCCGCCGTTCTGCTTTTATTTGTTTTATCTCTGTTTGCGGGCATATTTCCGTCCATAATGTCCCTCCCCGTGCCGCTTCGCGCAGCGCCGAACAAAAATTCATTCCGACAAATTCATTCCGGCACCTGTTGCCCTCGCCGCGATCTGCGGCGTTTCCGTATAAAGATAATATGCCGCACAAGTCATACTTATGCTTTTAGTAAAAAGCAAAAGCGCGGCACCCGTAAAAACAGGTACCGCGCCGAAAAAGCCGAGTATTTATTTTTGTCCTTTTACGCCCTGTAAGCCTTTAAGAACACAAGCCGCATTCAAATCTATTCCACCGATATTATATAATAATACAGCGGCTGCCCGCCGTTGAAGGTTTCCACATCGGCATCAATGTCTCCCAGGCTCTCACGCAGGCTGTCGCATTGCTCCTTTGTGACTTCCTCGCCGTAATAAACGGATACAAGGTCATTATCCGCCGTAAGCATAGCGCGCACCAGCTCGCCCGCCACGGTATTTACATCCTTGCCCACCTTTACAATGCTTCCGTCATACAAGCCGAGAATGTCGCCCTGCGCAATGGGCTGATTGTCCACCACCGTATCCCTTACCGCATAGGTCACAAGCCCGGTCTTCACCTCGCCTATGGCGCCGCACATGTTTTCATAGTTCGTCTTTGCGTCCGCCTCCGGATTATACACAAGCATAGCGGCTATTCCCTGCGGAATGCTCTTTGTCGGTACAACATAAACCTGCTGCTTCGTCATTTCCTGCACCTGCTGCGCAGCAAGAATTATATTGGAGTTATTCGGCAAAATGATAACGGAGTCGGCATTTATCGCCTTTACCTGATTAAGAATATCCTCCGTGCTCGGATTCATCGTCTGTCCGCCCTCAATGATATCATCCACACCGATATCCTTGAATATAGCCGCAAGACCGTCTCCGGCCGCAACCGCACTTATGCCGATGGCTTTGCGGTTTTCCGCCTTTTTCGCCATTATCTCGCGGTGCTGGATAACCATGTTTTCTATCTTGATTCCGTCAAGCTCGCCCAGCTGTATGGCATACTGCAAAGCCTTTCCCGGCGTATTTGTATGCACATGCACCTTCACAAGCTCCGGGTCGCCCACCACAACAAGCGAGTCTCCGATCTTGCTCAGCATATTGCGCAGCTTATCAATGTCCTTCTGTGTTACAAAATCATACAGGTTCTTTATAAAAAACTCTGTGCAGTATGCAAAGGTGATGTTTTCAAGGTCGTTTTCATCGCTTTGCCACTGCGCGGGGTTGGACTGTATAACTCCCTGCTCCGACTCTTCCTCGGCATCGGGAATATACTCTCCGTGTATCACCTTGGAAAAGGCTTCATATATGAACATCAGCCCCTGACCGCCGGCGTCCACAACTCCCGCCTTTTTCAGCTGCGGCAGCATTTCGGTGGTCTGCGCAAGTATCTTTGCACCCTCGCTGAGCGCCGTGTCAATAACCGAATATACGCTGTTGCTTCTTCTTGCTTCGCTCTGGCAAGCATCGGCAACCACACGCGCCACCGTCAGGATAGTGCCCTCTTTGGGCTTCATTACGGCCTTATAGGCCATCTCAACGCCCTGACGCATAGCCGCTGCCAGCAGCATGCCGTCAATAAGCTCCGCGCTTGCCAAAGGCACCGCCATACCGCGCAGCAGCTGCGAGAGAATAACGCCGCTGTTTCCCCTTGCTCCCTTAAGCGCGCCTCGGCTTGCCGCAGCACTGACATTCGGAACCGTAATATCACTTACCGCCTGTACATCCTTGAGCACGGATTTCATGGTAAGCGACATATTCGTGCCCGTATCCCCATCCGGAACCGGAAAAACATTAAGATCGTTCAATCGCTGCTTTTTTGCCTCCAGCGCAGAGGCAGCAGCAACCAGACACTCCTTCAGTGATGCGCCGTCAATCATATTATCCTTCACTTTGCTCCTCCAACTCAGACGCGGATTCCCTTGATATTGACGTTCACCGCCGCCACCTCAAGCCCTGTCATAGACCTTATGCTGTAACTGACGGTAGCTATCACATTCTCCGCCACCGCCGCCATGGACACACCGTACTCTAATATTATGTTTATATCCACGGTAATATCCTTGTTTTCCGTGTTCACCTTGATGCCTTTTGTAAGGCTGTCGATCTTAAGCAGCTCGGCCAATCCTTCCGCCGCGCCCTGTGTAGCCATCCCCACAACGCCCGCGCACTGCATTGCCGCAAGGCCTGCAATGGTAGCAATAACATTGTCCGCCACACAAACGGAGCCGTATTGATTCGTGGTTTTTATCGCCATAGGTTTCAATCTCCTTCCGATGTAAATACACTGTTGCCGATTATGATATATGAATACGATTGTATTTTAATTCAATTCCGCAATTATTGCAAGTATTTTGCATGCTTTCCCCGTTTATTTCGTCCGTTGCGCCTATAAATCAGTTCCGAATGCTTATTTTTCAGCATATTGCTAAAAAACCCTTGCAAAAAATACGCATCAGTGATATATTATATTCATTGAGTTTTGATTACAACATACCTAAAGGAGGTGTGCGTTATGGCAAAGTATTGTGAAATCTGCGGCAAGGGTGTTATGTCTGGCAACAATGTCAGCCACTCCAAGAGACATACCAGAACCCATTGGTCGCCCAATGTACAGAAGGTAAACGCTATTGTAAACGGTACCAAAAAGCGTGTTTGTGTTTGCACTTCATGCCTGAAGTCCGGCAAGGTGCAGCGCACCATCTGATCAATAATGCCGAATGTTAAAAAGAGTGCTTATGCACTCTTTTTTTCGTCATCTGCCGCAATCAGCGCGCCGCCCGCATTTTGTCCGGCATTTTCATGCAGCTTTAAGTATTATGCTGCTTCGGATATTTTAACATTCTCGGCGCTTATATCCCCCGCTTCTCTGAGCACAATCTCCAGCACCTGGGCTACCTGCTGCTTTGTCAGATCCTTTTGCTTTACGATAACATTCACCGCCGTGTCGCTGATGGTAATAACGGCATCCTCAAAACCCTTGGCCTTAAGCAGCCCCTCTATAAGCAGCTCCTTCTCCATCGTGTCCGTAAGCTCCAGCTTCATTTTCTGCGCCTCCGCCAATGTCTGCGTGTCGGTGTTTTCATTGTTGATTATACTGTCTATGCTCGTAAGCTCCTGAGTGCGCACTCTTTCGCGCTCCGTGCGGAAATCGGCAAAGCTGCTTACCGTTTGCTCCGTGCCGCCGTTTCCCTCTGCCTGCTGACGCGCCTTTTTATCGGCGGCAAATTTCCAGTTAAGCACGCCCGTTACCGCCAGCAATATCGCCAGCCCCGCAATTACCAATACCTTTTTATTGATTCTGAACATACCTCTACACCCTCTTTATTTCATTTCAAATATGTCCACTCTGTCCGCGCTGACCTGAAGCACCGTGCGTACCGCCTGACTAAGGCTCATCCTCACCGTAAGATCGGACGCGCCCTGCGCAATAACTATCACCCCTTTCACCTGCGGCTTCTTTTTCATCAATATCAGCGCCGTCGTGGTTCCCTGCTCATAGACCGTTACTATTTTATTACTGCTGCTTAGCGAATATGATTCCTGAGTGCCGTTTGAAGAACGATTTTCGTTTTCCTCCTTTTGATATGCCGGCACCAGCTCGCCGTCCGATTCATATGTGATCATCACCTCTACCTTTCCCGCCCCCTTTATTCCGGAAAGCACCTCGGCCAGCCTCTGCGCATCGTCGGCTGTTTCGATTTCGCTCCGGCTCTGCACGGTCTTCCCCTGCGCAGTATTGCCAGGAATAAAATAAATAAGCAGTATAAGCGCTCCCACCGCCGCCGCAATTATTGCTTTTATATTCTTTTTTCCTTTGATTTTTTCCCATATCTCCGTTGCCTTCACCCGTCATCCCTCCTTTACGCATCAGCCGTTTAATCAAATACCCGCACCATTACAGCCAGTCCCGCGTAATTACTATATTCTCTTCCTTTACCGAATAAAGCATCTTAAGCATTCTCACCAACGCTTCCTTTCTTGCTTCAAACGATATCACATCATCATTATCCTCGCTTTTTGCACATATAATCACGCCTTCCGCCTGTCCGTTTGCCACCCTCACCGTTACATCCGCATTGCCGAAGCCCGCCTGATTATGTATTTGAATTGTTATTCCTTTTTCCAGCCCCATATCCGCCTGCCGCGACATAATTACCGCGGTATTGTCCCCCGTTTTTATTTCAGTAAGAGTATTCGCTGCATCCCTTGCACATGCCAGCACAATTATTCCTATAACTGCACTGCCTATAAGCCGCACGCATTCTCTAAGCCGCCCCTGCGGCAGCAGCTGCTCTATAACATATACCGCGCAGCCCGCAAGCGCTGCGGCAGCCACACACGACGCCGCCGTTTCTACAAATCTTTCCATATTTCACCGCTTTCCTCTATATTCCGCCTGCCGCAAAAATCGCGATGCCCAGCATCGAAAGAGTCAAAAGCCCCGCGCCCAGCATAACTGCGGCAAGCAGCTTAAGCAGGTCCGCCGCCCCGGCAGCCATGCGTATTATCCCGGACGGCGCAAATGCGCCGCAGAACGCCGTAAATGCCCGCAGCGCCAGCATATTCATTACCACTGCGGAAAACGGCGCCAGCACCGTAAACACCGTAAGCAGCAGCGATGCTGTTCCAAACGCATTTTTTACCGCCGCACAGCCTGCAAGCGCCAGGTTTACACCGTCCCCCAATAACGACCCCGCCAATGGAACGGAGCTGCCCAGCGTATATCTGAACGCCCGCAGCGCCACGCCGTCATATGAGGCGGCGGAAAGCCCCCGTATGCCCACCACCGCACCGTAAAATGTATACATCATGCCTACGCACCATCCCGCCGTGCTCTTACCGAAGGCCAAAGCCCGGTCAAAACGGTTTTCCGATACCGTGCAGTCCAAAAGCAATATCACGCAAAGCAGCAGTATCACCGGCACTATAACGGTATTTACGGCATTGTTTACACTTTGGGATACTGCAAGGCACTCCGCATTCAAAACGGCCGCCGTGCTTTTTCCCCCGGCAGCCGTAAGCAGCGCGGTAAGCGCCGGAAATACGGCATCGGTAACCTCGTTAAGGGAAGCCGCAGCCTGTCCCGCCCGTTTGCACAGAGATAGAAATCCGCTGAAAAATATAAGGGCAAACACCCCGGAGGCAATGCTGCCGGTAATGCCGGAAAAACGTTCTGTCCTCGCCGCTTTTTCCACCGCGCCTGTTCCGGCAGCCAAAAGATACAGCAGCGTAAATATACCTATCGCAGAGCTTACTTCGGGCAATATCAGCCCAAGCAGCGCCCGTGTTGTTCCTCCCGCTTCATATTTTCCTTCAAATATCGCCTTTACGGTATCGCAAAATCCCGCATTGCCGTACTGCATGTACAGCTCCTCTGCCCTGCCAAGCTCCAATGCATCCAGCTGTCCCTGCAGCCTTTCCCATATTTCATTCTCTTCCTGAGCGCAGGCTGTTCTGCACCAAAGCAGCACAATAAGCAGCGCCGTAAAAACAGCAAACAAAATTCTGATTTTTCCGCACTCGACGGACCATTTCTTCTTTACAGCCTTCATTATTCATCATCTCCGGGCACCGCTGCCAAAACTTTTGCGCAAAAAACGGCATATAACGCCGTATTAAGCCGCCTGTCCGCTTCCTATCCGCTTAAGCCCATGCCTACATCGCGCAGCACCTCAAGGGCAAGGGATAGCAGCTCTGCGTATATCGGCATTGCCGATGCTATCAGCAATATCCTCACCGCAGTCTCCAGCTTGAAGCCCAGCGCGTTTTCGCCTGCATCCCGGCAGATGTTAACGCCCCATTCTCCCAAAAGCGCAGCAGCCGCTGCCTTCAGCAGTACGCCCAGCCGTGCTCCCGTGTCCCTGCCCGCAGCAGCAGCCAGCGCCGATGCCTGCTTTATAACGGCCGCAAGCTGCGGCAGCGCATACAGCAGAAGCGCCGCTCCCGCAGCTACCGACAGCATAAGCGCATATGTTCTGTTCTGCTGGCGCACCGCAGCCAGCATTGCAAGCGCAGCCACCGCAAAAAGCACCAATTGCAATATTTCCCGCATCAGTATAACCCAAATACCTGCTTTATCGTTTCAAACAGCCCGGATACCATGTTTATCACCATAAGCATCACCAATATAAGCCCCGCAATGGTCGTCATCATTGCAATATCCTCCTTGCCGGCTTTGGTAAGCAGCTGGTTCAAAACCGCCACAAGCAGTCCGATGGCCGCTATTTTGAATACTATATCAATGTTCATAACCGCTCCCCGCGCGCTGCGCGTTTTGTCCGGCCTATCGCACAGGCCGCACCGCCTCCGTATTGCTGTATTGCCGTTTTTCCGCCGTACTATCCATGTCAGATTATCAGCATGCACACAGCCGCCGCGCTTATAAGACCCGTACGCCTGTACAGCTCCCTTTTCTTTTCAAAGCATCTATCCGCTTCCTCCGCAAGCTCCGTAAGGCGTTCATAGGCTGCCTCCAGCTGCTCTGAGGCGATTTCTGCATCGCCGTTTTCCAATGCCCTTGCGGCATATTCCAGCTCCTGTAATACCGTCTGTTCGTATTTCCCTACCAGCTCAAGGACGGGCACAGCGTCCTTCATCAGCCTTGCCAGCCTTTCCTCCGGCTCTCTTTCCATGCTTTCCACACACACTTTTCGGTATCTGTCCACACGCTCCGACGGGCAATTCATCTCCTCCAGCAGTTCCTTTACTGGCCTGCGCTGGATAAGACCGTTTCTTAAAAAACGCATGAATTGCCCTATTTCCCTAAGCGTGTGCGCGCTTTCTCCGTATGTCCGCGCCGCACGCGCCGGCAATACAATGCACGCCGCAAATATCCCCGCGCACAGCGCTAACTTTATATACAGCATACTCGCCCTCCGCGCATTATAAGCGGCTTCATATCCTGCCCGTATACCCGAAAAGCCGTTCCTCCGGCGCCGCGTGACAAATACACATATCGCTCAAAGCCCATACCGTCTGCATAACCCCGCCGCTTCAGCTCTTCAATGCTTCCGGCATGAGCCGAGGCTATCACCGCAACTCCGCCGTTAATGGCATCTCTCACCGCCTCCGCGTCCTTCTCGCCGCCAAGCTCGTCCGTAATTATTACATCCGGCGCCAATGTACGCAGCGCCATCATCATTCCCTCGCTTCTGGGGCAGCCCGCCAGCACATCGCACCTTGTTCCCAGGTCAAGCGTGGGTACGCCCGCGCAGCAGGCTGCTATTTCATTGCGCTCATCTATCAGCGATACATTGTATCCCTCCCGCGACAGAGTCCTGCAGCAATCCCTCAGCATTGTCGTTTTGCCGCCTCCCGGCAGGGAAAAAAACAGACAGGAACACACACTTTCCGTAAACACAAGGCTGCGTATTTTCTCAAAGCAGCCCTTTACCTCATGCGCGCACCGTATACAAAAGCAGGATTGCCCCACAATGCCCGAAACCTGGCCGCCGCTGCATACGGCCTGTCCGCCCATTCCTATTCTGTGCCCGCCGCGCACGGTAACAAACCCGGACTGCATGCTTTGAGCATGTGCATACGGCGAGCGCTCATTTATCCTTGTCATAAACGCCAGCGCATCCGCAGCGGAAAACACCGTTCCCGGTTCTCTCTGCAATCCCCTTTCCCCCAGTCCGTTTTCCGTAAATCCCGTACGCACAATAACCGGCTGTCCTATTCTTAACCGCAGCTCGCTTACCGTCTCCAGCTTATCCTGCGGCGTTTGAAAAAGCATTTCCGATATGCGCACGGGCAGTACATAACGCAGATTTTCCGTAAAATCACCCGCCCTTGTACAAATGCTTTTCTGATTTTCCCATATCAAACGATATGATACCGCGCACGCGTAAATGAAAAAAAGAGTGCCGAATCGGCACTCCTTATGTCTTTCCTTTCGCAAAACGCGGCAGCACTGTATTTATGATTTTTTGATTTCCGTAATTCTTACCGCATCCGGCAGCTTACATCGGCTCAAGTAATCCGTAATTTCCGTCCTTCCTTCTGTAAACGGTACATATCCGGCCGTTATCCTCATTTTCAAAAATGTAAAAATCGTGGTCGGAAAGCTCCAGACGCGCAACCGCTTCCTCCGCATTCATGGGCATAAGCTCTATTTTCTTGGTTCTTACAAGCTCCCCTATCGGCTCAGGTTCCTGCTCCGATGCTGCCTCCGTCATCTTAACGCGCTTATTCAGCTTGCCCTTATACCGCACTATCTGTTTTTCCAGCACCGCCAGACATTCGTCCGTCAGTGCAAAAAAATCCTCTCCCTGTCTTTCACAGCGCAGCACCGCCCCTTGGCAGCTTACCGTAATCTCCATTATGGCGGTCTTTTTAATGCATCGCGTTACAACCTCGGCCTCCGGCTCCTCCACGAAGAATCTGTCCAGCTTTACGAGTTTTTTCTCAATGACGCTTTTAAGTCTTGCACTGGGTTCGTGATCTTTTGTATTGTACCGTATCTTCATAAAAAAACTCCCTTCGTGTTTCTTAATATAATAATTCAACACCAAGGGAGTTTATTCCTGTTAATTTTCAGTAAACAAAACGTTAAAAACTCATTTAACAATCATGCTGCCGCAATCCATTTCTTTGGGCACCGGCAATCCCATAAGCTCACACAGCGTAGGCGCGATATTTCCAAGCTTACCGTCCTTGCGCAGATGCACATTCTTTCTTGCAGGATCCACCAGAATAAACGGCACGGGGTTTGTCGTATGCGCCGTAAAGGGGATATCCGAATCGTAATATACCATCTGCTCCGCGTTTCCGTGATCCGCCGTCACAATCGCATTGCCGCCGGCAGCAAGAATCTCATCAACAACTCTTGCAACGCACTCATCCACGGTGCGCACCGCCTTTTCGGCAGCCTCCATAACGCCGGTGTGACCTACCATATCGCAGTTTGCATAATTCATAATAAGCAGATCATATTTCCCGGAGCGAATGGCCTCCACCGCCTTATCGCAAACCTCATATGCGCTCATTTCCGGCTTCAGATCATAAGTTGCCACCTTCGGCGAAGGCACCAGCACTCTGTCCTCGCCCTCGTTACATTTTTCCACACCGCCGTTAAAAAAGAAGGTCACATGAGCATACTTTTCCGTTTCCGCAATACGAACCTGCGTTTTGCCCATTTTCGATACATATTCGCCCAGATTATTCTCAAGGGAGATGTGCAGCTCCTCCTGAGTATAGCCGGTGATAATGCCCGTAAAGGTCTCATCGTACTGCGTAAGGCCAAGGAATACAACATTCTTCTTTTCTCTTTCAAAGCCGGTAAAGTTGTTGTCAATGAAGCATCTTGTTATCTCACGCGCTCTGTCAGGACGGAAATTATAGAAGAATACACCGTCGCCGTTCTCCACCGTGGCAATCGGACGGCCGTTTTCCTCTACCACGCACGGCGTTATGAACTCATCGGTTTCTCCGCGCCCGTAAGCCTCTCTTACGGCCTCCGTTGCGCTTTTTGCCGTGTTGCCCTTGCCGAGTGCCACCGCATTATACGCTTTTTCTACGCGGTCCCAGCGGTTATCACGATCCATGGCATAATACCTGCCCTCAACCGTGGCAATTTTGCCGTACCCTTCCTTAGCTATAAAGTCCTCAAGCTCGCCTATGTACTTCTCTCCGCTGGAAGGCGGCACATCCCGTCCGTCCATAAAGCAATGCACATACACCTCTTTTATTCCCTGCTGCTTTGCAAGCCGCAGCACGGCAAACAGGTGTTCGATATGGCTGTGAACGCCTCCGTCGGAAAGCAATCCCATAATGTGCAGCCGTCCGCCGTTTTCATTCACCTGCTGCATCATATCAATAAAAGATTTTTTCTTATAGAAGCTTCCGTCCATAATGCTCTTTGTTATAAGCGTAAGCTTCTGATATACAATGCGGCCCGCGCCGATGTTCAGATGTCCCACTTCACTGTTGCCCATCTGTCCCGCCGGCAGCCCTACATCCATACCGCTTGCACCGATCTGCACATACGGATATTCGCTGCGCAGACGGTCAAGGTTCGGCGTTCCCGCCGCCAGCTCGGCATTTCCCTTGGTTTTGTCGGTAATCCCGAACCCGTCCATAATAATAAGTGCGGTAGTCTTTTTACTCATATCTTTCACTCCCCACTGAGCATATATCTGCTATATGCCGGATAATACCTTCAATAAATGTTTCCGCCGCGGTTTAATAGTTGACCACCTTTGAGAACTCCTCTGCCTTAAGGCTCGCTCCGCCGATAAGACCGCCGTCGATGTCGCTCATCGCCATAAGCTCCGCAGCGTTTGCGGGCTTCATGCTTCCGCCGTACTGTATGCGGATCTTCTGCGCTGCATCCTCTCCGAATTTCTCCGCCACTGTTTTGCGGATGTGCGCAATAACCTCGTTTGCATCCTCTTTAGTAGCGGTTTTTCCTGTTCCGATAGCCCATACCGGCTCGTATGCTATCACAATGCCCGCAACCTGCTGCGCCGTAAAGCCCTCAAGCGCCTTGCGCGTCTGATCCGCTACAAGCGAAAGCGCAATGCCCTCCTCGCGCTGCTCCAGCGTCTCGCCCACGCAAATGATCGGTATAAGGCCGTTCTCCAGCGCAAATGCGGCACGCTTATTCACCGTTTCGTCAGTTTCGCCGAAATACTGCCGGCGCTCGCTGTGCCCGATGATAACATATTCCACACCCAGCTCTTTAAGCATATCAGCCGATATCTCGCCGGTGAACGCGCCGCTTTTAGCCCAGTGTACATTCTGAGCGCCCAGATGTATGTTGCTGTTCTTCACCGCCTCTGCGGCAGCGGCAAGGCATACAAAGCTGGGGCATACCACAACATCGCACTTTGCGTCCTTAACAAGGGGCTTGAGCGCATTTATAAGTTCAACGGCCTCCGCCGGGGTTTTGTTCATTTTCCAGTTGCCTGCAATAATCGCTTTACGCATAAAAATCACCTTTCTTTTGTGCCCGTGGCAAAATCCTTTGTAAAAAAGCAAAGCTTCGGGGTAACAGCCGTTACCCCGAAACAAATATCTTATTCTTTATCGTTCAGCGCCGCAACGCCGGGAAGCTCGCGTCCTTCAAGGAATTCAAGGCTTGCTCCGCCTCCTGTGGAAATATGGGTCATCTTGTCGGCATAGCCCAGCTTCTCAACCGCCGCAGCCGAATCGCCGCCGCCGATAATGGTTACCGCATCGGTATTGGCCGCCATCGCTTCGGCAATGGCGCGGGTGCCGTCGGCAAATCTCGGAAACTCCGAAACGCCCATGGGACCGTTCCAGATAATCGTCTTTGCCGTTTTGATAATATCGGCATAAATGGCGCGAGTCTCAGGCCCGATGTCCATTCCTTCATAGCCGTCCGGGATCTCCGTGCGCTTAACGGTTTTCTTGGGAGCATCGGGGCCGAATTCCTGCACAACCACGCAATCCACCGGAAGCAGCAGCTTAACGCCCTTCTGCTCGGCTTTTTTCATCAGCTCTCCCGCAAGCTCAATCTTGTCCTTCTCCACAATGCTTGTGCCGGTATTCAGCCCCATTGAAGCAAAGAAGGTATAGCTCATCGCGCCGCCTATAATAAGCGCATCGCATTTATCCAGCAAATTATTGATAACGCCTATCTTGTCCGATACCTTCTTGCCGCCCAGAATGGCAATAAACGGTCTCTGCGGATGCTCAAGCGCGCCGCCCATTATGGAAAGCTCTTTGCCGATAAGAAAACCTGCAACGGAGGGCAGATACTTGGTAACTCCCTCGGTGGAGGCATGAGCGCGGTGAGCCGTACCGAATGCGTCATTTACATAAATATCGGCATAGGAAGCCAGCTTCTTTGCAAACTCGGGATCGTTTTTCTCCTCCTCCTTGTGAAAGCGAAGGTTCTCAAGCAGCACAATGTGACCTTCCTTAAGGTTTGCTACCGCCTCCTGTGCGCTGGGTCCGATAACATCGGAGGCAAAGGTCACTTTATCCTCGCCGTAGATTTCCTTAAGACGCTTTGCAACGGGCGCAAGGGAATACTTCATGTTGAATTCTCCCTTCGGCCTTCCAAGGTGCGAGCACAGAATAACCTTGGCGGAATTGTCCAAAAGATAATTTATTGTGGGCAGCGCCGCTTTAATTCTGGTTTCGTCGGTAATATTGCCCTCGTCATCCAGGGGCACATTGAAATCAACCCGAACAAGAACTCTCTTGCCCTTTACGGAAATGTCCTCTATTGTTTTCTTACTCATTTCTACAACTCCTTACAGGTTATAATTGTTATTTGTTGCTTTCGGAATATCCGATGCCATAAGCCCGAAATATTCCTACCCGCCGTATATAATAGCCCATTCGCGCGTTTCAGTCAATCGATATCGCCGTTTTTGCCGTATGCTGCTGTTTTTTAAGCATTTGTTCATCATTTGTTTACCGGTCCGCGATGCTTGCCGCCCCGCCTGTGCCGGCGCAGCCCCCCGATTTACATGCGCAGCTGATTTTACTCATACTCCAATAACGCTTTTGCGGTCTTTTCATCCGTCACAAGATGCACATTTGAAAATCTTCGTATCATCGCCCTTATCCCGGCCGTCTCCCGTGCGCCCGATGCCAAAAGCAAAAACACCCGAAAGCGCGCTATCTCATCCACGCTTAAGGAATAAAGCGGCGGATTGTTTATCTGTCTTCCGTCCTCTCTTATAAAGCTGCCAAGCAGCTCGCAGCAGGGGCTAGACTGCATCAGCAGATCCTGCGCACGCACGCTCATCGAGGCAAAAAGCTGGCTTTTTTCAAGCGGCGTAATGCCGGATACCAAAACATCGGCATTTTCCACCGCGGCCACGATATGCGTTACATCCGGCTCATGATAGCGCCGCTCCAGCTCGTTAAGCGAGGGATTGCTCCCAAGGTGCAGCAGCTTGTATTCCGCCCCGCTCTTGCGCCCCAAACGGGCGCAATTGGAATTTGCTCCCGTATCCTCCTTATTCATCTGCGCCGTGCGCGCCGGGTAAAGCACCGCCCCCCGTCCGCAATCCGGCGGATATCCCCCGTCCGCCATAAGCCCTACTATCTCATGGCCCGTAAGGGCAAAGGTATGATATTCCTTCATGTACTGCCGCATCTGCATGGCCGCGCAAAGACCTATATCCCGTCTTACCAGCGAATGCGCATCGGAATCACCGCTTACAATGTCCGCCCGCATTATACCGTACTTCTGCACCAATTCCTGCTCCGGCTGCTGCGCGCTTGTAAGAACGCGAACCGTTTCCTCCAGCTCTTCAAGCAGCCGGTATCCGCTGCGGCTTACTATCATCCCGGCGCTTTCCACCCGCAGCAGCCCCGAAGCGCGCAGCGCTTCGCATTCCGCGCGCACCTCACGCTCGGTGCGG
>UMAT01039923.1_pt1 | contig 46843 bp, 21 predicted proteins | sample 1963781 | NCBI WGS metagenome assembly UMAT01 (sample SAMEA4835923, study PRJEB28245) | human gut metagenome | biome: gut microbiome; material: fecal sample | place: Denmark | collected 2008
GCCGCTCCAGATCGAGCTTCTCGATGCGCGAACGGATGGCACCGGGCTTGCGCTGGAAATGGGCGGACAGCTCCTCCTCCGTCGCCCCCTCACACCACCGGCGCGTCAGCTCCAGATCCTCCGCCTCGGTCCAGGGCAAGTAGGCGTTCGGATACTCCTGGCGGCAGGCGTAGACCGAGTAGGTCGGTTCACCGGTCAACTGCTTGTAGCCCCGCAAATAACGCTTCAGCCGCTTGACATCCTTGTCCGAGAGATACGGCAGGCGACGAATATCCATGTTGTCCGTCAAATCGTTCAATTTGACCGCCACGGCCAGCGGATTACCCTTTATGCGGGCAATATAACGGTCGTAGGGCTCCTCCTCGGCGTGGGTCAAACAGCGCAGCGCCTCGATGATTTCGGGCGCAACCCCTTCGGCCGCCAGCTCCTCCAGCGTCCAGTCGCTGTCCTCGACCACATCGTGCAACACCCCGACGATCTTCTCTTCGGGGGTCTTGCCGGCGGCCATGACCCGCAACGGGTGGCCGATATAGTCGTTCCCGGCCTTGTCGCGCTGGCCGCGGTGCGCCTCGGTGGCAATCTCAATGGCCCGTTCCAGAGTACTCATATTTGGAGTCTGAAAAAAGATTGTTGAACCTAACAAAGATACAAAAAGAAGGGAGAATGAATTATGTCACCTCCGATTATTGTGTAGAGCATACACGATGTATTAGATTTAAATCAAACTAGCACTCTTTTTAATCTGGAGAGAAAGGATACAAGGCAATTCGGTATTGTAAAAAGGCCATTGATAGTATTTGAGTATTCATATAAAAATGGTATTTTTGTATATATGACTAATCCAAGGAGTGACAGCAAGATTATTATATAATCTAGGAGATTATGTACGCAAGTACTTCTTCACTGATGAAAAAAAGGGCGAATACGTTTATCCAATTATCGATAGCTCTTTTATAAATCAATATTGCCATTATGCAGGCTTGGAAAAGTCAAACTTTCTCTTGTCTCTAGGCCATGATAAGGCCGTATTTCTAACAGATGACTCGCCTATCGAGGTCGTGCTGGGTATTATTGCCATTCAATTATACGCGGCATCAAAGATGGAGAATGCAGATGGTTTTACTGCGGCTAATTACAGGCAACGAATATGTGAATGCCTCGGTATAGATACTTCGGATTGGCAAAATTGGGTAAAGGACAACCAAGACTACGTTTGGTCCCGCTACTATGCCTGGTGCGAGGACGAATCGTTTCTTATAGACAATCCCTGCCGTTCCCGGGAGGGAAAAGATCGATATGTCCAATATCCCAAGGTCCATTCTGCCCAAGTATTAAATAGAGAGGATCTGAAAAGATTTGCCGCTGAATTCATTGCAAAAGGGATTGTTCCCAATGAGGATTTATCTCAGGATGAGCTATGGAACATCCTTGGCTTTCCCTCAAATAACCTGACTAATCGAGCCAAACGAATTATAGAATCGTCCTGGGGATCAGCGAAAAAGCAGATCTTTCAATATTATCTCTCCTGGGATGGAGAGTATAGTGATGCTCGAAAAGCGACAAAACGGGCCGAGAAATCATCATGCATATTAAGACTCAGCCAGGAAGAAGATGAATGGATTCTGGACATATGCAATGAAATCCAACGAGTAAAACAGATCCCTCTTTTCCCTCTTACGAACATTCTCAACGAGCTAAAGCCATATTATATATTCAAACGCCCTAACACAATCCTATTTGAAAAGGATCCCTTGTATGAGGATTATACAGAAACAAGATATCTCAATGAAAATGACGAAGGCATAGCTTTATTTGTCAACACGTCAAAAGGATTTCATGAACAGGATGTTATCCAACGTTTTGGGATGAATGCCTTAGTGAAGCTGAATCCAAAGAGATATCCTCAATTCTATACGACCGAAAAGCGACCATACCGATTATACGGAGGCTTAAGAATCTCCCGAGATATGCCCAATTATCTATTAGACGCTCCTCCAATTCTTGACTTAGACAAAGATTTACGTTTTTATATCGATGATAAGCCGTATCAAGGTTTGTCTGGTTACAATCGACTACCTCTTGGAATAGGAGTGCATAAGATCAAAATACCTGGATACAAAAGCATCGGGATTCATATAGTCGACCACGATATAAAGGACTTTGCTCCTTGGAATGACAATCCCAGGTGGTTAGTTGATAATAAAAAAGCAAGAGTGTGGGACGTCGACTTCCAACAGGGACAGATTGTCGGACTCGACTATCATGCTTATAGTTCGAACGGAACCGCCTCCTCAACCGGATCGGTTTTATATCGATGGTGCAAAGCACAGCAATCCAATAAAGCCATTCAGACAGGCGAGCCCAATGTCGCAATTAGAATGTTGAATATTCAGAAATAATATATGAATTCCTTAGATTATACGACTATAAAAGTAGTGGGAGTCGTTGAACCTCACACAAACGGAATACATGCTTATCTCCGAGTAATCGGATATATCGATCCAGATGCTGGATGGAAATTCAAACGTCTTTATCCCGATGAGATAAAAGAAAAATTCCCTACCCGCGGGCTTATTTTCATGCCCAATTTTCTTAAAAGGTATAGGAATTTATGCGGACAATGCATCTACACTGGCATACAAGTATCTAATAATGAGGGGAATGATCAATTTATATGGGATCGAGATGCTGGTCTTCCGGCAGAATATGGAGTCGTTGTTTGCGAAGAAAAACTTCGACATAAGGACCCAGAAGGAATCTATGAAACTTTGTCGGGCTATCAGGATACTACCTATTTTCACGACGGGCCATTTTTATATCGATATACACCCAAAACCGGACAGCCATACTATTACATCGAACAATGGGATCTAAACAATATTTTAAGCATCAACCAAGATAGAATTATTTGCTACGACAGGGACCGATCCAGGTATGTCATCATGAATGACAACATTGCTGGAACGGCTACTTATCTCGACATAATGCCAGATGAGCAACTGAAAGAATGGTTCGTTGAAACCTATGTAACAAAAGCATGGGGTTCCATCTTGCAGAACGAGGATAGGAACAAATTACTATCGGAGATCAAGAATACGATTCCAGCCAAAGGCGTTCCAAATGAGGTTCTGGAGTCTCGTATCGCACGCATATCCTTGATGTTTGAAAACTTTCTCCTGAATGCCCGGCAGATTCAGGCATTAGCAGAGAATCCATTATTCAAGGAGTGTATCGATCGTTCCGTTGCAAAATACAGCGAGCAATTGATTACTAATCTGCAAAGCCAATACAAACGAGAATACCAGTCTTTACAAAGTGAGCAAAAAGAGCGCGTGGCTCAACTTGAGCGCGAGGTGAACACCGCAACAGCAAAGGCCCTGGTACAAAAAGAAAGGCTTGAGGAAGAGCAGAAACGATATCAGGCTGCAATTGAGCAACAATTGGCCCATATCGCATCAAACAAAAAAAAGATTGAAACTCAGGAAAACTCGCTACAAAAAATAACAAACGAGAAAGATCGGATTCTCAAGGATTGCGATGTGCTGCGTGATATCATTGTATCAATGACCTCGAACCACACTCATCTTGCAGAGAATGGTGAATTACTGACCGTACATAACGAATCACAACCAATTCAGAGCAAAGAGGAGCTGGAGAGCAGATTAAGAAATGGATTAAGAAACAATAATAGGAGACTCAGCCTCTCGAACCACTTGATTTCGCTATTGGCATATAGCCATGTTTTGTTAATACCGGATCATCGAATTGTCAATGCAATTATCCAGGCTACCGGTAATTGTTGTTATATGCTTGAAGATGTCACTCCAAAGTGGCAATCGTTCGAATATGTATGGGCAAATGGGTTGAAGAGAATCGTAGAGCACAGTTGGGAGACGCCCGATGAGATGCATTATTATGTTCTGCGTAATATAAATATATCTTATTTACCCTGCTATCTTCAGCCTGTCGTAGATATGATTCTAAAACTGCGAAGTGTATTCCCTGGCTCCACCCTTGCATTCCCAGGAAACCTTAGGATCATCCTGGTTCCTACAGAGGATGCTGGATTGCCATTGGCTACGCAATGCATCCGCTATTTTGGATGTTTGCCAAAAACCGACACCTTCGTTATAGCTGAAGATGAAGAGTATCGAATTGTTGAAAAAATCGATACAGAAGGATATTTGACGCCCGGCCTATTGAACAGCCTGCTTACACAAGTAGAGAGACCGGATCCGGAGGCATATAAATCATATGTCACAGAGGATGAATAAAGATATCGAAAAGGTTCAACACCTGTTGTTCTTATGGATGTGTCATTATGACAAGATCAATTATGACACTATTAAACGCTATTGTGAGTATCTAAACATACAGTTTAATCTACAAATTACAGAACACCCTGCATGGACCTTGTTTTTGCCCTTATTCTATGCGGGCAATGTGGATTATTGCGGCAGTAAGTCGTTTAAGGTGACGGAACCGATGATGATCTCACACAAAAGGAGGCACCTTTTCATAAACAAGCAACCATCCATAGATGGATGCGAAAAGTTGCGTCCCGTCATTTATCGCAGTGAGGGCCCTCAGAATTGTGAATTAAAGCAGGATACTTTTAACGGAAAAGAGATTTTGAAACATTTTCCGAGTGTGGACTCAATCATCTCAGCATTCGAGTTATCACCGAAAAATGATTTCTCAGATCTCACCTTTGATAATGCCCCCGACCAGATTGGTATTGCCTACACAGCATTTAAACGCTATTACTTCGTATGTGAGAATCGGAAAGTTGTGGAAATCCCTAATTGGTCAATCAATCCAGATTCGGTCAATGTCGCCTATCAATATAGCCGGATCTTGGGAAAGAAATCAAACGGCAATTACGACGTCGAGCAAAGGAAACTGAGCGTGAATTCTTTCCGGTTCCCAATCATGTTATACCGAGTTTTGATGGTTGCTTCCATGTTGGAAGGCCAATGCCCCTATAAAGAATCGGGTAATTATATTTTCCCGGGCATTTCAAAATCCATAGTCAAGGAACTCGATCGTATCTTGTGTAAATCCATTCGTTATGAATAATCCCATACAAATCTATAATGAACTGAGAGAAACATATCTCAAGTATATTAGTAGCGGCATCCCGTTTTTCAATGAGTATTACAACGAAGAACGCAATAGCCTGATCAGCGAACAAGGAGCCATATGCCAACCTCCCATTATCGAGATCGTTCCCAAATACAAGGAATATGCGTCGCTGGAAGACTTCTGCAAAAATGAAGGGGTTAATAGCGAGCTGGCTGATTTTGTGCAATGTGGATTGTTCTTTAATGACAAAGCCGAAAAACGGCGATTGTATCTACATCAATACAATGCCCTCAAAGAGGCCGCTATCAACCGGAAGAATATTGTCGTAACAACAGGAACTGGATCCGGTAAGACAGAATGCTTCCTACTGCCTATTTTTGCCGATCTCATATCAGAGTCACGCACATGGGACAAAACAAATCGACCACGAGCCATGCGCGCCATGATTCTTTATCCGCTGAATGCATTGGCGGAGGATCAAATGATCCGACTTCGCAAAGCTCTTAATGGACAAGGGAAAGGACGGGCTTTGGATTGGTTAGACCGTTGTCGCGGAGGAAATAGATTTTTCTTCGGGCGTTACACTGGCAGCACCCCTGTCAGTGGTCGAGGAGATATTGCCCAAGAGAACATCCGGAAAGAACGCAAGCAGTTAAATGAGGACTGGAAGGCAGCTCAAGAATCTGCCAAACAAACCGGTAATAGCGAATTGCTCTATCATGTCCCGTGCATGGATTCGGATAGTGCTGAGATGTGGGATCGCCTTTCCATGCAACAAAATGCTCCCGACATCTTAATTACCAATTACAGCATGCTCAATGTCATGCTGATGAGAGATATTGAAGCGCCCATATTCGAAGAGACCAAGAAGTGGCTTAAGGAGGATCCTTCTCATGTCTTCCACCTGGTCATTGATGAATTGCACACCTATCGAGGGACATCCGGGACAGAAGTTGCGTATCTGATTCGTATTTTACTGGATAGACTGGGGTTAACTCCCGACTCTCCGCAAGTTCAGTTTCTCGCTTCGAGTGCGTCGATGGGAGAAAATGAGCAGACCAAAGATTTTCTATGCGAATTTTTTGGTGTCTCGAAAGATGCGTACGCTAAGAAATTCTGCCTCCTCTCCAACGAGCCCGAACCCGCTGCAAGTCGGCCCCAAGATAAACTTCCGATAGAGGCCTTCGTAGATTATGCGAATTCTTCAATCCCAGAGAAGGAACGCACCGAACAGTTGTTTGCGTCATTGGACTGCAGCGATTATATCGATATTACGCGAAAATACCATCTCGTCGAATGGCTGAAATTTGCAATGACAGACCCCGAAGGACGAATCATCGCGCAAAATGTTATTAGTATTGCAGCCAAAATGGGCATCAAAGGTGATCAGGCCCTACCTTTTATTTCGTCCTTCTTAAAAATCATATGCCAAAGCAAGGAAGACGGGAACTTTGTCCTACCACTTCGAGCTCATTTCTTTTTCCGCTCTGTCAACGGTTTATGGGCATGCTCCAATCCCGCTTGTTCTGAGGTCAAAAAAGAGTACCAATTTGATGGACGAACCTTGGGACGTTTTTATCGCTCTCCCCGTACCGTTTGCAGCTGCGGGCATGCCGTCCTCGAGTTGATCATCTGTGAAAGTTGTGGTGAGGCCTTCTTGGGTGGGTATATTCGACAAAAAGACAATCGAACATTCTTGCTTTCGGTGGATAGACCTATCGGTCAAACATTTTACCCATATGCTGTTCTATGGCAGGGCTCCATGGATGACAGTGATGCGACCGACAAAGGATGGGTTCGTGTCAATTTTGATTCGGTAACTGGAATTATCAAGCTGGATCGCTATGGAACCTATTGGTTGCATCGCCAGGAAAAAGAAGCGGACCTGCAACTACCGAATCAATGCCCACAATGCGGAGTGGCATACCGTGTAAATGAAGAAAGGAAATTGACTCCGCTAAAGCCACATCGGACCGGACTTCAAAAGGTAAATCAGGTTCTTGCCGATTCATTGATCCGTTCGATGAAGAATGCGCATGAGAACAACACAAAAGTGGTGCTGTTTTCCGATAGTCGACAGTCTGCCGCCAAGCTATCGGCAGGCATTGAATTGGATCATTATCGAGATGCGGTGAGATGGCTGATGCTGAAGGCTCTTAAAGGAGACTCCGAAGTCATTAATTTCTTAAAAAAATTTCAGTTCGACAACATATCTTCCAGAGAAGACAGCGATATGTTGACGAGACTTTATAACAGAGGAACATATATTGAGCTCATCGATCTGATTCGAACCAAAGACAAAGGTTGGCTAAAATCTGAAGAAAAAGCTCGCCTCGATACGATATATGCATCTATCGAAGATGTCAACCTGGAGAATATTACAGCTGATGTCTTTCAAGGACTATTAAATATCGGAATGAATCCGGCTGGGCCGAAGCCCTCCTTGGCTCAAAATTCACTATTAAACACCACTCCCTGGTGGGGTCTTTTTGATTTTGGAATCGGCGCCGCAAAGGGAGATTTAGGTGATTATGATCGAGCATATCTTGATAAGATTCGCATTGCCAACAATCAGGAACAGATCATAAGCCTGTTTGCACACAAAAAGAAGTCATTCGAGTCCATGAAACTGGGTTACGCAACCTGCGTAGGAACAGAAAATCTACCCTCCCAGACAAAAGAGCTGTTAGACTCAATTATCCGCATTCTTGGTGAAAAAAGAAGAGTGGTTGGATTTGAATCGAGATATCCAATTGATGACTCATTCCCTGGAATTGTGCGCAAACTTGTAAAAAAGGTCTATGGATTTACCCGCAAACAAGATACCGATAACAAGTTAAACGAAATCAAACGATTATTAAGGAAGCTGGAGATCATTGCCAACGACAAAGTCGCTTTAACCGGACGCAAGATTGCTTTCCATAAAGCATACGAAGGGATGAAATATTGGCAATGCCCAAAATGTAAGACGATTCATTTGCAGCCGTCTAATGGCATCTGTACCAATTGTCTTGGCAACCTGTCTCAACCTAAAACGATACAAAAAAGTGATTTGGAGGATGCGTCGGATTATTATGTATCACTTGTAAACTCAACCAACGATATCTATCGCCTCCATTGCGAGGAAATGACGGGGCAAACCTCTCGCGATGAATCACGGCGACGTCAACGACATTTTCAAGAAATATTTCTTCCGGGGGAGGTGCCATCTGTTGACGGGATCGATTTGTTGAGCGTTACAACCACGATGGAAGCAGGAGTCGATATCGGCTCACTGTCTGCCGTCATGATGGGTAATGTTCCGCCTCAACGATTCAATTACCAGCAGCGTGTTGGACGTGCCGGCCGTCGCGGGAATCCGTTGTCTATTGCTTTAACCGTGGCTAAAGGATCAAGTCATGATCTGACCCATTATTTTGAGCCGGCACGTATGGTTTCTGCCATACCGAAGGATCCATATCTGGAGGTCCGAATCAAAGAGATTGCAGAGAGAGTGGTATTCAAGGAGGTCTTGTATAATGCGCTCAAATCGATTCAGGAGTCCGCCAAACAAGAAAGTGTTCACGGGAATTTCGGAACGGCTTCGGCCTGGAATAGAAACAAAACAATTGTTGCTACATGGATCCAGAGCCATGAATCGGAGATCGAATCCATCATCCAGATTGTCACGAGATGTACAGATCTCACAAAGGAGGATAAGGATGACATGCTCCAATATATTCAGAAAAAGCTAATTGACCGCATTACCGAGATCGCCAATAGTAGCGAGTATACACAGACACAATTAAGTGAACGTCTGGCGAATGCCGGGATGTTGCCCATGTTCGGATTTCCAACACGGACGCGAAATTTATACCTGCAGTTCCCGGATAAATTACCGGCTACCGATGTCGTGAATCGCGATATGGAGTTAGCGCTCAACTCATTTGCTCCTGGACATGAGATTGTAAAGGACAAAAAGGTATATCGAGCTGTTGGAGTTGCTGATTATGGTAAAAAGGCCAATGTCTTTCTGAAAGCAGATAGTCTCAATATACTGAGGAAGCCACTATTCAGATGCCAAAGTTGCGCCTATTCAACTTTGGAGTTGGATAGTGATACGGCCAATTGCCCGGTCTGCGGCAACCCAATGGAACGTATTGAGGTTTGTTCACCCCTGGGGTATTGTGTAGATTACGATGAACCGGTTCACGACTTTAACGGATCCTATGATTGGTATTCTCCCAACAGTGAGATTCGATTAGATTGTGAAGCCTCTTTGGAGGAGTGCAATCCTGTTGGAAACCTATACTTGCGCAACAATGTAATTCCAACTCAAGGTCTTGTTCATTTGGTCAATGACAACAATGGCAAACTCTACCACATGGGACAATACACCCATTTTACAACATCGAAGATGCGCGATACGTGGGTTGCTCCCAGTGCTTATCCACAAACTCGACAAAGTGCGTTGACCCTATTTAACGAAAAAGACTTGGCTTTTGTCGTATCGAAATCCACGGGAGTCATGACCATTGCACTGAAGATGGTTCCTCGGGATATTTGTCTTAATCCGTTGCAAGACAACGTGAACTATTTTGCCATACGGGCTGCATATTATTCCTGGGGATATTTAATTCGCAAGGCAATTGCTTGCTATCTTGACATAGATACGTCCGAACTCGATATCGGATATCATATATCCGTCAAAACCGGAAACCCGGAGGTGTTTATTGTCGAAAAGCTGGAAAATGGTTCGGGATATTGCAACTATTTAAGCGGACGCAAATATGCACAAGTTCCGACCGAAGCTCTATTGCAACCTCTATTGAAAGGTGGAGCAATTTATGACACGTTATGCACTCCAGACCATATGCGAAACTGCATCTCATCTTGCTATGATTGCATCCGAGACTATTCCAACCAACAATATCACATGATATTGGATTGGCGTCTTGGCCTTGATTTGTCAAGAATGGCGGCAGACAAAGCGCTCTTTGTCAATTTCGATGTCGAATATTGGAAGGACTTCATGGATAATAATCTCGACAGTCTACTAAAGAAAAAGAAACTACACAGTCAGATTAAATTTGGTCATTACTTTGCTGTCAATGATTCAGGCGTAATCAAGGGAATCATCGTACATCCATTTTGGTCGGATGACTATATTACCGACGTTTTACAACAATGCAATAACGCGGGAATTGATAAGATCTCAATCTTTGAACTGACCAGAACGATGAACTAAAACAAGAGGTTCCGCAAAAATCGGCGGCCGTTGGCGGTTTTCCGATTTAATTTCCTATTTTTGTAATTGGTTCCGTGCCGATCCGCGGAGCCAGACATTTTATACGAACGTTTTGTTACGTTTTCTTTCGCATTCAAACTTCGCAACTTTGATCTCTCGAAAGAAATGTAGCCGGGCGCTCCGTAAACGTATGTATTGCATCCGTGTGCTATTGGCGCATTATGTGCAATACACGTTTCGCGTGGGCTGTCCGTGTTGCTTATTTCGAGAGGGGCAGCGAAGGCCTGAATGCGTGGTAAGTCAATGCGGCAACCCACGTTTTTTTATGGCTTTCGATTACGATTACACCGGAAACCCCGCCCTGCTCAACCGCCGAAAGGTCGCCTTCTTCGCCTCGCGCGTCGTTTCACCCTCCGTCGAGGAACAGGCCTTGCGCTGGGCCGAGGCGTGTTGCGCAACCGATTGCGTCGTAATCAGCGGCTTCCAATCCCCGCTCGAAAAATCCGTCTTTGAACTCCTGCTGAAAGCCCGTCACCCGGTGATCTGGGCTCTGGGGCGCGCCCTCTACCGCCAGTACCCGCCTGCTGTCGAAGAGGCCCTGGCCGAGCAGCGCATTCTGATCTTTGCCGTTCGCAACGCCCGTCGGACCGGCTGGCAAACGGCCCAAACCCGCAACTACACCATCGCTTCGCTGTCCGAGGAAAGCGTCTACGCCCTCCGCACGGACGGCCGCCCCAGTTCGCTCGACGTCCTCTGCGGGCTGGAACTGGGGCGCAAACCGGTGCGTTGTTTTTGATGGGGTCTGGCGGCTATCGTCTGCCGATCGTGACGACGCCCTGGTTGACCGAGCAGCGGATCGGTGCAATATTTTCCAATTCGTCGAGCAACTCCCGCAGCGGAAGATTGGGGGTCTGAAGGTGCAGGCCGATCTCTCGTACGACACCTATGCCGAACGTGATCCGCGTATCATTCCCGATAATTACAACCGCTGGCAGCTGCGCTTTCAGATTGAGTTGGGATTATAATTTTCTCTTCAATATTTTTTTAGTCGTTTTCTCTTTTTTCTTGGTATTGCCGAACCTCTCATTGAAGGCGTTTGCCGAGTACTTTTTCCCGAGTCGGTAACCATTGAGCACACAGCGATTCTCGTGATCGATGAATGTGACGCCGGTGATTCGGTTTTGATCATTTCGGCGCAGGAATAAATCGATGTGATGGGTTTTCAGTCGCTTGCACAACTCCTCTTCGGATCGCGCCCCGATTAGTGCCTCCTCCACATGATGTAATATCATTTTATGAAGATTGGCGGACTTGATCTTCTCCGGGGAACTTGCCAGAATGGTCTCGACCTTTTTCAAGGAGGCGTCATCTCCCAGACTGGATGCTTTCAGCGGCGTTACGGGTGCTTTTTCCCCATTCTCATCCAGCACGGTATATATCAAACCGTGGTATGGTCTTCCTGCACGTGATCCTTGCAGTTCTTCTACACCGATACGATACAGGGCGAGTAGCGCTCTCAATTCACCCATGGTCTGAAACCGATACATGGCGAGTGCCGGTTTAACCACGGCGGCGATCTGATTCTTCAGGTCGCCTCTGTGGTAATCTACGGGTTTGAGTTGCCATAGAGTAACTTGTTTTTGTTTTTTCGCCGGATGAAGGTGGTATTTCTTCTCCAACTCCTCGGTCACGGCAACGCTTCGTCTGTTGCGATGGCTGTCATTGATCTTGCGCCCGGTTATATCGACCTGTGTTGTAACAATATGGATGTGAACCCTTTCGATGTCGGTGTGTTTATAGATGATATAGGGTTGGTTTCCCCAACCCATTCCGTCCAGGTATTCTTCGGCCATCGTGATCAGTAGTTCGTCGTCAATCTCATCCTTGGGGTCCGGATTCAGGGAGATATGTACTATGGGCTTTTCAGTCCTGATGCATTCTGGCATCGAGTTGTGAAACTCTTCGGCCATCTTCGAGACATTGTATTTCCCGTCAGGATCTTCAAATATCAGTCTTGTCGACAATACGGAAGCCTTTCCCTTGTTGACTTTCAACTGATTGTAATTCAGAATGCCATACGCATTCTTTCCGGTAGTTATATTAGCTATCATTTTGTCTTAATTTTTGAACTGTGGCAAAAATCTTCTCACTGACAGCAATCAAATTGCGTGTTTCATTCTCCAGTTTATAGAGCATCGCGAGAGCTTTTTTCTGCGAGAAATGGATGTGCAGCATCTTTACCACCTGATTGTAATTGACTCCGATTTTACGGTATAGAGCATGGTGGGAGGATAGAATGGTTGCAATCTTAGTCACGCCTCGATCCATTTTAATGACGCGAAATGCTTTGTCAAAGACCTGTCCTTTGATGAAACGAGCCATTGAATGCATACCGGATTTTTCGAACATGGTCAGGAAACGGGCGTATTCTTCGTCCGTAAATCGTACCATGACGCATTTCTTTGCCGGATCGGCTTTGCGAGGCCTGCCCGGTTTTCCTTGTTTGCTGCGAGAAATAAGGTCTTCCATAGTATCCATTTTTGCATGGAGGAGACGAAGCCCCTCTGTGTTAAATGTGGACCGATATCCAGCAGGCTACAATGATCTGGTTTTGCCCTTCTGTCTGTGCGAAGGGGAAGGATTCGGTCCGGTCATGTTTCACAAGGCAAAGTTACCGAGAGGAATCATTGGTTGTATAAGGGTACGCGACGCCAACCACTGCCACACCGACGCCAACCACTGCCACGGACAGAATATAGCAGGTAGCCGGGACTGGAATATTCATGGATTGAGTGTTGAAGACATGCCCGAGAGGAAAAGTTTCTTTCTGGGTAGTCTATGTCTCTGCAATTACTCTAAAAATAAACTCGATAAATGGTGTGCAACCTACTTTTCCTCCACTGACAGCAATGGTTGGTCATATTTGGGTGTGCCCATAAGCAGGTTTTCCAGCGCATTTTGTGCACAAAAGAATGGTCCTTAACCGCCGCAAATCATGGTAATAATTGACAGAATTTCTATAGAATTGAGCATGAATGACGGCCATTGTGGCGACTAATTCCATTGTTTTACGTTGCTTATGTGTATGAAGAGAGGGTCGTGTCACGGCCTCGATTTGAGATGGAACAAGCCATTGAATATTCGTCATATTTCGCGATTACAGTCAGAAAACCGGTGTGATTTTCATCCGAGAATCGAAACAGAATAACCCCATTTGTCGGAGCAGTATTTCAAAGGCTGCTCCTTTTCTTTTGCCCGTAGGACGCAATTATGCCTTCCAAGGTCCCCATTTTTGAACGAAGGGTGCCGGACACCCTTCGGCGGTTAAAATCCGGTCTCGGCACATGGGGTGCCCTGTAAAAAACGACGACTTCGGAGGAGTTTTCCACCCCCTTGCGGGCAAGCTGTTTTCTGTTACGAAATCTATTTCGCGTAACGGAAAACACAGCTTGCCGAGTCCCGAAACATATAATGTTCCGGGGGCTCAAAAACGGGTCGAATATCACGTCCCGTTCCCACTTGTTCGCCGGCCAATCTGAAGAGGCGAACCGCCCGTTCCCGAAGTCGACATCGGGAACAAAACCGATCAAAAAAGGAAGGCCCGCAGAGCGTCTTCTTCAAAAAGGCCGACTGACTGATTGACGTCAGTACTGACTGAATTCAGTACTGACTGACTGAAATACTGACTGACTGAAGCACTGACTGACTGAAGCACTGACTGACTGAAGCACTGACTGACTGAAGCACTGACTGACTGAAGTCACGGTTTTGCTGTTTCGCAGTTGTGTTGACACACTGTTTTGTTGTTTTACTGACGTACTGTTTTGCAGGCTCTCTGTTTTGTTGTTTTGCGGACATATTGATTTGCGGATACCAGTTGGATACATAGGACTGGAACGACAACAAGGCTTCGGCCGTTGTCCACATTCTTGCATCGGGGAGGGTGGGGCACTGCGCCTACGGCGGAGGCCCGATAAATACACGATAGGAACCACAGAAACAGGCCATACACCTCAAAAACCACCGCAGAGCACAACTTATATCACCAAGCTCCATCATGGCTTAAACGCGAGAAAAATGGGCAACAAATTGATCTTAGGTGGCAGCGGGGATCGAGGACGGTGGACGAAAGATGGGCCAGGGAACGAGAGACACGACACACAGCCGAAGCATGGTTTTTCTCCTTTCCATCGGTAGCATCTTCAAAAGCGGGCCGGAGCGAATACGCCAACCTTTTCCGCGGGGAAAGGGCTCCACCGAAAGAGGCTTTTCCCTGCGGAAACCCCACCGGGGCCTGAGGTTGGCATTTCACGCCGGGCCCTTACCTTGCTGCCGGATGAAAAGGAGCTGAACTCACAACCGCCCGTTGTCGTTCCACTCGCCGAAGAGAATGCCTTTGCGTGTGTTTTCAAGAAATTTGTCGAGACGCTTCCGAAAAAGTTCGGGCTGGTTCTTTTTGATCTGAATCGTATCAATCCGCACCCGCTTGTAAAGGTCCGGCAGGCGGCAGAAGTTTTCCCAGAGAACAGGGTCAGACTGCAACTCTTGCAAAATATCGGGATCAATGGAAAATCCGGTTTCGCTCATATCCGGCAAGACGGACCTACCTGCATCAGTCATCAGCCCCAGCCGTTCCATGCGGCGGCATCGTTCCTTGTTCAGTTCCGACCAATTGCTGCGAGGTTTCCGAGGGCAAAGTTTCTGGGCTGTCACCTCCTCGGAGATCTTCTTGGTTGTGCTGTCAATCCAACCAAAACACAAAGCCTCCTCTACAGCATCGACATATCAGAAGGTATCATCATCAACAAGACGTCCCCGCTTGACCACCACCTAGCATTCCGTCTCCTTGTTGTGATCACTTGCGCTATTCTTACCTCAATTTTGCATTTAAATAGAATCCATGTCTTCTATAGGCATTATAAAAACACATAGGGGCTGGAGGTTTCAAAACGAGAATTGCAACCAGATTATACCCAATCGCAACCATCTCAAAATGAACCAATTCACATATAAATTACAATATTGAGTCGTATATATATCAAACCCTACATATCATCAGGCATTTACAGACAGAGGCGCAACATCCATCAAGAGGTTTGATTGCTATTAATTTCAACATTTTTAGATCAGGTTAAATGATTATTGTGGAATAACTAATTTTTGCCATTAACGAAAAAGAGATTCATAAAGCCAATATAGACAAAGATAACAAAATCATCGACATATCGAATATAATTAGCTATATTTGTACTATTCAATCGAGGCATAATATGAAATTAAATAGAATAAAAGCCGTTCTGGCAGAGAAAGGTATCTCTCAGACATGGCTGGCAAAGCAGCTAAACAAGAGCTTCAGCATGGTTAACGCTTATGCCTGCAATAGGATTCAACCCAACCTGGAGACTCTTCAGCAGATAGCAGTCATCCTGCAAGTTGACTTGAAAGACCTAATCACAGACAAAGAAGAACGATAGTAGAATTATGAAAGATATATTATCATACGAATCCGACATTTGGTCGTGCGCCGATTTACTCATATCATCGGGAATCAAACAAAGCAAATTTCCTGATTACATGATGCCATTCTTCGCTCTCATCATGCTCGAAGGGCGTATGCGAAATGAAATGGCAGATATTGAAGCCACCGAGGGCCTGACCCGCGAGAACAACCTGCAGGAATTTATCGAAGCGTTCCGAGACCGTGAGTGTGGATATAACGACTACATCGTTCGCGAAGGCAAAACACTGTCCACCATTTGCAATAATGACAAGACATTTGAGCAGGATTTCCGAAGCTATCTGGCTGGCTTTGACGGAACACTCAAAGAATTGCTTGGCATCGAGCGTGGTACGGACGACAGTAAATACCTCAATCTGGACGGCATGGTTGCCGAGTTGCGGAAGAAAGGTATTCTGATGCAGTATATCACCCAATGGTCTCAAATAGACCTTTCTCGCTACAACAACTCGGAAATAACCACTCTCGAAGAGCATATCAAACGCAAATGGGCCGACATATCGGCAGAAACGGCCGGAGAGCAGTACACCCCGGAAGATATTATTTCGCTGATTGCCGAAATCGTTGCGGCGAAGATCGACATCTCCACCGATGATTTTGTACATATCTACGACCCGACATGCGGTGGAGCTAATTTGTTGTTCGGCGTTATGGACCGTCTGCGCGATAAGGCCGGTTACAAATATATAGCTGCTCACGGTTGCGACTGGAACGATGCGCTATACGCTTTGGCGAAGATCGAATCGTTGTTCCGCGAGAATACCGAAATCAAATATGGCAATACCCTAACCTCTCTGCCGTTCAAGGGCAAAGAGTTTGACGTCGTTGTAGCCAACCCTCCCTACGGAATTCCGTGGAAAGGTTATGAGAAAGAGATTCGGAACGACCAAACCGGACAGTTTTCATTCCTGCCTACGGTGAGCGACGGGCAATTGCTCTTCTTGCAGCATAACGCTTGGCATCTGCACGAAGATAAAGGTATTGTCGTAGAAGTAAACAACGGCTCGTCGCTGTTCAGCGGTGATGCCGGCAGCGGCGAGAGCAATATCCGCAAATATCTTTTCGACAACGATTGGGTCGAGGCCATTATCCAAATGCCGTCTGACGAGTTCTTCAATACGGGTATCGTCACCTATTTGTGGATTCTCAACAAGAATAAACCGGCAGAACGAAAAGATAAGGTAATCCTTATCAACGCAGCCGATCTTTGGCAGCCGTTGAAGAAAAACAAGGGTTCGAAACGCAAGGAGATGAACCCCGAGCATCGTGCAGCCATTGTCCGTGCATTGGTTGAATTCAAGGATTGCGCTATTGCCAAAGTTTACGACAAATGGCATTTCTATTTCAACAAGCAGTCTGTCGTTCTTACCGAGACCGACAGCGAAGGACGCTATGTGAGTAAGACACTCAATACAGACGGAAAGCCCTATAATATCAAGAACATTACGTCTTACTGTCAGGATGGGACTTGGATATGGCCGCAGGATAATGACGCCGAATCATTAAAACTTCGAAACTCTGTACTTCACCATTTCGGGATCAATGCCTGGTCTGTCGTGATTTGTTCCGATGCGATTTATTGGGTAGATAAAGAAAACCACGAAATCATGCGCACCACATACGCCGGAGAGCATGAGTGTCTGGGTAATGGTGCTATCAACGTACAGTTCGGCTATAATAAACGCCGGGAAGAGCATACCATATCTGCCAAAATTGTTGATTGTACGACCAAGGACTCGGAGATTATTCCGTTCGACCCCAATCCCGAAGTCAATGAACAAGGCATCAAGGATTTTCTCCAACGCTATATCTACAAGCCCTATACGATTGGTGAGAATGTCGTGGGTGTCGAGGTGAATTTCAACAAGGAATTCTATGTTCCCGAGACCGTTGAACCGGTAGATTCCATCCTTGCCGAAATCTCGGATATTGACAAGGCAATCGCAAATCTTGAAAAGGAATTAGGGTTATGATCTCTATTTTTACTGTATATTCGGATATATGCAAAAAATCGGCGCCTGCTCATTGGCAGATCCGTCGATTCAAAGACATCATAACCTCATCTCGAAGTGGAATATGGGGTGATGAAGAAAAGGGAGATGCCAATGATATAGTATGTTATCGTGTTGCAGATTTCGATTATTCTAATCTATGTCTTAAGTTCGACAATATTACATATCGCAATGTATTGCCGGAACAAGCTAATGAGAAATTGCTGTCTGAAGGCGATTTATTGTTAGAGAAATCAGGTGGTGGAGAAAAGATGCCTGTCGGACGTGTCGTGCTTGTTAATTCCCCGCAAAGGGCTGTATGTTCTAATTTTATTCAAGCTCTATCGGTGAATAAAAAGCAATCTGCGCGGTTTGTTCTATATTTATTTCATTCAATATATTCCAACCGAATAAATACGTTATTCTTCAACCAAACCACTGGTATCCAAAATCTAAAAACAGCTCATTACCTTGCCCAAGAGATTTTTTTACCACCTTATTCGGAGCAGGAGGCAATTGCGGCATATTTGGATAAGGAGTGTGAGAAGATTGGTCGAAAAATAGAACTGTTGGAGCGCAAAGCCGATGCTTACAGCCGACTTCGTCGCTCCCTGATCAACCGCGCCGTCACCCGTGGATTGGATCCCAATGTTTCATTAAAACCATCTAATATTGAGTGGGTCGGAGATATTCCTGTACATTGGACAATATCGCGATTTGCATATTTTTTTGCGGAACATAATATCTCAAACAAAGGGGTGAATCATCAAAACCTTCTCTCCTTGAGTTTTGGGAAAATTATTCGTAAAAATATAGACTCCTGCGATGGACTTTTGCCAGCAACATTTGAGACTTATCAAATCGTAGAACCGGGTAATATAATTTTTCGTTTTACTGATTTACAAAACGATCATAAAAGCCTGAGAGTCGGTTTAGTTAATGAAGAAGGGATCATTACATCAGCCTATACTTGTGTACAAGGGAATAAAGAGACATTACCAAAATTCGCGTTCTACATGCTACACTCGTATGATATAAAAAAGGTTTTTTACAAACTTGGTGGAGGAATGCGCCAATCTTTAAATTATAGGACAATAAAAGACATGAAAGTTGTCTTTCCTCCAATTGATGAGCAAAAAGAGATTGCCGTATATCTGGATGAGAAGTGCGCAAAGATTGATGCCATCCTTGAAAAGATAAATACCGAAGTAGAGCGTCTGAAGGAGCTGAAACGCTCCCTGATAAATGAAGTAGTAACCGGCCAGCGAGCCATCGAGACAGAATCGCGCTCCTAAAACTACATTGGATTATGACCGAACTTGAGTTGCAAAGTGAATATGTAATGGACTTTTTCTGCCGTCGTGCAGATGGTCTTGGTTTTCGTGAAATAAAGAATAATGCCGTTTCGCCCGATTTGTTTATTCCGGCCAATCTGTATGAGTTCCTGAAAGAGAATTCGCGCAAGGCATGGAACAACCTGCTCAAAAAGAGCGAATACAATGGCGACGAGCAAAAATTGCTTCGGGCCATTATGGATATGATTCGCGAGAAGATTGAGGCGAGTGCCAACGTGGCAATCTTCCTGAATAAAAACCGAACCATTACATTCGAAGGCGAAACTCTGCAACTTATTTATGTCAGTGGTTCGGAATTGCGCGGCGATGAGGACTTCAACAAAAACATCTTTGCGGCTGTCGAGGAGATGAGTTATTCATTCCACCACGACGCCAAAAAGATATTCGCATTTCGCCCCGACCTGTCGTTCTTTGTCAACGGCATTTTTCTCGGCTACGCCGAATTGAAGAGCAACTTCACCAATCAGACGGCTAAAACGAACGGCAGGAACAAAATCATTACCGACTACCTCGAAGCCGTGTGGGAATATACCAAGATTGCCAATGGCAATGATGTATCGCAAACGCTTCGTCGTCGCATGCTCCGGCCGTTTGAGAAATCGATTCACCTCGTAACCACGGACATCACGGACACATACATACTGCGGGATCCGGGACAGTTCTTTGATGAAGCAAAGCGAGGTTTTCAAGATAATACCATCTCGATCTCTTCTTTCCGTCCGGTGGTGGAGAAGGTATTCAAACCCCTCCCCATAAAGCAGGTGGAGGCAACCGATCCGCGCGTTCGCTTCGAAGAGGCAATGCGTTCGCTCTACTCCAAGAAGATGATCGAGAAAGAGATCCTCTACTACAACTTCATGGCCTACACCTATAAGACCGTAACGTCTGTTGTGAATGGCCATAAAGTACAGAAGAAGGAGTATAAGGACAAAACAGGTCGTTTGATATGTCCGCGTCCGAAACAGAAATTCGGCTGCGACCGGATCATGGAGCGTGTTCAGGAATTTCTGGACCACGAAAATGAACCCTTGTATTTTATCAACCGACTGCGGGCCGAACTGCAAGCACTCAATGCGCCACAGGACCTGATAGACCGCGTAGTGGCGGAGAGAGACAGTTATTGCAACAACAAATATGTCTATTCACTCTTGTTGCAATATGCCGCAGGATTCGGCAAGAGCAACATAATAGGTTGGACAGCTCTGCAGCTCAAAGATATGCGTTACAACGGAGAATGGGTTTATAACAAGATTCTGCTCGTTGTCGATCGTCTGCAATTGCGCGACCAGCTCGATTCGATGATGCTCAACATGAACATCGACAAGGCCATGTTCGTAGAGGCGACCGACCAGGACTCCTTTGTGAAGGCGTTGAGCGACAAACGCCGTATCATCGTCGTGAATATTCAGAAATTCTGGGAACTCAAGAAAGCCATCGAAAAAGCCGGCAAGGATTTCAAGAATATGCGCGTGGCTTTTCTTATTGACGAGGTACACCGCTCAAATACCGATGATGTTCATCAGGAGATGTATTCGGCTTTTGATGAGCTGCAGGACATTTTTGATGAGGACGGAGGATTTATCACAAGAGGTTCTACAAAGAAGAATCTGATTGTCGGTTTCACGGCAACTCCCAGCGACCGAGTATTGGCTCGTTTTGGCGAATTTCATAGAAGTAGCAACTTTATTAATCAGCTATGGAAGCCATTCGATTCATACACCATGAAGGAGGCCATAGCAGACGGTTACATTCTTGATCCGACGAAACATATTATTCCCGTACCTGCAAAAATGTATTTTGAACTCCCCAATGGCGTTATGCAGGCTATAACGGCAGCCATGAATTCGGGACAGGATGAACGGGTATCGTTCGCCAAGAAGCAGATATACGAGAACCCGGACCGAATGAAAGCAATTGCCGAGTTCGTGGTCAATCGGCTGCTTTCATTGGTTTACGGAAAAATTCGTGGCACGGGAAAAGCCATGCTTGCGGTTAGCTCTATTCCGATTGCTATTCAGTATTGTAAAATCATTCGTCAGTTGATGGCGGAAAAGACTGCATCGGGAACTTTTGCCAAATATGCCGATGCACCTGTCGCTATCGTTTACTCCGACAATCAAAAGTACGAGAAATGTTCATCGATGAACGGTGGTGTGGCAGAGGATAAGGTGATAGACAACTTCAAGACGGCAAAAAACGGGCTTATCATTGTTGTTGATAAGCTGCAAACGGGGTTTGACGAGCCCAAGCTACACACGCTGTTTCTTGACAAGGAGATTCGCGACATTAATGCCATTCAGACAATCTCGCGCGTAAATCGCAAGGCCAAGTACAAAGAAGAGTGCCATATTATAGACTTCTCATTTGGCAACGTCAACGAAAAAAACATTCGGGATGCTTTTGCCAAGTACTGCGGTATGGTTATCACGGATTTTGATCCGCTTCGTGAGAAGACGATTATTCAGGAGTTGTATCGAGAATTATTAGCACAGCCAATCTATATCAAGTGGTTCGAGCGATATAAATCGTCTGTCAATAATGCAGAGGCCAATGCCCAGCTATGTCTCGATATGGACGCTGACATTCGGACGTGGATCAAGAATGTAATGGAGGCGCATGCACAATACACACAGGATCTTAAAACGCATAGCGAGGAAACAGCCTCCACAAGCGACGATGATCCAGCAAAAGCACTACGCAAGATTATTGGCCGATACAACTCTCTGCTGGTTATCTTGCAAGGTGTAATCGAATTGGATGCTCAATTTAAGGATGCCGTATTTATTGACTTCTGGCAACGATACTGCAATATTTATCGCTCTTTATTTGAGCAACAAGGCTCTATCGGCTCAATCCGCACTACATTCGACGGAGAAATCGGGTTGCTCGTGAGTGATGAGGTTGAGATAGAAGAGCCACAAGAACAAGACGACGCCCCCGAAAACTCCAAAAGCAAGAAAAATACGGGAGAGAACCGAGGTGGATTAGCCTCGATATTCGATACCCTTGCCCGACTAAACGCAACTGAGCAAGAACGAGAACAAGAGATACAATTCTACTTTACAAAGACAAACGAATTTTATGAGTTTCTAAAGTCTGACGGACGGTTTATGGCAATGTTGCGCAGTCCGAATTTTTCGCGTGATGAAATAGAAAAAGAGTACAATAAACTAATTCGTCGTTTTCTTCGACAAGCTGAAGATGTTAAAATAAAAAAACTAATTGACGAGAACAAGGAGATGTTTCTTGAGGACTTCAAGAACAAGATAGTCAATGCATAATATGGACACAAGCGATTGGAAACAGAAAGCACTACTCCCTAAATTATTAACAGAAGAGGATGCCTCATACAATGCTGTTCTAGATTTACAACAAGCACTTGCAAATAAAGATATTTGCAATATCGCTTTAACCGGACCTTTTGGTTCCGGTAAAAGCAGTGTGCTCAAGACATTGATGGCAATCGAGAAAGAGAATAAAAATAGTAAATTAAATTTTCTATCAATCTCCTTAGCTACGCTTGACGCGACAAAAGGAAGTGAAAATGCTTCTGGCAACGACAAGAATGAAGCAAACGAAATATTAAATAGGCGGATTGAATACAGTATATTACAGCAACTAATATACCGAGAGAGTCATGAGACTTTACCTAACAGCCGATTGAAACGTATTCCATATATTTCGAAGAAATCGATATGTAAAATATCTATATCAATTCTTGCCTTCTTCGCTTGTTTCTGTATCGCATTCGAACCTCGATGGCTGCGAGTCGACATTTTATACCGGCTATTTAACTGGGGCTATTGGGCCAATGGAATATTTGATATTTTGTCATTAGGAGTCATGTGCTGGATGTTATATAAAGCCAGTGCCTTTTTAATTGTCAAATACGGAAGCTCTAAACTAAATCAAATTAAAATAGCAGGAGGAGAAATTCAGATCAAGGATGAGAATTCTATCTTTAATCAACATCTGGATGAGATTCTATATTTTTTCCAATGCACTAAATACAATACTGTTATCATAGAAGATTTGGATAGGTTTAATACTCCAGATATATTCTTGAAACTAAGAGAGTTAAATTTCTTGCTTAATCAATCAAATATAATTGAGCGAGAAATAAAGTTCGTATATGCTATCAAAGACGACATGTTCAATGATGCTTCTCGAACTAAATTCTTTGATTACATAACAACTGTTATCCCTGTTATCTCTCCGTATAACTCTAAAGATGTATTACGCAAAGCCCTTCTAGAACTTGGACATTCCGATAACGAGATTGACGACACTACTATACGGGAAGTTGCATTCTTTATTGATGATATGCGCTTGTTGCAGAATATTGTTAATGAATATCACCAATATATATTACGACTGAGATGTAATGAGAATCACAAAATAAATAATAATAAATTATTGGCGATGATAGTCTACAAAAACTATTATCCGCATAATTTTGCTCTTCTACCTCAACGTGCTGGAGAAATTTATGAAGCATTAAATTTCGCAAAAAAGAAAGAATACCAGGATATTGCTGTAGACATAGTTTTACAAAAACGAAAGGCTTCACTTCAAAAACAAAAAGAGGCTTTTCTCCGAACACAGCACTTAAATCAAACAGAACTTAGAAAGATTTATGTTCTTCAATATATAAATCACCTTAAGAATCTAATCGGGAATGGTATATCTTTAGATGGAGGTGGTCATTTTCAACCTATATCAATCATATGGGAAAATGAAGAAAATTTCAATCTTTTAAAATCAACAGGTAAAATCACATATAAACCTAATAATTACAGTACTTCTTCTATCCATATCCCATTTGCAGATATAGAAAGGGAAGTGGACCCCAACTACACATATCAGGACCGCCTCAATGCACTTAGCTTCGGAAGTAAAGGAATTGCTAAACAAGAATTGGAATTAACCATTGAAGAGTCGAATATAAGAAGTTATCCTATAAAAGACTTGCTTTCACAATTTAAGATATATAATGAAAGCTGTTATAAGGAACTTGAGCTATCTGAGATGGCAGATCGTTTTATTAAAATCGGATTAATTGCAGAGGATTATTATGATTATATATCCATTTTCTATCCAGGCATGATATCTTCCAATGATCATAGACTCATACTCGATATGAAGCTATATAGAACTCCAGATCCATTATCGCATATTGATAATATTAAGTCTTTCTTGGAAGAATTACCTAATGATGTTTTCCTAACAAAGAGTGTCTATAATGTAGAGCTACTTGATTATTTATCCTTGCACTCGAAAGAGAAGATTCACTATAATCAATTCCAAAATTTATTATATACTCAAGAATCGTTTGATTTTATAATTATATATTATAAAGAAGGTAAAAATCAAGAGCGGGTTCTATCTACATATATTCAATCACATCCTCAAGAAATATGGGATAGAATAGTTACCACAAAGAATAATCAATCTACACTTTTTGAGATATGGATTAAATACTGCACAATTGATCAGATTCATACATCTCAATTAGACTGGATTAATGATCACTATGTAGATATATCACTCTTATATAACACACTACACCATAATAAACAAGAATATTTAACTACTAAAACAAAATATAAAACTCTAGCAGAATCTTCTGGTGATATGCTTGCCAAGGTCGTTGAAAATAGCTGCTATGTCGTTTCAGAAAAAACGATTCCGTATATATTTAAGCAGAAAAAAGCGGCAGACAATATATCCGTATTGAGTACTAATGAACAAAAACTTGCGATCAAGCTTAATCTACCTAACCCGACATGGAAAAATATATCGATATACTTCAAAAGTATAGATTTTATAATAGATGAGGCTCTATGGAGCTTTATTGATGATAACGTAAATATTATTGGTCAACACAAATATGATGGGATAAGCGAAATTAAACAACCATTATTCCAAGCGTTGATGAATAGCAATCATTTAAACATGCAATCTTATAAAAAAATTAGCCTGTTATTTGATGATTGTAACTTTGCACTACAAGACGATGCAGCTAAATTGGAAGAAGAAAGAATAATATGGTTGATCCAAGAAGGATTTATTGAATACTCTGAAACCAATACTGTTCTGACATCCAATTTATCAAATAAAGCATTTGTTGAGTATCTTATACATTATAAATCTCATTTTATAGATGATGTAAATAGTTACCCATATAATGAAGATACTGCAAATATGATATTAACGTCCCAGTCATTCACTATAGAAGAAAAAGCAATAGTTTTGCCCAATCTCAATATATCAAACGTAACCATGACCCAGAGTCTTGCAGACTCTATATGCACTTTGCTAGAAACTAAATGCGTCAAGTGGGACTTCACATTGCTAAAACAAGCCATTTCAATGGCTTCAAATTTGGATAAAGCAGTTAATGTTGCCATATTAACAATAAAACAGAACGATAATGATTATACGATAATAACAGAACTATTGCAATCATTACCAGCCCCCTATCGTAAAATTGCAGAAAATGGCAAACGTCCTATAATAGACAGTACCGATATAAATAAATTACTGCTGGATACGCTATTACAATGTGGTTATATATCTTCATTTACACCTGAAGATAAAGGATATAGAGTCAACACTAGACAAAAAATAAAATAAGATTACGTTTTCTATCTATAAAAGCTGCTTTTCGAAACGAAAGACCCATAGGATAGATTTGTCTAGATTACCCAATTCTCATTTCTATTTATAAAATGAGACCAAAAAGTTAGTTCCTATACCATGCAGGAGAATCCCATATCGAACCAATCAGCCGAAACCGGAGCTGCCGAGTCGTCGAGCGCAAGCAGTCGCTCTTCGCTTCGGTATGGTCCGCTGCGTTATGCGGTTGTGGATGTTGAGATCGGACTGACAGACCACCGAATCCACGACATCGGGGCACTCCGCTACGATGGAGCTGTCTTTCATAAAGCCTCAAAAGAGGAGCTGCTACCCTTTCTCGAGCGTGTGGAGTACCTTTGCGGACACAACATCATCCACCACGATGCCAAATACCTCTTCGAGGATCAACCGATTCCCTGGCGGCTGGTCGACACGCTTTACCTCTCGCCCCTGCTCTTTCCCGAACGTCCCTATCATCGGCTTGTAAAGGATGATAAATTGGTCAGCGACCAGATGAACAATCCGGTCAACGACTGCGAAAAGGCACGCGATCTGCTTCTGGACGAGATGGCCCGTTGGGATGCATGGCCCGAACAGAAACGAAGGCTCTTTGCCGCGCTGCTGAGGGGTCAGCCGGAGTTCGACGGATTCCTCGATCTGATGGGAGCCGGTCCGAAGGATTGCAACCTCAGCGAACAAATCGCCACCGTCTACCGAGGCCGCATCTGCCAAAATGTCGAACTCGAACCATTGATCGAACACTACCCCTGCGAACTGGCCTATGCATTGGCGCTAATCGACACAACCGATCATCGCTCCATCACGCCGGGATGGGTACTGCACAACTATCCAAGCGTGGAGTTCGTCATCAAAAAGCTGCGCCATACCCCCTGCCTTACAGGCTGTGCCTACTGCAACGCCCAACTCGACGTCCACCGCAGCCTCAAGTCGCTGTTCGGTTACGATGCCTTCCGCACCTACGAAGGTGAACCTCTCCAGGAACGGGCGGCACAGGCGGCCGTCGAAGGACGTTCGCTGCTGGCGATCTTCCCGACCGGTGGCGGAAAGTCACTCACCTTCCAGCTGCCGGCTCTTATGGCAGGACGCTCGGTTCACGGGCTCACGGTGGTGATCTCACCCCTGCAGTCGCTGATGAAGGACCAGGTAGATAACCTCGCCGAACGGGGTATCACCGAGGCCGTCACCATCAACGGCATGCTGGATCCCATCACGCGGGCTCTTGCCATCGAAAAGGTGCAGGATGGAACAGCCGCGCTGCTCTACATCTCGCCCGAGATGCTCCGCTCGGCTACGATCGAACGTATCCTCCTTGCCCGCAACGTCGTCCGCTTCGTCATCGACGAGGCTCACTGTTTCTCGTCGTGGGGCCAGGATTTCCGAGTCGATTACCTCTATATCGGCCACTTCATCCGCAAATACCAGCAGAAAAAGGGGAGCAAACTTCCGATCCCGGTCTCCTGTTTCACCGCCACGGCCAAACAGAAGGTAATCCAGGACATCCGCGACTACTTCGAACAAACGCTGGATCTAAATCTGGAACTCTTCGCTTCGAAGGCCACGCGTACGAACCTGAGCTACTCGGTGCTGCACGTCGACAACGACGAAGAGAAATACCAGCGACTGCGCGAGTTCATTGCCGACTCACAATGCCCGACCATCGTCTATGTCTCGCGACCCCGCCGAACCCGGGAGTTAGCTTCACGTCTCACCCACGACGGCTTTCGGGCCCTTCCCTTCAACGGCAAGATGGATTCCGACGAGAAGATCACCAACCAGGAGGCCTTCATGAACGACCAGGTGCGCATCATCGTCGCCACGTCAGCCTTCGGCATGGGTGTGGACAAGAGCGACGTGGGGCTGGTGATCCATTACGATATCTCCGATTCGCTGGAGAACTACGTCCAGGAGGCGGGGCGCGCCGGCCGCAACCCCCATCTGCATGCCCGCTGCTACGTCCTCTACGGCGACAACGACCTGGACAAACATTTCATCCTGCTGAACCAGACGAAGCTGAGTATCGGCGAGATTCAGCAGGTATGGAAGGCCGTGAAGGAGCTCACGCGCCAGCGCATGCGGGTCAATTCGTCAGCACTGGAGATCGCGCGTCAGGCCGGGTGGGACGGTTCGGGCCCCGACATCGAAACCCGGGTACGAACCGCACTGGCGGCACTCGAACAGGCCGGCTACCTTGAACGGGGCAACAACGTTCCGCACGTCTACGCCACGGGCATCACCGTGCGGAATCTCGACGAAGCCCGGCGACGGCTGACAGCCTCGCCGCTGTTCGACAGCAAGGAGACCGAACAGGCGGTCCGCATCATCAAGTCTCTCATCTCGAAAAAATATATTGCCAAGGCGCAGGACTCGGAGGCTGAATCCCGAATCGACTACCTGGCCGATATTCTGGGCATGAGCAAACGCGAGGTGATCTCCGCCGTGGAGCGCATGCGCCAGGAGGGGATCCTGGCCGACAGCAAGGATTTGTCGGCCTACCTGCTCGGAACGGGCGATTCGGAGCGCAAGTCGCAACAGCTGCTCGAGCGCTTCATCCAGCTTGAACGCTACCTGCTCCACCGCATCCCGGAGGAGGGGCTCAGCATCTCCTGCAAACAGCTGAACGAGGACGCCATCCAGGAGGGAATCAGCACCTCCAAGGAGAAGGACATCCGCACTCTGCTCTATTTCCTTACGGTCAAGGGATACCTCCGCAAACAAGAAGATGCGGACCACAACCTGCAGCTTCGACGACAGACCGACCTGCAGTCGACGGAGGCCCGGTTCGACAAACGGGCCGAGATCTGCCGCTTTGCCATCGGTTGGCTCTACCGCCAGGCCGCCGAATTGTCGCGTACACTCGCGCAACCCAACGCCACCGGGCAGGAACACACCGTCGCGGACAATGCCGTGCAGTTCTCGATCGTCGAGTTGCTGAATCAATTCAAGGCCGATAACCGGACAATGCTCTTCGGGCGAAACGACCTGCAGCTGGGCGAGGTCGAGGAGGCACTTCTCTACCTCTCGAAGATCGGAGCGCTGAAGCTCGAAGGGGGCTTTCTGGTCCTCTACAACGCGATGGACATCCGCCGGATCAAAGACAACAAGTCGCGCTACAAGGTCGACGACTACCGGCTGCTCAACGCCTTCTACAAGCAGAAGATCCAGCAGGTCCACATCGTGGGCGAGTATGCCAATCTGATGGTCAAGGACTACAACGCGGCGCTGCAGTTCGTACAGGACTACTTCCAGATAGACTACCGGCGCTTCATCGCGAAATACTTCCGCGGCGAGCGCATCAACGAGATCCAGCGCAACCTGACGCCCCAGAAATACGAACAGCTCTTCGGGTCACTCTCTCCTCGACAGATGGAGATCATCTCCGACAAGGAGTCCCACTGCATCGTGGTTGCGGCCGGACCCGGCAGCGGCAAGACCCGTGTGCTGGTCCACAAACTGGCATCGCTGCTCCTGCTCGAAGATGTCAAGCATGAACAGCTGCTGATGCTCACCTTCTCGCGTGCGGCGGCCACGGAGTTCAAACAGCGCCTGATGGCGTTGATCGGCAATGCGGCCCATTTCGTCGAGATCAAGACCTTCCACTCCTATTGTTTCGACCTGCTGGGGCGTATCGGTAACCTCGAAGATGCTCAGGATATTGTCTCGCGGGCTGCCCAGATGATCGAACAGGGGGAGGTCGAACCCAACAAGATTGGCAAGACCGTGCTCGTCATCGACGAAGCGCAAGACATGGCCGCCGACGAATATGCCCTCGTAACGGCGCTGATGGCCCGCAACGAGGAGATGCGCGTCATCGCCGTGGGTGACGACGACCAGAACATCTACGAATTCCGGGGTTCCAACTCCGGCTATATGTTCCAACTGGCCCAACGACCCGGAGCTCGCCTCATCGAGATGACCGACAATTTCCGCAGTGCCCGTCATCCGGTCACCTTTGCCAACGAGTTCGTCCAATCGATCCCCGGACGAATGAAGCACACGCAGATCCACTCGATGCGGCACGAAGAGGGATGGGTTGGTGTCACCTGCCACACCTCCACAATCATGTACCGCCCGCTGGTCGACGAACTGCTCCGCAACCGTCATGCGGACACCTCGTGCATCCTCACCCAGACGAACGACGAGGCGGTCATCCTGACCGGACTTCTGCGCAAGGAGGGCGTCCCGTGCAAACTGATCCAGTCGATGGACGGCTTCCGCTTCTGGAACCTCTCCGAGATGCGATACTTCCTCCGATACCTGGACAAACGGGTGACGACACCCGTGATTCCGGGCGAGCTCTGGGAGGAGGCAAAGCGCGCCACGGGCAAGACCTACGCGCGGAGTCAGAATATGGACCTTGTGAAGCGCTGTTTCGAACAGTTCGAACATCTCAACCAAACGAAATACATCAGCGATTTCAAGGAGTTCGTCTTCGAATCGTCGATGGAGGATTTCTGCGATGTCTCGGGCTCCGAGGTGGTGGTATCAACCATTCACAAGGCCAAAGGGCGCGAGTTCGACGACGTCTACATGCTTCTGACCGACAACTATATCAAGGATGCGGAGCTGAAGCGCCGCTACTACGTGGGAATCACCCGTGCCAAGAACCGGCTGTTCATTCATACCAACGGACACTGCTTTGACCGACTGACGGCTGACCGTCACGACCGCGACGATCGAAGCTATACCCTGCCCGAAGAGATCGTCCTGCAACTCTCCCATCGGGATGTCTATCTGGAGTTTTTCAAGGGAATTAAACGCGAAGTGCTGGCACTGCAGAGCGGCGATCGGCTGCAATATCGCGACTTCACGCTCTATACCGAGAAGACGGATCTCCCCGTAGCCAAACTCTCAGCCCGGATGCAGAAGACTCTCACCGATTGGTTTGCGAAAGGCTATCGGGTCAAATCCGCAACAGTCAGCTTCATTGTGGCCTGGAAACCCAAGGATGCCCCAAAGGAAGAGCCGGAGACAGCCGTTCTGCTAGCCGACCTTACTCTCTCCCTTTGATTGAAGATCTGACATTGGAGGAAGATGATGAAAAACCGTTAATATTCGTTTTTACAAAAACAAAATAAATTCACAAAGCTCCATCTCCAGACGCAAACTACTGATAGATAACAATATGAAATACTACATCGTTAAATCAAAATAAGGAAAGAGATGAGATGGCTGCGCCATGAAAATGGTCTCAGCCATTTTTCTTTTGCCTGCAAAAGATATTTCCGAACCTAATACGCCAAACAACAAATTTCACTGCATATAAATTGACCTCCAACTAAATTATTCCTAATAAAGTTTCATTTATGAACTTTTATTCTTATATTTGCTACAACAAGTATCAGATTTGATATGTTGGATAATATATACATACTGACAGATACCGAGCTTTGCAACAGGATTGCCGCCAAAATAAAAACAGTACGCCTGAAGCAGAATATGTCGCAAGCCGAACTGGCGAACAAGAGCGGTGTCTCCATCTCCACCATAAAACGCATGGAAGACGGGGAGGTTAAAAACTTCGAGTCGCTGATCCGCGTCCTGCGCACCCTGGGCAAGCTCGACATCTTCGTCCCGCTCGTCGAGGAGGAGCAGTTAAGCCCGAATGAATACTACGAGTTGGCCAACAAAGCAAACAAACATAAGCGCAAGCGGGCATCCAAAGGTTACACAAAAGAGAATAAGGAGGAATCGGAATGGTAGACGTAGCTCGGGTCAATCTATACGGCCAGCCCATAGGCTCGGTACGTTGGGACCAAAGATATGAGGTCGCACAGTTCGAGTATGATCCGTACTTTGTGCGACAGGGCATAGAGCCTTCGCCGCTGATGATGCCCGTAAGGGAAGGTCGCGTGTACAGTTTCGGGGAACTTGACAAAACGACCTTCAAAGGCCTGCCCGGGATGCTGGCGGACTCCCTGCCGGATACATACGGCCGTGCCCTTTTTGAGAAATGGCTGGCCTTGATGGGCCGAACCAGCAGCAATGCGATTGAGACGCTTTGTTTTTTGGGCAAACGCTGCATGGGCGCCCTTGAATTCGAGCCGGCCATCGATGCCGTAGATACGGATATCCGGATAGAGGTCGATTCTCTGGTGGATGTAGCCAGAGAAGCCTTTGCCGACAAATCAAATTTCAACGTGAACATCGACTCCGACAAAAAGGCCGCCATTGCTGAGATTCTGCGCCTCGGCACTTCTGCCGGCGGACAACGTGCCAAGGCAATCATCGCATACAACAAAGCCACCGGAGAGATCCGTTCGGGACAGGTCGAGGCTCCCGACGGATTCGACTACTATATCATCAAGCTGGACGGCGTATCCGCCACGGCCGGATTCAGGGAGACGGAGAACTTCGGGCGTCTGGAATACTCCTTCTCACGTCTTGTAAAGGAGTGCGGAATCGACATGACGGAATGCTCGCTGATCGAAGAGAATGGAAGGGCGCATTTCCTGACAAAGAGGTTCGACCGAATAAACGGGACAAAGGTGCACATGCAGACGCTCTGCGGTATCGCACACTTCGATTACCGGCTCCTCAAGGCCTACTCCTACGAACAGGCGTTTGCCGCAATGCGCGGTCTGCAACTTACATACAAGGAGGCGCAGGAGATGTTCCGCAGAATGGTGTTCAATGTCGTGGTGCGCAATCAAGACGATCACACGAAGAACATCTCTTTCCTAATGGACAGAGGCGGAAAATGGCACCTTTCTCCGGCCTACGACATGGGCTACGCCTACAATCCCGACGGCCAGTGGACCTCGGCCCACCAGATGTCGATAAACGGCAAATTCAGCGGCATCACCAAAGACGACCTGCTCGAATGCGCGGCTAAGAACAACATCAAGAATGCCGCACGGATTATCGATGAGGTTTGCCAGGCGGCATCCGGATGGCCGGAGATCGCCCGGGAGTGTGAGGTGCCGCAAAAGATGATTGAGGAGATCCGGCCGAATATGATTTTCTTCTGATGGTATGATTCGACGGGTGGCCGCAACTTTACTTTATCCCCGTATTCAATATATACGTTCATTAAAGTAAAGTCAAAATAAGGGAAGAAAAGAGATGGCTACGCCATGGCTAAATGGTTCCTGCCGTTTTTTCATTGGGCTGCAAAATTTATATATGCTCCTGAGGTTATTAAGGGCGAGCAAAACACCTCTTCGACCAAACACAATATACCATGATTGGAACCCCAAAATATCCGTGAATCCACCCTTGATTTTACAGCCCATTTTTGCGAAATAAACCCCGACATGCTCTATCTTTGCAGACGGGGTCTGTCGGGGCTCAAAAAGGGAGTTTTTTTGCTTTTTTCCCTCTGTTCGGAGAGAGTCGAAAAAAAACGTTAAATCTTCGATTTTTCGCAAAAAACAAGTAAATTTTTGAGTAGCCTACCCTTTTAAGATGTAAACTATTGATAATCAACAGGAATATAATGATACATCGCAAGAAATACAAGAAAATAAAAGTCACCCATTTGATATAACCTAAGATATGGAAACAAGAAATCAAAAAATACCTGACATTTTCGCCAATAATTATTTCCGCATTCCGGACTATCAAAGGGGTTATGCTTGGAAGGCAGATAAGCAATTGCCGGAGTTGTGGGATGACATTGAAGATATTCCGACTAATCCTTCCGGTGGATATAAGCCACACTACACAGGTGCAATTTCTTTACAAAAAACATCATTTGATAAACTGAGCAAATCAGAACAAAAGTTGTTGCAGTCTGGAAGCAATATCTATGATGTTGTCGATGGGCAGCAAAGATTAACGACCATTCTTATCCTTCTTTTTGAGTTGTATAAAAAACTGAACGACAAGAAAATATACAATCAGTATATTAAAGAAAAAGGTAAGAATGCCGTCTACAAATTCTCGTATGGAGCGGAAAATGGCGACTATAATTACTTTTTACGAAAAGAGATATTTGAAGACCCTGATTCCATCTGCAAAGGGAAAAGCGTATATACCAACAACCTAAAGGAAGCAAAACAATTCTTCTGTGATAAGCTGGCCCCATTGACACCGAAGCAGGCAAGAACAATATTTTCAAAGGTCACTACAGCTCTGATGTTTGATATCAAAATAATTGATGATAGTTTTGATGTTCAGGCTGTTTTCGAGACGATGAACAACCGTGGCAAGCCATTGACTATTCTGGAAAAATTAAAGAATAGGCTCCTCTTCTTAAACAGCAAATTAACCAATTGCGATAATGAACAATTAGCAAAAATCATTAATGACTGTTGGGGATTGATTTATAACTCATTAGGGCAAAATGAAACATCAATGCTTGATGAAGATGAGTTTCTATCATCTCATTTGACCTTGATCAGAACACCTGCCGATTACTCATTCTCTACGCAAGATGCTGAAAGAAAAGTGTTTGAGATGTTCTGCAATAGGGCAAGTCAATACAGATTGAGTTATACTCGCGACCAGTCAGAGTCGTCAAAAAAAGAAGAAGTTGTCTCATTTGATAAGATTAAGAAATACGCTATTGATCTCGCAAACTATGTTCCTTATTGGTTCACGGTTAATTGCCCTGATATCAAGAATACGGTTGAGTTGGAGCTCTATAAAATTCAATGTCTCAATGGTTCAAAAGAGATGAGGCTATTTCTTGCACAGCTTCTTGCTCTTCAAAAAGACGAACCAGAGGAATTCAATAGATGTCTGAAAAATGTTGAGAAAATATTATTCAGAAATCGTTTGCCTATTCCATCGATAATGGATGAACGCTCGTTTGCAACTCGCGCCAGGGACCTACATATAGGAGATATAAAACTGGAAGAACTGAATAATGAATTAGAAGCCATATTAACTCAGACTATTGAATGCTCAAGCTTAATAGGTGGCTTCAAATGGCTATTTACATATGTTCGTGGCAATGTAGGTTACCATAGATGGAACGGGCTAAAATATTTCTTGTTTGAATTTGAAGAACATATTCATCAGCAGGATTACTCACGTGATTTTGCTATAATCTCATGGGACAAATTCTTCGAGACGTCAATTGAACATATCATGCCAAAAACTTATCAAGATTACTGGAGTGATACAATGTCAAATTATTTATCACAAAAGAATTTTTCTGAAGAGGGAAGATATGTGGCCATAAAAACCTTATTAAATTCTCTCGGCAACCTTACAATTATTAGAGACAAGAAGAACTCAAGTCTTGGTAATAATCCGTGGGAAACTAAAGTCAAGGCGTATGCTAATGGAAGTTTTAGCGAACGTCAAATCAGCAGCAAAACTGAATGGCATCCTTGGTCGGCCGAATCAATCCTTAATAGAGGTAAAGTACTCCTGAAATACTTAATTGACTATCTTGACGTAGTGATAATTGCAGAGGAGAAAAAAGAAACATATGAAGCAGAAATGCTATTCGGCGCATTGAAATATGTTCCCGGAACAGCTAATGAGGCGGAAGATAACTCTGAGGCTACAGCAATCGAGTAAAAAAACATACGATAATCAAATAAAAATCAATGTCACCCATTTAATATAATCCATAATGTCATATTTAGATCCACAAATTGGAGAATCATTAGCTGTTCAGATTACAAGCAAGAATCCTCAGTATGGACTGTTTGTAAGGACTCCGAATGGCATTTCCGGACTTATCAGAAAATTAAACATTTCGTGGAGTCACCAAAACAGGTTCTATGATTCACTTCATGTTGGAGATTACATACAAGCTATTGTAACTAAAGTTCATCCTGATGGCAAGATTGAGTTAAGCCGAAAAGATGCATGTGACAATCCACGTGATTTGAACCTTGATTTAATATTAAAGGGCTGTGTTGATTCTGTTGAGAACTACGGCATATTGATTCGATTTGATGGCTTCATTGGATTGGCGCCATGGGTAGAACTGACCTCTACCTATTATAAGGCTGGTGATGAAATTACTTGTGTTGTAAAGAGTACTGCAGTTAAAGAAAATGGAATGGTAAAAGTCACACTGAGTACCCATCCTCTTCATTCTCTATTTGCAAGGATGCATAACATCGGAGATAGAGTAACTGCAAAATATGTGGGGATAAATCAAGCACATGACAATCCCACTGCTGTAATTTCAGTAGAAGAAGGCCCTTTCTTGATAGAGCTTACTGAAAATTTTTTCATTGAGCCATATAAGTCAAAGATGATTTCTGGTGCGTTGTCTCCTGGGCAATCACTTGAATTCGTCTATAGCAAATTCAATGAAAACAAGTCTACGATTTGGCTTGATATGCGCCCTATTGAAAAGGAGAACAAGCGCAAGTTGATGGAAGATCTGATCGCAAAGCTTAACCCTGGTGATATTGTTATGGGCGAAGTCACGTATGTTGACGATAAATTTGCGAAAGTGGATGTTATAGACGCAGGAGTAAATACCATCATTACCAGAGAAGAATTGTCTCCAAATAAAGTCTTACGAGCAAGTGATGAAGTATTTGTAGGCGAGCACATTCAAATAGTCTACACTGGCACAGATAAACACAATAACGCTAAATTCAGCAGGAAATATATCATAAAGGACAGATACGACGACAGTCTTTACTCCCTATCCTTAATGGATCTCCTCAAAACGATGGACATCCAAACAAAGACTTTTATCGGAAAGGTCATATCCATCAACGACGGGTATTTCTTTACTGAATTAATCACGTTTTCTGATTCCGACAGCGAGGTAAACGGTAAATTACTCGTCGACCCGATCAATGGTAAGAACATCCTGGTACGAGCAGATAATAGGCTACGCAACCTTCTCTTTGAAGGCGAGTACTATAAAACTGACATTTCATTACCGAATGCTGATTTTAGGCGAAAGGAAGGGACGCCTTACCTATTTTCTGTTTCCTCCCCTGATCTTCAGTTGGTGAAGAACCCCTATCAAGAGTCTGTTCTTTTGTCATTTAAGCAGCACACCAGCCCGAATACAAACACGAGTGTCGCCAATCTTCTTGAAGAGGTTGGACAGAACCTGTATTCAAGTAAAAAGAGAATGTTTTTTGAGCTTCTTCAAAATGCCGATGATGCCGCTGCTATCAATGGAGTAAAAGTAAAACTTCAACTTAAAGGTAATTATTTCCTATTGACTCACGATGGCTATTCTTTTAATAAGCATGATTTTGAATCAATAACTTCTGCGGCACAGAGCACAAAATCTGCCAATAAGAAGAAAACAGGCTATAAAGGTATTGGATTCAAATCAGTCTTCACTAACTCTAAGTCTGTTTATATCCAAAGTTCCGGCTATAGATTTGGCTTTGATAGAAATCTTGACATATACAATGATTTTGATCGTTTCTATTTCTTAGTGAATGATATTGAGAGTGATCCCGACAAACAAAAAGAATTCATCCATAAGTTTGAGAAATTCAAACGTGAGTTTAAAGGCGTAAAAGATATTCCATGGCAATTGTTACCCATATGGTCAGATTTTCCAGATATCAATAAATACAATACCATTTGGAGCGAAAGAGAGAATGTCTGCATCGCTCTTCAGATGGACGAGAAGACATTGTCAGAATACGCCCAAGCGATTACCGAGGTATTCAATGAACCACGTTTCATGCTGTTCTTGCGTAGGACCAATCGAATCCAGCTGATGCAAGGAGATGATTGCCGGACCATTCAAAAGAATATCTCTGAAAATGGAGAATACATATCATTGGTTAATTCGTTTGACAAGGATAAGTTGAACGAGAATTACATGATATTCACAAAGGCAGGTATTGGAGTGAGTGACGAGGCATTTAAAGCCGCCAATGTGAATATCAAGCGAAAAGAACGGACAAACATTCATGGAGATATTGAGAATTATTTCGTAAGACTTGATTCCAATGGCAATGAACAATCTGAAGTTCCCGGCATACCGGACAGAATTGCTTCTACAGCAGATACAGAAATCTCCTTTGCCATTCCTCTTGATGAAGAAGGACATATCCGTCCGTCAAATAACGCTCTTTCTCTCTATGCATATCTTCCGATGAATGAGCATAGGTTTACCTTCCCGTTCTTTATTAATGCGGATTTTATCCCAAAATCTGATCGTGAGGGTGTGCAAAGCGACAACCCGTGGAATCATTTCCTTTTTTTCAATATTGGAAAAGCCATCGTCTCAATGGTCGAGGAATCAGCATCAATTGATGAACCTAATTATTTGAATTTACTGCCTCAAAAAGAGTTTGAATCAACCAGCCAAGACACCTTTGCACTGATTGACTCCTTCAATAATGGATACACCAAAGCGCTTTCCGAATCGAAATTCATCATCAATGACAAAGGAGAAAAATCGGATGTTTCAGGTATTATCTTGGATGAATCCTCGCTTGCGAAGACTCTTGGATATGATAATTACTACTCAATAATTTGCACCACAAAACGATTGCCTCATCCGAACCTTAATACGGATATATTGAAACGCTCAATATTCAAAATTGAGAAGACAACTACAACTGATGTCATAAAAATTATTCAGGGTAATGCAGAACGCGTTCTTACTTGGATAAGTGCAGCCTCTGATGATGAAAGAAAGAGTTTCTGGGAATGGTTGACAAAGACAGAAGATACAATCCGGCTCATACCAAGCATTCCGTCTATTCTACTTGAAAACAAATGGGTTTCATATAGTACGGCCATAAACAATAGTAAGGTAATCCTGATTACTGAAAAAACATTGGCCATCAAAGATATTCTCATTCAACTCGGTTTCAAATGTACAGACACGGTGATTGAGCACCATCCTCTCAAAGACTATTTGAAAAAGCAGGATGAGCAGAAGTTGTTCGAAAGGATAAGTTTATCAAACACCTCGATACTATCACATTCGGATCGTCTAAGGTTGTTCCATGCTACTAAGCAATTTGAGGGTATTGGTGATGAAACGAGAAAGAAATGGGCAATTTTCAAAAATGCGCAAGGCGTCTTCACCCCTCTATTCAAGATGTGTGCATTCAGCAGTACATTGCCTGTGTGGCTGAAAGATTACATGATTGCCCAAGAAGAGTATAGCTCATCCTTTGCATCTTTCCTCATCGGTAGTGAAAACATCTATACATCTATTGTTGAGAACAATATTGACACAATATTAACTAAAACAGATGTACACTCTGTATATCAGACGTTTAAACAAAGCTGGCGTCATGCTTTCACTCAAAGTTTGATTAGGAAAAGAGTGCCAAATATCCTTCCTGTTGTCGAGCAAGAAGATTATGCGACAAAAGAAATTTTTGTAAAAGCATACGGCTCGTTTGATTTGAGCAGTACTGTGTCATACCCTTCTGATGGCGAGCACTATCGAATAATCAAAATTGCAACAGAAAGTACTGCCTCTTGTCAGCATCTTAAGTCAATTATTAAGGTCGATGGCATTCCTCTCTCAAAAATTAGTTTGAAAGATGATTTTTCTGTTGATGTCAATGGAGTTAAGTACACTTTCTCCTTGTCCTCAATTTTGCCTTCTCATACCAATTCGTCAAAACTTGCAATGATCACTGATAAATTCAAATCTATTGCTGGATACGAAAAAGTATTTGCACAAAATGAAGCTGAATCGTCATGGGTTAAGACCGAACTTGTCTCATATCTTTCTCAGTATTATAATGCACGGTACACGTCAGATCAATATTGTTTTATGATGCTTTTCTACAGACATATTGGTTCTATCACGTTAGATCCTGCCTCTAGGAAGTTTATTGACTCCTCGAATACTCAGATATTCAAAGAGATTCTTGAAAAATGCTTCAAACTTAAAGTAGGAGAAATTCTCCGTTCGTTCATTAATGATCCATATATTTCCTATTCTTTTGGTAAGGTGGCTGGAAGATACATTGACTGCGATGATTATACACTTCCAGCGGAACGAATACAGCCTTTTATTGCGCAGTGGGCTGATACTGACGAGAAAAAGTCGTTCTTAACAACTCTTGGCGTACACAATGAAACAAGCGACGAAATTAAAAGACGCAAATCATTCAGTGAGAACAAGTTCGAGGATATTTGGAATATATCTTCTTCGTCCATAATTAGCACCTTCCTTTCATGGGTCAAGGCATCGTCACAATTGCCGATTTCAGAGAACAACAAGGTAGAAGTCTTGAAATTGTTATTCGGCAAAATCAATGTTCACATGACCAATAACGAAGACGATTATTCGTCTGCGAAGGAATGGACTGATGAAAAGTACATTACCTGGAAAGCGAACAAAACGACGCGCATCTACTTATACGATGGTGAGATGCCTTATCGAGGTGTTTATTTAGGGGATTATTATTTTAAAGGAAAACAGAACAATTATACTGTGTTCAATACTTCCGGTCATATATACATCAATAAGGATGTAGAACCGGAAGTCGTCCTCGCAGATGTTTACTCGCTTAAAACCTCTCTGTTCACAAAAGATGATTGGAGGGAAATATTTTTGATTTCTAGAGCGAGTGTAAATGATTTGATGTCAGAAGTAGAGAAGCTGCGAAATCAGAATAGCCATTTGGAAGAAGAAATTGCGAGGAACCGGGATGATGAGGATGAAGATGCCACAATGCAAAAGGGTGAAGACTCAAAACTCTCTAAACAGGAAATGATACAGGCCCAATTAGAAGCCCAGCAAGCACTTATGAGAGCTTATCCGGACTGGGGATATCCATATGGTTTCGGCGAAATGGGTGAGGATGGTCAGCCATATTGTTACTCTTGCAATGTCATTACCACTGAAAATGGTTCAGAGCCTATTGTGCTGAAGAGCTTTAAATATCAAGGTGATAAATTTATGGTTAATCCAACTGAATACCTGTATTTGATTAGAGACAAGGCTCAGTTGTTTATCTATGATGGTCTTGATTTCAAACGCATTCCGGTACTCGACCTCCTCAAAGATCAGACAAAAGTATCCATTACCTTCAGCAGTAAGAACCTTGAATCAGACGACAAGATTGAGAAGTTAGCCGATGCTCTTCACTATTTCAATAACATCCAATTCAATTTCGACAGCTTTAATATATCAAGCAGAGCCGAATCAATAAGATACATTTACAAGAGAAATACCGGCACGCAAAGTGCGACATCAGATGATGATTTATAGTTATGTACTACACAAGAGAATCATACACTAATTTTTTAGACACTGAGATAAATGCTCAGATACGGGATTTTGAACAAGTCGTCCGGACAAAAGCACTTGTTTTAAAATCGCGTGGAAATGTCTTTGTCGGAAAATTTCAAAAACTCCAAGATAATGGTACCGCTGTCTTTAAGGTGAGGTATTCCGATAATATGCCTCGAAAGAACTCCTTCTGGACAGCCTGCTACCTAACAGGAGAAATGGGCAGTTTCAAGAATTGGGGTGATTATTCTTGGTTGGACTTAAGAAAAGATTATCAAAGGGATTATTCTGACGCGTATTGCGCTTGGATTGCAAAGGCTACAGAGGCGGATTTCTGCCTTATTGGTATAAAAAATCTTTCTATAGAATTTGCAGATGTTCTCCAAAAGGAGATGCCAATAATTGCGTTCGGTCCTAAAGATCCACCTCTTCAGTATTTATATAACCTGAAGGACATTGTAGCTGATGAGTCAATTAAGAATGTCAACAAGGTATTAGATTTTGATGCTACCGATCCGCTTTGGAATCCAACACCACTTGCATCTGATACTGATCTTCCCGCTATTCTTGCGGGTGTCTTTGATAAAAACAACTGTGTGGCAATACAAGGCCCTCCGGGTACCGGAAAAACATACAGATTGGCACAATATGCCGCAACATTATTGAAGCAAGGAAAGAGCGTTCTTGTTACTGCATTAACGAATCAAGCGCTGATGGAGCTTGCAAAGAAAGAAGATCTTAAAGATTATATTGTTGCCGGGAAGGTGTCGAAGTCAAGCTTGACAATTGATGAGAAACGCGAACTTCCATGCCTTGTCCCTATTAAAGAGAACAAATGTGATGCCTGTTCTGGGTATTTATCTCTTGCTTCTTTCTATGTTTCAAGTACCTGGGCGGCGACTCTCGCAGAGATTCCTTTTGACTACGTACTTATGGATGAGGCGAGCCAGGCTCTGCTTCCTATGATAGCAGCAGCATTCAAATTGGGCAAACAAGTGGTTTGGATTGGTGATCAGAAACAGTTATCACCTATTGTTGCAATAAACGACGATATTATTAGTGATAAAGATTGGAGTCAAATAATTAATGGCTTTGACACATTATGTAATACGCAAAAACTTGATTCGTACCTTCTCAGCGATACATTTAGGTTAATGCCGAGAGCTGCTGATAGTACAGGCGTTTTCTACAATAACAACTTGAGGTCTGTCTCGAAAATCGTAGATGTCCCTATTCAATTGCCATTTATAAACCCCAAAGGTGGTCCAAATATTATAGATTTAGAACTTGAAACGGGGAAAAAGGCTCCGATTAATGCTTTTGAACAAATCATTGATGTCGTACAAAAGATATATGAGCTATCACCTCGTAGTGAAATTGCTGTCCTATCAAAATTCAAAGACTCTATTAGGGAGTTACAAAAATACTTCATTCTTAATTGGAAAGGTACAAGTTTGCCTGACACAATTAAGATAGAAACAGTTGATAGAGTACAAGGCTTAACGGTGGACTATTGCATATTCTTTATTCCAAATGCATCTCTTCCCTATTCGTTAGACCCAAAACTATTCAATGTCGCAACATCAAGAGCAAGATTGAATACAATCATTGTGGCTGATTCTACAATGCTGCAACGGCATATGTCAGATGATGTCAGAAAGTATATTCTCAAGGCTCACGAAGAACAATTTGTAGAATTTGGAGAGCATGAGCCGAAACGATTGACAGCTGGAGATATTGGAGTTACAGTGGTAGGCAAAGTAGATCTGTCCAAGTTCGAGCGCAAGAGAACAGAAATTGTAGAGGGCATGAACAACATATATATCATAGATACAAATGTGTTTGTCAAGTGTCCGGATATTATTTCAAAAATCGGTTCTCAATACAAGGTGATTATCCCCGCAACAGTACTTGAAGAGCTGGATAAGCTCAAGTTAAAGGAAAGCGTTGACAAACAAGCTTTGAGCAACGCAGCTAAGAACATATGCCGTGCATTTGAACAGAATTTCTCCAAGATGGAAGATGCGGACACATCATTGCTCCCCAATGGTTTTAATGCATCAAATCCAGACTGCAAGATTCTCTCTGTAGCGCTGAAACACAAACAAGACGGATGCAATCCGATTCTGCTTACGTCAGATAATATGCTTCGTTCTCGTGCTGTTGGGCTTGGTCTTAAATCGTTAACTCTCAAAGAGTTTTTGGGCAAATAAAAAGCAAAAATAGGAAGAGGATATGAATGCCATGTAAACTTTCCCTTTTTGTAAACTTCCCTAAGAACCAGACAGTTCTTTATTAGACAAAAAACGATAACTTTGTCGAAAGAGGACTAAATGAAAAAGAGTATTCACAGCGAGAGCGAGATGGTGAAAGCCGTCAAAGAACTGGAAAGCGGAATATCCGCAGAAGTAGTGGCACGGGGACATGGGGTAACTCGAGCTACCTTGTATAACTGGAAGTCAAAATACAGCGGTATGGATGTGAGTCAGGTCAGGAGATTGAAGGAACTGGAGTCAGTACTTAATATGGTTAATTCAAGCCTTAAAATCGACATCAACGGAAGTTACATTTGAGCGATCACTTCCGCTCCAGATTCTTATAATAAATTTTATTCAAAGTTGAGATGAATGGCATCTTCCGATTCTAGCATCATTGCTATATGTGGATACGTTTTTAGATCTAAACATCTCATTTTTTTAATATTGCCAATGATTATCAATTTCGACCTGGATCTTGAAAAGGCGACATTGAGCTTCTGAGGGTTATAAAGGAATTCTCCCATTTCTTGCATATACAATAAATCGCCAGCCGCCATAGATAAAATAATAACCTCTCGCTCCTGACCTTGCATTTTATCTATTGTATCAACCAACACATCATGTTTGGTTAAATCTGAGAGTAAGATCGATTTATTTAGGACTCGCCTAATTGTAGAAACTTGTGCTCTAAAAGGTGATAAGACCCCTATATCCTTCGGAGGTAATCCTAAAAACTCACAATATGTACTGATAATCTCTTCTATTTCTTGAGCCTCTTCATCTGATGTTTGCTTCCCCTCATGATCGACGTTTAACAGAACAACTGGCGTATCGAAAGAATACAAATCACCTCCTTTTCGAATAGCAATTCCCTTGCCGTTATTATAAGCTTTTAATTTCCCATCATAGAATAAATCGGAGATAAATCTGCAAATAGGTTCGCACATACGATATGAGGTGTCAAGCAGAGTACAATTCTCATCGGTAATAAGACGTTGAAAAATAGATTGGCGCAATGTTGGTGCAATTTTGTCAGAGGTTATAATAGGAGGTAGTTGCTTGTGATCTCCAGCAAAGATTACTTTTTTGGCATCCTTCATAGCCATTAATGCTAATGGAATAGAGATTTGCCCAGCTTCATCAATCACCAAAGTGTCGAATTTCAAACCTCTAGCTCTTCTTGTGTATAAAGCATGTGGAGTCAGGCCTAATAAAACGGAATCATTGTGAATATTCAATCGTGACACATCTATGTTAGGAAGTTTTTGTACCTGATATGAATGACCATCCTTTTCGATGGAAAAATTAGATGCTTTGTACAATGGCCCGATCTTCCCAATGCAAGGAGCGAGTTCCGGTCCAAGTTTCAGAACTTGATCTAACGCATTGTTGATTGCCATATGATTGGGGCCCGTGACAATAACTTTGTGTTTGAAAAATAATAATTCTTCCAGTATAATAATTGATAAGACAAACGATTTCCCGGTTCCAGGAGGGCCTTGAATCAGATAATGACTATTCGTTGCCATACTTCTAATAATAGCCTCTCTCTGTTTCTCATTTAGAGATATCTTAAAGTTGATCTCGGTATCTTCTAACTCCAAGTCCATCTCATCAACCTTGCAAAATGATGGTATTGGGAAGGTATTGATTAATTTGTTTTCCCACTCGTCTGCAGATTTTGGTTCTGACGATATATATTTTGAATACACGTAATCTCTTAAATCCACAAAGTCCTTGTCGAGAATAAGTGATTCATTTTCCCAAGCATCGTTCAGAGGATTTTCTGTACGATAAACTGCAATAATAATATTCTCATTCTCATCATACTGATATAATGTACATTTGACGTTGAGACTATCATTAATATTATGCAATTCAAGCTTCTCTCCCTCAGTAAAATCCGACAGATTATTATGAACAATAAGTCGATATAAGCGCTCACCTTCTTCCGAAACTTTCTCATAGGAAGAGTCCCAATGTATACCATCGATCGTCTTTCTCTTGTGAATACGATCTTTTAACGGAAGAGATCGTAATTCTTCGTATTTCTTACGATCATATTCGGCCTCTAAATCGAAGTAATTTACGATATCTTGATAATATATTTTATTACACATCAGACAAAGGTTTACCAATAATGCAGATATAACAACAATAAACTCGATCCAGCTGTCAGTCTATTATTTATTTAGGCACATACAAATATAATATTATGGTTAAACTCCACACGGCCATTTTGTATATATTTTCTCATAATTCATCAGCTATGTGTTGAAAATTCATCTAGAAATTACGCGTCAAGACGGCTAGTACGATTCAGCCCCAGACATCGAGACTCGGATAAGAATCACCCTGGCGGTACTTGATCAGACCAGCGACCTCAACCGGGGCGACAATATTTCCCATGTCTATGCCATGGATCTCCCGTGCAGAATCTCAACGAAGATAAGCACCTGACGGCCGACCGTCACGACCGAGACGATCGGAGCTATACCCTGCCCGAAGAGATCGTCCTGCAACTCTCCCATCGGGATGTCTATCTGGAGTTCTTCAAGGGAATCAAACGCGAAGTGCTGGCACTGCAGAGCGGCGATCGGCTGCAATACCGCGACTTCACGCTCTATACCGAGAAGACGGACCTCCCCGTAGCCAAACTCTCAGCCCGGATGCAGAAGACACTCACCGATTGGTTCGCGAAAGGTTATCGAGTCAAATCCGCAACTGTCAGCTTCATTGTGGCCTGGAAATCCAAGGATGCCCCGAAGGAGGAGCCGGAGACAGCCGTTCTGCTGGCCGATCTTACTCTCACCCGTTGATTGAAGATCCAATAAAAAGTCGGGTTCCGAATTCGGAACCCGACTACCCCATCCACAGAATGTGACGGTTACTTCTTCTTGCGGTACCCGCACTTCGGACATACACCCTCCTCGTTGAGTGCAACACCGCACAGCGGGCAGCGGTCGATGTCGTTCTTGGTCACAAACTCCGCCGAGGCCGCATTCACACCGCTCGTGAAGGTGATCTTGGCGATGTTGAGCTTATCCTTCAGCAGGTCGTAGACAATCTTGATCATCCCCTCAACCGTCAGCGTCTCCTTCGTGACTACCAGACGGCAATCGGGATAGGCCGTGGCCAGCTCCGTCTTGAAGGCCGGGCCCTTCATCTTGTTCTGCGGGTGTCCGTTGCGGATGCCCTGCTTCTCGTAGACGTCCAGAACGGCCGGCAACAGCGGATCATCCTCGCGCAGTACCAGCGCATGGTCGAAATTCCGGAGCACGTCCCATGCTACCTTCTGAATCTCGTTGCAGGGGTAAACCATGTTCACACCCGCCTCGATGCTATCCTCCACCTCGATGGTCAACTTTCCCGTGTGGCCGTGGAGATACTGAGCCTCTCCTTGAAAACCGTAGAAACGGTGTGCATACTGCAGATCGAATGTTGTGATACTTCTCATAACAAATTGCGGTTTTAAGTTAGACATTCTTTTTAAGTGTTACCTGTACCTGTACTTTACCGATCTCCTCCGTCGGGAAGTGTTTGCGTTCGAGGTATTCGCGGATCAGCTGTGAGAGCTCCGGATCCGCATAGTCCTCGATCGATTTGCCGTCGAAGAGGTGATGGTGCTCCGCCACCGTGATGTCGT
>UMAT01054052.1_pt1 | contig 46407 bp, 33 predicted proteins | sample 1963781 | NCBI WGS metagenome assembly UMAT01 (sample SAMEA4835923, study PRJEB28245) | human gut metagenome | biome: gut microbiome; material: fecal sample | place: Denmark | collected 2008
CAGCACAATCATCACCAGTCCGATGTAAGTGGTAAAGACGATGCGTTCGCCCAGCACCACGGAGATGAAAAACAATGACATGAAAGGAGACAGATAACACAGCTGGTTTATCAACGCCGGATTGGAGGTCTTCCGCATGGCCAGTCCGAAGAAGATAAACGGGATACCCATCTCAAAACCTCCCACATACATGCCCGACAATACGCCAGTCAGAGAATGCAAGTCCAAGCCAACACACAACGCGCCGATTGACAAATAAACCGAACCAAACAGGAAAGTCAGGAACAGTACCACACTGCCGTCTGTCTGTACCTTATTCCGGTTGTTGAACATCCAATAGGCAGCCCACAACACCGCACTTAACGCAGCCAGCAGAAAGCCTTCAGCCGACACGGTCATTTCCCCTTCAAATCCGGTACCGATGGAAATCAAGGCCACCCCGGCCAGCGACACAAACATCCCGATATACTTCTTCTTCGGAATGGGCTGTCCGGCAAACAGTGCCAGCAAAATCAGCAGCACAATCGGCCACGCATAGTTGATGGGCTGTGCCACCTGTGCCGGAAGCAGTTCGTACGCCTTGAACAACACCAAGTAGTAGGCCACCGGATTCAGCAAGCCCAATGCGGCATAATACAGCCATTGCTTCCCGGTCAGGCCTCCCAACAGCCTCCATTTTCGCTGTACGGTAAGCAGCACCGTAAATATCACCAGTGAGGTCAGACTGGCCACCCACAGCATCTCAAAATGCGTCAGGTAGCGCAACGCCATCTTGAACGCCGTGGCTACCGTCGACCAGCTCAGTACGGCCACACAGGCACACGCAATCGCCTTGTTGTCGTTCGTCATCTCAAGGCCTCCACTTCTTCAGTTGTCAACGGAATCTTCTTGCCCAGTCGCCGTGCCCCAGTGGGCGTAATCAGATAATCTTCCTCGTTACGCAACCCCGTAAAGTCACGGTAACTTTCCAGCTTCTCGTAATTGATAAAATCCGTAAAGCGATGTTCCGATTTCCAATAGTCAATCAGTTCCGGAATGAAATAAATGCCCGGTTCAATGGTCAGCACAAATCCCGGTTCCAGTTTCCGAGCCAGACGCAATGATTTCCGTCCAAACTGCGTACTCTTGGGATGTCCGTCATAGCCTACCCACACTTCACCTAAGTTCTCCATGTCGTGTACATCCAGTCCCATCATGTGCCCCAGCCCGCAAGGGAAGAACATAGCATGTGCTCCCTGTTCCACGGCATCCGCCGGATTGCCTTTCATCAAGCCCAGTCCTTTCAGGCCTTCGCAAATGACCCGACAAGCCAAATCGTATACATCCCGGAAATACCCCCCCGGCTTCAAGGCTTCCACTGCCGCCCGATGCGCCGCCACCTGAATGTCGTACACATCCTTCTGGCGGCTGGTGAATTTCTTTCCGGCGCAGATAGTAGACGACATGTCTCCGGCATAACCCATCTCCGTTTCTGCTCCGGCATCCACTAACAGCATGTCACCTTCCTTCACCGTGTGACCGTAATAATGGTTGTGAAGCGTTTGTCCGCACACTGTGGCGATGGTTGGGAAAGACAAACGGCATCCGTGTGCCCGTGCTACTGCCTCCAACGCCGCAGCCGCTTCATACTCTTTCATACCGATGCGCAACATCCGCATGGCTTCCAGGTGCATTTCTGCCGTCACGTCACAAGCCCGTTCAATCTCCGCAATTTCCTCTTCCGTCTTGTGATTCCGTAAGTCGACAATTCCTTTAATTAAAGGAACAGAAGGCATCTCCACTCCCGGCTTCACGCCCAGCAAATCCATCAGTTTCAACCGATGCTCGGCACGGTAAGGCGGCAAATAATGCACCATCCGCTTTTGTGCCACCACTTTCTGCACATATACCTTCAGTTCTGCCATTGGCCGTGTTTCTGTCACCCCTACCCGCTGTGCTTTCTCGCGCAAAGTGGGCTGCGTCCCCATCCACACAATATGGTCGATGGTCAGTTCATCGCCAAAAATAATTTCACGATCCTCATCAATGTCAATTACCGCAGCCAGTCCGGCATACGACAATCCCCAGAAATACAGGAAGGAAGAATCCTGCCGATAATCGTACGTGTTGTCCTCATAATTCATTCCGCACTCGTCGTTCCCTAAAAAGAGGAGCAGGCCTGAGCCCACACTCTTCATCAATTGCCGCCTGCGGGCGACATACGTTTCTTTTGCAAACATAGTTTTATCCTTTTAGTTCTTTAAATCCGTTCCTTTCAGTTTGATGCGATAAGGCCATTGTGCATCTTTCTCTCCGCTTTCCGGTAAGGGATTCATCCAATGCTCCTCCGGGGCCCCCATCACTACCAACCACAAATATACTAACTTCTCGTTTTCAGGCACTTTAAAAGTCAGTTTTCCTTTCTGCTTGGCACTCATTTCGCCGTACAGACTTTTCCCGTCCGCCTTTACAGCTACAAAACCATACCGCCAACCTGCTTTTTCCGGATGAACCGATACATAACCGTCCTGCGGACCTTTCAATCCCTCAAATTGTAAGGTTACCTTCGTTCCCGGTTCCGGTACCACCAACGGGATGACATTGAAGCCGTAGTTTTCCGGACAAACCTCCGCAGGCACCTGATACCAGCCATCCGTCTGCTTCGTCAGCTTACAATCATACTGGTTGGCATAAGGCCGTGTATTCTTCCACACCCGTTCAAAGTCCAGATTCACCAGATGGCGGCTGGCATCGAACATCTCGTCACAAAAAGCCTCCTGTGACAGCCCCGTCAGCCGTTTATACGTCATCACCGGATCTTCTCCTTTCTTTCCCTTCCGGAAAAGTTCGGCAATGATGGGACGTCCCCGCTTCACTCCCCAATACTCTAAGATATACGGAGAGTGATAGATATTCTCCAGGTGCAGATAAGCCTTGTGCGTCAGTTTCGTGAATGCATCCCAGTGATATTTTTCATCAGTCTGCCAGTCCGGATTGACCTGCCACAACATCCATTGTGAAGCCATCTCGAAGAAACCGGAACCGCCCCAAGCCTCTCCTTCCCCGTCACATGAAATCTGCGACTGGAAACTATGGCCCAGTTCGTGTGCCACACAGTTCAGCTTTTCATCCTGGATACGGTTAGGAGCCACCCACAAAGCTCCAATTTGCTGGTCATAATCCCCGCCATAAGCTGTTCCCTCGAGCGAGTAGTTAATCATGACCATCATCCGGTAACGGTCGCTCTTCGACCCCGGTTTCGTGAATTGTAGGGAGTCCCGGAAAAAAGTATAGAAATGTTCCAGCTTGTCCGTCAGATTGTTCAAGTCCACGTGCATGTCATGTCCTTCCAGCTGAGGAGGATTCGCCAGGTCATTGCCGAATCCCTTCTCCCAAAACACCGCCACATTATCCGTACAGCACATCCGCTGATAACTCCATTTGGAGTCCGGGTTATGGAGATCCATGCCCTGCAAATCTTTGGGAATGTAGATTTCCTTCCCTCTCAGTTTGTTATTGCACAAATCAACGGGACACACCGATTGAGAAAAAGCGGCAGTACACACTGCCGCTAAAAGAAATGCTCCTATAAATCGTTTGTTCATTTGATATGAATATTAAAAACAAAAGTTATCCGATACGGTTTCCCTCCTTCGGTATAAACCAAGGCTTCCTTCACGGTATAAGTATCACCGGAAGCCGATTTTCCCGGATATTGTCCGATGGAGAAAATAAAGTTCTCCGCATCGTATTCCACATACACCTTACTGTCATTGTCACTACCCCATCCAATGGAATTACCCAGGCTGTCAAACCAGAAGCCATATCCGTTGGCTGTCGTATTGTAGTCCAGACTGCCGTCCGCTTTCACTGCGGCAAAGGCGATTTTTCCTTCTTGAGGTTCTGTTTTTGCAGACAACATCTGCGATGTCAGCTGTGAAGGCTGCATGGTCAGTGCCTGCGCTACTTTCGTGAGGTCTCCCAGTTCAGAAATATTGACAGAAGTTCCATTGTAATCTGTCGCACTCGCCGCAAACGAAACGTCGTACGTCAGTGTCAGGTTCTGGGGCGCTGCATCCGGGTCAATCGTCACGTTTCCCAACAAATCCGTATGCTCGAACTTCACTTTATACGGGAACTGTTGGTCGGTCAATTCCTTTTCATCCCACGGATGAACCGTATAGGCCTGCGGAGCTGCCTGTACAATGAAATACAAGCTCTGCGTGCCAGCCGGTACGTCAAAAGAAACTTTCCCGTTCTTGTCCGAATGTGCCTCACCGTATTCCCGGCTTCCATCCTGTTTCAATGCCACAAAGCCATACATCCAACCCATATTTCCGGCACTTCCTGCCGTATTGTATTTCGTGGTTGTACCCTTCACGGCCTCCGATTCCATGTACTTACCCGGATCGCCCGCTGCCAATACGGCACCAGGTTCCAGTCCTACGAAGTCGGCTGTCACCACCGTATTGCCGGCTTCCGGCAAGTTCAAAGGAATCACGTTGAAACCGGTAGCTTCCGGACAATTGGCATACGCCACTTGATAATAGTCTCCACTTGTATAGAATGTAGTGTGATACCGTCCGAGATACCCAACGGAATATTCACGTACCCCATCGATGTCGAAAGTAGCCATCCGGCTGGCATAATCATACAACTCTTCTTTCGTCTTGTTCCAATCGTTGTTGCAATACAACCGTGTATAAGCCGAGATGGCATCCTCCGGATACACAGACTCTCTCCAGATGCGACCAATCGTCTCAATGCCATGTTTCATCACCCAATAAGATTGTAACCAGTAGCTGGCATAACGCATCCATTCGTTTTCAAAATGACGGTGATTATTCTGCAACCACACATCAAAATAGTAAGAGGTGAACATCTCTTCCGGATAATCCTGGAAAGACTGCCATTGGGCACACTGCTCCCAGAAACCGTTTCCGCCGTTACTCCCTTCATATCCGTAACGGAAACCCGACTTGAGATCGTCATTTCCTCCCTGACACAATTTATCACAATACACCTGGTACTGGAAGCTATGCCCGATTTCATGTGCAATGGTAGACCCCACAGGCTGGCACGTACTTGGATTTACCCACAAAGCCCCGATGGTATTGTCGTACCCGGAACCCGTAGCGAGCCATTCTTCCTGATACAACAGATAGATTTCCATCTTGTAGCGGTCCAGGAATGATTTGCCCTGTCCGGTTTCCGCAAACTTCAGCTTTTCGATATTAGTCTTATAGAACTGCTCGGCCTTTTCCAGAAGGTCATCGATGTCTACCCGCAAATTGGCAGGCACCGTTTCCGCATTCGGGTCATCTCCAAATCCGGCTTCCCAGAACACGAAGAAATGTTCGCTCTGTTTGGAACGGAACCACGACCATTTGGCATCGCTGCGCAACATGTCCATGCCTTCGAACTCTGCAGGTTTGTAGTATTTATCGAAATCTTCCACCTCCGACTCGTCCATCACCGGATTGTCTTCCTCTTTTTCTATTATCTCTTCCTTTACACCGTCAGACTCATCCTTACATCCACCACAGAACAGAAGGGAAACAAGGCTCCCAATGAAAAATAGTTTTTGTACGGTATTTCTCATAAAATCTCAAAGAAGATATATAACAAAAACTCATCCTAAATGAAGAAACTCATCAAAATAACTTTATTAGAATTTTCCTGAGGTTTCTACCACTTAGGATGAGATCTTATCTCAATAATACTAGATTCCTATATTACTGAACAGTCCAAGTGACAATTAAACGGAAGAACTTAGAAGTATCATTTGTATCTACCCATCCTGCCGTAAATTGACCAGTAGTACCCGAAGCAAGATCAGCATTATAACCAATGCCACATGCTTCATCATCACTATAATATTCCATATACGCTGCAAAACCATCTGTTCCCCATGTGACATAGTCACCTGCGGCATTCATCCAATAACCAGGAGCATTTGCTGTATAATGTTCACCCATATCTTTTACTGCACTGGTAGTGACATCAAATAAACTAAATTTGATTCCGTCATTGGCAGCAACAGCAGAAATAAAATCAGCATACGGCATATCAAATACAGCTTCAATGTTTTCCTGATAATCTGACAGGTTTATAGTATTTGCTGCCCCATCTGCGAAAGTCAGAGATAAAACAGCTACTGTAGGATCCGTCACACTCGCATTCAGAGTAAAACGTACATAATCATCGTAATCCGGTCCGTTTTTGGCAAATCCAACTTCCAATGACAACACCGTACCGGCAGCAATTCCACCTTCAGTCAAATCAAACACCAATTCTTTATTAGCCTTATCCAATACAACAGATGCCTTACAAGCCGCATCATCCTGAGCACAAGGCTGATTAGCTGAATTGAAATACCATCCAGCATCATCCTTATTATATGGTGTCTTCAACCACTGGTTACGCGTAATATTAATAGGATAAAAAACAGTTTCACCTGAACTTAATCCATCTATAACAGCATCTACACTCATACCCATCTTTTCTTCAAACTTTGCAGCATAGTCTGCAAGCTTCACAGTATATGAATGTGCACCATTTACTTCCAAGTCGCCTGAAACGGAGATTTGAGCTTCTGTATCAATTTTCAAATAAGGATTCTCATTTTCCCCATATACATGTTTCGAGCTCGCATCATTGTAATCATCACTACATGCTGTAGTAAATGCAAGCAACGAACAGCAGCAAAACGCCAATAATATATTCTTTTTCATGATAAATCTTTTTTAATTGTTGTCATTAACCTCCATAACCCGGATTTTGTTTTAACTTTAGGTTTCCTTCCAGGAACGTCTTATGAATCGGGAAAATATCACAGTGATTGTCATTTATATCCTGTGTCCGATCTTTACAGAACCAAGATTTGCCATTGAATACATTCTGTCCATTGGTCATACGGAAACGAATCAAATCTTGGCGACGATGATGTTCTGCCACAAATTCCCAAGCCAGATCGTCCAGCAATCCCCCTAAAATAATATCAGCACCACCTTCTTCGGTAGTTACCCAGTTATCCGGTTCATCCTGTTTGGCTGTATTCTCACGATGACCATATTTATACACACTGCCACCTTTCAACTGAGCAACTGTTCGTACTGCTTTTTCTGGATTATCCTTGAACGCACGTGCACGAACTTTGGTTACCAAATCAGCAGCATCTTGTTCTGTCTCGCCATTGTATCCACCCAAACGCAACAAACATTCAGCTTTCATCATCATAGCATCAGCCAAACGGAAGAAAGGAACATCATCGTAAGAAGTCCCCCAATCGCCCGACTTGATTTCATATTTTACCAAACGGGCCCCTTCCATCGGGTAACAACCCGGATTATCTGTACTACGGATTTCGCGGGTATAGTTCAAAGGTTTTCCATCTACATAAATAGTATTACCATTCATATCTTTCTGTTCACCTTCAATCCAACAGTCCGTAAAACGAGTATCATCTGGATCATAGGTTTCCAGGAACTGTGGCAAAGCCGCACTTCCGCCTGTAGCCCATCCGGTAAATCCCCATGTGGCACGTCCTGCTTCATTCATCCATTTGTTGGCATAGTAGTTACCGCCGGCATACAAATATTCAAACGGAATACCAAAAATAATCTCTGGAGAAGTTGAAATATCTTCCTTAAAGTTATCTGAATAATTCGAAGTTAATGAGAACGGACCAGCCAATACCTGATTCAACTCATCAATACACTTCTGATAATATGTATTATCTGAATGATCATTAAACCATGCGTTATGATTCAGATACATCTTAGCTAGAATCATGTGTACCGCATAGTTATTAATTTCACCCATTTTCACTTCATTACCACACTTATCCTTGATATCATTTAACTCTGTAATCAAGAAATCCCATACTTCCTGCGGTTTAGCCTGCTCCGGCTGCCAGCCAGAAGGATGATCATATGTTGTGTCTAATGGAATATTACGGAACAAGTCGAACAGGATATAATAATACAATGCACGGTAAGCACGAAGCTGTGAAACTGAAGTTTCAACCTTCTGAACAGCCTCATCGGCCAACAACTTGTTGCAAGTATTAATACCCTCATAAGCATATTGCCATTCAGTCCACAAGTGGTCAATCTGTGAATGGAAATTGTGTTCATGCATAGCGATGTAAAGATCTCCCCAACCAACTCCAATTCGTAGCGGAGTCACCCACAAATCTGAAGTTTCATCCATCACATCTGCATATCCATTCCAAGCCCAATATACGTTACGTAAAGAGGAATATACAGGAGCAAACATTGCAGCAGCATCCTTATCTGTAAATTGATACTTTTCTGATGCCAATTCGCTATAAATAGTCTCACTCAGGTCGGTACAGCCACTTATTGAAAACATACTAGCACCGATTACTGTTCCGAGTAATGATTTATATAATTTTGATTTCATATCTCTTCAATATTAGAAAGTTAAATTCAAACCAAAGGTAAATGAACGGATAGAGGGATACTTGTCACGATAATCAATACCTGCATAGGTAGGATATGGATTTGACAATTCTGGATCCAGTCCTGAATAGCCTGTAATACAGAACAGATTATCACCTGACAAATAAGCACGAACACCTTTGATATATTTATTGTCTCTCTTTATCGGGAACGTATAACCAATAGTTAAGTTCGTTAACTTCAAGAAATCACCATCTTCCAAATAATAGCTGACAAATGTCTGAGGCTGAGAAGAAGACAGAGTATATTGTCCGCCGTAAGGTGCCTTTTCAACTGATTTTAATCGATTATAGGCAATTGAGTTATTTTCATAGAAAGCACGAGGTTCATTCAGAATTTTAAAGCCCAACTGACTAGTGAATTGCATACTTAAATCCCAGTTTTTATAAGACAAGTTGTTTGTCCATCCCAAATAAACTTTTGGCAAACCACTACCCAAATATTGACGGTATTCATCATTCTTCAACTGATCATTTGAAAACTCTACAACCTCCCCATCCGGCTTTTCAATCAGGAATAGACCGTTCTCGGATACGCCGACAGATTTCAATCCATAGAAATCTCCTAAAGCATGTCCTTCTTCCATACGATGAGTAGAAATACTAATAGGTTCTCCCAAGCCACCGGTATCAATATAACTATTTGCTTCATACAAATCGTTAGACAAACTTATCAGCTTGTTTTTATTAGCAGAAACGGTCACCACTGTTTTCCATTCAAAATCTTTTGTACGTACCGGAACTGCATTCACAGCCACTTCAATTCCTTGATTCCGTACAGAACCCGCATTAGCCAATGTCGTATTATACAAGTTCGGAGGAGTTGGTACTGTATATAAGAACAACAAATCAGTTGTTTTCTTATTATACAAGTCAATAGAACCACCCAAACGATCATCCAATACACTCCAATCTAATCCCACATTGAATTCTGTTGATTTTTCCCATCTAAGATTAGGATTCGGATTAGAACTTACAGACAAACCAGGTAACCAAGTTCCATTACTATAATAATAAGAACTTCCGTAAGTATATTTTGTCAACGATTCGTATGGATTATTGGGAATGACACCAGTAATACCAAAACCTGCACGGAGTTTCAAATTATTCACCCAAGTAATTCCCTTCATAAATTCTTCATTACTGATAGTCCATCCCAATGAAGCTGAAGGGAATGTACCCCACTTATTATCAGCACCAAACTTAGAAGATCCTTCACGACGGACACTCACCAATAAATTATAGCGGTTATCATAAGCATAACTTACACGAGCAAAGAAACCAATCAAGGTATTTTCATTAGCCTCACTACCCATTCCAGCTTTTCCTTCTTTTAAAGCTTGACCGATACCCAAATTGTACCATTGGAAGAAGTCTGTCGGGAAATCATAGTTATTGGCATAATTTCTTTCGTATTTATAATACTGATAACTATAGCCCACCAATGCATTCATACGATGTTTTCCTATATTTAAATCGTATTTTGAGGTAATTTCCAAATTATCAGTCCGCGTTTCATCATTGGTATGATAAGCATAACCTGTCCACTGGTTCAACTTATTACTAAAGTAGTCGGAAGTATTATATCCTTTATCATGTGCTCCGAAACGACTCGTTGCCAACATCAAGTTAGTCTGCCATCCTTTAATCGGTTCAAAAGTGATATTACCGGTAGCACGTGTTTCTTCATAGGTATAGTTACCCAGACGCTCTTCCAGCATACCTACCGGGTTATAATAATAGTTTACTCCAAAATCTTCATTGTATGAACCATCTTCATTGTAAATCGGTGCAGTCGGGTTACGGGCAATCGCCTGACGATAAATATTTGACTGGTCTGTAGCAGTGGCATTGGTCGCACTATTCTTATGCCACTTTTTCACCATATTCAAATTCACTTTCAACATGTCATTCAACATCCAGTGAGACACATCGAAACGCATACGAATATCTTCTGCGTATGTATTCATGATTACACCGTCTTCCTTACGATAAGTAAAGTCTGCAGAATAAGTAGTCTGCTTGGTACCACCGGTAATATTGAAGTTGTGATTGTGCGTAAAACCTGTACGGCTGATGGCATCCAGCCAGTCAGTATCATATCCCTTATCCGTAAAGTTTGTCTTTCCGGCACGTACATCTTCTGCCGTCATAAAATCCAGTTTCTTGCCAAACTGAGAAGCAGATACATAACCTGAATAGGAAGCTGTGGTATGTGCCTCACGCTTACCGTTTTTTGTAGTAATCAGAATCACACCATTTGCGCCTCGTGTACCGTAAATAGCAGCCGCAGAGGCATCCTTCAGTACATCGATAGATTCGATATTTTCAGGTGCTACTGTCGTCAAGTCACCTTCTACCCCATCAATCAAAATCAAAGGAGTCGTACTACCGTTCACAGAGATAACACCACGCAGACGAATTGTAGAAGTCGCATTCGGATCACCAGAACCTTTTGCAATGGTCAAACCGGCTACCTTACCTTTAATCAAATCGGCAGCATCACCCACCTTACCCACTGTAAAGTCTTCTGCCTTGACAGAAGAAATTGCACTGGTCACATCACCTTTACGCTGTGTACCATAACCAATCACTACGACTTCGTCCATCACCTCGGTATCTTCACGCAGGGTGATAGTCGCTCCTGCCTTCAACTGGCCGGCAGGAATCTCTTGCGTCTTATAACCGATATAACTAACCTGAAGAACAGCTTTGGCAGAGACATTTAGACTAAACTTTCCATCAATATCTGTAATGGTACCATTTGTTGTACCCTTCTCCATGATATTTGCACCGATGACAGGCTCACCTTTCGAATCGACCACCTGACCTGAGATCGTCTTCTGCTGCAAGACACTCTCTACCACCGGTGCTCCAGTAGATTCTGCATAGACTGCCATAGGCAGACAACCCGCAGAGAGCACCACACATGCCGACACTTTTACAAATGCACGACTAAACAACATGTGATTTAAATGTGTATTCATTTCGCTTGTATTTAGGGGTTAATAATCATTCTACTTTCCATTCTATAATACCTCCCGAAGCTCCTTTCTGAAGCTGTGCGGAGATTTTCAATCCGGTAGTCTTGACCGGCTTGAAGCTGACTACATTATATTTGTCTTTTTCTACGCCATATTGATCATTAGTCTCTACTTCTTTCCAAGAATTTCCATTCTTGTAATAGAGTTTCCAGCTCTGCGGTACACGGAAATCACCGTCGTAATGGTCAAAGTCGAGCCAGTAGACTTCTACTTTCGACACGGTGTAAGGCTGATCAAACTCGTAGGCCAGAGATTCCAATGTTCCTTCTTTCAACCACCAGTAGAAATAAGGTTTGGAAGTATCGGAAGAACGTTTCGGTTCCCACTGGTCGTTCACGCCCCATGCGTATGAGATTACAGAAGCTGATTCAGGGGCATCTTTCTGAATAGGAGCCTGGATGGAGAATGTCTTGGCCTTGGAAGTGATGGTCGGTTCCGGGGTCGGAGTAGCATATTCTTTCGTCTCCGGAATCCAGACTTCCATCTGGTCGGACCCGCGGTTATCCCAAGTAGAATAAGGGATGGCACGGAATGGTACATCTTTCACACTGCCGTCCTTACCCAGTTCCTTAGCTGTTCCGCTTAATACCATCACCCCTTTCAGCAGGTTAGCATCGTAAGTGGCCTTTATCGGTGTGTCACGCGGAATGAACTTGTTGAAGACGATGCTGTCGGGCTGGTCTTTACCTTCCAGACAGAACATAATCGGACCACGCTCCAAAGCCACCATACCCCGGTCGACTTCCACTTTGTCGTTGGCCGTGATACGACGGACATCCATCGGCAAATCCAATTCAATCACATCACCCGGTTTCCAGGTGCGGACAAGCGTTTCGTAACCGTCACCTTCCATGCCTTTCACGTCGGAACCGTTGACTTTCAACGTATATTTCTTGGCGGCATCTGTATACGCATACAGGTCGGAAGCTACCGGAGCGGATTTTGCCCAGCTGGGGATACGCAGACGGATGGCAAACTTACCTTCTTTCTCTGGAGTGACTTTGATGGCAATCTTGCCGTCCCACGGATATTGGGTGGTCTGTTCTAATGTTACTTTATTGTCGGCCGTCTTCATTTCAGCTTTTCCCTGAATGTACAGATTTACATAAATGTCGTTCTGCTGAGTGGCATATACATAATTGGAAATGGAAGCCATGAAACGGGTGATATTACCCGGACAGCAGGCACAACCAAACCAAGGCTGGCGGTCATGTTCACCCATGGATTCCAACGGGTTATCATAGAAGAACTTGTCACCGCTCAATGACACACCCGAAATCACACCGTTGTACAAGGCACGTTCCAGCACATCCATGTATTTGGATTCACCGGTAGCCAGGAACATACGGTAGTTCCAATACACATTGGCAATGGCGGCACAAGTCTCGCAATAAGCAGTATGGTTCTGCAATTCATAGTTCGGTCCGAAACCTTCTCCCTGTGCCCGGGAACCCATACCACCGGTGATATACAGTTTCTTGCTCACCAGGTTGTCCCACAAGCGGGTCAAGGCATGGAAATAAGCGGTATCCTTGGTCAAGGCTGCCACATCAGCCACACCTGAATAAAGGTATCCGGCACGTACAGCATGACCTACGATCTCATCCTGCTGGAGAATCGGCTTGTGGTCCTGACTGTATTCGCTCAGTTTGTGACCGTCGGTACCGCGTCCGGTTTCTTCCACGAAATACTTCGCCATGTTGAGGTATTTCTCGTCGCCCGTTACCTTATATAATTTACACAATGCCATTTCAACGATGGGGTGTCCTGAAGGCACGTGTTTCTGTCCTTCTCCCGGACCGAACACCTTGCATACCAGGTCGGCATTCTTGATAGCCACATCGAGGAAAGTACGTTTGCCCGTTGCCCGATAGTGTGCGATGGCAGCCTCGTACATGTGACCGCTGTTATACAGTTCGTGGCTGTTCAGTTTTTCCCATTTGGAATGGCCCCACCATCCGGAAAGACGGTAGCACTTGTTGGTGACACAGGTGGTCAGATAGCCGTCCGGTTCCTGAGCCGCCGCAATGATATTGATCACGCTGTCCAGATAATGGTCCAATTTCGGATCATATTTCACAGCCAGTGAATAAGAGGCACCTTCTATTACCTTATAAGGATCGGTATCATCGAAAGAGAAGTCACCGCGATGTTCTCCTTTCTTCAATCCGCCTGCAATGGCGAAATTATCGAAACGGCCGTTTTTTTCACATTCCTTAAAAGCAGAAGGGATGGAGACGGTGCGGTTCGTTTCAATACGAGGCGACCAGAAACCGTCACTAATATGTACTTGGGTAAAGGGAACCTCCTGAATCGGAGCATCCGGTTGTTGATAAGCAGGCTTGGTACAGGAAGTCATTCCCGCCACAGCGATTCCGCTCATCAATAATATGAAAAGTTTGTTCTTCATAAGATATAAATTGGTTTTATTTCTTTTTAGCAAAAGTAGCTTTTAGTAAGAATAACGGGTAAAAATATCATCCATTCAGCTACAAAAATAGTCGCATTCAAACCGCACATAGTAATAGAAATAACATGCTATAAATCAAATAATTACGCAATACCTAATAGACTTTTATAGCATATCTTCGGACGATTTTATCATTCTTTTCCCAAACCTAATGAAGGTAAAATAGAAGAAAATCCACCCCTACTCTGTAAAACGAAAAATACCTTGCCATAAAAAGCATTTCCTCCTTGCAACTTTTATGTTTCCCGCAAGGAGAACGTATGTTTCTCTCTTGGAAAACGTACGTTTCCGCCGTGAGAAACATACGTTTTCGCACTGAAAAACATAAAAGATACCACACTCCTATTAGAAATAAGCCAAGGCATTCAGATTAATACAAAGCATCCATCCCGCTCAGTTTTCCACTCTCTTCTTTGGGGCAAATCCTACAATTAGATTTTCACATCATCTTTTTTAGATTATTTTACACGTCTTATTCATATATTTTAAGCAACTTTGCACAGTCTTAAAAAGGATATACGTATGAGGACACTTTATTGCCTACTGTTTTTACTGTCATATAGTTTATTGGGTTATACTGCACTCCCTACCCATTTTCAATTCCGCCATTACAACATCGAAAATGGGGTTTCTTCTAATGGCATAGCCTCCATTCTACAAGACCAGAAAGGCTATATCTGGCTGGGAACAGACAATGGACTAAGCAGATTTGACGGGAATCAATTTGTCTTCTATCAAAAAAACAATCCACTTTATCCTGACTTTCATGCCAATTCCATAAATGCCATCTGCGAGACAAACACCAATGAATTATGGTTAGGCACAGAAAACGGAGTGTATATCTACAATCAAGTAAAAGATACCTTTACTCCCTTTTTGGAAAAAACGAGCAATAACACAGGCATAAGTTCGTGGATAACCCACATCATTCAAGATAAAGAAAAGAATATATGGATTGCCACCCGCAAGCAAGGTGTATTTCAATACAACACGCAAACTCACAAACTGAGACAATATGAAATTCCTCAGAATGACAATATCATCATCCGTATACTGAACGATGCCCAAAACAACATCTGGTTATCCGGCCCCTACCAACTCTGCCGGCTCAACAAAGCCCATAATACGTTTGAAGAATTTTCCATCAAAGGAGAATCTACAGGGGTATATTCCATGGCTCTATGTGAAGACTCGTCCCATAACCTTTGGATTGGGACTTGGGAAAAAGGGCTTTGGAAGTTAAATCCACAAACACACGAAGTACAGAAGTTTTTAGTTTCCGAAAAAGGAATAGGCATACGGCACATCCATTCCCTCCTGGAATACTCTCCCGAGACTTTCTTTATAGGCTCCGACGAAGGACTGACCGTTTTCAACCCAATTACTCAGGAAAGTTTTCTCTACGACCAATATGGGGAAGGCAATGAGTCCTTGTCCGACAAATTCATTTATCCGATGCTGAAAGACCGGGAAGGTGGGGTATGGATAGGCACTTACTACAACGGCGTCAATTACCTTCCCCCTTATTGCGGACAATTCATAGGGTATTCCGGAACGGATAATTTCCCTTTTTTCAACGGACAGATCATCAGCCGATTCTGTGAAGGGGAAAACGGAGAGATATGGATTGGCTCGGACGATGCGGGAGTGAGTTGCTTTTCTCCATCTCAAGGCCAGTTTGTGAACTTTCCCGGAAGGGAGCAACTGACCCACAAAAATGTCCATGCCTTGTGCTATACGGGAAAAGAACTTTGGATTGGTACCTACAGTGACGGGATATACGCTCTACAAACTTCCACCGGACACATCAGAAAATATACCACAGCAGACGGACTAGACGAAAGCAGTATCTATTGCCTATTTCAAGACAGCCACGGACAAATCTGGACCGGATCCATGAGTGGGGTATGCTTATATAATCCACAGAACAACCGTTTTACTCAGGTTAAGAACCTGGATGGATTGATTATTGCAATGGCAGAAGATGCCAAAGGCAACATCTGGATTGCCACCCAAGGTAAAGGAGTCTTTAAATTCTCCCCACAGAATCAGATATGGAAGAAATACAGCGAGCCAGAAGGACTGGATTGTCCCACTATCAACCATATATGCATCAACCGTGAAAATGAGTTGTGGGTGGCCACTGCCGAAGGATCGTATTTATTCAATCCACTTAATGAATCCTTTTCTCATCAAGCCCTCAAGATTCCCAACGAATGCATCAATGCCATCTTAGAAGGAGAAGACTGTTTATGGCTTACTACGGCCAAAGGACTGGTGAAATACACACCCACCACAAGAGCCACACAGATTTTCACCAAAAGTGACGGGCTGCAAAGTGAAGCCTTTATCATGGCCTCAGCCCTGAAAACCCGGAATGGAGAATTCTACATCGGCAGTATCAACGGTTTCAATACATTCTATCCGCACCAACTGAAACTGAACACCCAGAAGCCGAATGTGGTACTGACCGGACTGGAAATCTTCAACAAAAAAATAGAAACACAAGAAGGGGGCATCTTGCCGGAGGCCATTGACCACTTAAAAGAAATCCACCTTCCTTATAAGGATAATGTCATCACCCTGACCTATGCAGCTTTAAGCTACTGTACCCCACAGAAAAACCAATATGCCTACATTCTGGAAGGCTTTGACAAGGAATGGAACTATGTAGGTCCTCAACACAGCACCACCTACACCAACTTGCCGGCAGGTACTTATACCTTCCGGGTCAAGGCCTCAAACAATGACAACGTGTGGAATGAGGAAGGTACTGCCATCCGCATCATTGTACATCCTCCTTTCTATTTCTCCCTGCCGTTCAAAATCGGCTACTTCCTGCTGTTTATCTTCGCCATTGGACTGCTGCTGCGCTACGTGGTACGCCGGAGCGAAAAGAAACATGCCAAGGCCATCGACGAACTGAACAACAAGAAAGAAAAAGAAATACACGAAGCAAAAATCAATTTCTTCACCATGATTGCCCACGAAATCCGTACGCCGGTATCGCTCATCATCGGTCCGCTGGAAAAAGTGATGCAATCCACACACATCCCGTCCAACGAGCGGCAGGAACTGGAAATCATCGACCGCAACAGCCAGCGCTTGCTCTATCTGGTGAACCAGTTACTCGACTTCCGGAAAGTGGAACAGAAGGAGATGCGGATGCGCTTCACCCCGCAATCCATACGAGAGCTGATGGAAAGCGTGTGCGAACGCTTCTCCCCGACCCTTCATCAGAAAGGAGTCAGTTTCTCCGTGGTCTATCCGGACAAGGATTTTTATGCCGACGTGGACAAGGAAGCCATTACAAAAGTGCTGAGCAACTTGCTGACCAATGCCAACAAGTATACGCAAAATATGATTGAGGTCCGTTTCGAGGCACAACCTGAGCAGCAGTTATTCTCCATCCAAGTGAAAGACAATGGGAAAGGAATGAATGAAGAGGAGCTGGGCAAGATTTTCAAGCCTTTCTATCAGGCATCCGAAAACAAACCGGGCACGGGCATCGGACTGAGCATCGTAAAAGGTATCGTGGAAGCTCATAACGGAAAAGTGGAAGTGACCTCACAACCAGGTGTAGGCTCTGTATTCAGCATTACTCTCCCACAAAAACAAGAAAAACAGGCTGCAGAAAACGGAGAAATCTTATCGGCTGGCCCGCTACCCGAAGACATTATCCCCGAACAGCATGATACGACTCCTCAAGCCAAGGTGCTGCCCATCATGCTGATTGTGGACGACAACGAGGACATGCTTCATTTCCTGTCTTCTCATTTCCAGAACAACTATACCATTGTGACGGCAACCGACGGCACCGAAGCCCTCCATAAACTGAAAGAACAGGAAGTCTCACTGATTATCAGCGACTGGATGATGCCGCACATGAACGGTATCGATTTGTGCAAGGCAGTACGAAGCAACCAGATGACAAGTCACATTCCGTTCATCCTGCTGACGGCCAAAACCGGTACGGAGGCCAAGATTACCAGCATGAACTGCGGGGCGGATGCGTACATCGAGAAACCGTTCTCCCTGCAATACCTGGAGGCCTGCATCAAGAACCTGCTGGAACTGCGCCTGCAACTGAGACAGAAATTCTCGCAAATGCCGACCGTTTCCATCAACTCCATTGCAGCCAACCAGACCGACAAGGTGTTCCTGGAGAAGATGAACCACCTGATTGAAGAGAACCTGAACAACGACCAGCTTTCGGTGGATTTTCTGGCCGAAAAGCTGTGCATCAGCCGTTCGGGACTGTTCGTCAAGATAAAAGGACTGGCCAACACCACGCCGAACGAGATGATTCAGATTATCCGGTTGAAGAAAGCTGCTTCCCTGCTGTTGGAGAACCAGTACCGTATCAATGAGGTAAGCTACATGGTGGGATTCAACAATCCGTCGTACTTCAGCAAATGCTTCCAGAAACAGTTTGGCATGAAACCGGGCGAATACATCGCCAGCCATACTTCCCAGCCTGTCAGTACCCCTCCGGAAAAGGAATGAGATTTTATAAGGAGACGGGTGATGTGAGTGCATAAAATTATGTATCTTTGCGATTCAAAGATTTGATTGAACATGAAGTGCATAACCCTCACTCCCCCGGAACATATACAGGCAACCATTCAGTTGCCCTCGTCCAAAAGTATCTGCAACCGGGCACTAATTATCCACGCGCTGGCACAAAGTCCATGCAAACTGGAGAACTTATCCGACTGCGACGACACGCATGTCATGACTGAAGCGCTGGCTCACATGCCGGAAGTCATTGACATCATGGCAGCGGGAACTGCCATGCGTTTTCTGACCGCTTACCTTTCGGTGACTCCCGGCACGCATATTCTGACGGGTACGGAACGGATGCGGCAACGTCCCATCCAGATTTTAGTGGATGCCTTGCGGAGCTTGGGAGCGGACATCGAGTATGTGGAAAACGAAGGTTACCCTCCTCTGAAAGTTTCCGGACGGACCCTGACAGGAGACCGTCTGACCCTTCCGGGAAATGTGAGTTCCCAATACATCTCAGCCTTGCTGATGATTGGTCCGATGCTGGAAAAAGGACTGGACCTGACCCTCAGTGGGGAAATCGTGTCACGTCCCTACATCAACCTGACACTGAAAGTGATGCGGGATTTCGGGGCGGAAGTGGAATGGACTTCCGACTGCAGTCTTCATGTGGCATCCAAACCCTATCAGGCCTTACCTTATTATATAGAGAGCGATTGGAGTGCGGCTTCCTATTGGTATGAGATAGTAGCTTTGTCCACACAGGATGCTACCGTAAACCTTCCGGGACTTTTCGCACAGAGTCCGCAAGGCGATTCCAAGGTGGCCGAACTGTTCGAGCAGCTGGGTGTCGGTACAAAAAGGGAAGGACAGACTGTCACACTCTATCAGACCCATTCCTGCGTGAAGCACATGGAGTACAATTTCGTGAACCAGCCCGATTTGGCGCAGACCTTCGTGGTGACGTGTGCCATGTTGGGAGTCACTTTCCGCTTTTCGGGACTGCAAAGCCTGAAAATCAAAGAGACCGACCGTATGGCAGCCTTAATCGCAGAAATGCGCAAACTGGGTTACGTGCTGGAAGAAAGCGAAGGTTCCGTACTTTCATGGACGGGCCAACGATGTGAACCGCAGAACCCACCGGTCATCGATACGTACGAAGACCACCGCATGGCCATGGCCTTTGCTCCGACAGTCTTGCGGGAAGGAACTTTGTGTGTACGCAACCCGCAGGTGGTTTCCAAATCATATCCCCGTTTCTGGGAAGATTTGCAGAAGGCAGGTTTCCATTTCACTCAAAATTGATTGTATCATGTGGATTTTAGTCATTGTATTAATTGGAGTCGTTCTCTTCGGACTGGTGGCCGGATACTTTTATAACCGTTCCATACAAAAGAAAATCGACCGTGGAGAATTGACCGAAGCCCCGGAAGTCAAGACGGTGGACGGGGAATGCTGCGGACAGCATCAGGTCTGCGAAAAAGAGAGTCTGTTGGCAGCCGTCAGCAAAAAGATTGAGTATTACGACGATGAAGAACTGGACCGTTTCAAGGGACATCCGTCGGACACCTATACGGAAGAAGAGATTGATGAATTCCGGGAAATCATGTACACCATGAAGGAGGAGGAAGTGGCCGGATGGTGCCGCAGCCTGCAACTCCGTGGTGTGGAGATTCCCGACGAACTGAAAGACGAGCTGTTCCTGATAGTCGGAGAACGCCGTTTCCACTAACCTCCTCACTGGCCCATGAATATCCTCGAATTGTTGCATTATACGTTTTTCCAGCATGCCTTGCTGGGCAGCCTTTTTGCCAGCATCGCCTGCGGCATCATCGGTACGTACATCGTGACCCGAAGACTGGTCTTTATCAGCGGAGGTATCACGCATGCGTCGTTCGGAGGCATCGGCATCGGACTTTATGCCGGTATCTCCCCCATTCTGAGTGCGGCGGTGTTCTCGGTGCTGTCGGCTTTCGGGGTGGAATGGCTCAGCAAGCGCAACGACATGCGTGAAGATTCGGCCATTGCCGTGTTCTGGACATTCGGTATGGCCGTGGGAATTATCTTCAGCTTCTTAGCTCCCGGCTTCACGCCCGACCTTTCTTCGTTCCTGTTCGGCAATATCCTGACCATCACCCGGGGCGACATCTACTTACTGGTGGCATTGAGTCTGGTACTGACCGTCTTCTTCTCTTTGTTTCTCCGGCCCATCACGGCCATTGCCTTCGACCGGGAGTTCGCCCGATCCCAACGCCTTCCCGTGAGTGCCTTTGAATATACGTTGATGGCGTTCATCGCCCTGACCATCGTAGCCTGCCTCCGGATGGTGGGTATCGTACTGGCCATTTCCCTGCTGACGCTTCCGCAGATGACGGCCAACCTCTTTACGTACAGCTTCAAACGCATCATCTGGCTTTCCATCGGTATCGGTTACCTGGGATGCCTGGGCGGGTTGCTACTGTCATACCAGCTGCGGGTGCCTTCGGGAGCGGCCATCATTTTCGTGTCCATCCTGATTTATGTGGGAGCCAAAATATTTTGCATGCTCCGCAAAAAACGAATGAGCTGAGGGAGATTTATCCTAATTTTGTAACATAAGCATTCAAGTTAAAACTACAGTATATGGAAATAAAAATTGATTCACTGGAAAACATCCACGAAGCTGCCAAGAAATTCATCGCAGCCATGGGTGACAACACGGTTTTTGCCTTCTATGGAAAGATGGGGGCAGGAAAGACAACCTTTATCAAGGCCGTATGCGAAGAACTGGGCGTGACGGACGTCATTAACTCGCCGACATTCGCCATCGTCAACGAATACCGTTCGGACGAAAACGGAGAACTGATTTATCACTTTGACTTCTACCGCATCAAGAAACTGGAAGAGGTGTACGACATGGGCTATGAAGACTACTTCTACAGCGGGGCACTCTGCTTCATCGAATGGCCGGAACTGATTGAAGAGTTGCTTCCGGGAGATGCGGTCAGCGTACACATCGATGAAAACGAAGACGGTACCCGTACGGTACGTTTCGACGAGAATAACGACTAACAATGGGAGTACACTATTTCATCCAGGCCTTGTTTGTCCTGGTAGGGCTCTTGTCCCTGCTGGCGGCCATCTGTAACTGGAACTGGTTTTTCACGGCAAAGAACACACAGTTTATTGTGAGAAATGTGGGACGGAAACAAGCCCGCTGGTTCTACGCCCTGATTGGTTTCCTGATGATAGCTACAGGCGTATTTTTCTTTCTGTCTATTCAGGGAACAGTGTAAAACGAACAGAGTTTTCAACAGCTTGTTAATAACTTCGACAGGTTATTAACAGGCTGTCTTGTTTTCCACACCTTAAAAATCGAAGGAAAGCTGGCCGTCGCCTAACAGATTAAAGCTCATCCGGTGATAAGGAGACGTGCCGTAAGCAGCGATGGCTGCACGGTGTTTCTTGGTAGGGTAGCCCTTGTTGCTCTTCCAGTCGTACATCGGATATTCTTCGTGCAGACGGTTCATGTAATCATCACGATAGGTCTTTGCCAAAATGGAGGCCGCCGCAATGGACAGGTATTTCCCGTCTCCTTTTACAATAGTGGTATGCGGAATGCCCGGATAAGGATTGAAGCGGTTACCGTCAATCAGCAGGTGCTGGGGAACCACCTTCAACTGGGCAACGGCCCTGTGCATAGCCAGGAAAGATGCATTCAGGATGTTGATTTTATCAATCTCTTCGGGTGATACCACTCCTACCGCCCAAGCCGTAGCTTCCTGCTCAATGACCGTACGCAACTCATAGCGTTGCTTTTCCGTCAGCTTCTTGGAATCGTTCAGCATTTCATTGCGGAATCCGGGAGGCAGAATGACGGCTGCCGCATAGACTGCTCCGGCCAAACAACCGCGTCCGGCCTCATCACATCCGGCTTCCACCAACTCTTTATGTAAATAGGGCAACAACATATCTACCTCTTTCTTTTTTCGGACTGCAAAGGTAGTATATTTTTCCCGGCCCGCCACCTTTGGAAGACAGAAGTTATCCCAAGGTTATGCACCGATTTTCGACCGAGACCTGACGGGATATGGCAGAAGATTCGTATCTTTGCCGTGCGAAAAAAATAAACGTATGGTACAGATTGACGACGTAATAGTAAGCCTGGACATTTTCAGGGAAAAATTCCTGTGCGACCTGAATGCCTGCAAGGGAGAATGTTGCATCGAAGGGGATGCAGGAGCCCCTGTAGAACTGGAAGAAGTGGAAAAGCTGGAAGAAGTGCTTCCCGTGATATGGGACAGCCTTTCACCGGAAGCCCAGGAGGTCATCAACCGGCAGGGAGTGGTCTACACCGACCAAGACGGCGACCTGGTCACTTCCATTGTCAACGGAAAAGACTGTGTATTTACCTGCTACGATGAGAAAGGCTTCTGCTACTGTGCCATCGAAAAAGCATTCCGCGAAGGAAAATGCAGCTTCTACAAACCGATTTCCTGTCACCTCTACCCCATCCGTGTCAGCGACTACGGTCCATATAAAGCGCTGAACTATCATCGCTGGGATGTATGCAAGGCAGCGGTACTGCTGGGGAAAAAAGAGAATCTGCCGGTCTATAAGTTCCTGAAGGAACCGCTTATCCGCAAATTCGGAGAAGCATGGTATGAAGAAGTGGAAAACGTAGCCAAAGAACTGGAAGCTCAACACTTGATTTAACGATATATTCCCGCCACCACAGGCTCCTTCAGCCGAGTGACGGGATTTTTTATGTCTGAATTCTATTTTGCCTTTTCTATCCGTACCTGTTTGACTAAACGCAACGCGTATTCTTTCGTCTCCCCAGATTCCCTTACAATCGTATTATAAAAGCAGAAAGTAGTATTACAATCATTGCACAGGTATCGGCAATCATATTTATTAAAACGATCCAAGCCATGATCTGCTAACATATCGCTCAGTGTGATAAGTGTATCATCATACTGGTCGCGGAACTCTTTTGCCTCTTCCGTGGTAAAGGTTCTCCATCCCGTGATTCCGTCCACTTCATACGCTTCACAAACCTGGATAGCCTCCGCTTTCTTCAATAACCACTGTCGGGGAGAAACCAACGTAGCGATGACTTCATTGGTAGAAACAGCCTCTACTTTCCACACAAAGAAAGGTCCCCAGATACTTTCCGATTCAGGCAACTCCTCTGACACTAACACATCGGAATCTCCACTGGCTGTTCCATCCTCGTTCGTACCTCCTGCATCTTCGTCCGAATCTTCATTACCCCCATTCGTATCTTCATTTCCTCCTTCCTCTTCTCCCGGAGCATCATTTGACTCATCCTCCTCTTCTCCCGGCACCTCTACTTCCGGCTGGTCCCAGTCGTCTTCCTGCGTCATATGTTCAAAAGGGAATTCTTCAAAGGTCTCTGTCACCCAGTCCTGAACGGCCGCATTTCCTTCCAACGTAATCTCTCCTTTGCCCGTACTGACAAAGCGATATGGTCTTCCAGCCTCCAATGAATAATTGAAAAAATAACCATATACGGTTTCTTCGGCATCTGTCTTGACATTGAGTGAGAGATGCGTCTGAGTACTCTCGGAAGGAAGAATATAAATCGGGCCTGCTTTCCAGGCATTTTTCTCTTTTTGACACACCACAGAAGCAAACTGACCGTCATTACTCCTGTTCCCCTCAAAAGTAATTCCAGAACTAACGGGGGAAATACGGGCCTCCACCTCTACCGCCTCATCGGGTATCCCCTCAAAGGACAGATATAAAGCAGCTACTGCATACGACAAGGAAACCGATACCCTGACATCATTTCTCAGCCGTACCGAATTCTTCCCCATCACCAGCGGCGTATGGGCATGATTTCCTTGCGAAAAAGTTAGCATCTGCCTGGAGTTCAGACTCATTGGCGGCAAGTAATCTTCGGAAGAAAGTCCGGAGATAGCCGTCAACACATAGTCTCCGACAGGTTGAGTCCACACAGGCCACTCCGCCTGATTCTGTATCTCTTCCTCCCAGACGGACTCTCCTTTCGTATCAAACAAATAAAGATGTAAAGGATAAAGGGAAGTAAAAAGCGAAGCATTGGATAAAGTGACATCCATTTCACAAGAGTCAACGGTCTCTACCATTTCAGATTCTTCCTCCACTGGATAAGTACCACATCTGGAGAAAAGAAACACACAGGTCCACAGGACAAAAAGCAAATGAGTCTGCATACGTAATTCCATAGTCTTTTTATTTGGGATAACGTATCCAGACTCATTCGTCTACCACTACAGCACGAGAAAAGGCTGTTAAAAATATTTTTCCAGTTTTTTTATCATCATTCCAAGACAGAAAACCACCACATGATCGTTTTCCTGAATCATGGTATTACCGGTAACCAGAATACCTTCTCCATTCCGAATCAGTCCACCAATAGTAGCTCCTTTCGGTAAGCCCAAATCTTTCACCGGCTGCTTTGTAATCTTCGCGCCCGGCTTAACAATAAACTCTGCCACATCCGCATTGGCAAAAGTCAGACATTTCACATTCGACACATCCGCGTCAAGCATCATCTGGTAAATGTGACTGGCGGCAATGAATTTCTTATTGATAACCGTTCCGATATCCAGGCTCTCTGCCATACTGATATAATCCACATTTTCCACTTCCGCCACCGTCTTGGTCACTCCCATCCGTTTGGCAGCCAGGCAGGCCAGGATATTGGTTTCAGAATTACCTGTCAGTGCCACGAAGGCTTCTGTGTTTTTGATGCCTTCTTCCAGCAAAAGCTGAATGTCACGCCCGTCTCCATTAATCACCATAACTCCATCGTCTACCAGTTCTGTCAACCGGTTACACCGGGCAAGGTCGCTTTCAATAATTTTGGCTTTCATGTACTCAGGCATGTATTGCACCGTACGTACAGCAATGCGGCTTCCGCCCATAATCATGACATTCCGCACATCCGCCTCATTCTCTTTTCCGGAAATTTTACGGATATAAGGAATGTATTTCTTGGTCGTCGTAAAATAGACCACATCATTCAACTTAATCACATCATCACCACGCGGAATAATCGTCTCATTCCCCCGCTTGATAGCTACAATATGGAAAGGTATGTTTCTTCCTCCCAGCTCATGCAAAGGCACATTCAGAATCTCTGCCTGCTCGCGCATCTTGGTTCCCAACAGAACCAACGCACCTCCGGCAAATTCCCACCATTGCCGGATCCAGCTCATCTTTACGGCATCTACAATGTCACGGGCTGCCAGCATTTCCGGATAAATCAGGGAATGTACACCCAATTTGGCAAAAAACTCCTTGTGCTTAGGCAACAGGTACTCATAATTATCAATACGAGCCACTGTCTTCTTCGCGCCCAGACTGGTGGCAAGCATACAAGCTGTCATATTGCGACTCTCATCGGGCATTACCCCGATAAACAAATCTGCTCCAGCTACCCCAGCCTCTTTCAGACCATTAATGGAAGTGGGCGACAAGTTTACCGTCATAAGGTCCAGGTTGCTTCCCATGGCACTCAGTTTGCCCTCGTCTTCGTCCATCAGGATAATATCCTGTTTTTCGCCCGAAAGCAGTTTGGCCAAGTGAGTACCGACCGCACCCGCACCTGCTATAATAATTTTCATATCTTGATTATCTGAGTGATTGTGTTCAATATACTTTCCTCATCAATGCCACAAATGGCATACAAATCCTTGACCGGACCATGCTGCACAAAACGATCAGGCAACCCCAGTCGCTTCACCTGTGGACAATAGCCATGGTCACTCATAAACTCCAGTATGGCACTACCCATACCGCCGTTACGAACTCCATCTTCCACGGTCAATATACGTGTGAATTTCTTTCCGACTTCATGCAGCAGTTCTTCATCCAGCGGCTTCAAGAAACGCAAATCATAATGAGCCACGCTGCAACCCAGTTCCTTTTCGGCTCGGTCTATCGCAGCAGCGGCCTTATTGCCTATCGGTCCGATGGTAATGACAGCCAAATCGGTTCCGTCTTTCAGTTTTCTTCCTTTTCCCACCTCTACTGCCTCCAACGGGCATTCCCAGTCGGTCAGCACACCTCGTCCACGAGGATAACGGATGACAAAAGGTCCCATATTGGGAAGCTGTGCCGTATACATCAACCGGCGCAATTCATGTTCATCATAAGGAGAAGCAATGACCAGATTGGGTATCGGACGCAGATAAGCCATATCAAAGGCCCCATGATGGGTAGGTCCGTCTTCTCCCACCAAACCGGCACGGTCCAGGCAGAGTACCACATTCAGTTTCTGAATAGCCACATCATGGATAATATTATCATATGCCCGCTGCATGAAAGAAGAATATACATTACAGAACGGCAACAACCCTTCCTTCGCCATACCACCAGAGAAAGTAACGGCATGGCCTTCTGCAATACCTACATCAAATACCCGGTCGGGCATTTCTTTCATCATGATGTTCATGGAGCACCCTGATGGCATAGCCGGTGTCACACCCACAATCTTCTCATTCTTGCGGGCCAGTTCCAGTAACGTATTTCCAAATACTTCCTGAAACAAGGGAGGCATCCCCGTGGTATCGGAAACAATACGTTCCCCGGTCTCTTTATCAAAAAGGCCAGGAGCATGCCACACCGTGGCCGATTCTTCCGCCGGCTTGAAGCCTTTTCCCTTACGGGTATGGATATGCAGCAGCTTCGGGCCCTTCATGTCCTTGATTTCTCGCAACACCCTTGTCAGGGCCGTCACATCGTGTCCGTCTATCGGACCAAAATAACGGATATTCAGTCCCTCAAAGATATTCTGCTGTTGCATCAGCATGGATTTCAGACTGTTATTGAAACGTATCAGGCTCTTCCGGCGTTCATCGTTCAAAATTCCCAAACGGTAAAGTTTCTGCGACAACGCATTCCGCAACCGATTATATCCTTCGGAGGTATGCAAATTCATCAAATACTGCTTCATACCTCCCACACTACGGTCAATGGCCATATTGTTGTCGTTCAGAATAATCAGAAGATTATTCGGAGTAGAAGATGCATTGTTCAAGCCTTCAAAAGCCAAGCCGCCACTCATGGACCCATCGCCGATAACCGCCACCACATGACGGTTATCTTCTCCTTTTCGGGCAGCCGCTACAGCCATTCCAAGTGCCGCAGAAATTGAATTAGATGCATGTCCACAAGTGAATGTATCATATTCACTCTCCGCAGGAGAAGGGAAAGGACAAATACCGTTTAATTTTCGATTGGTATAAAAACGATCGCGACGCCCCGTCAGGATTTTATGCCCGTAGGCTTGATGACCCACATCCCAAACAATGCGGTCGTAGGGTGTCTGATATATATAATGAAGAGCTACCGTCAATTCTACAACCCCTAAACTGGACGCAAAATGTCCTGGATTGCAAGATAACTCATCTATAATCTTATTGCGCAGTTGATGACAGACCTCCGGCAACGCCTCGACAGAAAGTTTCCGTAAATCCTCAGGGCTATCTATCTTATTCAACAAATCGTATGAAGTTGTCTGTTCCATCCTTATTCTTTGTTAACTTTAATCGTACAAAAATAGCACAAATATACATAATGTATTTACATTTGCAGTAAATTTTCTCTGATTATGGAATTTAGGACAAAAGTTGAACTACCAGTCAAGGGGCCGAAGCTACATCATTCTGACAAATTGATGATTTGGGGGTCCTGCTTTTCCGAGCATATCGGTAATCTGCTGATGGAGAACAAATTCACCTGCGACATGAATCCTTTCGGAGTATTATACAATCCCCTGTCGATTGCCACTTCCATACAATGCCTGCTGGAAGGAACTTGTTACGAGCCGAAGGACTTACACCATACAGACGATACATGGTACAGCCTGATGCATCACAGCTGTTTTTCGGCTGCCTCACAGGAAGAATGCCTGGGAAAAATCAACGAACGCATCCGTAAAGGGCATGCGAATCTGCTACAAGCCGACTGGATACTCATCACCTGGGGATCCTCCTTCGTGTATACATGGAAAGAAAATGGAGCCATTGTAGGTAACTGTCACAAGTTGCCAGCCCGTCTCTTTGAAAGGAGAATGGTCAGTGCGGAGGAAATTGCCGCTGCCTATATTCCTCTTCTCCAACAGCTTCACACACTTCGGCCCAACTTGCAATGCCTGTTTACAGTCAGCCCAATCCGTCACCTCAAAGACGGACTTCACGGCAACCAGCTCAGCAAGGCCAATCTATTGCTGGCTACCGACAAGATTTGCCAGGAACTCGATTTCTGTCACTATTTTCTCTCCTATGAAATTATGATGGATGAACTGCGGGATTACCGTTTCTATGCCGACGACATGATGCATCCGTCTCCCCTCGCCATCCAATATATTTGGGAATGTTTCAGCAATTGTTGTTTCACTCCTTCCACCCTCTCTTTCCTGAAAGAATGGGAAAAGATACGACGTGGATTGGCCCACAAGCCTTTCAATCCCGAAACGGAAGCCTATCAAACCTTTTTAAGTCAAATACTGTTAAAGATAGAGGAGTTAAAAGAAAAATTACCGTACTTAGATGTTCAAAAGGAAATAAAGTCATGTCAAGCACTATTGAAGAAATAACTTCCATCTTGGGAGCTGAACGCAGAGGAAACACGCCCGCTACCATCGACTGGATCCTAACAGACAGTCGATCCTTGTGTTTCCCGGAAGAGACCCTGTTTTTTGCTTTGAAAACAAAACGTAACGACGGTCACAAGTACATCCCAGATCTCTATCAGAAAGGAGTACGCAATTTCGTCGTGAATGAAATACCTGAAACGGCTTCCTCTTATCAGGACGCTAATTTTCTGATTGTCCCCAACCCGTTGAAAGCCTTGCAGCGACTGGCTTCCAAGCATCGGGAACAGTTCCAGGTACCTGTCATCGGTATCACGGGAAGCAATGGAAAGACCGTCGTCAAAGAGTGGTTGTATCAGCTGCTCAGTCCTGACCGTGTTATTACCCGCTCTCCAAGAAGCTATAACTCACAAATTGGCGTGCCTCTGTCTGTCTGGCTCATGAACGAACATACTGAATTGGGCATCTTTGAAGCCGGTATTTCTGAAATGGGTGAAATGGAAGCTCTGCGTCCCATCATCCAACCTACCATCGGCATTCTGACCAATATCGGCGGAGCACATCAGGAGAATTTCTCTTCCCTGCAGGAAAAGTGCATGGAAAAGCTGCAATTGTTTAAAGACTGCGATGTCATTGTGTACAACGGTGACAACGAACTCATTGCCAGCTGCGTGACCAAATCCTTGTTCACGGCCCGTGAAATTGCTTGGTCTACCAAAGATTCAGAACGGCCGCTCTTCATCGAGAAAATCTTGAAAGACGATACAGGCACCACCATCAAATACCGCTACCTGGGATTCTTCAAGGAATACCGCATTCCGTTCATCGACGATGCGTCCATTGAGAACTCCCTGCATTGTTTGGCCGTAGCGCTCTACCTGATGGTTCCACCCGAAGCCATCGCTGAACGCATGCTTCACCTGGAACCGGTAGCCATGCGCCTGGAAGTGAAAGAAGGGAAAAACGGTTGTACATTGATCAACGACAGCTACAATTCCGACTTTGCCTCTCTTGACATTGCACTGGATTTCATGATGAGACGCTCGGAAGACAAAACCCGCAAGCGTACACTGATTCTTTCTGACATGCTGGAAAGCGGACAAAGCAGCAAGTTGCTCTACCGTCAGGTGGCCGACTTGGTACACAGCCGGAAAGTAGATCATATCATCGGAGTTGGTGAAGAAATTTCTGCGGCAGCCGGCCGGTTTGAAATTCAGAAGGATTTCTTCCAGAATACTGCAGAACTACTGAACTCAGGTCTGCTCAACCAACTGCATAACGAAGATATTCTGATAAAAGGGGCCCGTGTGTTCCATTTCGATGACATCACCGACGCATTGGAATTGAAGGTACACGAAACCATTCTTGAAATCAACCTGAATGCCTTGGTAGATAACTTGAACCACTACCGGAACAAATTGAAACCGGGAGTCAAGATGGTCTGCATGGTGAAAGCCTCTGCCTATGGAGCCGGTTCTTTTGAAATCGCCAAGACCTTGGAAGACCAACGAGTAGATTACTTGGCTGTAGCTGTAGCCGACGAAGGAGCCGATTTGCGAAAAGCTGGTATCAACAGCTCCATTATGATTATGAACCCGGAGGTTACTGCCTTCAAAACCATGTTCGACTATCGTCTGGAACCGGAAGTATACAGTTTCCATCTGCTGGAAGAACTGATTAAAGCAGCCGAACGCGAAGGAGTGAGCAATTTCCCAATTCACATCAAGATTGATACCGGCATGCACCGCTTAGGATTTGCTCCAGAAGAGATGCCTCAGCTTGTACAACGCCTGCAAAAACAAAGTGCGGTCATCCCCCGATCTGTATTCTCTCACCTGGTAGGAAGTGATGCAGAACGTTTTGATGCCTTTACCCGCCACCAGATAGAAACTTTCGAAGCAGCCTCCACCGAACTTCAACAGGGGTTCAAGCATAAAATCATCCGCCACATCTGTAACACGGCGGGTATCGAACGCTACCCGGGCGCACAATTCGACATGGTTCGTCTGGGAATCGGACTCTACGGCATTGACCCGTTTACCAATAAGATACTGCATAATGTTACCACCCTGAAGACCACTATCCTGCAAATCCACAATGTACCTGCTGACGATACCGTGGGTTACAGCCGGAAAGGTGTTCTGACACGCGATTCCCGTATCGCAGCGATTCCTATCGGATATGCCGACGGTCTGAATCGACACTTGGGCAACGGACATGGCTATTGCCTGGTCAACGGACAGAAAGCTCCTTACGTAGGAAACATCTGTATGGATGTGTGCATGATTGACGTGACCGACATCGACTGCAAGGAAGGTGACAAAGCCATTATCTTCGGCGATGATCTTCCGGTAACGGTACTCTCGGATATATTGGAAACAATTCCGTACGAAATCCTGACGAGCGTTTCCAACCGTGTAAAGAGAGTATACTATCAAGACTGATTCTTCCGACTACATTGATAAAGAAAAGGACAGCCCCCGGCACGAAAAGAAAATTTAATGCCGGAGGCTGTCTTTTTATCGATAACGAAGGCACTTCTATAAAGAACAAAAGAAAGTGACCAGAAAAGGTACGCTGAAGTCGGTCACAAACCCATGAAAGATGGACACGATGACAAACTGCTGTCCGGAACAACGGGTAATGATGGGCAAAGTGGTATCCATCGTCGTGGCTCCTCCCGAAGAGATAGGTGCCAGATTGCCAAACCAGCGAACCAGCAAAGGAGCACCTAACAGCGTCATAATCTCACGAAAGATATTCGACAACAACGCCACCGTCCCCAATTCAGGTCCCTTATACTCGGTGATAAAAATACTGGATAACGAATAATAACCCATACCGGAGCCCACTGCCATGCAATCGGCCATACTCCGGTGGGGCAACAGCAAACTGACCAAGGCTGCGGCCGCTAACGTGCCCAAAATAGTGGCTACAGGCAGAAAAACCAGTCGCGGATTCAAGGCCCGGAAGTTCTTCAAGGTCTGCGGATCATTTCCGATGCTCAATCCCACACTGAACATCAAACCGCACAACGCATAGAAGCTGATGTCACTCTCCCCCACCTCGAAAGGAAGCAGATGAAAAGCTCCACACAAGGTTCCTAATACAAAAAAGCCTACAATAATCAAGCTTCCTTTCATACGCTTCTCCCTTTCCTCTTATACAGCCAATGCCACAACCCCCAAGCCAGGACACAACTTCCCAGTACACAAGCCAGGGCAATCATCAACGCTTCTCCTCCCAAGGTAGCCAACCCTTCCACAATCCGGCGGTTTCCGCCCACTTCCACTCCTAAGAGGAACAAAAGTACCCAGATCAAGACGGTAATCACCCTACCAATCCAGGATAATCTCTGACGACGAAGCAGAAAGCCTATTGCTATTCCACCGAACATGACACCTATTACTGTAAACATGTAGTAACCTTATTCAAAATCTGATGCAAAAATAGCGAAAAAAGAATATTCCCCTCTTTCCCCATCGGAAGTTTCCGGACAGACTCCAAAACAAAAAAGGATTACTGCTCACGCGGTAATCCTTTTTTATCTAGTTAGTAGATTAATTTTGAGAGAATTGAAACTTCACAGCCTCATTGTTGTTTTAAGTTCTAATAAGCACTAACTATATTTATATAAAAGCAAATGAAAATGTTCTATCTGTTATTGTTCTCCTCCAGCCTGGGCTTGGGAGAAGTTTCTTTCATCAAGGTTCTCAACGAATCACCTTCATAGGCTACCTGAGGGTCTCCCTGACGATTCTCGTATTGGTCGTATACATAAACGATGCCTGAAGTATCGCCGTCACCTGCCGCATGTTTTACCACACCACCCAAGGTGAAAAGCAGAATCATCATGGCTGCAGCCTTAAACAACGGCATAAAGCGCGTATACAGCGTCAGTCGTTTGGCCTTTACCACCGGACGTTCAATTTCTGCCAGCACACGCTGATCAAAATCTTCACCCAGCTTCATCTCGCCTGCTGCCTCCTGATAAGTAAACAAAGAACGGTAACGGCGCAAATAAGCAGGAATCTCTTTCTGCTGAAAGAAAATCCGTAGAATCTGTTCTTCCTCTACGGAAGTTTCACAGTTCCAATAGCGTTCCAGAAGTTGTTCAATGTACTTATAGTCCATAATCGTTTATTTCACTATATTTTAACTTGATGCGCTGGCGAGCTCTGAAAAGGTTTACCTTCACTTGCTCTTCTGTAATGTCCAGCACCTCCGCAATTTCCTTATAACTCTTACCTTCAATATCCCTGAGCTGTACGATGGTTCGTTGCTTCTCAGGAAGTTCGTTTATCAGCCTGTGCACCAGCCGGAACTGTTCATCCCGTTCCATTTGGCTTTCAGGAGTCAATGCATCCGGCATTTCTTGCGTTTCAGGAGTCAGTTCCAGATTCTGAGCTTCTTTTTTCTGACTTCGGTCAATGGCCAGATTGCGGACAACCGTCAGACAATAGGCTTCTACCGATTCCAGCTGCGCCCATTCGTCGCGTTTGTTCCACACTTTAATCAGTGCATCCTGAACAATGTCTTCCGCCTCAGCCCGGTCGAACGTAATACGCAGGGCTAATCTGAAAAGCTTGTCCTTCAGCGGTAGGATATCGTCACGAAAACTGATCTCTTGCATTGCTTTCTATAATAATGACGGGTGAGTTTCATAAAAGTTACACCCACCCGTCGATTTTTTTTAATTATTTTCTGATAATGGTTCCAGCGTCCTTATGAATGGCTGATGCTAAGGTAATTACAACCTGTGAAACTCCAGCGTCCAAGGCCGAAAAAGAATTTTCCAGTTTCGGAATCATGCCTCCTTGTATCACACCTTCGTCCACGTAACGTTTGAACAAGTCGGGGGTCAGCACCGGAATCACGCTGTCATCGTCATTCTCGTCGCGTAGCACGCCTTTCTTTTCAAAACAGTAGACCAGTGTCACCTCAAAATACTCAGCCAAGGCCTTTGCCGTTTCTCCGGCAATGGTGTCGGCATTCGTGTTCAGCAGGTTGCCGTGACCGTCGTGCGTCAACGGTGCCATGACAGGCACAATCTGCCGATGAATCAAATCGGTCAAAGCGGCTCCATCTACCTTCTCCACATCGCCCACATAACCGTAGTCAATATCCTTTACCGGACGCTTCACGGAACGGATGACGTTCATATCGGCTCCCGTCAATCCGACGGCATTCACGCCTCTTGCCTGCAAACCGGCCACGATATTCTTGTTCACCAAGCCCCCATAAACCATGGTCACCACTTTCAAGGTATCGGCATCGGTAATGCGCCGTCCGTTTACCATCCGGCTCTCAATGCCCAGTTGTGCCGCAATACGGGTAGCCGAACGGCCTCCTCCGTGCACCAGCACCTTATAACCGGGCATAGAAGAAAAATCGTTCAACAGCTGATTCAATGTGTCAGGCTCTTCTACAATTTTTCCTCCTACCTTTATGACTGTCAGTTTCTCTTTCATATCTTATCTCCCATTTTACTCCAAATAAGTATATCCGTACAATCCGGAACGGTAGTTGGCCAGGAATTCTTTTCCTTCTTCCAAAGAAATACGTCCTTCCTTCACCGACTTGGTCACCCAGGTTTCCAATGTACGAACCAGTTTTTTCGGGTTATACTGCACATAGTCGAGTACCTCGGCCACGGTTTCCCCATCAATCACCTGATCAATGCTGTAGCCCTTGTCGTCCACACTCACGTGTACGGCATTGGTGTCACCAAACAGATTGTGCATATCGCCCAAGATTTCCTGATAAGCTCCTACCAGGAAAACTCCTATATAATAAGATTCTTTCGCCTTGATGGTATGTACCGGCAAATCGTGCGCTACGTTCCGGCTGGTCACGAAGTTGGCAATCTTTCCATCCGAGTCACAAGTAATGTCCTGCAATGTAGCCGTGCGGTCGGGACGTTCGTCCAGTCGCTGAATCGGCATAATCGGGAAAATCTGGTCGATGGCCCAGGAATCCGGCAATGACTGGAACAGTGAGAAGTTGCAGAAATACTTGTCGGCCAGCAATTTGTCCAAGTTGCGGAATTCATCCGGGGCATGTTTCAGGTTCGAAGCTATCTGGTTGATTTCACGTGTCACCGACCAGTACATCCGTTCAATCTGTGCCCGTGTCTTCAGGTCGACGATACCGTGGCTGAACAGGTCGAGCGATTCCTCCCGGATTTGCTGCGCATCGTGCCAAGCCTCCAGCATCCGGCTCTGACTCAGGTTGTCCCAAATCTGATAAAGTTCCTGCACCAGTTCATGATCGTCTTTGCTCACCACGAAATCCTCGTCCATGGAAGGCAGAGAAGCCGTTTCCAGCACCTCAAAAATCAAGACGGAATGATGAGCCGTGAGCGAACGTCCGCTCTCCGTGATGATGTTCGGATGCGGGATGTTGTTCTTGTTACTGGCATCCACCATGATGGAGATAGAGTCGTTCACATATTCCTGAATGGAATAGTTCACACTACTTTCGCTGTTGGAAGAACGGGTTCCATCGTAATCCACTCCCAATCCACCACCAATATCCACAAATTCCACCGGATAACCTAACTGATGCAGCTGCACGTAGAACTGTGAAGCCTCGCGCAATGCAGTCTTTATGCGGCGTATTTTAGTCACCTGACTGCCTATATGGAAATGAATCAGTTTCAGGCAGTCCCGTAAGTCCTTCTTCTCCAGGAAATCAAGGGCTTCCAGCAGTTCACTGGAAGTCAAGCCAAACTTGCTGGCATCGCCTCCACTTTCTTCCCACTTTCCGCTTCCCGAAGAAGCCAGTTTAATCCGGATTCCGATATTCGGACGCACATTCAGCTGCTTGGCCATCTTGGCAATGAGCTTCAGTTCATTCAGCTTTTCTACTACCAGAAAAATCCGTTTGCCCATCTTCTGTGCCAGCAGCGCCAGTTCAATGTAACTTTCGTCCTTGTAGCCATTACAGATAATCAGTGAATCCGAATCCGTGTTGATGGCAATTACGGCGTGAAGCTCCGGCTTGGAACCGGCCTCCAGTCCCAGGTTGAACTTCTTTCCATGACTGATAATCTCCTCCACAACCGGTCTCATCTGGTTTACCTTGATCGGGTAAATGATGAAATTTTCGGCCTGATAGCCATATTCTTCGGAAGCCTGATGAAAACAATTGGATATTTTCTCAATCCTATTGTCCAAGATATCCGGGAAACGTACCAGCATGGGCGCTGTCACGTCCCTGAGCTGTAATTCATCTACCAGTTCTTTCAAATCGACGGCTACCCCGTCTTTACGTGGAGTGACTACCACATGACCCTTTTCATTGATACCAAAGTATGAAACGCCCCACCCCGTAATGTTGTAGAGCTCTTCAGAGTCTTCAATACGCCATTTTCTCATTTCACTACATAAAGTCTAGATTTATACTTCTTTAATTTATCAATTTCTTCAAGCGGTCTACCGCCTTGTCAATCTGTTCATAACTTTCAAGTTCCTCCGCATTGAAACGCCATTTTGCCTTCGTGTAATAAGGCAGTCTTTTTTCCAAGGCGGAAGTGATGACCTGCATCAGCTCTTCGTCCGTTTTGTTCGCCAACAAGGGACGCTTGGCCTTTGCTATCTTTAAACGACGGAACAGTACCTCCGGACATACATCCAGAAATACTGTCTCGCCTGTATGATTCATATAATCCATGTTATCGAAAAAACAAGGAGTTCCTCCCCCGCATGCAATCAGCACGTTTTCAAACTCACCGGCTTCATGGAGCATCCGCTGTTCCAGCAGGCGGAAGCCTTCTTCTCCCCTTTCCGCAAACAAGTCGGAGATGGGCTTACGCATACGCTCCTCAATATACCAGTCAAGGTCGACAAACTGTAGTCCAGTAGCCGCACTGTAAGCTTTTCCCAGTGTGGTCTTGCCCGAACCCATATAGCCAATCAAGAAAACTCTTTTCATTATTTTTTCTTTGCTTTTGCTCCTTTCATTTTCCGCGTTTCCGCCTTCTGGTTTTGCAGTTCAATCACCTTGAAACAAGCTTCCAGGTTCAGGTCGGCTGGATTCACGTTGTTTGGAATCTTATAGTTTTTCTTCTGATATGCAATGTAAGGACCGTAACGGCCGTTCAGAATCTGCATGTCCGGATTGTCGGGGAACTGCTTGATAATCTTCTGGGCCTCTTGTTCCTTCTTTTCCCGCAACATCTGCTCTGCTTCCTCAAAGGTTACCGTCATGGGGTCTTTGTCCTTCGGAATAGACACAAACTCGTTGCCGTGGCGTACATAAGGTCCAAAACGACCAACTCCTACCGAAACAGCCTGCCCGTCGAGTTCCCCTAAGGTGCGAGGCAGTTTGAACAAGTCGAGCGCTTCTTCCAGGGTGATGGTTTCCAAGGAATGTCCCTTGTTCAACTGAGCAAATTTCGGTTTTTCCTCGTCTTCGGAAGACCCAATCTGTACCACCGGGCCAAAACGGCCGATTTTTACAGAAACCGGTTTCCCGCTCTTCGGGTCTGTACCCAGCATACGTTCCCCCACTTTATGTTCGGTCTTCGTGGCCAGTGTAGTCTCTACCAACGGATGGAAATTCTCATAAAAGACTTCCATCAGGTCGGTCCATTTCTTTTCGCCTTCGGCTACTTCATCAAACTCTTTCTCCACGCTGGCCGTGAAGTTATAATCCATAATCTTCGGAAAATACTGCATCAGGAAGTCATTGACCACACAACCCACATCGGTCGGAATCAACTTGGACTTTTCGCTTCCGCTCATTTCCGTCTGCACGGTTTCCTTTACATCCTTGCCTTTCAGCCTCAACAAGGAATATTCCCGTTTCACACCCTCCTTATTTCCTTTCTCCACATAACCTCTTTGCTGAATCGTGGAAATGGTCGGTGCATACGTAGACGGACGTCCAATGCCCAATTCTTCGAGCTTGCGCACCAGACTGGCTTCTGTATAGCGTGCCGGAGCCTGACTGAATCGCTGAACGGCCGAGATTTCTTCACGTTGCAGGTTCTCGCCCACCTCCATCTTCGGCAGCCCGGTAGAATCCTCCTGTTCGGTCTCTTCATCGAAAGACTCCTTGTACACTTTCAGGAAACCATCGAACACAACGACTTCACCCACTGCCTGGAACTCATCGTCACAGGTACTTATGGAGATGGTAGCCGTGGTTTTCTCCAGTTCCGCATCGGCCATCTGAGAAGCCAACGTACGTTTCCAAATCAGTTCATACAGACGTACCTCCTGCGAAGTACCCTCAATGGATTCATTCGACATATACGTCGGACGGATGGCTTCGTGGGCCTCCTGCGCTCCTTTTGTCTTGGTGGCATACTGCCGTGTGTGCACATAACGTTCGCCCATCATGGACAGAATCGCATCGCGGCTCGCAGCCAAAGCCAGTTCAGAAAGGTTCACTGAGTCGGTACGCATATAAGTAATCAATCCGCTTTCATACAGACGCTGTGCAATCATCATGGTCTGTGCCACCGTATAACCCAGCTTACGGGCGGCTTCCTGCTGAAGCGTAGAGGTGGTGAAAGGAGGAGCCGGCGATTTCTTCACCGGACGGGTAATGATATCTTTGATGGTGAAATCAGCATCCTTGCACTTTTCAAGGAACTGGCGGGCTTCTTCTTTGGTCTTGAAGCGACGTCCCAGCGTGGCCCGGATAGAGGCCCCTGCCGCATCCTTGAATACAGCGACCACTTTGTAAGAAGCCTCACTGGTAAATGCATTGATTTCACGTTCGCGTTCCACAATCAGGCGTACAGCCACCGACTGTACACGGCCGGCCGAAAGCGCCGGCTTGATTTTCCGCCACAGTACAGGAGATAATTCAAAACCTACAATACGGTCGAGTACCCGTCGTGCCTGCTGCGCGTTGACCAAATCAATATTGATGTCCCGAGGATGTTCTATCGCCTTCAGGATAGCTGTCTTTGTGATTTCGTGGAATACAATACGTCGCGTTTTCTTCGGATCCAGTTTCAACACCTCAAACAAGTGCCAGGAAATAGCTTCTCCCTCCCGGTCCTCATCGGATGCCAGCCATACCATATCGGCCTTGGCCGCTTCCTCTTTCAATTCAGACACCAGTTTCTTCTTATCTTCCGGTATTTCGTAAATCGGTTTGAAATGATCTTTTATGTCGATACTAAACGCCTTCTGTTTCAGGTCGCGGATATGTCCGTAACTTGACATAACTTTATAACCCTCCCCCAAAAACTTTTCGATTGTCTTAGCTTTTGCCGGAGACTCCACTATGACCAGGTTATTTTGCATGATATTCTGTATTCCGTTTTTTATATTTTTCGGGACAAATGTAGAAAAAAAATTATAACATACACGATAAACAAACTGAAAATAACTTACTTTGCAGGGTAATATCGCTTTTTTAATTACCTTAATTTATGAACAACAAAAGTATCAACAGCAACAAGCAATTCATGATAGGCAACGGAATCCTGGCATTCGGCGTATTCTTCATCGTATGCCTCTTCCTGTATTTAGGCTTCCGGGGACAGTCAAAAAACGATGACAAGACCAAGACTTTCGAAGGACTTTATGCCATAGAGATAGCCGATTCCTTCACCGGCGACAGCCTTTCGGTCTACATCAATGACAGCCTACTGTTCAATTCCACTTTAGGCAACAGTTCCGTCAAATTCCAAGTGAAACGCTTTGCCGAAGAAAACACCCTGATGGTGGTGGACAACCGTACCGACGAAGTGACTCCTTTCAACTTGAACACCAAAGGCAGCCAGGTACAGATACAAAAGAAGAACGGAAAAATCTTCATTCAGGAGACTGAAAACCCCTAAACGCATCGGAAAATTTGCCTCAACATGCCCATGAATTCTCTGTTTCACACTGTGGGATACAAAAACCACAGTGTGGGATATATATTTCACAGTGTGGGATACAAATCCCGCACTGCGAAACAGAGAAACTGCCCTGCCATTTCTTTTTTAGTTCTTCTGCATTTCGCATTTAATCTTTCCCCGTCCCTTTTCTTCCTACGGATACCCTCATCCACCAAATTGACACAAATCGCAAAGGATTCTTTGAGAAAACATATCCGTGTGCGTAAACGAAAAAGTGTTATTTAATCGGCAAAGTTGCGAAAATTAAGGTCTTGTCAATTGGATATTAGAATAAAAGGACGTAATTTTGACACGCAATCATTTATTTTTAACCTGAAATCCACCTGATAGAGGGAACGAAAAGAAAAACATGGAACAAGTTTTTAGCTATATTATCGGGCTTGGGGCAGCCGTGATGATGCCTATCCTGTTTACCATTTTAGGCGTATGTATTGGGATTAAATTCGGCAAAGCACTGAAAAGCGGTTTGTTGGTCGGAGTAGGTTTTGTGGGACTCTCCGTGGTAACGGCACTTTTAACCAGCAGCTTAGGGGAACCGTTGAAGAAAGTGACCGAAATTTATGGCCTGAGCCTGGGTATTTTCGACATGGGCTGGCCGGCGGCCGCCTCCGTGGCCTACAACACTTCCGTGGGAGCCTTCATCATTCCGGTATGCCTGGGCATCAATATCCTCATGCTGCTGACCAAGACGACCAAAACGGTCAACATCGACCTATGGAACTACTGGCATTATGCCTTCATTGGTGCGGTGGTCTACTTTGCTACGGAAAACATCTGGTGGGGATTCTTCTCGGCCATCATCTGCTATATTCTCACACTGATTATGGCCGACCTGACCAGCAAGCAGTTCCAGACCTATTATGAGAAAATGGAGGGCATATCCATTCCCCAGCCTTTCTGTCAGGGATTTGTGCCCTTTGCCCTCGTCCTCAGCAAGCTACTCGACAAGATTCCGGGCTTCGACAAGCTCAACATCGATGCGGAAGGAATGAAAAAGAAATTCGGCATCATGGGAGAGCCGTTGTTTCTCGGCGTAATCGTGGGCTGCCTTATCGGAGTCCTGGCCTGCAAAAACACCCAGGAACTGATTGACAGGATTCCGTCTATCTTAGGACTGGGCATCAAGATGGGAGCGGTCATGGAACTGATTCCGCGCATCACTTCCTTATTCATTGAGGGGCTGCGCCCGATTTCCGATGCCACCCGCGAACTGATTGCCCGCAAATTCAAACACAGTGCCAGCCTGAACATCGGCATGAGCCCGGCACTGGTCATCGGCCATCCTACCACCTTAGTGGTTTCCCTCCTGCTGATTCCGGTCACTTTGTTCCTGTCGGTGGTGCTTCCCGGCAACCAATTTCTGCCTTTGGCTTCACTGGCCGGCATGTTCTATCTATTCCCGGCCGTATTGCCTATTACCAAAGGCAACGTGTTGAAAACCTTCCTCGTCGGACTGGTGGCTCTGATTATTGGTCTGTATTTCGTGACCGACCTGGCCCCGTTCTTCACACAAGCCGCCCAGGATGTCTTTGTCAAGACGCACGACACTGCCGTACAGATACCGGAAGGATTCCAGGGAGGTGCCCTCGACTTTGCCTCAAGCATCTTCTCCTGGGTGATTTTCCATGCAGTCTATCATCTCAAGATAATCGGTTCGGTGGTATTGGTCCTTGTCACTTTGGGCATGGCCGTATACAACCGCCGGCGTATCCTGCACGAGACTTTACAGAATAAAGAATAAAAAAATAAATAAAGCGCTTATGAAAAAATTAGCAATGGCTATGATGCTGGGCGTGGCGGCTCTTTCGGCTCATGCCCAGGTAAACTACCGGATGCAGACCGCCTGCAATCCGCAAGATGTAAAAACCTACGACACCCAAAGGCTGCGCAGCAGCTTCCTGATGGAGAAAGTGCTGGTGGCCGATGAAATCAACGTCACCTACTCCATGTACGACCGTTTCATCTTCGGTGGTGCCATGCCGGTCCACAAAGAACTGTCACTGGATACCATCGATCCGCTGAAAGCTCCTTACTTCCTGTTCAACCGGGAACTGGGAGTCATCAATATCGGCGGTGACGGTATTGTCACGGTAGACGGTAAGGAATATGAACTGAAATTCAAGGAAGCCCTCTACGTAGGACGCAGCAAGCAGAAAGTGACCTTCAAGAGCAAGGATGCCAGCCAACCGGCCAAGTTCTACCTCAATTCTGCCATCGCCCACAAAGAATACAAGACTCAATGGGTTACCATCGATGGGCGTAAGGGCTCGCTGAAAGCAAACTCTTTTGCTGCCGGTAAGATGGAAGAAAGCAACGACCGCGTCATCAACCAGCTGATTGTGAAAAACGTGCTGAAAGAAGGTCCTTGCCAGCTGCAAATGGGACTGACAGAACTGAAACCGGGAAGCGTGTGGAACACTATGCCGGCCCATACACACAGCCGCCGTATCGAAGCTTATTTCTACTTCAATATGCCTGAAGGCAACATGATTTGCCACCTGATGGGACAACCCCAGGAAGAACGCCTGGTATGGATGGCCAACGAACAGGCCATCATGTCGCCGGAATGGTCCATTCACGCAGCTGCCGGAACCAGCAACTACATGTTCATCTGGGGAATGGCCGGGGAAAATCTGGACTATGGCGACATGGACAAAATCCAATATACAGAAATGAGATAACACATTCTTTCCAGTTTGGAAAGAAACCATACCCCAATTCACCAAATATTTTCGAGAATTCAGACTGACATGGCCTGAATTCTCTCATCCGTACTTACAAGCAAAACGTTTGTAAAAGAAATATCTTTAATCTAATATCAGCATATGAGTACATTTAAAACAACCAGCGAAAAAATAAGCAACTACCGATGGATTATTTGCTTCATGCTATTTTTCGCCACTACAGTCAACTACCTGGACCGTCAGGTACTTTCCCTCACCTGGAAAGACTTTATTGCTCCTGAATTTCACTGGACAGATACACACTACGGAACCATTACCGCCATTTTTTCCATCATCTATGCCATTGCGAATCTCTTTGCCGGCCGTTTCGTCGACTGGCTGGGTAGCAGAAAAGGATATTTATGGGCCATTGCCATCTGGTCGGTCGGTGCCTGCCTGCATGCCCTCTGCGGCTGGGCTACCGAAATGAGTGTAGGCCTTCAGGATGTAAATGACATGCTTGCCGCTTCCGGTGCCCTGACCTCTACCATCGCCATTACCAGCGTGTATTATTTCATTGCGGCCCGCATCGTGCTGGCTGTAGGCGAATCCGGCAACTTCCCGGCCGCCATCAAAGTGACCGCCGAATATTTCCCGAAAAAGGACCGCGCGTTCGCCACTTCCATTTTCAATGCGGGAGCTACCGTCGGTGCCCTCATTGCCCCGGTCAGTATTCCTTCACTGGCCAGTTATTTCAAGAGTATCGGTGTAGGCAACGGCTGGGAAATGGCTTTCATCGTCATCGGTGCGTTGGGTTTCATCTGGATGGGCCTTTGGCTGTTCGTATACAAGAAACCCCAAGAAAATCCGCGTGTCAATGCCGCGGAACTGGCTTACATCCAGCAGGACAAAGAGAATGAAGATGCCTCTCACCATACGGAAAATGAACCGAAGCTTACCCTCTGGCAGTGTTTCACTTATCGTCAGACCTGGGCCGTAGCCCTCGGTAAGTTCCTGACCGACGGCGTATGGTGGTTCTTCCTCTTCTGGACCCCGGCTTACATCTCCGATGTGTATGGTTTCTCATCCGACAGTTCTACTGCCCAACTGTTGATTTTTGTATTGTACGCCATCACCATGCTCTCTATCTACGGCGGCAAACTGCCGACCATTATCATCAACAAGACCGGAAAAGACCCGTATGCCGCCCGCATGAAAGCCATGCTGATTTTTGCCGTCTTCCCGTTGCTGGCCTTGTTTGCCCAGCCGTTAGGTAATATCTCCTACTGGTTCCCGGTTATCATCATCGGTATTGCCGGAGCTGCCCACCAGTCTTGGTCGGCCAACATTTACTCCGTAGGTAGCGATATGTTCCCCAAGAGTGCAGTGGCAACCATCATCGGTATCGGCGGAATGGCAGGAGGCGTAGGTGCCTTCCTCATCAACATGTGTTCAGGTATCTTGTTCGATTATGCAGAAGCTACCAAAATGGCTTTCCTGGGATTCGAAGGAAAGGAAGCCGGCTACTTCATTATCTTCTGCATCTGTGCCGTAGCTTACCTGATTGCATGGTGCGTCATGAAAGCATTGGTACCGAAGTATAAACTGATTAAACTCTGATCTTTCGGACGTATATAAAAAAGAGTCACGGCATCCCTTTCTGACGCCGTGACTCTTTTCTTTTCTGTCATTCTTATTTCTTCAGTTCCGGATAGCTGATGCGGGTGTGATACATGGTTTTCAGTTTCTCCTTGAACACTGCCTTTACCGTAGCAATATCCTTGAACGTAATCGGACATTCCTTGAAATAGCCTTCGTTTACCTGACTGTCGATAATTTTCTCCACCAAGGCCGAAATACTTTCCTCCGTATACTCCGGCAGACTTCGGGAAGCGGCTTCCACTGAATCGGCCATCATCAGAATGGCCTGTTCCTTGGTAAACGGATTCGGTCCCGGATAACGGAAGGCTTCTTTATCGACCTCCTCGTCAGGATGTTCATTCTGATAGGAGATATAGAAATATTTGGTCAGTCCTTTTCCATGATGCGTACAGATGAAATCTTTGATCACCTGCGGCAAGTCGTGTTTGTCGGCCAGTTTCATTCCGTCGGTCACATGGCTGATGACAATCTGTGCACTCTGCTTGTAGCTGAGCTGGTCGTGCGGATTCACGCCCGACTGGTTTTCCGTAAAGAAAGCGGGATTCATCATCTTACCGATGTCATGGTACATGGCTCCTGTACGTACCAGCTGACTGTTTGCTCCGATGCGGTTGGCTGCGGCAGCCGTCAGATTGGCCAGTTGAAGGGAATGCTGGAACGTGCCCGGTGCCACTTCCGACATTTCCCGCATCAGCTTGTTGTTGATATTGGACAATTCCACCAGTGTCACGTTTGAGGTGAAGCCGAAGGTCTTTTCTAAAATAAACAACAACGGATACGTAAACAACAGCAGGATGCCGTTCAATACAAAATTCATATACATGTGCGTACTCAACTGTGCGATTTCACTGACGTGTATCAAATCGAGGGCCAGATACATCAAGCAATAGGCACATACCACAATCAACGCACTACGGAACAGCTGGGAACGCTGAGACAGCTCCCGCAAGCTATAAATACCGGCCATGCCTGCCGCTGTCTGCAGCAAGATAAACTCATGGGGCGTACGCAAACAGATGGAACACAGCAGAATGGTAATGATGTGGGCCATAAATGCCGTACGGGAATCCAGAAATATACGTATAATCAGAGGTATCATGGCAAACGGCACAATATAGACACTCATGAAGGCATGTTCCACCATGACGGAAGAAATAACCGGAAAGGCAATCATAATAATGAACAGCAGAACCAACATCCGGTGTTTCTTGTAATAATCTCTCCGGAACAATTCCAGGTAAATCATGAAACAGCCTACCAGCAAGGCCACAAAAAGCAATTGTCCCAACAAAGTCAGCCGCTTCTCTGACACGGTCTCACTACGTTTGTTCCACTCCTTCTCCAGTGATTTCAGGATGTTGTAGGTATGACTGTCGATAATTTCTCCCCGGTCGATAATTTTCTGTCCGTTCATCACAAAGCCGTTAGCCCACGACAATTCGGACAACAAATCTTGTTTGGCAGCCTCCGATTTCGACGCATCGTATACCATATTCGGAGCAATGTACTCATTCAAGTTACACCGTTGCAACAAGCTCCTCCGATAATGAAGCGTATCCGAATAAATCAAGGTCTCATAGGCAGTCTTGAAAGTGTAAAGACTGTTCACATCCACCTGATTGGCCGTATTCTTGTCCACTAACTGAATGGCATGTACGCTGTCTTTCCGTAACTTTTCCCAATCATTGGGCGCAAAGATACCCTTTTCATACACTACTTTCAGCAAGCGTTCGATGTGATGCTCATAAGCCGGTGCAGGAATGATGCGATGCAAACTGTCAGTATAGGCTTTCTTAAACTGCTGTATCATCCGTTCGCCCACCGTTTTGTCCATCTGATAATACGGACTATATAACCGCATGATGCTGTCTTGCTCGCGCTGCACTTCAGCATCTTCCTTGTAGATAGGAAAGTCAAACGAGGCCTGAAGCAGTCCGTACTTCCAAGGTTTGTTGATGTCAAATTGATAGTTGAACCTCCCTTCACGCGGCAGGAAATAGACAATTACGCTAACGGTTACGATGAATATACCTAATTTATATAACAATCCTTTATAGGAAAACTGTCGTTCGGTCTGTAAACTTTTCATGTCAAAAAGATATTTTGCGTGCAAAATAAGAAAAAAACGGGAAAATTAGATTAA